>Ga0208162_1000078_pt1 | contig 46586 bp, 35 predicted proteins | sample CB_VirMetaG_4_FD_184539 | JGI IMG/M metagenome (GOLD analysis project Ga0208162, IMG submission 184539) | Freshwater to marine saline gradient viral communities from Chesapeake Bay - CB_1508_1M Viral MetaG (SPAdes) (version 4) | ecosystem: Environmental > Aquatic > Marine > Coastal | place: USA... | reverse complement strand
ATCTGGACACACTGCTTACGGCGCAATCGCTACCTACTATCTGGCCGCTAAATATCCAGAATTAAGCGGAGAATTATTTAGGATTCCCGGACAAATTGGATTAGCAAGATGTTTACAAGGGGTTCATTACCCCAGTGATAACGAGGCTTCAATGGTTATTGTTGGAGCTATTTGGGAAAATATTAGATATAAACTATACCCTGAACTAATAGGAGTTTAATATGTCAAACTATATGTCAGAAGCTGATGAGCTATGGTATGATGAAACGTTTGGTCATACAGAAGAATTAACTGAGGATAATTTCTATATCCCCACAGAAGAAGAATACGCTAACGATATTGACTGGGGTGAGGAAACAGAAGAGTGGGATATCTCTGTAGCCAAGCCCGGACTTTGGGAAAATATCCGTAAAAAGAAAGAGCGTGAAGGTAAAAACTACAAACCTGCAAAGAAGGGTGATCCAGATCGTCCAGATCCAGAATCATGGAAGAAAGCCCAGTCTGATTACAAATACAAAGACCCCAAGACCGGAGAGGTTTATGAGTTTGATCAGAGGGGTATCTACAAAAAAGATGGCAGAGTTTTAATTCCCGTTCGCGCTGCTGAGTATCAAGGCCGCAAGGTCCAGCTTGGTAAACCGTTCCGCACACCAAAAGGACCAAAGAAGTTCAGCGTTTACGTGAAGAACCCCAAAGGGAACGTTGTCAAGGTCAACTTTGGTGATCCCAATATGAAGATCAAGAAGTCTGATCCTGCTCGCCGCAAGAGCTTTCGCGCTCGTCACAATTGCAGCAATCCGGGGCCTCGTCACAAAGCACGATACTGGTCTTGCAGAAAATGGTAAAATTTTCCTATAATTGAGTTGTATTTTTTGAGTTTATAGGCTATTATATATATAGGGCAATGGGAGGTTAGAGCTAACTAGCGGCGAGATCGCTGGTACCGAAGTACTTCCCACCCCTATTATATAGAGACGGGCGTTTAAGGAAAACTTGCGACAACAGAACCGCAGGTCGCTGTCGCCCACCCGCTCTATTTTTTGAGTTTACTTTTGAGGACGTATAATGAAAAAATGGTTTCCGCTGTGCAACTTCACGCACTACTCTTTACAAAGAGCCTTCTCTAAGCCAGACGAACTAGCAAAGAAAGCCGCAGATAACTCTTATCCTGCTTGTGGTATTGCTGATTACAAGTCTATCTCTGGCGCTGTGTCGTTCTATCAGGCTTGCATTAAGCACGATATCAAACCAATTATTGGCTGCGCTTTTGATGATTACACCTTGTTCGCCAAAAATCATACAGGCTGGCTAGAACTAATTCAGATTGTTAGCTCTATCAAAGATGGCGAGCCAGACCAGTCCTTGATTAAACAGGGCAACTTAATCGCCGTTAGCATTTCTGAGTTTTTTTCTCCAATCAAAGGCGATGATTTCTATCACAAGTCTGATGCGTTTACAGAAACTTACTATGTAGAAAAGTCTCAAGCTGACCTGCATAGAATCCTGATCTGTTCTGGGCTCAAGACTACGATTCCAAAAGTCAAGAAAGATATTTCCAATGCGGGAGAGTTCCAAAGGTTCTTTCATTCTAATGATTGGTATCTTAAAGATCGTCAGGAAGTAGCTAGAATAGTTATTGAAGATCCAAGAATGGATTGTTTTGAAGATATACTTAATAAGTGTGAAAACTACAATATACTAAACCAACCAATGCTTCCAAAGTTTGAAACTCCAAAAGGCGAATCAGAAGGCGATTACTTACAGCACCTAGCGCGAGAAGGATGGATGAGGCTACTCCATGAAAAAGTAAAAGACGAAGATAAAAAGAAAGAGTACGGAGATCGCTTTCGTCACGAATTCAAGGTTATTGAAGATGCTGATTTGTTTGGCTACTTTCTGATTGTTTGGGACATTCTAGACTTTATTGTAAACCGAAATGGCTGGATGGCAGGACCGGGACGAGGATCTGCTGCTGGTTGTCTGATATCTTACTTGCTAGGCATTACTCAGATTGATCCCATTGAGTTTGATCTATTGTTTGAAAGATTTTACAATGCTGGTCGTAACACCAAGGATCATATTTCTCTACCAGATATTGACATTGATGTTCCGGGCGGCAAGCGTGACGAGATCATTGTGTATTTAAAAGAGAAATATGGGCATGATAGAGTAAGCCAGATGTTAACGTTTGGTAGACTGCAAGGGCGAAGTGCAATCAAAGAGGTGTTGCGTGTAAATGAGGCTTGCGGTTTTGGTGAGATGAATCATATCACCAAGAGCATTCCCGATGAAGCAGCCATTTCCGATCAACTATCATTAATGGATGATGACGAGCGATCTATTATCAGATGGGCATTGATAAACAACTCAGACGATCTTATTGATTACTGTCATATCAACGATAGAGGCGATCTTGAAGGTGACTACGCAGAGTTTTTTCGCCAAGCTATTGAAATTGAAGGTACATTCAAAACACAAGGAAAGCACGCAGCGGGAGTTGTTATTTCAGCAAAGCCGTTGCACTTGGTCTGCCCAATGGTAGACTCAAAGAGTTCAAGTGAGAAAATCGCTGGACTTGAAATGGCCGACTTGGAAGCGTTAGGACATGTTAAGTTTGATGTTCTTTCGATTAACTTACTAGACAAACTTATGTATGTAAAGGAACTTATTGATGAAGCGTGATATTATTGTATTTGACTTTGAGACTGGTGGTCGTAACCCACTAAGATGCCAACCCACTCAAATTGCTGCTGTTGCACTAGACGGTAGAAACTTCAAGGCAAAGGGTGAATTTGTTTCTTACATGCGTCCCATCATTGACGACGATGAGGCTCTAGCCGCTGGTGTAGACCCTCTAGAAGAAGGCGCACTCAAGGTGACTGGGCAGACTCGTAAACAATTAGCAAAAGCTCCGCTACCAAAACCTGTCTGGGAATCTTTTTGTGAGTTTGTAAATAGGTTCAACTGGAAGGGTACACAGTTCTTCGCTCCTGTGCCTTGCGGATATAATATTCTAGGTTTTGATATGCCTATTGTAAATCGACTATGCAAAGAGTATAATATGTTCTGGGACGATGATAGACAGCAAAACAAACTCTTTAATAAGATTTATAAGATTGATGTTATGGATGACCAGTTTTTATGGACTGAGGGTGACCCTAACGTAAAATCAATCAGTATGGACGCAAACCGCGAGCGACACGGCATGAGCGCAGAGAATGCTCACGATGCCTTGCAGGATGTTAAAGATACGGCTAACCTGTTTATTGCTTACCAAAAAACCAGACGACAGATTTACAGAAATCTAAAAGTAGAAAAGACTTTCGCTAAAGGCTATTTTGTATGATTGATTATTACGACGATAAAGCATGGGCTTTGTTTAGAGACGGGTTGACAAAGGGTGTCTTTCAACTAGAGAGTAACCTTGGCAAGAGCTGGTCTAAAAAACTGGCTCCTGAAAACTTGGAAGAATTGGCGGCGTTGATTGCTATCATCCGTCCCGGTTGCTTAAAGGCTGTTGACCGTGGTAAAACCATGACTCAACGATTTGTGGATCGCAAGTGGCTGAAAGAAGAGGTTACTTACTTACACGAGTCTTTAGAGGATATTCTGAAACCAACTTACGGGGTTTTGGTGTATCAAGAACAAGCTATGCGTATCGCACAAAAGCTGGCGGGCTTCGACTTGCAACAAGCTGACGACCTTCGTAAAGCTATCGGTAAGAAGAAGGCTGACCTTATGGCGAAAGTAAAGAAGTCTTTCCTAGAGGGCGCAGCTAGTAAAGGAATCGTTAATAAGGACGAAGCTGAAGAGATCTTTGGCTGGATCGAGAAGTCATCTCGTTACTCTTTTAACAAGAGTCATGCGGTAGCTTACGGCTTTGACTCTTACTGGTCAGCTTGGTACAAAGCCAATCACACAAAAGAGTTCTTTCTGTCCTACCTATACCATGCGAATGAAAAGCAAGATCCTCATCAAGAAATCTATGAGCTTGTAAACGAAGCTAAAGCATTTGATATTACTGTATCCTGCCCGAAGCTAAGTCAGTTCTCGCTAAAGTTTGCTATCTTTGACGATGATATTCAGTTCGGGATTAAAGACATCAAAGGGTTGACAGGCGTGACTGGAGACAAGGTTGTAAAAGTTATTAAGGAAGTGTCGGTAGATATTGATAAGTCCCTACAAAATCTTACTTGGCTAGAGGTTCTTTTGTACTTAGCTCCCAAGATCAACTCGACAGCATTTAAAGCGTTAGCTTCCATTGGTTTCTTTTCGACTAAATCCACGGGTGTTACTAGGAACCAAGCTCTTTACGAGTATCAAATCTTTAAGAGGTTAACAAAGAAAGAGCAGGAATGGTTGCTGGATAATTATAATGACGACTGGTCTGGTCTAGAAGATGCTCTGCGTGCGCTGGGTAAAAAGAAGAAAGAGGGCGGTGGCTGTGCAAATGCTAATCGTGTTCAGATTGTACTGAATGAGATAGATATGCTAAACAACCCGCCTTACGACCTTTCAGACGATCCCAGCTGGATTGTACAACAGGAAAGTAAACTGTTGGGCTGTCCGATCTCTATGTCCAAGATTGATGCGGTGGATACATCTATTGCAAATACGACCTGTAAAGAGATCTTGCAGGGTAAAACCGGAGATAATATCTGTGTGGTAGCTAACTTAACTCGTGTTGCAACCCACAAAATCAAGAAGGGCAAAGCGAAGGGCGAGACGATGTGCTTCCTGACCATCGAAGATTCTACCGGAACCCATGATAGTTGCGTAGTATTCCCTAAGACTAGAGAGAAATATAGATATATATTGTTCGAAGATAACAACCTTATGCTGTGTGGCAAGGTCGAACAAGATAATTCATTTATTATTGAAAATATACATGAAATATAGTTGCAAATTACACGTTTGCTGACTATAATGTATTATAGGAGACATGATGAACGTATGCACGTTTGTTGGTGACATTTCAAGGCTGGAAGATTTTGGTAGTTATGCTGAAATTGATATCGACGTTCCAGAATATTACACCAACTCAAGAGGCGAGAAGAAAGTGGACTGGACTGTAGTTCCCTGTCGAGCCTACTCAACGGCTGGTGAGTACCTAACAAAAAACGCACACCGTGGAGACCATATAGCTGTTAGGGCTATGTTTAAAACGGATAATTACTTCAGAGTAAACGAATTCAAAATTATAAAGGACTAACATGAGAAAGAAACGTATTTTATTTTGTAGCGAAGCAACCTTTCTCAATACAGGATACGCCACCTACACTAGAGAAATCTTGAAATACCTTCACGGTACTGGAAAGTACGAGATTGCTGAAATGGCGTCTTACGGTATGCGAAATGACCCTAGAGCAGCAGATATACCTTGGAAGTTTTATGGTGTTATGCCACCAGAGGACGCATCTGACGAAGAAAAGAAGGCTTACGGAAGTAATCCAACCCATCAGTTTGGGGAATGGTGTTTCGAGCATGTTTGTTTAGATTTCTTTCCAGACATCGTTTGTGACATACGAGACTTTTGGATGCTGGACTTTGCCGAAAGAAGCCCGTTTCGCCCGCTATTTGATTGGGTGATCATGCCTACCGTAGATGCCAGACCGCAAGCTCGTCAATGGATGGCGACTTATAATGGAGCGGATGCGGTTCTAACATACTCTGACTGGGCGGGTAAAGTCCTGATGGATCAATCTGGAGGAAGCATCAAATACCGTGGAAGCGCGCCTCCTTCTGCTCATCCCGCTTACGCTCCAGTGGAAGACAAGCGCGCTCATAAGCAACAGTGGGGTTTAGACCCGGATTGCCAAATTATTGGAACCGTTATGCGCAACCAACGTCGCAAACTGTTTCCAGATTTGTTCGAAGCCTTCCGTCTATTCCTAGATAAACAAACTGATGACAAGAAATATTATTTATATTGTCACACATCTTACCCAGATTTAGGTTGGGATATACCAGAATTAATTCATCAACACGGTCTAGCTTCACATGTTCTGTTTACATATATATGTCCAGAGACCAAGAAGCCATTCCCGTCTTTATTTAGAGGTGCGGTAGCACAATCTCCATACACTGGGAAATGGGGAGCAACTCTGTCTAATGTTAAGAATGGCGTCTCTTATGAAGATCTTTCTAGTATTATTAACTTGTTTGATTTGTATACTCAGTACGCCAATTGTGAGGGCTTTGGTTTACCTTACGTTGAGGCTGCTGCTTGCGGTGTTCCTGTTTGCGGAACTGATTACTCGGCTATGGAAAGCGAGATGAGAAAACTGAACGGCATGATGTTTACTCCCGCAGCTTTATACAAAGAGTTAGAAACTGGCTGTTTACGAGCAGTTCCCGATAATGAGTACGCAGCAGAATGCTTTCTACACTTCTTTGGCGACAAAGTAGACCGAGAGGCTAAAGGTAAAGAGACACGCGAGCTGTTTGAAAAGAATTTCCGCTGGGAAGCTAGTGGCGAACAGTGGGCTAGAATATTTGACGCGATGCCGATCAGACCCTTTGAGCAAACTTGGGGTTCTCAACCTAGAGTTGCAGCTCCTGCAAATAAACCTAGTGAAGAAGAAGTGAAAGGAGCGCCAGCATCACAACTAGCACAATGGTTGATTAATAACGTGTTAAGAGAGCCACATAGGTTAAATAGTTATTTCGAATCACGTTTAATGAAAGATCTAATGTATAGAAGCTCCACCTCTTCTACTGGAGGAATGTACTTTAACGAATCTTCTGCCGCTTTTGACGGAAACCAAACTAGACACCCATTCGATTTCAATGTTGCATACAACCAAATGGCAGGCTTATGCCAAAGAAGAAATGACTGGGAACAAAAAAGGTATCAGGTTTTACAAGAAAAAGGGTTGCTAAAATGAAAACCGTTATTGTAACAGGATGCGCCGGTTTGCTTGGCGCGCACTTTAGTCGCTATCTTTTAGAAAAGGGCTATCGTGTACTTGGCATCGACGACCTCAGCGGCGGCTACTATGATTACCTACCAAATCACCCAAGATTTGAGTTTTGGCAGATAGATCTTAGCGACTGTGAACCCCTACAGCTGGATCATAATATTTTTACTGATCCTCGTCGCGATATCGTAGCCTGTTATCATTTCGCAGCATACGCAGCAGAAGGTTTGTCACCATTTATCAGAACATACAATTATACTAACAATGTATTATCATATACTAATATTGTAAATCAATGTATTGAACATGATGTAAAACTTATCTTCACAAGTTCGATGGCTGTTTACGGAGATCAGGAAGCGCCGTTCACGGAAGACATGCGCCCTGCTCCAATCGACCCGTATGGAATCGCTAAATACTCTGTCGAGCAGGATCTTGCAGTTGCGGCTGAGCAGCATGGGTTACGGTACACTATTGTCCGCCCACATAATATTATTGGTACTTATCAAAATATTTGGGACCGCTATCGTAACGTTGCAGGTATTTTTATCCGCAAAGTGTTGGACGGCGAACCGATGTTGATCTACGGTGACGGCCAGCAAACGCGAGCATTCTCAGATGTTCAGTATTATATGGAACCGTTCTACCAAATGATGTACGGTCACGACGGCGAGACCTTTAATCTGGGCGCAGACAAGGCATACACGATCAACGAGCTTGCTACGGTTGTGGGGCGAGTGGCTTATGATTACGGTTATTCTTCTCGTCACCAGCACGTCGAAGCCCGCCATGAAGTCAAGCACGCATACTGCGATCACGCAAAGGCAAAGAACCTGCTAAACTTTAGTGATGACACAGATCTTGAAGAATTGATTAGAGAGATGTTTCACTGGGCTATGGCTCAACCCAAGCGTGAACAAAAGACTATGGATTACGAAGTAACGAAGGGTATTTATGACTACTGGAAATAAATTACAACTACCAGATGTAGCAATTTACACATATTGCTGGGGAACCGAGCATGTAAAGCGATCTTTGCGAACTATGCTGATTAGTATGGATCAGGTAGACTTCAAGCGTTCTGTTCTGATTACTGATCCAACTAGAACAAGCATGGAAGAAATATCACTCATCCTAGATAAATACAATATCGAAGTTTGTGAAATGCGTTCTGAGCTAAACGAGAACATGTTAGACGATGATGAAAATAGGTTTGGTTTCAGGGATGACTTTCTAAAAGATGTTAAAAATTATATGACTGACGACTGGTGCTTGAACGTGCAGCATGATTCATGTGTTATCAATCCGTCATTGTGGGACGATAAGTTTATGGAATCGGATTACATTGGTGCGCCTTGGCCAATGCAAATCATTCAGTCAAGCGACATGGTGGCCGGAAGGATTCCTACGGAACAAATTCCTACGACAGTTGGAAATGGTGGCTTTTCTTTGCGTAGCAGAAAGTTCGTGGAGAATAGTGTGGGCCTAGAATCACATCATAAAAATGAAGACCTAAACATATGTATATTTAACTACCACCACCTCGCTGGCCGAGGTGTAAAAATAGCCGACGAAGCATTAGCCGCAAAGTTTTCATTCGAGCGACCAACTAAGCATACGGCTCGTGCAAACCCCCGGCTGTTTTTTACCTATGGCACTTTTGGTTTTCATGGGGATTTTAATACCGCTGGAATGAAATGGATTAGAAATTACAAATTAGGAGTTGAAATATAATGGAAAGACCTACAAATAGAGATTTTTATCTTGACTATGTAAAAACTTTGCTTCCAGATAACCCGAAGATTCTTGAAATCGGCGTGGAAGCTGGCCACTTATCAAAAAAACTAATGAAGGTATTTGATCCTTCAGAGCTACACCTGCTAGACCCTTGGGAATGGAATCCATCCAATGGTAAAATTTACCAACAGTCGCATATGAATGGAGTACCTACGGCTCACAGTAATGTGCATATGCAAATTGAAATTGAGAGATTATTTGCAAAAGAAATCAGAGACGGGGTGGTATTTACCCACAGGGGCTATTCTAGCGACTTGGTTGATAATTTCCAAGATGCCTACTTTGACTTCATCTATATTGATGGATGCCATTTATACGAGTCTGTAAAAGAGGATTTATATAATTACCTTCCCAAACTTCAAATAAATGGCGTGCTAGGCGGCCATGACTACATTAGTAAAGAAACTTTGTTTGTACAAGAAGGCGTCACATATACCAACCAGTTAGGCTATGGCATCAAGCAGGCGGTTGATGAAATGCTGGAAGATTTACAAGATATGAAAATGGTGGCATTAGTGTCAGATAATGAGCCATTCCCAGACTGGGCGATCAAAGGAGATGCAGTATGAAATTATTGTACATTGGATATTATAGAGAGCCTACCATCTGGGGACAGCAGTGCGTAGATACGGTAAGAGCTTTAGAAGAGATACCAGAGTTTGATGTGATTGTCAGGGCGTTGGAGCTGCGACCAAACGGAAATACTCCTGCAAGCATAATTGGTCTTGAATACAAGCCCATTGAAGGAGCAGAGGTCTGTTATCAACAAGTGCTTGACTCGCATTATGTGGGCAGTGAGGGTATTTTTAAACACACAAAGCATTTGACTGATAATATGAACATTATTCATCCAGATGTGCTGCGCCAAAAATATGAACCCCTGAATATCGAAGGGGCGAAAGGCTATAAATATTATACAATAACTGATGGGTCAAGAAAAGAAAGAATAAAATTAGACGGAGCATACGAGGAATTTGTAAAATATAATCGTTTTACTCCAGACTCTAATGCTACGTTTACAATATTTACATCTAACCCAGAAGCAGTACAAAAAGAGATTGCAGAAATTGAGGATGCTCAAAAAACCATTAGAACAATTATTGTTCCGATAGAATCTACAGAAGTCCCATTGCCTCAGATCCATAATTGGGGAGATGAGTATATCAACCTCACGCCCTATAAAGGAAGCGGTGCAGTTTCCAGTCAGGACTTCGGTTATCATGCTCAAATGGCTGAATTTTTTGGAAGACGATCTTGGATGGGCATGGAGAGTAAAAATTTTAATGAGTGGCTTGAAAACCCTGTTGCTTATGATCTATCATGGAGAAAAACGGGAATGACACATTGCGCTGGATGGTGGGAATCAAATAAAGAATATTTGAAAAAAGGAGTGTTAGATGCACAAGACTAAAAATCTATTTAAAAAAATTCAGGGTAGACCTGATAATAAATATAATATTCTAACGTTTAATACTCATGAACGTTATCAGACTAATCAGTGTTTGACGGGTCATAACTTTTACGCATTCAGCTGGCCGCAAGGTAAGGATTGGTTTACAGAACATGCTCCCATACCAGAGAACTACTATCAGATGCCAGAAGGTAGTTTCTTTACCGGTATTGGGTTTGACTTCATCTTAGCGCATAGCAAGTTTGGTCAGTTACAGGTGGCCCAACAAATTAATCAGCATCTACAAATTCCTATTTTGTGCCTAGAGCATACCTTGCCGTTAGAACAATGGCCTAACGAACAACTAGAGCAGTACCAAAATTTTTATGGCGATGTTAATGTATTTATTACTGAGTATTCTAAAAATAAATGGAATATCAATGCGCCTAGCGACGTTATCTATCATGCTGTAGATACCGACTTGTTCAAGCCAGCCGGACCAGAAAGAAAAGGCGTTTTAACAGTAGCGCATGATTTTATCAACCGTGACTACGCCCTGAACTATCGGGGGTGGGAAAGAATTACTCAAGGTCTTGATCGTAAGGTCGTAGGAGCTACTGAGGGGCTGTCAGAAGCCGCTAAAAGCGTAGATGAACTAGTACAGGCATATCAGCAAGCTGCGGTCTATATCAATCCTAGCACGCTAAGTCCAGTGCCAACGTCGATGCTAGAGGCGATGGCTTGCGGCTGTCCAGTTGTTAGTATGAATAATTGTGCCATCCCAGAGTTTATCGAGCATGGCGTAAACGGGTACTTATCTAACGATGAGGAAGAGTTGAGGTTATGGATCAAGCACTTATTCGACAAGCCAGAAGTAGCCCATCAAATGGGCGAGGCAGCTAGAAAAACAATTTTAGAGAAGTGTAGCAAGGAACGCTTCATTTTAGAGTGGAATAACATTTTTGACAAAACTTACGAGGTAATTAAATGAAAGTTCAGATTTTAAATCGTGCATATGAAAAAGAGATTTCGGGTTATGATATTGTTGAATGGGAAGGAGATGGGTTTACTAAATTCTATCAATATAGTGATAACCAGCTTGAATTCATTCTGGCTCCAGAGATTTTGGGCTATGTCCCCGTCTCTTCTTATCAAGAGGTCGTGAAGGTTTTGCTATCTAAACTAAGAGTCAACGGAGAAATTGTTGTCGGTGGTACATCTCTACACGCCTTTGCTAATAAAGTAAAAGACGGTGAGATTGACCAAGATACAAGTAGCGCCATTGTAGCGAAAAGCGTATCTATGGGAGAGGTACACAAAATATGTGACTTAATCAACAGCATGGGTAACTATCAAGTAAGCTGGTCTACTTCTGGAGTTAATTATGAAATCAAAATCCGCCGCGTTTAGTTGCTCAGGATGCTGGTTTGCCGATTTAGCAGGTCAGTTTGATGAAGAGTCTTGGCAAATCGGCTGTGAAGCTGATAGAGACGCTTTGTTCACCGACCCTATTACTAATCGCACAGACTTTAAAGACTTCCCTAAGTACAGGTCTTTAGACAGATTTTGTAATATGTATAGAGGTATTGATTGGGCGATGGATAGAGGCGGACAAGATAATATTAATTTGCATAACGATGAATATATGTTAGAGTTAGCCAGAAAAGAAATTAAGCCATCTTTTGGCGTGGTCATTTTTACCAACAAAGAAAGCACTGAAGCGCAAGTAAGAGAAACTTTAGATTCGATTATCAAAGCGCAAGAACTCTACGACAAGAAACGGGTTGGTACAATGATTTCTTGGTTACCAAATTTTAGTCTTGGGGTAACGCTAAATGTTGTCAATCAGTATTACGAAAAACTGAGACTGCGAGGAATAACTCATGCGTACCAAGATAACACTTTGGCTACATCGCAACTAAGAGAAAAAGAGGCTTTCACGCTTTTTTCTAAAGTAAGCTATTACATAAAAATAAAAGCTGGAGATACTATCCAAGAAAGAACTTTTAAAGATGTGGACGCTACCATAAATGACTACATGGAAAAAATACTAGTGTTTCATTACGGAGATGCTTATATTCTTGATGGGCCTTTAGTCAGAACTACATATCTACAGTTTGGTCAAGATTATAATTTTATGCAGGAGGAGTTAATTAAGAAAGCCAAACAGGAAGGTTTTTACACAGAGGTATGAGAAAACAATACGTAATCAGTCCGAAACAAACTAGGCCAGATTTTAAAAGATCTGAGTTAGTTTCTGTCATACTACTATCAGAGAATCATGGCTATAGAATGAAGTCATACGGCCCGATATCTCTAGTAGAGGTTGGCAACAAAACACTTCTGGAGCATCAGGTAGATGCTATAAGTTCGGCTTTTATAAATTTTGAAGTCGTTCTTTGTGCGGGGTTCGAAACTAATAAAATATACAACTTTGTAAAAAGCAAATATGGTCCCAGCTGTAGAATCAGAATAGTAGAAAACCAGATGTATTACCACTCTAATTGCTGCGAGAGCATCAGGCTTTGTATGAACAATGTAATGACCGACAAGATAATTATATGTGGAGGTGGCGTTCTTCTAACCCCACATTATCTTAAACACTTAGATCTAAGAAAGGCATCTCTGCTATATCAAGACAGCGAGAAAAAAGACAACTTTGACGTGGGCGTTATAGAGAATAATAACCGTTTAGAGATGTTGTCACTGGCCGCTAAAGAAAAATCTTGGACAGAGCTTTTTTATATTTCCGGGAACAGGCAGATCGGCTCGTTCTACAATATAGTATCTAAGCCCGAGTTCAAAACAAAATTCTTTTTTGAAGCAATTAATAACTGGGGTGCAAGGGGTAGCATCTGTACTTCAAAGAATAGCTCTGACCCCATCGTTAAAATCAATAACATAAAGACACTTAAAAGGGTGAACAATGAAAATTTTACTGGATAATTACAACGATCTCTACAGTACAGAAGCCTCTGCTCTTCATCAGTGCTTAGTCCGAGTCGGAGTGGACGCTCACATTTGGGAAAATAAAAATATTAGCGCTTTCGACGCATTCGACCAGATCGACCCAGACGTATTTATTACTTCTTATATGATGTTGACTGAGGATGTTCTGAAACGCCTTTCTGGTACAAAAATATCCGTTGTTATCAAAGTAGAAGGAATCACCGAAAACGGTGCGGCTGATCTTGAGAATCTATTAACAACGTCTAAAATTAACTGTCCTTTCGTTTTCTATAGCTTTAAAAAACCTTCTGGGTTCAATAAGTTGAAGGCTGTACAGATTATGCCAGCTGCTGATATATTTATTCCAACTATCGAGGGTGGTAGAAAAATTCCTTGCGCAATCATCTCTGACGGAGATTTCAAAACGCCTGAATACACAGAGGTGTATCACAAGGTGGGCATGGCTACTGAGGCCGTCAACGATGCAGACGTTACTATGAATATCATTGACCTTAACCGATGCGCTAGTATGTATGAAAACGTGGAGCTTTGTGGATCAAATCAGAATTTGATGTGCGGTCAGTTATTTTTTGATATGACCCTAAAAGTTTCTGGTAAGTGCGTTTTAGATGTTACCGATGAGAATAGAGAAATGATTGTTACTTTTATGGAAGATTTGTTTCCAGAACTTTCAGAAAAACCCGATGAAGCTAAGCGCTACGTACTTTCCACAGTGCTTAGTAAGCACACCTGTCTCAACAGGGCAGAAAGGATGATGCAAAATCTAAAGCTTGAAGAAGTTTGCTTAAATCTAAGAAAACTGCAAGAATCTTTGAGAAACAACTTGCAAAATCCGCGCAGCTAGACTATAATATAGTAAGGAGAAAAATATGAACATACTAATACAATTTCCAACCTACGGACGGGCAGAGAGATTCTTGGATGTGTTAGATCAGTACGTCAGTATGAGTAGCGCAGAAAACGATATATATTTTAATATCAACTGCGATTCGGCTGATTTGACTATGACTGGCAACAATATTCAAAAGAGTGTTGCTGAGATTATGGAGCAAAGATTAAACGCTTGCTATTCCATTAACTACGATTCCAATACGGAGAAAATCAGTGCTATTAACGCTAATATCGCCAATCTTGACTTTGACTGGAGCATTGTTGTTTGTGCTAGTGATGATATGGTTCCAAGAGTAGATGAATGGGATTTAAAAATAACCGATGCCATGCAGGAATATTACCCCAACTTGGACGGGTGCGTACACTTTAACGACGGAAATACCAATGGGAACCTTATTACTTTTTCTATCCTTGGTCGAAAACTTTATGAACATTTTGGGTACATTTATCACCCTGATTATAAGAGCCTTTACTGTGATGATGAATTCACTCAGGTCGTCCGGTCTATGGGTAAAGAAACTTATATCAACGAAGTGATTGTTAGCCATGAACATTACAGTATCGAAGGTAGCCAAAATCACGGCATACAAGATATCGCTACGGTAAAAACCATAGCATTCTCTGGCAGAGATCAACAGGTATTTGCAATGCGCCAAGGTTTAGGATTTCCTAAAAAGAGGATTACTAAAGACTGATGAAAGTTCTAATTAATTATGCCGATAAAAGATTTTACCAATCCCAAAAGGAAAACTCACGAACAGCAATTAGCGCAGGCGGTTTTGATTCATCTGTCTCTTACGAAAGAAGAAGTCTAGAACAAAAGTATCCACAAGTCTACGAAGAGTATTCAGAGATACTTAACGCAGAACGAGGAGCTGGTTATTGGGCTTGGAAGCCTCTGCTGATCAAGCATCAATTTGAATTGTGGCATAGAGGGGTATACAAAGACGATGATATAGTAATGTACTCTGACTCTGGTGCGACGTTCGCTAAAAACCTACAGCCGCTATTTGATAAAATAGAAAAAGAGCCTATGGGTATTGCAGCTTTTCGTCTAGCGGGCCTGCATTACGAATGTCAGTACAATCGCAAAAAAGTTGTCGAGGCTTTTGGTTTGAATCCTCACGATATTGGCAGAACCCCGCAGCACATGGCTAGTTTTGTTTTGTTTAGAATGTGTTCATCCGCAGAAAAGATTGTTGACTTCTGGCTGAGTAAATGTCTAACACCAGAGCTAATTATGGATCAACCTAGAGATCCAGACGAGTATACAAATTTTGTAGACCATAGACATGACCAAGCCCTATGGAGTCTAACCGTCAAGAAATTTGGCGTGCCAGTTTACCCAGATCCTACTCAGTGGGGTCTGCAACACGGAGAAAGCGCAGTCAAAGACTTCTACATACAACATCACAGGAGCAAAGACTAATGCCTAAGAACCCACATAATATTAAATTTAGTATACTATCATTAAGTATACCTAGCCGTATAGATAAATTTGCGGCACAGGCTCAGAAAATACTCGGTCAAATTGGTGATCGACAAGATGTAGAGCTTATATCACTTATGGACAACAAGTCTTTACATATTTACCAAAAGCGTAACCATATGTTAGATATCGCTCGTGGTGACTTTATTGCTTTCTTGGACGACGACGATGGCATATCAGATGATTATGTAGAAGTTATTGTAGACACTGTCAACAGAAACCCAACCGCTGACGTGATCTGCTTCAACCAGAACTGCTGGATCAACGGTAAACATTGCAAAGTGATTACAGATATTGATAACCCACAGGAAGACCTCATGCCGCATCCTACGGACCCTATGGCTTATAAGGACATGTTGCGTAAGCCTTGGCACTGGTGCGCTTGGAACCGCAATCTAGCGACCTCAGAGCAGTTTGTGGCGAGCTACTCATTGGGTGGCACAGGTCAGTCTACAGAAGATATTGACTGGCTAAACAGGCTGTATCCAAAAGTTAAGAACGCAGTGAGTATTGATAACTACTTACATATATACCAATACGACGCCAGAACAACGGAGTCATTTTTACGATGATTATAGACACAGTTATTACATCCGCAAACTTTCATCCAGACTATTTTACTTTTGTTAAGCCTTGGCGTGAATTTTGGTCCAAGATGGGGAAACTAACCCACCTGTGCTACGTTCGCACTGGAGATGAATTCCTAGACGAAGTTGCTGAACAAGCTATAAATCCAGATTCAATTCATTATAGAATAGAAAATATGGACTACGGTATTCAGGCTAAGCTGGCTAGGTTTTATACGGCATCTCAGCTCGAAGGAACTTGGTTGATTACCGATGTAGACATGATGCCAACTAATCGTTCGTTTTTAAAGCCATACGAAAGCGTGCCGCAGGACCATTTGGTTCAGTTTGGAGTTGACCACTTTTCTTATCAGCGCGCTCCTGACATTGGCAAGTGGCCAAGTCATGGCGTTGCTGGAAGCAGCAAAACTTTACAAGAAATCCTGCGTTCCGACCAAGTAGAAAGTATGGAGCAATTGGTCGATGGCTGGAAGAGAAGGGTATGGCAAGATCCGAGATGTAATCCCGGCAATAATTTCTCGGGCTTCTCTGACGAATCCCTAATGAGAGAACTGGTTAGGTCATGGAATCAGCCAGATAGAATAAGTAAAATTATGAGGACAGATGTTCCGGGAGAATACTCGCACGTTCCAGTGTACGGCAGGCTATGTAGGTCTCATCATCATTCATTAGACAATGTTGATCTTAGTAAATATTACGAAGCTCATGGGCCACGACCTTATCACACCAACAAACAATGGTATAACAAACTAAAGGAAGGATTAAAATGATTCAAACCATCAAAGAACACTTTGTAAACCCAGATCTTATGAAAAAGGGCGGCTGGGTTTTAGACTTAGGTTGCGCAGGTTTTGAACATGCTATTCATTATGTAGAACAGGGATTTAACGTAATCTCTGTTGAGCCAGCAAGATTTGGCCCACAGTACATACCCCCTGCTCAACTAGTAGTATCGGATAATTTTCACATGGTTTGTAAAGCGTGTGTTGGAATCAAAGAGTCTGACACAATGACTTTCTACGAATACGGATGGGGAGGCGCGAACTCTTTGTATATGAAACCAGAGATGTTGAATCAGCCAAAGTATGAGGGTCACGGCAAAAATCCATTCAAGTCTGCTTACGAAGTGCCTCTCACAACTATTGAAGAGATTATGGGTGAATTTGGAGTAGACTTTTTTGAATACATTAAATTTGACATTGAAGGCGCAGAATACCAAATCCTAGAAAACTTTCCAGAAAAATGCACCAAACAGTTCTCTGTAGAGTTTCACGACTTTTTTGATCTAAGTCCCAACCCAGATAATCCAGATGTTTGGCACGACAAGTTAAATAGCGAGATATTAACTGACTACCAGAAGGTGACCGAGAGGCGTGGCTGGAGGAACAATATTGATGATTGTCTATACGTCAGGAAGGATCTTCTGTGAACAAAGTAACAACTATATTTACTGTTTATAAAAGAAAATCTCTAGAAGAGCAGATTCAACGCATGAAGGCTCAGACAGTTGACTCTGATTTTATAGTGTGGCAAAACGAAAGCCATGTAGACATATCTGACTTAGTAGAAAAATATAATCTAATACACATACAATCAAATCATAACTGGAAATATCACGGTAGGTTTACTATACCTTTAATGTTACAAACTGAGTACACCGTTATTTTAGATGACGATACCTTACCAAACCCCTTATGGTTAGAAAGCTGTATCGAGCTATGCGAGCGAGAAATATGTATTGTTGGCGGTAATGGAAGGTTAATCAATCCTCAAAACTTAATTCGAAATATCGCTGTTGACCAGCCGGATAAAGATCATGAAGTAGACTTTGTGGGACATGCTTGGTTTTTTAGAACTGAGTGGAGTCGTTTATTTTGGCAGGACGAGATGTACTCCCTGTGGACAGCGGAAGATATAGCATTTTGCGCTGCATTAAAAGTCAACGGCGGTATTAAATCTTTCGTGCCAGACTTTACCGTAGAGGAAAGAAGAGGGGATTCTGACAAATGGAAGTTTGGTGTTGACGAAAACGTTATCCAAGACCCTGCTCATATCAATAAGCACTATCAAGAACGTTTGCACGTAGTGCAGCAATATTTAAACAAGGGGTGGAAAATATGTCTCTCTTAATCGCGTTCGGAACTAGACCCGAATGGATTAAAATCAAGCCCGTAGTTGATGCTATAGGCGGCATGATAGATTACCGCTTGTTATACGTAGGACAGCACACAGACTTAATTGACTCCACTGTGCATGAATACGGATACAAAACTCTGCCAGTAAAAGACAATGGTAAAAACAGGCTTGATTCTATTATGTGTTCTGTTATGGACGGTATTGATCAGCACTTAGACGGAATAACACATGTTATGGTGCAGGGCGATACGACTACGGTTCTTGCTGTGTCGTTAGCCTGTTTTCATAGACGTATCAAAGTAATTCACCTAGAAGCAGGTTTAAGAACCGAGTTCAATGATGGACCATACCCAGAAGAATTTAACCGGAGAGCGGTTGGTAATTTGGCCTCACTACATCTATGTCCAACCGATGCGGATAGAAACAATTTATTGCAAGAAGGAATACTTCGCGACAGTGCTAAAGCCGTGACTGTGGGAAATACTGTGCTAGACAATTTGTACGGGCAAAAGTCAGAGGGAGAAAAGTACGTACTCGTAACCATGCACAGGCGAGAAAACCAAGACAAGATGGAGCAATGGATAGAAGCTATAAATGCTATAGCAAAAGACTATGATCAATATGAGTGGGTGTGGCCTGTACACCCTAATATGAAACATCTAAAGTCTAAAATTAAGTTCGGCGCCTGCGACCCTATGCCACATAAAGAACTGATCAAGACTTTAAAAAACAGTAAAATTGTAATTACAGACAGTGGCGGTATCATAGAAGAAGCTTCTTTCTTTAAAAAGCAGATATTAGTTTGTAGGCAGGGCATCGAAAGGCATTGCCCCTCTGCCACAGAAGTTCACCGGATTGATGACTTACGTGATAATTTTGAACGTTATATTGATCAGCCTGTAACAAGGGCTTGTCCTTTTGGTGACGGTCAATCAGCGAAAAAAATTGTAGAAGTCCTAAAGGAGATGAGATGGTAGGAATTTACCCAGATAAAAGCTTTGCGCGTGACATACAGATCTTACATAAAGCAATAGAAGAAAAACGACCTTTTACATTGTCCAAGTTCGCAGATGGCGAATGGATGGTTATGGAGAATAAAGATTTAGATAATCGAGAGTTCCAGTATCGCGTCAGTGATGGTAGGCAAGGGCCAGAATTCACTAGAGCGCGAGATGCGCTGATAGATTCTTTTCGGTATCAGCACCCTCAGTATTATGTAGGTATTTCTTGCCCCTGCTGCCAAGGGGACAACTTCGAACGTATGATAAAATTTAGCAAACAACCGAAAGAGCGTCTAACATGGGCTAATATATGGGTGAACACTAATTACGGCTACTTCTTAGGAAATATTCTCCCAGAATTCAAAAATTACGAAGTGCATCTCGTCGCCAACGAAGCGGGTCATTTTGGAAACATTCCGTTTCCAGTAAAGATGGCTTGGCTTGTTTCCAATAATGCTTGGGTTGAAGACTGGGATATGATCGAGAATCTTTGCACTGCCGCTAAGAGCGAGCAGGGCGCACTCTTTTTGTTTTGCTGCGGGCCTTTTGGTAACATACTAGCCCACAAACTTACTGAAGCATCAGACAAAAACACCTATCTAGACATTGGTTCAACACTGAACCCCTTCCTAAAGGTAGAAGGTTTTAAGAGAGGCTATTTTAATAGTTGGCAATCTAGAAATCCTTGTACTTGGGGGGAGGTCGAGAATGACACCATTGCAACATAATATGCTATCCGTTCTACATGATGGTGAACATTGCTACTTTACAAAATTTGAAATGCTTCGAGACACCCTGACCGAAATTATGAAAAAGGATAAGCCTTGCGTGCTTATTAGTGGCAACTCAGATTATACACACGATGCGAACAGTGTAAACTGGATGCTAGAAAACACGTCCGTTAAATCGTTCTATGCGCAGAATTTAAATTGTTCTCGCGAGAATGCTTATCAGGTTCCTTTGGGTATAACGAATGTAACCGACTGCGCAAGAGGTCCAGAGCATGGAGCAAACTGGAGTCAAAACCCTAAACATGCTGAAAAGCTGTCTCATATGTTTGATGATAGCAGTACACCTACCCGATTAACTTATGCAAATTTCAGAATATCAACCAATGCCATTGAGCGTCAAAAGTGCGCTAGTACATGCAGAATAGCTCCATTCCTGACCCTTGAGACACACGGAGCTGATCTAGATCATTATATAAAACAATGCAGAGATCACAAGATGACTGTGTGTCCAGAGGGCAACGGAATTGACACCCATAGAATGTGGGAAACGTTATATTTAGGTAGAGTGCCTATCGTTAAAAAACATACAGCACTTTCTCAATTCGAAGATTTGCCCGTAGTATGGGTGGATCACTGGAAAGAACTGTTAAACCCCGAGCTGTTAATCGAGAAGTACGAACAGGTTAAGGACAATCCTAAAGATAAAATTTATGCTGAATATTGGTTAGAACATATCAAAAATAGAATAGGAGAAATTAAATGAAAAAGATTTTAGTCACGGGTGCTTCAGGCTTCTTGGGAAAGAATCTGGTTCCTTATCTAAAAAACAAAGGCTACGATGTTTATGGAGTAGGCTCTAATATATACGACCTGCGAGATTCTTATGCCTGCAAAAAGATGCTCGAAGAAATTAAGCCAGACGTTATTGTACATGCCGCTGGTAGCGTTGGCGGTATTCTAGCCAACCAAGAAAATCCCGGCAAGTTCATGTACGAGAACATGGCTATGGGTATGAATATGTTAGAAAGAACTAGACAATACAAGGAGAAATATAATAAAGATGTTAAATTTATTATGCTTGGCACTGTTTGTGCTTACCCTAAGTTTACACCTGTCCCGTTCCAAGAGTCTGAACTATGGAACGGATACCCAGAAGAAACCAACGCTCCATATGGAATTGCTAAAAAGGCGTTGATGAAGCTGGGCGAAACATACCACGAGCAGTATGGTTTAGAAGTAGTAAACCTAATCCCGGTTAACATGTACGGGCCTTACGATCATTTTAATCTCACAAGTAGCCATGTTATACCAGCCCTGATCTTGAAGTTTTATCAAGCGCTGGTTGATGAAAGCGACAAAGTACACGTTTGGGGAACCGGCAGCGCGTCTCGTGAATTTCTTTATGCTCCAGATTGTTGCGAGGCTATCACGTGTGCTATTGAAAAATCTGTTGGGCCAGAACCAATCAATATCGGAACCGGCCAAGAGACTACCATCAAAGACCTTGTTTTGCAGATTGCGCAAATTATGGAGTTTGACGGCGAAGTTCACTTCGATGCACGAAAGCCGGACGGTCAACCTAGAAGGTGTCTAGACACATCTAAAGCAAAAGAACTACTGGAATTCGAAGCGAAGACTGACTTGACACACGGCCTAATAGAAACCCGCGATTACTTTGTAGGAAAAAGATTAGAGCGTATGAATCTTAAATCTTATATCGACCCAAACAATCCCGAAAGGAAACTAAAATGAAAATTGCTTTTTACGTAGACAGCACAAACTCTCAGCCAAGAAATATGGAAATTTATAAAACCCTAAACACCTTGGTTGAGGAAGGAAAGGTGTCAGACGCTTGTTTATTTTTTAACAACATAGACTATGTTCCTGTGCAGACCAAGTTTGGGATGTTTAATTCTCATGACATGTGGCATTATACTGGTAATCTCATCACCACATCAGTAGAAAATACTATGAGAGCCGCTAATACTGTTAATAAATTTAATATTTACTACCTGTATGATAAGTCACAAAAGGACTTGCCCGGACTTATGAATAGTCTTAACTTAAACGTAAAAGTATTAACCACCACGCAAGAAGATCAACAAGAGTACTACCGCTTGACTGGAGAGAAGCCCCATCTTCTAGAAAGTCTAGAGAATGTTTTTGATTTAGGAGTATTTTAACATGAATGAATTTGACAAAACCGTAATCAGAATGTACAATGAAGATTGTAGTACATATGAAATCGCCAAAAAATTGGATACTTACCCAAACAAGATAAGAAGAACCTTGAAGAAACACAAGATTCCCTTGAAGGATAAAAGTCAAGCTCAGAAAATTGCTTTGCAGAAAGGTCGCAGTGCGCACCCGACCGAGGGCAAAAAGCGAACCATTGAAGAGCGCGTGAAGATTAGCCAGAGCCTAGAAAATTATTGGCAGGATATGAGCGACCGAGAAAGAAAACGTAGATCAAAACAGGCTAAAGACAATTGGAGAAATATGCCAGATTCGGTCAAGGAATCCATGAGGTCTAAGGGAATTGCTGCGATCCGCGCGGCTGCATCCGAAGGATCTAAGCTAGAAAAGTTTTTTGAAAAACGTTTAATAGAAGCCGGATATAGAGTACAACTACACAAATTGCTAATTCCGTCAGAAAATCTGGAAATTGACTTGTATATTCCGGGTTTGCAGACTATAATAGAAGTAGATGGACCTTCTCACTTTTTACCCATTTGGGGTCAAGAAAAGCTAGACAAGCAGATTAATGCTGACTTGAGAAAAACAGGGACTCTTTTGACAAAGGGGTATGTAGTGATTAGGGTAAAGTCTCTGGGCCAAGAGTCTCTTGCAAAGAAAGAGCAGATGATTGATAGTTTGATTGATCATCTAAAAAGAATTGATAATAAGAAACCTAACCGTAAAGATCGTTTTATTGAGGTAGAATAATGGAAGAATTGTTTGAAGGACTGGGAACAGTCCAAGATGTTGATACTAGTGTAACTGATGTAGTTCAGTCCGATGGGCCAGATCCTACGTCTCCCGAGTGGAATGACTACGTTCTGAGTCTATTTGAGAAGAATGAAATGTACGACGGGCGACCTTTGTGCCACGGTTTGAGACGTGTGGCAGAGCTGTTGTTGGGTCGTATCGTTTCCAGTCGTCCCACGCAAATCTTTGCTCCGCAAAGCGGTAACGAGATTGGCCGCGCCACTGTGGTTTGGGAGCTAATTTTCGATGACGGGTCTTTGTTCTCTGATGTAGCAGACTGCTGGGAGGGTAACACAGACGACGCATTCTGCGTGTTTAACACCGCTACAGCAGCTACTCGTGCAGAAGGACGGGCTTTGAGAAAGGCTCTTAGACTGCGAACAGTAGCCGCTGAAGAGATGACTAGCAAGGATACGGCCACTGTAGCTAGAAGTCTTAGCCAAACAAAAGCAGTCGTGCAGGAGGAATTTGATGACAATCGAAAGATGACTCCTAATCAAGCAAACCTGTTAAACAAGATGGGAAGTCAGTATAATATTGATTTGACCAAAATGTTTAAACTGAAGTTAAGTGCAAATCCAGCAAGACTCACAGTTAATACCGCTAGTGATGGTATTAAGCTACTACATAAATATCAGGCTGATACAAGTACAATCCCTGATGAAATCCTTGGTTTTAATGAAGAATGGAGAGGTTAATTAATGTCTACTTACCATAGTAAAAACGGTCGCTTTAGTATTGAACTAGAAGATGCAGATCAACGCACTATGTTCCAACAGGTTGCGCGGTTCCAAGAAGTCTTCGAGGAAGATACTTGCGGCAAATGCAAAGGTGATAATCTTAGATATGTAGTCCGTAATGTAGATGATAATCAATATTATGAACTTAAATGTCAAGACTGCCTTGCTAAGTTAGCTTTTGGCTCTATGAAGAAAGGCGGGGGTCTGTTCCCGAAACGAAAAGACGGCGACGATTGGTTGCCAGATCGTGGATGGGTGCGATGGAACGCTAAGACGGGCCAGAACGAGTAAAGGCATAAAAAAAGGGGGCGAAAGCCCCCTTGCTTTTTTGATATCTATTACTTGCAGCAGCAACATCCAAAGCAACGCTTGAGAGCCTTGCGAACTGGACGACATTCATCAATTTTGCGAATGGCACTGCGAACAGGTTGTTTTTCTTGCACTTTGCGTACCACATTCACGGGTACACAAACAATCCTTTTTACTGCATTTCTGACTGGTTGGCAGCATTGCGCAGAAGCTGCATTAGCAACTGCAAAAGTCATAACCAAGGCCAGAACGATAGTAACGATTCCTTTCATGATATCTCCTTATAGATATTCTAGAGTAAAGTAAAGACCGTAATCAGTCTTAGATCCAATTGAGTCAGGTGACGCGCTAAGAGCAACGTACCAGTCATGTCTTTTAGCTTGATGGTTTGCTCCATCTTGGAACTCCCAATTTCTGTAACCTCCGTCAAACTCGGGAGGATTAGCAGCATTTGAGTCAGTATTCATACCAGAAGCTCCGGGAGAGCTTGTTAATACCATATCATCTGGCGCTCCTCCGTCGTCCATGTATTCTACCCAAGCGTGTTCATCAGTCACACCTCTGAGATGAAGTCTGTTATCTACACCCTGTACGGGGTTAGGATGACGAACTTCGTAGACTTTGGTGGTAACTCCCTGAGCATGAGTATCAATATCATTTCTGTCAAAAATTCTAAGGCGACAATTTTGAACTCTAACGTAATCGTCATTAGTAAAACGAATATTTAGTGTACTTTGATAGTTTGGACATCCAGAATTACCAATAGTAGCAGATTCATTGATAATCATGCCGCTATTAGAAGCTGCCGCCGTCGTATCATATCTATTATTGTATGCCTGAATATCCTCATCTGTACCCGTAGCATCTGTTACGTAGGTAGCTATTTGATAAGAGTTGACAGGGACAGAAACGCCAAAACTACCGCCAAAAAAGCCTAGTCCTGAGCCAGCCCCATGCCCAATTAATGTGGGTGGATTGTTATATTGTCCAATCCCAACAGATTCATTATTTGTAAAAAATTCAATTCTAGCCATTTTAAGATCTCCTATAGAAAGATTCTGGTATATTATACACCAAAAAGTTAATTATTCTCCAGTTATTTGTAGTTCGATGTACTGCTCATCCGCTGCCTCCGGCTGGCCAAAGCCAGCATAGTAGCGATTATCACCGCCACCGTCGCTTGACATATGCGTCATATTAATATCATTATGAAAGAAGAAAAATAGGTCATATTTGGCGTAAGGAGAAGCCTCTTCTGCATCAATAAGAAGTGTAGTCTCCGTAACATCTGATACAAAACCGTATTGTTGCGCACTTTCTGATGGCAATCCGGGGATTGCTGATATTAGTTTTTCCCGTTGTAGGTATCTAGGTTTTTGGTCTATTTTTGCTCCGCTGGCAACTTTTACATTGACATAGAAAGCTCTGAAAAATGCACCACCGCTACTTGATTCTAAAGTAAAGATACCAATACCTTCTCCTTCTACTCCTTCTAACTTGTCCTCCCGCCTTGTCGCTGAACTAGCCTCAGCTTCTCCGTATTCAAGAATTTTAAAGCCAGTGATTTCTCTATTCTCACCCCCTACGCTGGTTACTTCGTAGCGTATGCCATATTGATCGTTGCCTATAATATCTCCCACCACATATCCTTGGCCTTGATCAATTACAACTAGCTTGTCTGTAGCCACGTAAGCGTACTGGACATCTGGTCCGCCCTCTTCTTCTGGCAAACCGTCGCCTATGAATTGATCTCTTGTTATAACGTCAGGACCGGGGACTGCAATTATCTCGTCTTCAGTAGTATTACTAGCATTCAATGGCATACTATAATAAAAATATTGATATCTATATGGTAGTAATTTACCTACTCGTGTGACATTTAAATGTGATCTGTTTGTAGGTAGTGGTTTCACGCCTTCACCAACAATATGATCAGAAAACGTTGAAGTTAAATTTTGTAGCGGCACAGGAATATATACTGTTTGCCCTGTAGACTCTAGTGTCTCTTCAGTAGCTACTGCTTTGGAAGGCTCTCGCACTCCGACCTCTGGGATGTCTGGACCGCCAGTAATATCTTTATCAAATCTTAAAACTTCTGGCGTGTTATCAACAGTGTATACAGCTTCATCGGTAAATGGCCAAGCCTCTCCAGCAGTGGCTTCTTCTAAATAATCAGCTTCGTGTTCTGCTGCGGTTTGCCCGATAGCGTGATAGCCCTGATAATCTGGACGAGGATTAAAGTGATGTACGCAAAAGTTAGGACCGTCAAAAACAGTTTGTTCTCTTGGATGCCAATGGAACATTGTTACGCATAAATTTGTAGTTTGCACACCGTTAAATCGGTCAGCTCCAACATCCCAAGTTTTTTGCCATGTGCCATTTAGTCTTCGTTTTGCCGCCATGCCAATCTGAGTGTTTACTTTGTAGTTAACTTTTGTATTCAGTGTGCATGTACATTGGGCAGCAATAACACCGTAGCCGTTTGCTCCGATTCTGGAAGTTCCTGCGTCTCTCCATGAATTCATATCATTGTTTTTATAATTATACGTATCCCGCCACCAAAACCCGTAATCAATACCCGGAAGATCTTCTGATCCCTGCCAGAAATTAAATGTATGAATCTGGTTGCCTACAGCTTGCCATTTTTCTAAACCTTGAAGGTCCGTCCCATCAACGGTTCCTCGCATATCTGAGAACAAATACCTTAGCCCGATTTCCTGCGATTCCTGACCAGTGAAAGGGTTTTCGCTTCCTTGGTTTATTGGCCTTGGCGGATTTTCATTCCAAGCCACATTCCAGCTATGAACCCAATCGTTACCCCAAATTGGTGGTGTTGTGTTTAAGCCAGCAGCTAGAGTATCTTGATGAAATGACGAGCTAGTGTTTGATCCAGCGCTAGATATAGGGTTTAAAAAAGTATTTCTATCTAATATATGATATTGATTGTGAATGTTAGTTTGGCTTTTCATTTGTCTGCCCGCCGCAGCAGCATGAGAGCCGCGCATAGTGTTTGGCCAAAGCACTGCTCCCCACGGTGCTTTCTCAACTTCCCAAGCTTTTGGCGCACCTTCGCCGTCATCGTTGGGTGTACTAGGATCGCCAAAAAGACCTCTTTCTGGAACCAAAGCCCCCTTACCATCAAAAATATTCCTTTCAGGTACGGGTGTTTGCCCAGCAAAATATTCAAATATATTAACTGATTTATTGAACAGTCTCGGTGCTTGGGCAGTCTCACCAAGCCCTTTTTCTGGCTCGTTCCAGTATGACCGTGGGTTTATTATAAAGTCCTGATTAACATAAGGATGGTACGAAGCAAACAGTTCTTTTTTCATTGGCCTAAATTGAATTCTGCTGGGGTCTCTGGGTTTAAAACCAAAAGCAGAATCTGTACGATCATTTTCATTTGCCAGCCAAGTGCAAGACTCAAATAGCGTTCTGATGCCTAGTTTAATTCCGTCTGCATCCGAATCAGGCACATCTTTCTTTCTGTAAAAAGGAGCCATGCGATAAACGCTGTATAATGGACTACCATTTTTAGAACTAATATGAGCTAAAGTGCCTACATCTGCTGGTAAGTGTTGCAAAGATTTATTAGTTCCCTCAGTATATGTTTCAAACATACTATGAGAAGCCCTGTTGCTAATCCTTTCCCATGCATCCCTTTCTGGCATGGGATCGTCTATGCCGTTTGTAGAGAAATACGGCAACATTGGGTCGGTTCTATCAAAAGGCTGAAACGGAGTAGCTTCTGGGTCTCTCTGGTCTATAAAAGGACGGAATGTTTTATTTTCTACTGTTGTGTCAAAAAAGGAAACGAGGCCAGTAGCTAGTGGTGTATTTATTTCTCCGCTAACCCAAGCAAGGATGTTGTAGTCTCGATCTTCATCGAATTTCCCCGGTACTGTGTAGCCATCTGGAAAAACAGCTCCGAAGAAATGATTACTATGACAAGCGTTGCGTCCTTCGTCGCCTATATTGCCACCTCTAGGAACTATTTGACCAACAGGGTCTGTAAATGCCAATGTTTGATTAATGCTCATCATATTCGCGGGTACACTACGAGAATTACCGCCAAAAGAAAACGCTCTTGTTCCAAATATTTCACTATCCATCCAGTCAAATGAGCTAATTTGCCAATACCCATTATCCATTAGGATGTTTTCATGCGGCTCGCCCACTGTCGTAAATTGATCATTATAAGTGAACCCCTCTTTTGTATCATTACCTTCTTCGTCTGTCGTATCTATACCGCCGTTTTTAATATCGTTTTGGTAGTACAGTAAATGAAATCTTCTCTCGAATGTGTCGGGAACTATAACCGCCCTTGACTCTCTGCTTCTAAAGAAAAATTCTGAGTTTGTAGCAAATTGCTGAAAAGCCCACTGATTCGCTAGTTGTACGGGTCGCCCCTCAACTTCACCCTCTCCCGGATCGGTAATATGCCATATACCACCAACTTGGCTAATGTATACTTGGTCTCCACGTTTGTATTGTTTTTTAGGATTAAAATTATATCCAATAACGGTTTGCTTTGTCTGATCTGTTACATCTCTACAATCTTCGTCTGCTGCATATTTTGGCCCCCATTGTTTAGGATTATTATTTTGCATGTATAACGGCAGTACAATACCTGTGCCGGGAATAACCTTTTTAGTTAAATTATCTCCATTGATTTGAGCATCTACGTCACCGTCTTCTAGAGAATCAGGATCTGGAATTTGTGCGGCAGATATACCAACCGTAGATAATAAATCTCCACTCATAACAACGCCCATTAACTGACTAGTACCGCTCTCATATTTATTTAAATAGGAGTTGTAGTTTAACTTCGTCTCTGCTAATACTTTTTGTTGTGGTTGAGTCTCATCAGAAGTTGTGACTTTTCCATCATTTAGGCTAAAGGTGTTTCTACCAAGTTCGTCTCGGGCAAATTCGGCAACCATGTTCCTAGAAGGGACCACAATAGGTTCTGCTTTAATAGGATCGGGAACTTCGTCCTCTAAATACAACGTCCACTTAACCCACCTTCTTTGTGCGCAAGTAAATTGGCCACCAGCCAGCTGGGTGTTAAACGTTAGCAGGCCACTCCACGAAACACCTCCCTCTTTAGCTGCTTGTATATCGTTGATATATTCATCTAGAGCTGGTAGTGTTTCTCGACCAAAAGTAGGACCACCACCGCCGTAAGGAACCATTCCAGAAAAAGATGCGCTACCTCCGGGGGTTGTAGAGGCAGAATCAATTAAAAACTCATTCATTACGATCATGCTTGTGATTGGCGCATAAAATCCCGGCTCAGAATCTAAAAAAGCATAATCTTGTGCTAGTTTAACTGGGTCGCTAAGAACTTGTTGGTAAACCTGTTTTACTTTGTCAACCCCTTGAATTGCTCCATAACCGTTTCCTCCGGCCTCGAACCAAAGCCCGACTTGGTTTTTTATTACAGACCCTCTAGGCTCAAAAGTGTCAAACCAACCTAGATCAACGTCAAATGAGCGTACATTGCCTTCGTCATCAATTGTTTCTTCTAGCGACCACTCATCCCATTCTTGTAATTCGTATTTTCCAACATTTCGGCCCTGATTTCTCCAGCCACTCCATACTCCCGTGGGTTGCCCTAACAACTGATTAATATTTGTTATCTCATTATTGTCGCCATCCCTGACGATTCCTCTGTTAACATAATCTCCACGACCATTACTATCTCTAGCGCAGAAATAAGCGTACAAAATACCTGTTGTTGTTGAAGCTAAACCAAGCCCTTTCAAATAGTCATCATCTGTGACTAGAGTATGGGCTGCTGGTTTGCTAAACGGCGTTAATTTTGGGTCTGGCATATCCTTTTCCTTTTATCAAAATTGTTTTGGCGGATCAATTCTTTTGTTCACCGCCCCAAATTGAGAAGTTCTCATCCCCGCAGCATTGTCATTTTTACCAACGGTTTGCTGTACTCCCATCTGGTTGCTCCTGCCCGCTTGGGTCGCAGGAGCATTTCCTCGAACACTAATACTTTGCATATCGGCTAGATTGTCCATAGAGTTGATTCCATCCCAAAAGGCTGCTTCTGGGATTTCACTCATGGCATCACCGGTTTCATTCATGATTTGCATATATTTCTCTGCTGGTCTTCTTCTGGTTTCTTCAATAAACAACTGCTGTCTATTTGCCATGTTAACCAAAGCTTGACCTCCTTGCTTCATAATACCACCAAGTAAATCTGTGCTAGACTGACCTTTGCCTAAGCCTCTCCTGATGGCATTATTTGTTCTATCAATAATTTTTTGCCTTTCTCTAGCTACTGTAGATACAGCAAGTTCTTTTTGTTTTTGCAGTTTTCCAAACTGAGGTGTATAAATATCTAATTTTACAGTAGTCGTTACTTCGTTGCCCACGCTCACACTAATAGAAGTTACAAGTGGGCCGCTATTCTCTAGCTCTCTAGCAATAGAGACCCCTGTGGGCGCACCGGCGTAAGTAAACGATCCGCGCTCTGTAATCAGTAGTAAGCTATTGGAGAAATCTGCTTGCAGTCTTCCCGCCTCGTTCATAAGTTGATAGCCTGCAAAATTCCAAGGTGCTAAGTTTTCGTCCTTGACAAATTCTACTTTACCGCCTAAATTGCTATAACGAACCCTTTCTTCTTCTGAATTTAACGGTGTAGAAGAAAGCCAAGGCCCGTAACATTTTTCGTAAGACAATAAAGGTATCGCTACCATGCTAGGATACACAGGAGATGGCTGAATCCACTGAATACCTAAATCTCCTTGATTGAATTGTATGCCCTTTAAAGCCTGTCTTTGGATTCTTTGAGCTTCTGTTATATGGTTGTAAGTTAATTGTATGCCGAGATCTCCAGCGTTATTACAGTCAACACTTATTGGCTTGCGCTCTGGAAATCCGGGTTTGGCGAACGCTGGTATCTTAACCACGTCTTGCGTCATAATATTTTTAATGTCAGCAGTATTCATAGCCATCATTGGGCCGTCTGCCCATCTTTGGTCAACTGTCGCCTGTATTCTTCCGGGAACAGTAACTAAAGCGTAAACATGGTTTGAGTCCAAGTTTTGTTTATAGCTATCAATAATAAACCCATTAAGATTAGGATCAAAGTATCTTACAAAGTCAGTGTGTGCAGCAACAGTACCGTCTGCGCCACCATTTGACGGAATGGAAAATACTGGCTCTATTCTGTTTTCTCTTAGAACAAAGTCAGGGCAACCGCCAGCATCCCGTGTCTCTTCTATTTCGTATTGAGGCTGACATAAATACATCTCGTATTCTCTAGCGAACACGTTAACAGATAACGATTGTAGTTTTGGCGGCATGTAAAATTCTTCGTCAATTTGACATTTAACGTAGGCTACGGACGCAGGTTGTTTCAAAGCGTTGGCGTCTTCGTCGTCTCTTTGTCCTTTTGTATTAAAGCTTAATTTTTGATCTGCTCTAAGATTTGGTAAAGACTGGATGATGTCGGGTATAATGCCGCCGTAGTCTGTCAATACCTGTTGACTCATATCGCTAGGGTTGACATTGGCAAAGTTTAAATACTGACTATTATCATATCTAGCATAACAAAATATTCTTCCGTTATCATCCGTAATAGACTCTACGTTCTGCGGGCAAAGCGCGGCCTGTGTAGCCGGAGGAAGGTTACCAAAATCTACTTCACTGTTAAGGGATTCGCCTACTGAAATATTTTGATTGAATAAGGCGAAATTGAAAAACCCACCTTGTGATTCCGGTTTATAGTTAAACTCCCAACTATCTGTAATTGGATTATAGTTTGTTTTTAACGCGCCATTCGAGTAAGTGCCAGCGCTATTGTTTTGACTTCCAAGCGGAGAAGTGCTACCGTCTGCCAGATTAATGTTTTGATTACAGTAATGTGTAAACAAATCGTTGGAGCCGAGACCTTGCGCGGCATTACCAACATCGCTTTGCATCTTTGCGTAGTCATTATTAACGGGCTGAGGAGGAAATCCAAAAGGACCAGCCGCAATATTGGTAGAACGATTATCGTATGTAGCTATAGTCGGTTGATATCTCAGATTGCAAGACTTTGGAATTTTTACCAAAAACTTCTTTCCTAAGTTTTCTTCAGCTACTTTCTTTACAAAATCGTAAACCTTTTGCGCGTTTTCTAAGCTAATCTTAGCAACTGTTGGCAAGGATTTAATTATAGGATTAGAAGCCACGTCTTGTAATACATCGGTTTGGTAAGCAATTAAGTTTCTACCCTCCTGCAATAACTGAGATTCTATTTCTTCAAACGCTTTGATTCTTTCTTCTACCTGCTTCTTTATCTCTTGAAGTTTTCTATAAGTGGGATCTCTTTGAAGTCTGAAGGAGCCGTTCTTTCGGTCAGTAGGAAATTTAGCATCATGATTTTTTATAAACTGTTTAATTTTGTTATCAATGTTTCTTCGTTGTCTACTAATGCCTTCTGAGTGTACATCTGTATATGTAGATTCGTTATTAAGATTTCTTTCTAAAGCAACGCTGTTTGTAAGCACTCTGGTTTTAGCATTAAGAAGTGCTGTGACACCGCCTTCAGGAATTCCAATTTTTGTCGCGCGCTTGTAATAAAGCGGGTAACCAAACGGGGGAGAGCAAGGGCTAGCAGGATACCCATCTTCCCCCATATATGGACGGTCAGAATTCCAAACACATCTAGGCACAGTGACTCCGTATTCTCTACTAGCGGTCGCACCAATCAGTCCTGCGTAGAGCGGGTTATCTTCATCTATACCGGTTTCATTCTGTAAATTGTTTAATACGCTATTGATTTGACCATCTGCAAATTGACCAAGAGCCGCCCAAGTCGCTTGATACGGGTCCATGTCTTGTATATAGGTTTCGTTGTATTTTAGTAAGAAGTTTTTCCATCTATCGTAGGAGATCAACGCGGCTCGCAACTCCATCTCTGTTGCAATGTAATAATTACCAACACCGAAAGCGTTTAGGCTAGTAGCGTCAAGTAAAATTTGCTGGTAAGAACCAAACCCTCTTGGGATACTTACCGCATTATTATCACCTATAAATCCATAGAATGGCAGTATTTGTTGTTTTAGCCCAGTCTCTAAAAGCCATTGCTCTGCTCTCAAGCTATCAACAGCTCCTTGCCCCTGAGAACCACGACGAACCTGTAAGTCGTCTCTGTCTTTATTGTTTTCGAAGTAGTACATTTCTACTTCTTGAGCGCCAACTACGAATTTGTCCGTAACAACATTGGATAACTCAAAGCCGATATCTTTGGTTGTGACATTGTAGCCAGCTTCAGTAATGTCTGTAATGTACTTGAGTATAGCTCCATATTCTGGCTGTTTTGTTTTACTGATAGCATCTACTCTAATAATTCCCGCTACCATTTCAGATTCGTTGCCTGTCTTGGCCATTTCTTGGTTCCACTGTTCCAGTTGCTTACAGGCTGGATGATCAATAATCGGTAGCAACTGAACAAACAATTCATGACTAATAATATCACAAATTTCTTGGGCAAAACTAAGAAGGTCGATTTGGTCAAAGTCCATAAAATACATTTGTGGAATCAAATTTGAGGGCAACCCACCAAAATCAACTACATAATTATAACCACGGAAATTTATCCTGCCACCAAAGCCAGCATCTAAATATTCTTGAGGCATACCCCCATAATATTCAAACATGGCTACCAAGGCTTGTTCTATTCTGTAAAATGGCATACCTTGAGGGCTGCGTCTGCCATAGCCCTGTCCGGTGATTGGAAAAAATCTGGGCAGATTTGTATTGAAGCCACGTCCCGGAGCTTTGATGTGGGAAGTCTCGCTACCTTCTATTCCGGGGAATATATACTGATCAGTACCTTGATACACAACGGTTCCGTCAGGATTTATGAATTTTCCTAGAATTGATTTAGTTCCTGCTTTTTGATCCAGAAAACCCTGTAGCTCATCACTGGGATCGTACTCTAAAAACCCGTATAAATTAAGTAGATTTTTATTATTAAATGTAGTTCCTTGATAGTTATTAAGTATGATAACAGCGTTTTGTAGTATCTCTCTAGGATCAGTACATGTAATAGAATATCCTTGGCCTTGAACGCTAACATTTTCCACATAGCTTTGCAGCACGCCGCCAAACACCATATGGTCCTTGCCTCGCCATTCTGTTTCTGGGTCGAACAGTGGGCTTTTATCTACAATAGTCCAAGTTGTATCTGTACTTTTCTCTAAGTCTATATAGTTGTAATCAGGCAAAGTAAAGTCATCACTTTTTGGCTCTTCGTATTCTCTAAATCCTTCTGCGTTTAGGGTGTTATAGCCATAGATTTCGTCAAAAGTTCTTCTAAATGCTTGTTCCACGGTTGCTGGATTGGTTCCAAACTTGAAGAAAACTGGACTGCCACATGCAGGAGGTCTGAAAATATCTTGCTCTCCGTTGTGGTAAACATCGTCTCCTTCGCCAAGACTTGTGCCGTCAGAGTTATTAAACTCATCATCAACCAAATTAACACTGAGTGTTGAGCTGGTATCTCCAAACCCAGCCACCATATTCCAATCTCTGATGCTTGCCCCAAGAAATGTTTGCTGAACAAAGCCTTCATTGCCAAGAGTCCAGCCAGCAGCAGAAAGACTACCATGCCTTCCGTGTTGAAGAACGTTATTTTTAAACCATGAGGTTCCTACTGCGCCAGTTGGTGGAACAATGCTATAATCTGACATCCAAATTATCCTCCAAATCCTGCATTATAATAAGAGTCAAAATTTCCATACCTATCGTATTCTGTTTTACATAGATAAGATGATAGAAATAATATCTCTGTTGGTCTTGTGGGTATGTATCTTTTATGATATATTACCGAGTCCTGCACTCTAAAGTCTGTTGGCTCTCTTGTGTTGGCTGCGCTTGACACTGGAGGACACCCCTCCGGAGGTCTCCTGAATGCCTTGAGCCTATCTCCCAATCCGCTCGGAACATTGCCTGTATAACTAAATTGCCCGTCTAATTCATTATACTGAAAAATTCCAGATTCGTTGATATCTTCTGTGCTTGGGCCATAGGTGGCGATAACCGTGGTGTCAAAGTTTTGTTGAAAAGGGAAATTGATTCCCGAACCATTGCTAAACTTACGGTCTTGCCTTGTGTCAAAAAAATGAGCTTCACTAGACGGTAAGACACCGCTAAGAGTAACATCCTGCGCCTCTCTGCTTAGTGGTAAATCTGGATCTGTCCATGAATGCGTCATTTATCTAGCTCGTAAGTAAAGGAAACATTAAAGTTATATGTGCCGTCTTTAGGACTCCAATTTTCAGTTGGAGGTGCTACAAAATATTTTCTGATTCCCGGCTCTCCTTGCGGACTTAATTCTTCAAGCAGTGTAGATATTTGAGTAGCTGTTGGCTCTACAATGCTCGGCTTTTTAAGTAGTAATGGGTTTCTCCCTGAGCCATAAGGGATTTTTGTATAATCCATAACTAGACTTAGAGAAATATCTCTTTTATATTCTGTTCTTCCTCCGGCATACTGTAGTATAGGTCCGGTTTCTCTACCAATAACTGGTATTACAGCAAATACATCTCCGGGATAAGTGTCATTTACCGTGATGGTTTCTGTTAAAACACCAGAAATAATATTGCTCGGCCTATTATTAAAGTCCACGCTATAAGTAATTTCTCCGTTAAACTCGTTAGTAGATACAGAGGTTGAAAGCGGCTGTGAATTAAGAGTAACAGCTACTAAGTTGTCACAGCGTTTGTACACATCAGAAGTGATACCGAATTTACCACTATTAGATACACTGTACCACTTGTCTAACGCTTGCTCATACTGAGTTTTTACGGGTTGCTCGTTTGGAGCATTCTCTCTCATACCCTTAATCGTGCCATCAAGTTTAACACTAACAAACGGATCAGATGTTGAGGTCGAAGTTGATAAATTGTAAGTTTCGGTTGCGCCAGCACCGCTTACTAATATCCAGTTTTCAGATATTCCGTAAGTACCAGCAGCGACATTGATCTGTTCGGTTCTTACAAGATTGTAACCGCCATAAGAATTGGCAAGATCTACAGTCCCTGACCCAACCATTCCAGCGATATTGGGATAAGACGGGTAAGCATTCGCGGGGTCGTTTGCTCCCAATCTTTGTCGAACAAAATCCTTTGCTTGCTGCCATGCGGGTTTTTGTATTTCTCCGTCTTGATTATAAAAAGTTTTTCCGGTAGCTGATAGCGTGTGTGATATTCTGTAAGAGATGGGATTTTCAGGATTCGATCCAATGTCTCCCTCGTTTGCCTCCAGACTCCAATCTTCACTGTAGTCTTCGATAAATTGAGCATTAATTTCTTCTTCATCTAAAAGATTGACTATGCTAATGTTTTCACCATACCCGTTCGAACCACTAGCAACTACACCTTCGTTATCAACAAGAGCATTTTCGTCTGTGTAGCCTCTCATCAGCAAATCAGCTTCAAGAGTGATAGTATATTCACATCTATTTACATATACACCCTCTGTAAAATCAACACTGATAACACGAGGGTTGCACCATACCGTTGCGGGAGCATTGTCAATAATATCAGTAATAATTAACGTTTGCCCATCTTGCGCAAATAAAGCTCTAAGCGCTCGCTGTTTACTCAAAAGAGCAGCTGCGGGACGTAGATCGGCAGATTGCTGTCTGGGCGGTTTTGGTCTTGCAGAAATACCTATATTATCAAAAGCCCCATAAGGGCCAATACCATTGGGACCGGCACCGCCCAAAGGGTTGTTTCCAAAATCTGGATACGGCAAATCAGTCAAGGGGTCAATTGCATAAGGAGTGCCGCGACTTGGCATCAAGGTTCCCGTCAAAACAATACTGTAGGTAGTACCAAAATTACCCTCTTTATTTTTCAATTTTTGTAAGTTGATCTGCACAAAGGGTGTAGGTCTGATAGTACACTCTTGTAGTGGATCGTTCTTGTATCTTACTCTGATCATTAATAACCTCTTAATATAAAGGGCAAATTAGCTACCGTTTGCTCGGGCGCCTGAATGTATAAGTTCATACCACTATCTATGCTATCTTGTCCAATAGTGATCAAATTCATGGTTCCGCTGTTAGTATAAGCCCCAAAAACGTAGTTATTCATACTATTATACACAATTCCACTGGAGTCACCAAGCATATAAAGTGGCAAGCTGCCAGAACCTAATGCTGGTCCTCCCGACATTATCAAAGACATGGTATCATTTAATGATGGAGGATCTTGATTAATATTTAGTACAATACTATGAACATATGGCCTATGGGTTATAAATCCTACAGAAGAAGGATCGTATCCAGAAACCTCTAAGAATACCTCTCCGTCGCTGTTAGAATTTAGCAGTCCCGTAACTTGATAAGTTAAAGAGCCGCCCGTTTCATTTTGTGTCACTCTAGTAAACAGTGTCTGATTTTTATCCATTAGATCTGAGAATACCTTGACATCCATCCAGCCGCCACTATTTGGAATAGCATCCGTTTGCTCTCTCAACATTGCATCAAATGTATAAGCAGCACCGGCTTCAGAAATAACTTTTGTTCTGTGTTCTCCACTGGTTGGGAAATGGTGTAGCGGAGAGCCAATAGCTGCCGTATAGTCTGAGTCGCCTCTATAAGCCCTATCTATCGCTACAGCAAATCCAAATCTATCATTATCTGATCCACTAGCTGTCAGAGGCGGGAAGAAATCTCCCGGCTGAGGAATTCCATTATATTCAGATTCAATTCTCGAACCGTATCCTTCTGCATATAATTTTTGTGCATATACCCATTCTTGCTGTCTAGATCCAATATCGGTCATCTCGTATCTGTAATTAAACACTGCGCCAGCATTTAGAATAAATTGACCGCTATTAATAAATCTTTCGTCCTGTCGAACGCCAGAGTCTCCTAAGTCATAATATTCGTGTAGCGGAATGTCAAACGATGCGTTAAAGGATTTTCTTAGGAAGGCCGAGTTCAGGCCGTTTGGATCAACAACGCCACTATATTTATAATCGTGGAGGGTTTCAAAATCGTGGTTAGGCGCGCCAACCAAAATCATATCACAATCAATTGCCACAGACGCACCGAAGTTATCTGATCTACTTCCGTATCTCTTGGCGTTAAAGATATCTTCGTAATTCGTTAGACCCTTGAAGTAAATTAAATCATCAATATTTGAACCTGCGGTAATACCCCATTCAGTTATACCAATATTAATACTACTTGGCCTAATTTTAGATTCAATCTCCCAAGGTAGATTCTCTACTACGACATTACTACCGCGACCCGTTTTATTGAACACAAAAGCTGCGCCAGCACCACCGTCCTCAGCGATGAGAACGCCAGACGGATCACCAGTTTGAGTGTAGTACTTGCCAATGTTTGACCACTCTACAATACCACTCGCGTCATCTTCGGAGTAGAAAGCATTAAACGGTGTTCCAACAACAAGTTTATTATTAGTCAAATCTACAGAATAACCAAACAAGTCACCTAAACATCCAGATCTCTCATAATAAAATTCCAGATCAAGATAATCTTTACCGTTAACTTTCATCAGCTCGGTAATACCGCCCTGAAGTGTTTGATCAAATATGACATCTCTATCTATATCTAAGTTAAGTGGGGTTAGGTAAACATCATAATCACCTAGTCCTAAGTAATCTCCACTATATAGTGGTAACATTCCGCGCTCTGTAAAGCACTGGTCTGCAAAGTCAACCTTAGCCTGAGCTATTGCTACTGGATCGGTAATTTCTTCTGGCCTACTAACAGTTCTAGGATCATAAGTATCTTCTAGATCGGTAAAGTCACTAAGATTGCCCTGTACGCCGGGGCCGTTAAACAGTGGCGTAATCATATTATTATTTAAAGCCCAACCGCTAACTGCGTAGTATTTAGCTGCACTTCCTCGCTCTGGCGCTCTTAGTTTTTGTACAAATTCCCACCATCTTTGACCACCAGCCTGTTTGAAGTTGTTGCCTCCGCCTGCACTATCGTCTGAATTATCTTGCTCTGGAGACAGTGGGTATAGACTTCTAATAAATTCTACATTATCGCCATTGGCAGCTCTGTAATCAGGGCATTGACCTTGCAGCATAGTAGAGTCAGAGACAACAATAATTCTGGAACGTTTCTTGCCAGCCGGGAATGATGAGAAAGTTTCTGGTTGCTCTGCGACTACAACGGGACCATTCTCAACAATATTTGCGCCCAGAGCGTCACAATCACTGGATAAATCTAAGTCGCTGCTCTCTTTGCAGTATCTAGCACTAAGTTCTGAAGTTGGTCTATAGTATCCGGGTATTGTATACTCATATCCGGGGAATGTTAGCCATTTTTCTTCAACTCTAACGTCTACAACAACCAGACCACTAGTCCTAACTGTTGTTACCTCTTCTTCGATTTCAAGAGGACAACCCGACATCGACAAGAATCTTACAGACTCTGGAAGCACGCCCGGATCTAGCTCGGCAGGATTGATGAACTTGTAAGGAGTGAACCATTGCAATCCTAAGTTACCATTTACACGAATATCTTTAGTTACTGTCAATACATTTCTGTAATTATTTTCATCTCTTTGGAACTTGAATTGGCACTTACCTTCATAGTCATTGCCACCAACGCCGCCTCCAAATTCTCCGTTAGGATCTGGATCAAAACTATGCCCTTTGAATTCACCACAAATATCAAACTTGTCAGTAGGCTGTTCGGATACGTAGTTCATAAATACTCTATATCCACTATTAATAATAGCTTGTGAAGATAGCTCTACATTACCATTCACGTCCATCGTCCACTGAGTGATATCTTCTGTGTTATATCGTTCTTCAGTAATTGGATAATCAAACCGCATAAGCTCTTCATAGTCTACGCCGCCGCTAATAGGTACGAAGCGTTTGCGGTTGACCGCGTTCTCTGTATCAAACTCGCCATCTCTACTAGAGTATAGTAATGTAGACTCATCGCTAAACCACAAGCCCGGAACGTCAGTGTCAGAATTGTACGTATTATTATAAGAGTATCCACCGTTGCATCCAGCAAATACATCTACGCTATTATTAACGATTTGTAATTGAGTTCCGGCAGTTTCTTTGGAGTATGCCCAAGCATCAATAATGTCTTGCTCTCCCAGAGGCTGTACTTGATCATAGGCGGCTCTTCCATCCACAACTGAATACAGCTGATTGATTGGATCAAACATAGGAGTGGAGGTGACACCAAGTCTAGCGCAGAGGTCGGCAACATTTTCGGCAATGTCTTGAGTGTTACTTGGCCTCATAGCATTGTAAGTGATAATTAGTTTTTTCTCGCCATTGTCCAGCCATCTTCTGATTCTGTTAATGTCGTCATTAGATGCTTTGCTTGCTGGATGGGCAATCCAAACGTAATCAACCAGATTAGATATATTAGCCGAACCTAAATACTCAACACCTTCTGTAAAGTTATCGAAAGTTGCGGAGTTTATTTTGGATGCCAGAGTGTGTCCCGGCTGACTAGATCCACCCGGAGGCGAACTGTCTTGGAAGTAAGCGTCCTCTAAAGATAGCCTGCCAGTAAATCCTCCGAGATGTTGCCCGACAGGAATTTTTGTGCAGTCTTTTTGGATAAGGTTGAGATAGAATAAAGTATTCTTATCGTTGTTCCCAGTATTCTGCGTACCTTGTAGACCTCGGCTGGCGTCATCTTCTGACCACTGAGTTGCTATTAAATAAACCTTAGAGTTGTTGTGTGTGTTGTCACTTGCTTTTCTTCCCGATTCTACAATCCCCAAAAGTGCATTTGGATAAATTTGTTCGTTGTATCTAGAAACTTCTTGGGTCGTTACTGGCGTACCGGTTGCTTGAAGCAATGAATCTCTAGTATTTAGCGGGTCTGGATCAAAGAAGCCACCCTGAGAGTAGCTAGTAAATTTACCCGCTGGCTCAGAGTCCTCATCTTCCTCGATGCTAAACTGAACATACTCAACCTGATTATCAGCAAAGTTGTAAACTGTCTCACCAACCTCGTAAACAACCCATTCTTTTATTTCCGTATACTCTAGAATTTTTCCGGATGTCGTCGGAACCGTAATGACTTGCTCAGGCACGTATTCTCTAGTTGTTAAAACTGGAACTGGATCAAATCCTGTTCTATCGACAACGATATCTGGCTCGGGCGTGCATCCAGTGTCGAAGTTTCCATATTCAAATGGCCAACTTCTAGCATAAATAACGTCAATTGTTTGACCGTTACTTTCTTTTTGACACTCTTCCAGCCACTGAGCGCGTAAATCACCGCCCTGTTCGTGAGGCATTTCGCATCTCTCGTTGATAACCTGTGGGGGATTTTTACCTTCAGGGCAAGACATATTATTTGTATAGTTAGTTAGACCATATTTAGATATGTCTATACGAATATCTCCAACACCGCTGGCATAATAATTGTTTGCCTGTATTGTAGGACGAGAGCTGTATCTTGGAGTCAAAGCCTTGGTGATGTTTTGATTTTCTCCGTCCACAATCAGGCATTGCTGTAATGATCTTTCTTGAGTCTCTGCGGCGTAGATTCTCATATCTGCGCCTAGCTTGTTAAGTATTTTGTTTACAATAACGTTAGAGTTTTCATAAAGACCGTTTTCTTCCCACACGGGGTCATTTCCTACTACTACCAAGTTTCTATCGCCAAGGGCCAACCAGTCTTTGATATTTTGTATAATTTCATCACTAGCAGCATCTAGCTCTGGCGTCATAATGAAAGCCAGCCCAGCGTCTTGAGGAATCTCAATTTCCGAGAAATCCATTCTTCTCCAAGGATTCACAGCTGGGTCAAAGATACTGTTCCACTGATCGTAGTATCCAGCATCTCTTTCTTGTGGGTGTTGGCTTCTGTCAAGGTTTCCGAACCTGCTGAATTCGACAACTCCACTATGTGGGTAGTACTGTCTGGAGCTAAACATTCTAACCGCGCCAGCATAATTGTAAGAAGCCCAAGTTTTTAGCCCAGTACCCCAAACATTAAGGTCTTCAAACTCATTAAACGAATCTGTTGGTGCGCCAAATGCGACATTGTATCCGTCGTCATCGACAGATGTACTCCATCCTAGTCTAGAAGTAGGAGCAAACTTTCCAGCCAAGAATGAGTTAGTTCCAGTATACTGAATGTCTTGGTAGGTGTACTCGTATGTCCAAGCGTACTGCTGAGGCAGCTCACTCCAGAAATCCGTATCATTTCTAAACGCGAATCTTTCAGAAGCCGTCAGAGCATCGTAAGCTCCGTCTTTAGCAGCTGCTTCTCCTTGAGAAGAGAGTAAGCTATCATACAGAGCTAACACTGTCGGGTTGTTGATTACCAGCCAGTCTCTTAGACCGTTAAATAATCTGTCTATCTCGCTTTGCGACCTTTCGTAGATTCTACAAGGCGATGTAGTAAAAGGTGAGCCAACTGTTACGATGTCGCCATTCTTACTGATAGCCACAGAATGTCCAAATCTATCGGGCCACTGGTAAGGCACAGCTTCTCCAGTTCCGAGATCGCCATCATCGCCCTCTATTACTACGTCGTTTGGAGAAATAATAACCTGTACGCAGTTCCAGTTTTCTCTTTCTTTCTCAAAGATGTAAGCTCTACCCCCAGAAGATGGCGGTAGATTAAATTCATTAGCGTCCGTTTTATTCCATTTTTGCCCAACTCCACTGGCGATAAATGTTAAGTTAGGATTATTATAATTATTGAATGTGCTTAATAAGTTACCAGTATCAAGTAAGTCTTGTATAGATTGGTTTGTTAGCGACTCCCAATTATCTCCGTTAGCCTGAACAAACTTGATCACCCCTGACTCTGGCTTTTCTTCAATTTGATCAAACACGCCACTTTCAAACGTGTAGTCATTAAAGAAGTTTTGTATGTCATCAAAAATGTTAAAGGTCGAGTTACTAACGCTGCCTCTCATGGAGTCACTAGTATCTTCGAATAGATTCAAGAATGCTGGAACTCCGCTATATACCGGCTGACTGTTTCTTACGGCCAAACCGCTCGGGAATTGGGCAAAGAAGGCGTCATAGAAACCGCTGGCAATCTCATCCTGAATATGGGCCTGACTATAAGTATTTCTATAATTATCATCTAGCCTTGGAATGAATGCGTGAGTAATCCAAGACTCGTCTTGATCTAGGAATGGTGGATCTGGTAGCGGCTTGCTAAAGTCTGCTGGCTGTAGAACAATAAGCCTTAGATCAATAGCTGGCTGGAACTCGTTTGGGGTTCCTCCGTATATAACTTCGCTATACCAAGGAGCCGAGAAATATTTATATAATAAATCATAGTAAGTTGCACTTTGTCTGATTCTCTTGATGTCAGCCTTGTTATCGGGCCAGTTGAATCTATCAGAAATAACCACTGCTGCGACTTTAACGCCAGAGGTTGCTAGGTCTTCAAATGTTCGGGACCATTTAGCTTTGGGCGCGCCGACTACTGCTACCTGTCTGTCGCCACTATTGGCTAAATCAACAGCGCTCCCAAAACCTCTACCCTCTTGACCGATAGCCCACTGGTTTGCGTCAATAGATAAATCTTCAAATACTAGCACATCTTCTTGTGCGCTATCTATGTAATCTCTTCTATAGCCAGAAGGTAGCGCAAGAACGGCTTCAAAATCCCAGTAAGCCTTCTTGCCAGCAACATCCTCTCCACGTCTATAGATAAATACTCCACCAGCACCGGAAGACTCTACACCACCTAAATCTGGTAGCGTGAGGTTTGGTGAGCCAACCAGCATGACTTCGTTCTGTACCGCAACAGCAGCTCCGTAATTATCTCCTACGTTCCTGCCAGATTCTATTAAGAATAGAGGATCTTCAAAACCGTCGCCGGAAGGTGGAACACCGCGACCGTCATCAGCAATTAACTTGACGCCGGAATCTACAATGTTTTGCCCACAGCCAGAAGTGCATAACCCATCAGTAGCATTCCATCCCGGACCACATTTGCCGTATTCCCACTCTTCAAAGTTTCTTGGTACTGGTATGGGATCTGTATCGCCGGTCTTAATTGTGACCGTAGTATCGTATGCAAATCCGGGAATTAGATTATCTATTTTTCTAATGCCATAGTAATTTTTATCATAGCCTATCGTTACGCCGTCAAAGCTTAAAGCGCCAGAATTTGAGTAGGTGGCCTTAGCTCTAAACGCTCCAGCCTCGTTACAGACTGCACCTCTCCAAGTTGTACAGTCTGTGATAAGAGGTTGATCTATAGCTTTACTTGGACTATCACTAGAGCAAGAACCGTATCCAGTAAGATCGACTCCTCTGATTTCATTAGAAACGGGAACTGTTGCATAAATGTTGTCGTCGATGTCAATACCCTTTCCATAGTTATCGCCATCCCATGTGACGCTGGCTGTACCGGTATAAATATTGCTCCAAGCGGCTGTATACAAGCCTAGAGTTCCACTATCTGTGACTGGGCTACGATAATTCGAAAGGAATAGAGGCATGTTGGCAGACAATCCACCACTGCCAAATATATAAAGAGAGAAACTGGCATCAACAAAGTCATCTATTAAAACAGGTGTTCCAAATGTAGATAAAGCTAAGCTGCCAGACTCTGGAGAAAATTGGCCAGCACCGAACGACGACTTTAAGAATAAATTACTAAAATCTCTAATACCCGGATTAGCGTAAGCATAAGTAAATAACTGTAATGATCCGGACTCTGGCGTCCCAATAGAATTAGTATATAGTGATAAGTTATTATCTAGGATACCTAGAGTGTTGGGCATCACTAAATTCATAGAGTCGGAAGCAGGATCTCCCACAGCGCCTATAGTATATAGCGACATGGAGCCAGATGGCAGATCTTTTTCCATGTACATATTCATAAACCCGCGTCCGACAAAGTTGCCAGAGGTATACAAGTTCATACCAGAGCTTAGATAAAGCGGCGTTTCTATCAAGAGCTGCAAGCTATCATTCATAGATACTAGCTCATGTTTAGCAAACAGGTTCATTATACCGGATTGTGCAAAAGCACCACTGGCATACATATTCATTACACCAGAAGAATCCAGAGGGCTAATGTTAGCATCAGCCATTCTAACATGAGAAGAGTGTAACTCTAATCTGGATCTAAAGGGAGAGCCAGTTGGGTAAACTAAATCATATTGGACAAACATCTGATTGATATCGTCAGTAAAATATTTCTCCCCAAACTCATCAAGCAAAGACTCATTATCAAATAATGCCCAGTCTTCTTTTGTTTCACAGATATCATCATAAGAGAATGTACTGTCTAGTCTCATTATGCAGCTAGAAGGCTCTATGTAATGTATCTTACGATTGACGAGGCCGTATGGGTTTGGATCTCCCCAGTATGATTCTTTAGATTTAGTGTAAAGGCTAACAATGAGCTTGGGACCAACTTCTTCTAAGCAAGTTCCTTCATCCCAGATGTTCAAGGCGCCGCTATAGCTGTGCTGAATCACGCTCTCAACCACTAGCGCGTCCTCTGTGAATTTGTAGCCACGAGGAAGATCCTTGGTTATTCTTCTGTGAGCCGAGTAGAAATTACTTGGCACGTCAGACAGGTGGAACCTCAAGAAATCATTTTCTATTTGAGTATGATAAGCTACACTGGTTTTATCACTGTTTACAAAAGACGGTAGCGACTTGCTGGTTTTTGCGAAATAAGGAGTACCATCACAGCAGTATTCAAATACAATCTGTTCGGTATTTGGCCTCAACTGCCACTGGTCAAATGCTACGCCAAACTCACAGTGTTTGAATGCACCAATTTGCCAATCGTTGTATACGTCCTCATTAACTCTATCCCATAATTTATAGCGGTTAAACTGGTATGTATCATCAGGATCAAGATACTGAACACGACTGTTTTGTAGGAAGTTTTCTGCCGTAACTTGTTTTTGGCGAAGAATTGGAGAGAAGTCAGAAGAAATGATATTACCGGAAGAAATACCAAATTCGCTAACCAGCATGTTCATCCCAACGCCAGAACCTTCAGACCATCCGACTACGATATCTGCATCTACAGGGTTTCTATCAAAAGCAGCAGACTCAGCCCTTAAAGTGTCCCAAATGCCAGAAGCCTCATTGTCTGCATATAGTCTTAATTTCTTATCGTCTGTATATGTAAGTAATACATTAAGTGGATAAGTATACTCATCAAAGTTAACATCGTCTTTAATTCCAATGATATTTCCAAGATTGTCTCTGGCGTATGCGGCTAGTGTTCCCTGCCTAAAACAGAGTACAAAGTCTAGCTCTGACGGAGTTTCCCAGCGAGATAGCAATACACCGCTTTCAAACAGGTCGTAGTTAACACCGGAAACTGTATTGTCTGGCGTGAATCGTAAGAATGCAGAAAAACCACTAGTTGACACATCTAAGTCGGACAACGTAATGTTTTGCGTGTGTTGAGAAATTCTAACCGTTCTATCAAAAGCGTCTGCGATTTTACCATACATCGGGTCATTAGTGAAATCTGTCGTGCCGTCGCTTAGCGAAGTCCAATCCGAAGTTTTATGAATACCTGTGTATCCCGGAAGCTGAGTTTGGAACAAGCCATCGGCGTTGTCCGATGTGTATCTCCAACCTATGTTGTGATAAACTGTCGGGTCTTGTAAGAATAGGCCGCTAGTATTACCGTAACCCTC
>Ga0208162_1000077_pt1 | contig 46751 bp, 61 predicted proteins | sample CB_VirMetaG_4_FD_184539 | JGI IMG/M metagenome (GOLD analysis project Ga0208162, IMG submission 184539) | Freshwater to marine saline gradient viral communities from Chesapeake Bay - CB_1508_1M Viral MetaG (SPAdes) (version 4) | ecosystem: Environmental > Aquatic > Marine > Coastal | place: USA... | reverse complement strand
AAGCAAAAAATATTTCGTATATTTAAGTAAATAAGATAATGGAGAATAACAGAAGAAAATTACACAATGATATAGAATGTGTACAAAAGGGATTTGCAAATGGAGTTGCTGCAGATTATCCCTTAACGGATGAACAAAAACAAGAAATGATCAATGAAGCAGCTCACCATTATGGCAAATTCCTTACTGCTCTAAAATGCGATTGGGAAAACGATCCTAATTCAATGGAAACACCAAAACGTGTTGCTAAAGCATATGTAAACGATTTATGGAGGGGTAGATATGATTCCATTTCTGATGTTACTTCATTTCCATCTGATGGTTATAAAGGAATTGTATTAGAAAAAGATATCCCTGTTGTTTCTCAATGTTCACACCACCACCAAACAATTTTAGGTAAAGCACATATTGCTTATATTCCTGGTGAAGAGGGACGAGTAATTGGTTTATCTAAATTAAATCGTATTGTAGAGCATTTCTCAAGACGAGGAGCAATTCAAGAACAACTCACAATGGCTATCCACAATGCCACTTCTAAAGTAGTAGAAGGAAATAAAGGCGTGATGGTTGTTATGCAAGCTACACATAATTGTGTATCTTGTAGAGGAGTAAAACATATGGGAGCCAGTATGATTACATCTGAAGTTAGCGGTGTATTTGCAGAGCACGATAAAACTGCTAAACAAGAGGTAATGCATATGATTGGCTATGGTTTAAACACTTATCAATAAAACGTTATGTCATATTTTAAAAAATTAATCAAACAAGAAATCCGAGAATCATTGATTCAACTTCCATTTCATGATGATCCTACATTATGGACTGAACAATTAGCAGATAATATTACTTCAAAGTTTGAAGGGCAGTATGTCCCATTTGTTACAGAAGTAGAAGAATTTAATACTGTAATGGGTAAAGAATGGCAGAATAGAACTGAACCCACTATAGATAAAAAAGATGCTGAGTTTGTTATTAATTTTATTCAAGAAGAATTAGATGAACTCCGAGAAGCTGTTGAACAAGAAAATATTCAGGAGGTATTAGATGCAATCCTAGATATCACTTACGTAGGACTAGGTAATGGTGCTATGGTATTTGGATTAAAAGATAAAATTTGGGAAGCATATCAAGAAGTACAAGCTTCTAATTTATCTAAAATTTGCACTACATTAGAAGAAGCTAAGGAAACAGTTAAAGTACGTTCTGAGCAACAAGGTGAACCCTGCCATTATGAGGAAGTAGGTAGTAATTATGTTGTATACAGAACAAGTGATAAAAAAGTAATGAAATCTGTTAACTATTTCCGTCCTGACTTATCAAAATTCTTTAATGTATAAGAAAATATACGCCCAACCTATAGGAAAAAATAAACACAAAATCCACCTATGGACCGATGCTGGTAAAGAAGAAATAGAGTGGATCAATAAATCTTATAGGGAATGTGATCCTGGATCAGCCACTCACACTGGTTTAAATGGTGAACCTCTAAAAATTACTTCTAAATGGGAAAGAGAGGAGCCTAATCTTCATTATTGGGATATACCTGCCCATCAAAAGTTCCTTATAGAAAAATATGGCACTAATGATGAACCTTCAGTTACACATAGAGAAGTATTTTTTGATATTGAAACCGAAATGGGAGATGCTCTTACTGAGGATTATATAAAACGAGCCCCTAAAAAAGTAACTTCTATTGCCTGGTATGATAAGCAAGTTGATCAGTGGGGCATCTTAATTTTAGATACTAAACGGCAATTAGAGTATACTAAAAATAAAAATCAAGAAATAATCCCAGTACAAACAGAACGGGAACTTCTTTACAAATTTCTTGAAAAGTTTCGAGAAATGGACCCTGATATTATTGTGGGTTGGAATAGTGATTATTTTGATGTGCCTTATCTTTATTATAGGATGTGTAATGTGTTAGGTGAAGATATAGCTGCCCATCTTTCTCCTATTCAAAAAGTAAGAGAAACCCCCTGGTTTAAGGATCAATATATTCAAATCATGGGGGTTGAATCTCTTGATTACATGCGTTTACACAAAAAATATAGTTGGGCTGATGAACCATCTTACCGTTTAGATGCTATTGGCGAAAAATATGTTGGTGTAAATAAAATTGAGTACGAAGGTAATCTTGATGATTTGTTTGAATCTGATATTAATAAATTTATTGAATATAACTTTCGTGATGTTGAGATTCTAAAACTATTAGACGAGAAATTAGAATACCTGGCACTCACCAAAAATCTATCCCATAAGGGTAAACATAATTATAGTGAAGTCTATGCCAACACTAAAACCCAAGATGGTGCTATCTCAGCATATTTATTAGAACAAGGATTAATCCCACCTTCCAAAGATAAAAGTAATATTACTAAAAAGGGTTATGCTGGTGGTTTTTTATTCTGTCCTAAAGCAGGTATTTACAATTACATGTTTGATGAAGATCTAACTTCATTATATCCTTCTATTATTATGACTATTAATATAGGCAAGGAAACATTAGTTGGTAGAATTCTTGATGCCGATGATAGGAATAATCGTCTTGGTCTTAATGATTTAATGAATAAAGACCCTGAAAAGGAAATAACTATAGAAAATGCTAAACGCCAAAGAACTCAAATAAAAATAGGTAAACTAATTAACTTAATTAAAGACATGGGAATGTCTATATCAGCTAATGGAGTGTTTTTTAGAACTGATAAACAATCCGTTTTATCTACTATACTTAATAAATGGTTTGATGAACGGGTTAAGTATAAAACTGAAATGAAAAAAGCATACAAATCAGGTAATAATGAATTAGGCGCATCATTTCATATGAAACAGTATACCATGAAAATCCTACTAAACTCACTTTATGGTGCTACTGCATTACCTAGCTTTAGATATGGTTCTGTTATTTTATCTGAAGCTATAACTTTGTCGGGTCAGCGCATTATTCAAGAATCGGCTTTATGCGTAAACAAACATATGAATAAAGTAATCAAAGAAAATCAACCATTTGAAATATGAAATTAACTGGACATGCATTTAAAAGAGGTTCTATAGTTTTACTAAACGGTAGACCTATAGATAAGAAAGAAGTTATGAAAATAAGTGAAAATTGGAGTGAGAATCTAATTAAACAGTTCAAGAAACTTCTTAAACATGGAGGAGAAATTTTATTAGAAAAAGAAAATCAACATTTTATTATAAAAACCGATGGTCCTTTATTAAATTCACAGGGAGAAAAGGACAGAGGAATGTTTAAAGGACCTTCAATAGAAGATAGATTTTAATGAAAGAATTAGAAACTACACCCTGGTATATTTGTAACGAAGAGGACACTAACTATTGTGCTTACATGGATACTGACTCTGTTTACATCCATGCTGAACCAATGCTAAGATATCTTTACCCTGATTTTGACATTATGTCTGATGAACAAAAGGATGAAGCATTAGAAAAAATTGCTCTTAAGTATCAGGATATTATTACTACTTCATATGACACATTGGCTGAAAATTGCTTCAATGTCAAATCCCATAGACTCGAAATGAAAACTGAATGTGTTATTCGCTCAGCTTATTTTAGAGCTACTCGTAGATATGCTCAATGGATTACTAAACAAGAGGGTATAACTAAAGAATCACTTGATGTGAAAGGGTTAGAATTTAAAAAGGCTAATTTTCCCCCTATTTTAGGTAAATTTTTTAAGAATATTTTAATTGATGTGTTAAAAGGTACAGAGCAAGAGGAAATAATTACCAGAGTTAAGGAATTTAAATCACAGATATTAGATGGTACTATCCCTCTTGCTGAATTAGGTAATCCCCAATCTGTTAAAAAACTAAATAAGTATGTTAGTAAAAAACCCCTTGCAGGAGAAATGTTTTCTACTTTAGAAAAAGGTGCTACTGCAGCTATTAAGGCTACTGTTGCTTATAATGATTTACTTAGATTTTGGAAACTTAATACTCAATACCCCTATATTACCCAGGGCAGTAAAATTAAATGGATTTACTTAAAACCTAACCCATACCATATAGAATCATTAGCTTTTATGCCGGGTGCTGATATCCCACCTAAAATAAATGAATTCATAGAAAAATATGCTGATAGGAAAAAGGTTTTTGATAGTATTCTTTTAAATAAATTAGAAGGTTTTTTTAATGACCTTGGGTGGGTTTTAAATTTAAACCCATACCAACAAAAGTTTTTTAAATTTTAGTTATGATTAAAAAAGTAGATTTACAAAGTTTTATAAATAGATATTACTTAAAAGTAAATGAACATGTAGTGTGGTCTTTTATGGATAATACTTTAACTGTTAATTTTACTACACCTAGTAAAGATGTTATAGGAAATGTTAAATGTGAGGATATAGAATTCGAAAATATAGATCTACCTATTTTTAACACTAAAAAGATACAATCATTAGTTGATTTATGTGAAGGTGAGATATTAATGGAAGTAGAAAAAACTAATAAAGTTCCTACTAAACTAAAAATATCAGATGAAAAATTCAATACAGTATATGCATTAGCTGATGCCTTACTTATCCCCAAAGTAGGTACCATTAGGGAAATTGAATACGATATAGAATTAGAATTAAATCCAGAGGATGTACTTAATCTTGTTAAAGCAAGAAGTGCAATGTCTGAGACTGCTAAGTTAGTTATAGGTACTACTAAAGATTTAGATGGTGATCCTGTTTGTGAAGTTATTTTAGGTGAAGAAGGAGGACATGATAATAAAATATCATACCAACTAAGAGGTAAAATAAATAAAATGGGAACTAAAATGCCTTTTAATTTAGACAAATTTAGAGATATCTTAAATGTAAATAAGAATTCAGATGAAGGTCTAATTCAATTAAGTACCGAAGGTTTAATGAAAATAACCTTCAAAAGAGGTAAAATAACTAGTACCTATTTTATGGTTCAACAAGCAGAAAATGAATTTTAATTATATGTATAATAAAACTGACCTAGGAGGCAGTAAATTGTTTTATTTTTTTAACCGAGTAGCTTAGGCACTCACAAATTTTGTAACTATGAGTACACATATTTTAGAACGAAACGTTCACCCTTTTGATTTATTATTTCGAAACTTTTTCGAACCTGATCGTAATTTCTTTCCTGTAGTGGAAAGTAAAATTCCTCACCCTGTAGACATTTACGAATCAGATTTTGGTCTACATTTTGAAATCGCTTGCACTGGTCTCACTAAAAAAGATGTTGATATCAACATTGAAGGAGATGTACTTCGTGTTTCTTACAATAAGGAGAAAAACGAAACAGATAATGGGTACAAGTATATTCACAGAGGAGTAGCTAAAAGATCCTTTAATTTAGGATATAAAATTAGCTCTAAATTTAATTTAACCAAAGCAGCAGCCGAAATGAATAATGGATTATTAGAAATCTCCATCCCATTTGCTGATACTGCTAAACCCAGATCTTTAAAGATCAATTAATTTGTTTTGCCTCCTAGGTCATTTTTTGTATATTTAAATCTTAAAAAAGTTTATGAAGAAGTTAGAAGCATTGTTTGATGCAGTTATTGTAAAACCCGTAGAAGAAGAAGATACTACTTATGGTTCAATTGTAGTTCCTGATATGGGTAAAGAAAAAAACCAACGTGCAGTAGTTGTAGCAGTTGGTCCTGGAAAACGAACCATCAATGGAAATTTAATTCCTACAACAGTAAAAGTAGGACAAACCGTAATTGTTCCTACAATGGGATTTACGCGTATGGAATTTGATGGGGAAGAGTATTATGTAGGACCTGAGAATCAATTATTAGCCCGTATTACTGATGAAGATCACCAACAAGAATTACCATTTTAAATAAAAGTTTATGTCAAAGATTATTGAATTAGGAGCAGATGCTCGAGAAAAACTAGTTACAGGTATTGATACATTAGCAGATGCTGTTGTTTCTACTTTAGGTCCTAATGGTAGAAACGTAGTAATCTCCAAAGCTAATGAACCCATTAAATCCACAAAAGACGGAGTAACTGTAGCTAAAAATATTAACTTAAAAGATCCCATTAAGGAATCAGGAGTACAGTTAGTAAAACAAGCAGCTATTCAAACTGCAGACTCAGCAGGGGATGGTACTACTACATCTACTCTACTAGCAAGAGAAATTATTAAAAAAGGTTTATCTAGTATTAATAGAGGAGTTAACTCAGTAGAAGTTAAAAGAGGGATTGATTATGCCACTAAAAAAGTAGTAGATTGTCTTAAAGAAAAAGTAGCAGAAGATATTTCTTCTGAAGAACAATTAGAACAAGTTGCCACTATTTCAGCCAATAATGACCCTGAAGTAGGAAAACTTATTGCCTCTGCAATTGATAAAGTGGGCAGAGATGGGATTGTGCATATTGAAGAATCTAAATCTGGAGAAACTTATCTTGAAACAGTAGAGGGTATGCAATTTGATAGAGGCTATAAATCTCATTTTTTTGTTACTGATAATTCTACTATGACTTGTACTTTAGAAAATCCTTATATTCTAATTGCTGATCATAAATTTTCTACTGTTAAGGATTTATTACCAATTCTGGAAAGTGTTTCTACAACTAATAAATCACTTTTAATTATAGCTAGTGATATTGATAATGAAGCTTTGGCTACTCTTATTGTTAATAAAGCTAGAGGTACTCTAAAAGTAGCAGCTGTAAAAGCACCTGAATTCGGTGATAGACAAAAATTAGTTCTTGAAGACATTGCAGTACTAACTGGTGGTCAAGTTTTTGATAAAAACAAAGGAATGAAACTTGAGAAATTCAGTTGGGACTGGTTTGGAGAAGCTCGTACAGTTACTATTACTAAGGACCAAACAACAATTGTTGATGGTAAAGGTAAAGTTGAAGATATTAATCGTCGAGTAGGTGAACTTCAATCACAAATTGAAAATGCGGCATCACCATTTGAAATGGAAAAACTACAAGATCGTTTAGGTAGAATGGTTGGTGGTGTTTCTATAATCCATGTTGGTGGTTATAATGAAACAGAAATGCATGAGAAAAAAGATCGAGTAGATGATGCTCTCAATGCAACAAAAGCTGCATTAGAAGAAGGTATTGTCCCCGGAGGTGGAGCAGCACTCATTTATGCAAGTGAAGCTCTAAACCATAAAGACAGTTCTTTATCTCAGGATTTTTGTTTAGGTATTGATTTAGTAAAACAAGCATGTTATAAACCACTAGAACAGATTTTAACCAATGCAGGTTATGGTCCTAGTACTATTTATGAAACTATCAATACAATCCTAGATTCAAATGATACTTGGACAGGATTTGATTTAAAAAATGAATCTTATATTGACATGAGAAAATCAGGAATTATTGATCCAACTAAAGTAACTAGAACAGCCCTTGAAAATGCTTCATCAGTTGCTGGAACTGTATTATTAACAGAATGTGTAGTAGTAGAAGAACCTAGTGAGGAAGAAGCTACTCCTAACTATAATGGTATGTTTTAATGGAAAACCGGACTGAAATAGTTGAATTTCCTGAACTCATAGCAGTTAGGGTACCACCTGGAGATAAGTGGATGTTAAAGGATGATCCTTATGAAGTAATCCACCCATCTCTTACGGACGTATTAGAAGCTTACTTCCAAGCTACAGAGTTCAGGGGGGAATATAGATTAGCCCCCCTGGACTCTAAATTATACGCTCTCAAAACAAAAGAAGAGGAAATTATAGTTAAAGAAGAACCAGAGAAACGTTATGGTTTATTTGGAGAATTCAAGCAGGGTGCGTAACTTAATATAAATAAATGTTATGAATCATACTCTCCTAAATGAGAAATATAGACCACAAAATTTAGATACCTTTGTAGGTAATGAAAATGTCAAACAAACTATTTCACAGTATCTAAGTAATAATGATATTCAAAACTTTATATTTTATGGCCCCGCAGGTAGTGGAAAAACAACACTAGCTAAAATTATAGTTAAAAATTTAGATTGTGATTATTTATACATTAATGCATCGGATGAACGGGGAATAGAAACTATTAGAAATAAGGTTGTTGATTTTGCTAGTGCTGCATCTTTTAAACCTATTAAAATTATTATCTTAGACGAGGCTGATTTCCTAACTATTCAGGCACAAGCCTCTCTTAGAAATATAATAGAAACTTTTTCTCGTAATACACGATTTGTAATGACTTGTAATTTTATAGAACGAATTATAGACCCATTACAATCAAGATGTCAGGTACTTAAAATAGTACCACAATCTAAACAGGAAATAGCACGTCATGTACATGACATTCTATGTAAAGAAGATATAACCTTTGAATTAGAAGCTATAGGTGCTATAGTAAATAAACATTATCCTGATCTAAGGAAAATACTTAATACTGTACAATTTTCTACTAATGAGGGTAAATTACAACCTGATAAAAATGTTTTAGTATCATCAAATTATATTAAAAGTGTTATTAAGGAACTATCAGGTACTAAACCTAATTTTAAAGATTTGCGACAGATAATAGCTGATTCTGGAGTAAATGACTATGAAGAACTATTTAGAGCTTTATTTGATTATGCCTCTAAATACGCCCCTGAATTAGAGGGTTCTATAGCTGTAATACTTAATACCCATTTATACCAAGCCAATTTCAGAATTGATAAGGAAATTAATATTATGTCTGCTATAGCTAAAATTATTGAATTAAAAAAATCAAACACAATTATTTAAATTTTATTATGGAACAACAAACTAATCAACCACAACTTAACATTGATATGAAAAATACTACAGCGGTTAAAACTCCTGACGGAGATGTAGTATTTCAACAGGGAATGATACTACGTCAAGTATCAAAATTCGTAGCTGGTACAGATGAAGATGCCATTATGCCCCTACCTATTTTCTATGATGTTAAAACAGGGAAAATTCTTAAAGATACCATCCCACCAGATCTACGTGAAGAATATAGTGAATATTGCGTATGACAATTTGGAATTGGTTAGAGGAAATTACCTATAAAAAATCTCCAGCAGATTCATTTAGTGAACAAGATTGGGAATCTTTTAATAGTTATATGATCCATAGGTTTATATCTATGAATCCCTATTATGTAGAACTATCTAATGAGGTCCAAACTATTTTACCCACTGAAAAGCAACAAATTTATACCATTTATAGAGAATTAATACCTAAACGCAAGGTATTTCTTAAATATATAAAAGGTAATATTACCAAATATAATGTAGATTTAATAGAGCTGCTGTCTAATCACTTTGAATGCTCTAAAAAAGAAGCAAAAGAATATTTTGATATTCTAGGAAAACCTAAAATTAAAGGTATATTAGGTAAAATGGGTTTTGAAAAAAAAGAAATTACTAAATTACTAAAAGCCTAAAATGGCCAAGAAAAAAATTCCAAAAATAGTTAAAGAAATTCAAAATTTTGAATTACCCGAGATTAACTATTCTTATCAAAAGAATATATCATATTCTCAGATGTCTATGTTTTTGGAGTGCCCCAAGAAATGGGCTCTTATGTATAGAGATGGCCATAAAATTTTTACATCAAACATCCATACTGTTTTTGGTACAGCTTTACATGAGGCTTTACAACATTATATGACTACAATGTTTGAAATATCTGGGGCCGCCGCAGATAGGGAAAATACAGTAGAGATATTTGAAAATTCTTTTAGAGAAAATTACACTAATCAATTTGAATCTAATAATAACAAACACTTCACTACTCCGGATGAAATGAGAGAATTTTATGAGGATGGAGTAGCTATTATAGAATTCTTTAAGAAACGAAGACGTAAGTATTTTACTAGAAGAGATACATTTTTAGTAGGATGTGAAATTCCTATTGTTATACAACCTAATAAAAACCTAAATAATGTCATGTATATGGGTTACTTAGATTTAGTGTTATATAATGAATGGGAAGATAAATTTTACATTTACGATATAAAAACCTCAACTAGGGGATGGGGGAGTAAAACTAAAAAAGATGAAATTAAACAAACCCAATTAGTTTTATATAAAAAGTTTTTTTCAGAACAATATGGAATTCCATTAGAAAAAATAGATGTAGAGTTTTTTATAGTTAAACGAAAAGTACCTGAGTTTTCTGATTTTGCTATTTCTAGAATCCAAACTTTCAAACCTGCATCAGGTAAAGTTAAAGTAAATAAAGCTACTAAATTTTTAAATACTTTTATATCTGAAGCATTTAATAAATCAGGACACAACGATACCCCACATTCCCCGAAACCAGGCAATAGTTGTAGATTTTGTCCCTATGCAGACAATAAAAATCTTTGCAAGGTTGGAATAGAATTTTAATTTTTAATATATTTATGTATATTTATATCAAACGTTATTAATAAAAATATTTGTCATGAGTAATCAAAAGTTAACTAGTGTAAAGATAGATTCCAATATGTGGGATGATTTTAGGGTAGAATGTATTAAACGTAAATTCTCTTTCCAAAAACTTGCAGAACGCAGCATTCATTTGTATCTTACCAATGAAGAATTTAGAAAGCAAGTATCATCACATACAAATTTGGAATTCAACATTGAAAAATAAGTTTTAAAAAAATAATATGAAAGAAGGTTATATTCCTCGGGATCAGAGGAAAAAAATTCTCCTATTAGGGGATGATATTAGAGTTCACTCTGGTGTAGCACAAATAGGCAGGGAATTTGTTTTAAATTCATGTCATAGGTTTAACTTTGCATGTATCGCAGGAGCAGTTAAACATCCTGATAAAGGAAAAAGATTTGATATATCTGAACCTATTAGAGGTGAAAGTAAAGTACAGGATGCATCTGTTTTTATATATCCAGTTGATGGTTATGGTGATATAGGAATATTAAGACAAGTAATAGATATAGAAAAACCCGATGCTATATTTTTTATAACAGACCCTAGATATTATAAATGGTTATTTGAAGTTGAAAATGAATTCAGAGTAAAAATTCCTTTTATTTATCTTAATATTTGGGACGATGTGCCTGCACCCGTATATAATAAAGATTTTTATGATAGCTGTGATGCTTTATTAGGAATATCTAAACAAACCGTAAATATTAATAAAATGGTTTTAGGGGATAAGGCTAAAAATAAAGTTATTGAGTATGTACCTCATGGGTTAAACAATAAAATTTTCAAACCAATCCATTCAGAAGATCCTGATTTACTAGAATTTAAAAATAAAATATATCAGGGTAAAGATTATGAATTTACTTTATTATTTAACTCTAGAAATATTAGACGTAAGTCAATAATGGATTTGCTGTTAGCTTGGAAAGTTTTTACTGAAAAGTTACCTAAATCTAAAGCTAAAAAATGTAGCCTTTTACTAAAAACTGATCCAGTAGATGGTAATGGTACAGATATACCTAGAGTTATAGAATACCTTTTTCCCGATAACGAAAGCAATATTCAGATAATAGGGAATAAATTATCATCTCAGGATATGAGTTACCTATATAATATTTCTGATGGAGTAGCGTTGTTATCTTCAAATGAAGGATGGGGTTTAGCTCTTACTGAAGCATTACTTACTGGAACTCCGTTTATAGCTAATGTTACTGGAGGGATGCAAGATCAAATGAGATTTGAGGATGATGGGGGGAATTGGTATACCCCATCCCCTGATGTACCTTCTAACCATAGAGGGACTTACAAAAAACATGGAAATTGGGCTTTTCCCGTATACCCTACATCCATATCCTTACAGGGTTCTCCTACTACTCCATATATTTTTGATGATAGATGTAGTTGGGAGGATGCCGCTGTACAAATTGAAAATTTATATAATTTATCTCCCTCAGAAAGAAAAAAAGTAGGGTTAGAAGGTCATAAATGGGCTATTGGTGATGAAGCTGGTTTTACCTCTGAGAAAATGTCTAATAGGATTATAAATGCTATTGATACTTTATTTGATACTTGGACACCTAGACCCAAATATGAATTTATAACTGATACCACAGTAGAAAAACAGGTTTTATCACATAAAATAATATATTAATGAAAAATTCTTTTTATATAAGTTGCCCCATAGACACCTATTCGGGATATGGTTCCAGAAGTAGAGATTTTGTTAAAGCCCTAGTAAATCTAGATAAATATGATGTGAAAATTTTACCCCAAAGATGGGGGAATTGTGCATGGGGTTTTATTAATGACCATAAAGAAGAATGGGGTTTTTTAAAATCACTATTTGTCGAGAAAATAACAAATAAACCCGATATTTGGTGTCAGATAACTGTACCTAACGAATTTCAACCAGTAGGGAAATATAATATTGGGTTGACCGCAGGGATTGAAACTACCCACTGTGCCCCACAATGGATAGAGGGGCTAAATCGAATGGACTTAAACCTAGTATCATCTGAACATTCTAAAAAAGTTTTTGAAACTACGGCTTTTGATCATAAAGACCAAAATGGTAATTTGTTAAGACAAATAAAACTAGAAAAACCTATAAAAGTATTATTAGAAGGGGCTTTGATAGATTTATATAAACCCTTAAAACGCAATGAATTAGCTAGTAAGGGGTTATTTAATGACATTAATTCAATCCCTGAGGATTTTGCTTTTCTTTCTGTTGGACATTGGATGCAAGGTAATGTAGGTGAGGATAGAAAAAACATAGGAATGTTAGTAAAAATATTCTATGAAAAGTACAAAAATAAAAAAAATCCACCTGCTTTAATTTTAAAAACCAGCATAACAAATGCTTCTTTATTAGGTAAAACTGAAATATTGAAAAGATTAGATTTTCTTAAAAAATCGGTTGATTCCTCAAAATTACCCAATGTTTACATTTTACATGGTGATCTTAGCAATAAGGAAATGAACGAAGTATATAACCATCCTAAAATTAAAGCTATGGTTTCGTTAACTAAAGGAGAAGGGTTTGGTAGACCTCTTTTAGAATTTTCTTTAACTAATAAACCTATTATAGCTTCTAATTGGTCCGGTCAATTAGATTTTCTCCAACCCGAATTTTGTGCTTTAGTTGAAGGTTCATTAAAACCTATACATAAAACCGCAGTTATTAAAGATATGTTAATACCTGAATCACAATGGTTTTCTCCCGAACCTACTAATGTTTCTAGTGCATTAACTAGTATTACTGATAATTATAAAGATTGGAAAGTAAAAGCAAAAAGACAAGGTTACTATTCTAGAAATAATTTTAGCTTTAGCAAAATGGAAGAAATTTTAGGTAACTTATTAAATGAGCATGTACCTTCAATTGCCCAACAAGTGTCTTTATCATTACCTAAATTGAAAAAAATAGGCAGTAATAAGGATAAAAATAAACTACCTAAGTTAAATTTGCCTAAACTTAAAAAAGTATAAATGGATAATCTTATTATATGTGACAGATGTGGAGGCAATGCTTGCTATGTCCAGGAAGTAAACCATAATATAAAAAATTACATGTGTTATGGTTGTGGGTTTCAAACTAATTCACTTATGAAAAAAGGTGAAAAATACTTCGATGAACAAGTTGAAATTTTACCTAACCTATATAAAGAACTTATGGGTGAAGATGATGATGGGAAAATATGGATGCCTTCTATGGTTAATTTACCTACACAAGGAATGGTATTTGCTAATGGTCCTAATGCTACTCAGTGGAAATGGGCAGCCGTTAAAGCTATACCTGTGAAAGAAGAAGAAAAATCTAAATACCCTATTCCAGGTAAAAAAGGTCAATTCTATGAGTACAGAATGGATATGGAAACCCTAAAGGAATTTGAAGAAAAAGAGTATGTGGATGCTCTTGAGTATATAGGTGTATTTGAAAATGTAGAAGAATGAATATAAGTTATGCTATCACGGTTTGTAATGAAAGAAATGAAATTGAAAAATTAATTAGTTTTTTAATTGAAAATAAACAACCTGATGATGAAATTGTGGTGTTATTTGATACTAATAATGGCACGGAGGAAGTTGAATCATTCTTAGATACTATATCCCCCCATATTTCCTTACGTAAATCCCCATTTAATTTTCATTTTGCTGATTGGAAAAATAGATTAAATTCATATTGTAAAAAAGACTATATTTTTCAAATTGACGCTGATGAATTACCTGCACAGGATTTGATGGATTCTTTACATAGTATTATTGAACAAGGAGTAGATGTAATTTTAGTACCAAGAGAAAATACCGTTGAAGGTTTAACTGAACAACATGTTAAAAATTGGGGCTGGAAAGTAGATGAAATGAATAGAGTTAACTGGCCAGATTACCAATGGAGGTTGTATCGAAACGATCCCTCAATAAAATGGATAAATAAGGTGCATGAAAGGTTGGATGGGTATAAGACTTTTAGTAGTTTACCCCCTGGAATAGAGTATGGGATGTTATTTCTTCATCACCCCAAAACTATAGAAAGACAAGAAAAACAGAATAATTTTTATAACACATTAACATAAGCCATGCAGTTTTGGAGGATTTACAATAATGAGGTTCACTGTATAGATGAAACTAAAAAATTAGGATTTAATTCATTTGATCCTAGTTACATACCGGATGAATATTTAGAAGAACAAAAATTTGTAATCTTAAGATCTGCTTTTGGTATAGGTGATCAGGGAATTATATCTTCTATGCCTCGTTTACTGAAACAAAAATATCCTAATTGTAAAGTTTACATACCCAGTCTAACTTTATTAGAAAAGTTATTTGGAGAAATAAAACAAAATTGGGGTTCATGGGGCAATCCCTTAGAAAATGTAAAAAATATTTTTGCTAATAATCCTTATGTTGATGGAGAAATAGATGAAGTTGGTGGAGATATATTTCATGATCATTTTAGAATATATGATGAAGAAAATGTTAATGTTCCTTTAGTACAACAGGTGCTTAAATTTTGGCAGTTTAAGGATGAAGAAATGAAAGATTGTTCTCCTGAACTGTACTTTACAGAAGATGAAAAACAATTAGGGGATAAAATTATAAAAGAACATGTAGGAGATAAAGAATTTGGTTCTTTTTTAATATCAAACAGATACGACTACACACAAGATAAAACAATTTGTGATTTATTAAAAGATAATAATTTACCATATTTTTATTATACTGCTAAACCTATACACCAAACTGATTTTAATTTTATAGATAAAGCTTTAGATATTGGACACTTACCCTTAAGAATACAATTGTATATTAGAAGTAAATCTAAAATTAATATTGGCAATCAATGTGGAATGTTAGATTGTATCTCTAAATATTCTAAAACATATACGGTTCAAAGACAATATCCCCTTAAACATAATTACTTAGAAACTGAAAAGTATATAGGAGATAAATGGAAAAAGGATTTACTATCAAATATCCCAGATAAATCAGTATCTAAAACTACTACTTCTTTAAAATGGAAAGCTGATTTAATAGATTTTTTTAATAAACCTGAATTTAAAGATAAAACTTGTTTAGAAGTAGGTTCATCTAATGGGGCTTCCACAAGAATCTTAAGTCATCTATTTAAACATGTTACTGCCTTAGATAGTTTAGAAGAACGACATGTAAACTCAAAAAACCTTAATAGTGATAGAACTAATATAAGTTATAGGGTGATGGATGTATATAGAGAAAAATGGGATTTTTCTAACATGGATATAGTATTCATTGATTGTGTACATGATTATAAACATGTTAAAAGTGATATTAATAATACTCTTAACACTTTTACTTCTCCTATCCTAGTATTTGATGATTACGGTCTATTTCCAGAAATAAAGAAAGCTGTAGATGAATATGTAGATGAAGGTAAACTAGAAATTATAAAAAAGATAGGTCATTATAGTGGGACAATTTACCCAAAAACACAAAATAAAGTTTTAAGAGACAGAGAGGGATTAATTTGTAAAACTTGCTAATAATTAGTACAAATGAGTAAAAAGGTTATTTATACTGCTATTTTTGGGGACAATTATTTTTTACATGACCCAACAATAGTATCTAAAGAATATGATTATATCTGTTTTACTGATAGTGAAAATTACCAATCAGATGTTTGGAATATAAAAAAGGTAACTCCCCTATACTCCCATAAGGGTTTAAATAATAGAAAATATAAGCTTTTACCTCACAGGTATCTATCTGAATATGATTTCAGCATTTATGTAGATGGAGATTTAAAAATTACAGAAGATATAGGAGTTTTAGCTAAAGATTATATTAATAGTCCTTTATCTGTATTAGATCATTCATTATGTGGGGTTAATTCTACAGGAAACTTAAATGCCCGTAACTGTATTTATGAAGAAGCTAATTTTATCAAATGGTTAGGAGACAACCACCCACGAAAGACTTATAAGGATAATATAACTACTATTTTTAATCAGATGGAAAGGTATAAGTTGGAGGGCTATCCTGCTAATAATGGTTTAGCCCGAAACAGTCTTATTATGAGAAACCATAACAATGCCGAGGTTATTAATGTAATGGAAAAATGGTGGGTTGAATTAAAATATAATAGTAAAAGGGATCAATTAAGTTTCCCCTATGTGTGTTGGAAAGAAAATTTTTCATATGAATTTATCCCTGAAGATATAGATAATAATAAGTGGGTAAAGCTTATGAAAAAATGGAGAAATTCTCAAAATAAGAAAAAATGAGCACTTACTCACCTATAAGTTTAGAGTATTTTTTAAATATGGAACTCCAACATGGGGGAGGGGGTAAAGAGATAATTCACCAGAATGGTAAACTTAAAAAAGTATCTGATGTAGTAAATTATTTCAAGGATAAAAAAAATACTGCAGATGTAGAAGAATCTCTTAAAGCTGAAAATTGGCAGTATTATAACTGCATGAAAGCCGAATTTAGACATAATGTGCAAGAACATCATATTTTAGGGTGGGAGAATATGACATTAGAGTACTATAAAAATTTAGACCCTATGTCTGATGAAGAAATTGAGATATTTTTAAAAGATAACCCCGTAGAGTTTGATAATGGTTTTATTAGACATAATTACCATAGGGCATGTGCCATGATAGGAAGACTTATTAATGGTAAACCTTATATCCCATTTTACATGGAAACTTCTAAAATTTATTATGAACCCAGAAAAAAAGATGGTATACATAGAATTACCCCTGTAACTAATAGGATAAAATTATTATCACAAATGGATGCAATGGGTATTAATAGAGATGAATATTGCATATGTCAGAGTGGTATTTTAAGTATAATGGGTGTTAGGGATAATGATGATTTAGATATTATTATATCTTCTAACCTTAGAAACCAAAACATTTCATACCCCTTAGGTGTTGAAGTGTTTGATAAAGATAGAAAAAAGTTTGACTATTTTGGTGCCGAAGGAGATGATGATATTTTAGAAAATTATTGTATCACTATAGATGGGTATAAGTTTCTAGAACCAAGATTTTATTTTGCTAGAAAATTTATTAATAAAAGTGAAAGGGATATATCTGATTGGCAAGGGATTAAAGAATTTTTTTGTAAAGAATCCCATAAGGGATATCCTTTTAATTTTGAACATTATAAGTGGGGATTACCTGAAACAGTAGAACGTGTAGATGTATCAGTTTTAGATCTTAAGTCGTTAGAACTTATAAAGGATAAATATAATAGGGTAGTAGATGGAGTTAATCATGGTAGAGCTGTTTATAAAGGAGATGGGTATTATATTAAGATATTCCACCCTGAATATTGTAGATTAAACAATTTCAGAGATGCCTTATCTAGTGGATTTTTAAATGGTTTAGTACCTGCTCTTACCCATTTAGTTATGGATGGGGAAGATATTATTGGTTATATTACATTAACAGGAGAAATGATATCTAATGATGAATCCAATTTTGAAGCTATCCCCCAATGGTTTATTAGAACTGTACTTAGAAACTGCAAACAAAGAAGTAAAGTATTTTACGATTTAGTACCTATAAACATTATAAGGGATTCTTTTTATGGACAAGTTAGTTTAATAGATTTGGAGAGTGTATATGATTTACGTAGATTACATGAAATGGAAAAACACTCCGCAACTTTAAAACCACAACCCTTACTAGAATGGATAAGCCAAATATAGTATTTATTCCTAATGTAAATTTAGGTAATGGTAGGAGTACTCCTTATCACTATTCTGTAAAGAGTTGGGAAAAGTGGTCTGAACAACATGACAATGTTAAAGTTATTGAATGGGATGAACCTATTATGGATCCCCAAAAATTTAAAATAACTTTACAAAGGTATTGGGTTCATGATATATTAAACCATAATCAAATAGATTATGAACAGGTATTAATAGTAGATGCTGATACTATAGTGCATCCTAATTGTCCTAATTTTTTTGAAGAAACCAATAATAAATTTGGGGTAACTGTAAATAATGGTTGTTATGAATGGGTTACAAGAAGTATTAAATTATGGGGTAATTCCTTATTTCCAAATGAGGCTAAAGTCAAACCTTGGGAATATTTTAATGGTGGTTTTCAAATAACTAATAAAAATCATATCCCATTCTATATAAAAGTTCAGGAATATTATACATCTAATATTGATCTTATTAATGAATTGGGAAAAGAAATAAAAGCAGGAACTGACCAAACTATTATTAATTATTTAGTTCAATTAAATAACATTGAAACTAATTATATGTCGGAATCCTATAATCTACAGGATTTATTTCGAAAAAATCTTTTACATATACCAGGACATTCTTGGTTCCCGGATGAATTAAGGTTTTTAGACGCAGGATGGGTGTATCATTTCAATGCAATACCACCCAATGATAGACATGTAAGTTATTGGATGGAAAGAACTTATAAAAGTTTATATAATGTATAAAATAGCATTTTTTACAGAAGGTGGTTATAGTGGCAAGGTTCCTAGAAATCACCCCAATATGAGAACAGAATTAGCCTGGATGTCAGCATTGGGTGCGGATCATTACAACATTCATAGTAATAATTTGAAAGAATCTTATGATTTAGGAGTATGCATCATCCCTAAAAAGAACCCTAACTTTAACCTACATAAAATACAATCAATGTGTCGTAAAGTTGCGTCCATGCAAGAGGGCCCTAATTGGTATTGGCAAGATTATTCTTTACCACAACAAATATGGTACTATAATACTATACAAGAATGTGATTTTATGTTTGTACATAATGAGTCTGATAAAAAGTATTATGAAGGTTTAACAAGTAAAGAATGTATAGTTTTACCTAGTTTAATGATAGAAGATTCAATCCAAAATTTACCTTCTCTAAAAAGAGAGAATATTATCATAGGAGGAAATTTTTGCAGTTGGTATGGTGGATTTGATTCTTATATTGTAGCCCAGGAAGCTAATAGCCCCATATATGTACCTACTATGGGTAGAAAAATTGAAGGAGAAGAACAAATGCCTAATTTACACCATTTACCTTATATGAATTGGGTTGAGTGGATTAAAACCTTAAATAAATTTAAATATGGTGTGCATTTAATGAGGACCCATGCTGCAGGTACATTTGCTTTAAACTGTGCTTACTTAGGTATACCTTGTATAGGTTATGAAGGGTTAGATACACAAGAAAAGTGCCACCCAAATCTAACAGTTAAATTAGGAGATTTATCTTCCGCTAAAAATATACTTCTCAAACTCAAATCAGATAAAAAGTTTTATCAAGAATGTTCTCAAGTTGCTATAGAAAATTATAAAAAGTATTATAACGAAAAAGTTTTTTTAAAAAACATAAACCTTAATTAAAATGAAAATATTAGGATTTCAAAGTGGTCATGATGTATCATATTGTATATTAGATAATGGTATCCCTACTATTCATGAAGAATTAGAAAGATTTATAAGAGAAAAAGAACCCTTGGGTGATGGGTTAGAAATGGCTATACAAAGACTCCCTAACAGTACTTTAAATGATATACAATATTTTGCTTTTGGTAATCCCGGGGGTAGAAGTGGAAAGTATGAAAAAACTTGTGGGAAAAAATCTGCTGATGATAAAATGAAAGAAGTATTAAGGCAAAATGAGGGAGAATATTACGTTATTGGCCATCATCAATCTCATGCGGCTAATGCTTTTTTCTCAAGTAATTTTGATGAAGCTTTAATTATAACTATAGATGGATCAGGTACAGAAAAGAATAATCATGAAGATGTAACTACTGAAAAAGGAGGTTTTTCTACATCTTTTACTTTTTGGGAAGGGAAAGACAACAAAATAAGTCCTATCTTAAGGATCCCTATGCAGCAATTAACTTTAGGGTCCCCTTGGAGGATTTATACTAGAGAAATTTTTGGTTTATCCGCTGGACATCCCCATGGATTAGCAGCTGGCACTATTATGGCTATGGCTTCAGTAGGTGATCCAGATAAATATTACCAAGACTTTTATTCTGCATTTAAAGCAGGGGGTGGAGGTCCTAGTATTCACACTATGAATAACTGTAGAAAATATAAGGAAATAGCTAAAATAAGTGAACAGGAAAAGTTTGATATAGCTGCTGGTATTCAAAAAGCAACTGAAATGGTAGCTTATGAAACCATAAAACCCATAATTGACCAGTACAAACCAAAAAACATTTGTTTTTCAGGGGGAGTTATATTGAATTCAGTTATGATGGGTAAAATGTATGACTGGTTCAAAATAAAAAATATGTACGTTTGTCCTGTTCCATATGATGGGGGATTAGCTATTGGATCGGCACAATATGTTTGGCATCATATCCTAGGGAACCCTAGAATTAAATGGGTAGATGATTGTCCTTCATATATGGGAGTAACATATAGTAGGGAAGAAGTTATAAATTCATTAACCTCTAAAAGTGTTTTATACACGGAAACAACTGATGAAGAAGTTCTTGATTTATTAGACCAACAAAACATTATCTCTATATTTCATGGAGGTGCAGAATCTGGTAGAAGAGCATTAGGTAATAGAAGTATTATAGCTGATCCCAGAAGCCCTAAAATGAAGGATTTAATAAATGAAAAAGTAAAACATAGACAATGGTTTAGACCGTTTGCTCCTTCTATCTTAAAAGAAGATGTTAGTGATTGGTTTACTATGGATATAGAAAGCCCTTATATGAGCTTTGTATTACCCTTCAAAGAAGAAGTTAAAGATAAAGTACCAGCAGTAGTTCATTTAGATGGTACTGGAAGACTACAAACTGTAACTGAGAATAACAATAAATGGTATTACAATTTTATAAAAAAGTGGAAAGAAAAAACTGGGGTACCTATAATACTTAATACTAGTTTTAATGATAGAGAACCAATAGTGGAAACTCCAGAACATGCTGTAAATTGTTTTTTGAGAACCAATATAGATTTTTTATATTTTAGTGATTATAATATTTTAGTAAAGAAAAAATAATGAAAGTAGTACATAAACCTTGGGGTAAAGAAGAATGGTTAGAACTTAATGATAGATATTGTTATAAAAGAATCTACATAAATGCTGGTTATAAAACTAGTTTCCAGTATCACCTCCAAAAAAGAGAAACTAATTATATTATTGATGGTACCGCTGAAGTATGGTTAGAAAATGATAAGGGTGAAATAGAGAAAAAAATCATGAAAGCAGGAGATTTTTTTAATGTATCCCCTCCTAAAAAGCATAGAGTTATAGCAATAACTGATATCATTTTACAAGAAGTTTCCACCCCCGAAGTGGATGATGTGATTAGAATAAATGATGAATTTAACAGATCAGATGGGAAAATAGAATCAGAACATAAAACCCCTGCTGTATTAATTCTAGCTGCGGGTATAGGAAGTCGATTAGGAAATTTAACTAAGAATATAAATAAAGCTATGTTACCTATAGATAATAAAGCTATTATTTCATATATTATTAATAAGTTTCCATCAAATTATGAATTTGTAGTTGCTCTAGGTTATAAAGGAGAATTTATTAAAGAATACTGTAAACTAACATACCCAGATCACAAATTCACATTTGTTAATATAGATAACTATACAGGGGATAAATCAGGTCCAGGGTATTCAGCTTTATTATGTAAACAACATCTACAAAGACCATTTTACTGGATAGTAGCAGATTGTATAATTGATTCTAAAATTCCCCACTTAGATGGCAATTGGTTAGGTGTATATCCAACAAGCTACCCAGAAAAATATTCTACTATAAAAACAAATAATAAAGATGAAATAGTAGAGTTTAAAAATAAAAGCAAAGAAGGATTTGATAAAGCATTCATAGGATTAGCGAGTATATGGGATTATGATATATTTTGGAAGCAGTTAGAAAATAATATGGTAAATGGGGAAATAGTAACTGCATTTAATAATCCAAACTTATATCCATCTTTCAAAACTAAAGACCTAAAATGGTTAGATACTGGGAATTTAGATGATTTAAATAGAACCAAATTATACTTTAATGATAACCCCTTATCACTCTATAAGGAAACTGATGAAATAACTTATAAAGAAAATAGATTTATCAAATTCAACCCAGATAAAAATAATATAAATAATAAATCAAAAAGAGCTAATGTATTATCTAAATTAATACCCAGTGATTTTAAAAGTACAAACCATTTTATTAGTTACAAATGGGAGGATGGTGATACACTATACCAATTAGATAATTTAAATCTTTATAAAAAGTTCCTAGGTTTTTTAAATAGTACAATCGATAATTCGTTAAAGTTAGATTTAAGTGAAGATATTTTTCAAAAGTTCTATTTAGATAAAACCAATACTAGAAAGCAAAGGTTTATTAACAAATATGGAGAAAAGTATATTAATGAACCTTTAACTATTAATGGTAAACAATATCCTTCTTTAAAAACATTGCTTAAGAATAATTTAAAATTAGATAAATTTACACATAGTAAATGTTATTCAAACTTTCATGGAGATCTTCAATTTGATAATATTTTATATAATGAATCAAAAGATAAATTTACGTATATTGATTGGAGAGAATCATTTGGCGGCAATACATCAGGAGGGGATATTTATTACGATTTAGCTAAATTATATGGGGGTATACTTATTCCCTATAATTTAATGAAGAAGCCAAATAATGTAAAATTATCTGAAGGAGAAACTATTATAAATTATAACCACGATGTACCAGTTAATCTCCAAAAATTTAAAACATATTTTGAAAAATGGATTAATAATTCAAAATATGATTTAGATAAAATTAAACTAATAACTGCAATTATATTTTTAAATATGTCACCATTGCACGATGAATCGTTTGGTAAAATGTTATGGGTAAGATCCATTGAAATGCTTAACAATGTTTCCTAATAAAGATACAAAACTATACGGTTCTTTTAGTCAAACACCTGGCAATAACGGCTGTAAGTTCTTTAATAAAAAATTTAAAGAAAATAATATAAATGCAATCTATAAATCATATTACTCTAACAATATAAAAGAGTCTTTTATGGCCGCTAAGATTTTAGATTTTAGTGGATTTGCTGTAAGTATGCCCTTTAAATACGAAATCACAAAACTAGTTAATATACCTAATGATAGTGATAATAAAATTAAGGCAATAAATACAGTCGTAAAAAAGAATAATGAGTGGTATGGGTATAATTTAGATAAGATTGGTGTGTTAAAATATATAAAGTTATATAATCTTGAATTTATTAATATTGTAGGACAAGGAGGATTCGGTAGATCAGTTAAGGCTGCATGTGAATTAGCAAACATTAAATATAATATAATAACAAGAACTAATTGGGGAGAATTAAATAATATCAAAAAAGGAATAGTATTTAACTGTACACCAATTGATATTAATAGTAACAAAGATATTATTGATGGTAGACCCTTTACAAAAGAAGGAAAAGAAATAGCCAGGTTAATAGCAGAAGAACAATTAAATTTATACTTAAATGAGCAATGTTAAGTTTTTTATAGGACCAATGTCTAAAAATATAGTAGATTCTATAATTGAGTTTACTAATGAAACAAATAATAATATTGGATTAATCCCATCACGAAGACAAGTAGAATGGAATGGGGGTTATGTTAATAATTGGACAACAAAAGAGTTTACAAAATATTCAAATAAATTGATATTAAAAAGAGACCATGCTGGTCCTGGTCAAGGTTATATAGATGATAATGGATATAAATCATTAGAGGAAGATTGTAAGTATTTTAATTTAATACACATTGACCCGTGGAAAAAATATCCTAAGTATGAAGATGGTCTTTCATGGACTATTAATATGATTAATTTCTGTTATGGGAGGAATCCAGAAGTAGAATATGAGATAGGCACTGAGCAAGCAATTAGAAAATTTGAACCTGATGAATTAAATCAACTATTAAAAGATCTTAATAGTAAATTATCTAAAAAAGTATTCAATCAAATAAAATATCTAGTTATACAATCAGGAACATCTTTAAAAGGTAATCTAAATACAGGACATTATGATAAAGATCGCCTGCTAAAGATGATAAAAGTAGCAAAGAAATGGAATCTTTTATCAAAAGAACATAATGGAGATTATATTCCACCCCAATTGATAAAAGAAAAAATGACCTTAGGGTTAGATTCTATTAATATAGCTCCTGAATTTGGATTATTGGAAACTAATTCGTATCTTAAAGAAGGTATTGATATAGATAAATTTTGGAAAATTTGTTATGAATCTAAGAGATGGGAAAAATGGGTGGATTCAAACTTTGATCCTTTTGTAGAAAAAGAAAAACTTATCAAAATATGTGGTCATTATGTGTTATCCCACCCAGATTTTTTATCAATTAAGCCAAATATAAATGATGTTATTAAAAATAACATAAAAGAAAAATTATATGAGTTATTTAAATAATAGACCTAAAACTATTATATGTGATATAGATGGTACTTTAGTTAAACACCACCCCCCTATGGATGCTACTAAACCCACCCATAAATTAGAATTAATTCCTGGAACCCGAGAAACTATTTTGGATTGGGACAGAAAGGGATATAATATAATATTAATATCGGGGAGAAGAGAGTCTATGAGAAAAGTTACTGAAAAGCAATTAAGTGAAATAGGCATAATTTATGACCAATTAATTTTAGGAGTAGGTGGAGGTGAACGTCACTTAATTAATGACATGAAACCCAATGGTAAAACAAAAACAGCTTTTGCCTATAATTTAGTAAGAGATGTTGAAGGGATAAAAAGTTTAGAATTATGAGAGTAGCTCTTTGCCTACATGGCAATATTGGTATGTTATATACTAGTAAAAATCAGTATAAATGGGACCAATATGTAGATTATAGAATAGGACATTCACATTTTAATAAACATCTATTCAATGTTAATGCTAATGTGGATGTTTTTATACATAGTTGGAATACAGAATTTGAGAAGGGTATCAAAAAACTTTACCAACCCAAATTATCATTATTCGAAAAACAAAAGAAATTTAATGCTAAGGGGAGTAATGAAATAGGAACCCTTCGCAAAGAACATATGTTTAGTAGATGGTATTCAGCAAAGGAATCAATTAGATTAAAAAAAGAATATGAGATAAAAAATAATTTTAAATACGATTTTGTTTTGTCTACAAGGTTTGATTTTTTATTCTTAAAGGATATCAATTTTAATTTATTTAAAGATAAATCATTATTGTATGTTCCTTTCAATGACAATTATATGCCCCATAACCCAAGGATAGTTGATTATTTTTTCTTTTCTAATTCTGAAAATATGGATAAGTACTTAGGAGGTTTGTATGATTGGTTACTTCCTAGATTAGAAAAAACAGATTCATCTGGTAAAGTTGATTCACATACAGATTCAATGGTTTTTGCTAAAGAATGCAATCTTGAAGTAGCCATGCTTGAGAATTATAAAGAACCCGAAAGTATTATAATAGCAAGAGCATATTATGATGATTGTGAGTATAAAGGAGATAATTTTCCTGGTGTGGATAAATTAAAAAAGTTAACACGTTATCCTCGTGGGTCTAGATTTTAAAAAATGGAAAAAATATATTCAAAAGTAGACGGAAGGTTACTACATGTAGTAAACAGAATAAGTAATTTCAAGAATAGGACAGATGTTATTCCTGAGGATAATTTTCTACAATGTGCCATATTGAAAATGGAAAAAGGAAAAACATTCCCCCCTCATAAGCATATAACAAAAAACAGACACTACCCAGAACAAATAGCACAGGAGTCTTGGGTAGTAATTAAAGGTAGTGTTAAATGTATCTTATATGACTTGGATGATACTATTATATCTGAACCTGTATTATACCCGGGTGATGCTAGTTTTACTTTATATGGAGGCCATACCTATAAAATATTAGAAGATGATACATTAGTGTATGAATACAAAACAGGTCCTTATGAAGGGCAAGAATTAGATAAAATGTTTATATATGAAAAAGATTAATTTAGGTTGTGGTTGGAGGAATTTTGGTAAAGATTGGATTCATATAGATGGGGGAGATTATCCCCATTTAGACTCAAAAGACATAATTAATTTACCATATGAAAACAACTCAATAGATGTAATATACGCCAGTCATGTAATAGAATATTTTGATAGGGAGGAAATATTACCTATTTTAAACAAATGGAAAAATAAATTAAAAAAGGGGGGAGTGCTAAGATTAGCCGTACCTAACTTTAAAGCTATGGCTAAGTTATATGTAGAAAAAAACACCCCATTAAATAAATTTTTAGGTCCTCTTTATGGAAAAATGAAAATGGGGGATGATTTTATATATCACAGAACTACCTATGATTTAGAGGAATTAAAACTATTATTAGATAGTTGTGGGTTTTCTGATATTAAATGTTATGATTGGAAAACAACAGAGCATAGTAATTTTGATGATCATTCTCAAGCTTATATCCCCCATATGGATAAAAATAATGGAACCCTAATAAGTTTAAATGTAGAAGCAATTAAATAATAATATGAGTTTTAATAGTATAAAAAAATTTGAGGACAAAATAGCAGAATTTTTTGGTGCTCCTTATGCTGTTGCGGTAGATTGTTGCACCCATGGAATTGAGCTATGTTTAAGACGTCAGAATATTAAATGTATTACAGTCCCAAAAAGAACTTACTTATCGATTCCTTTCCTATCTCATAAACTTAATATTGAGCTTAAGTGGAAAGATGAAAATTGGGAAGATTATTATTACATTGGAGACACTAATATAATAGATGCTGCTGTGTTATGGAAAAAAAACAGTTACATCCCCAATACTTTTATGTGTATTAGTTTTCAATTTAAAAAACATTTGGCCTTGGGTAGAGGAGGTATTATATTAACGGATAATAAAGCAGAATCTGTAGAGTTGAAAAAAATGACTTATGATGGTAGAGATCCTGATATACCTTGGAGAGAACAAAACATAAGTTCTTTGGGATATCATTATTACATGACTCCTGAAACTGCGGAAAATGGTTTAAAAAAATTACCGGAGGCTATAAAAACTCCTCCAAAAAAATGGGTTGTAACAGATTGGCCTGATTTAACTAAAATGAAAATATTTAAATGAAAAAAGCATTTATTACGGGTATTGGGGGGCAAGATGGAAGTTATTTAGCTGAATATCTAATAGAATTAGGATATGATGTTCACGGTATTGTTAGAAGAAATTCCACCCCTGAAAACCAAGATCTTAGGTTAGCTAAAATAGAAGATAAAATAACTACCTATTATGGTGATTTATTAGATCAGGGGGGTATAGAAAGATTACTTGACCAAATCCAACCCGATGAAATATATAACATAGCAGCACAGTCCCATGTTAGAATTAGTTTTGATATCCCACAATTTACCGTTCAAACTAATGCATTGGGTGTTTTGAACATGTTAGAAGCTTACAGACGCTCTTGTCCTAAAGCAAAATTCTACCAAGCGAGTAGTTCTGAAATGTTTGGTTTATCTGTAGAAGAAGATAATTTTCAAAGAGAAACCACTATAATGAACCCAGTATCTCCATATGGGTGTTCTAAAGTATTTGGTTATAACATAGTAAGGAACTATAGACGAGCTTATGGATTACATGCTACAAATGGGATTTTGTTCAATCATGAATCCCCAAGAAGAGGTAGTAATTTTGTAACTAATAAAGTTGCTAAAGCTGCAGCAAAAATTAAATTAGGTTTGCAGGATAAGCTAGAATTAGGGAATATGGATTCTTATAGAGATTGGGGTCATTCATATGATTATGTAAGAGCTATGCATTTAATGATGCAACATGATAAACCAGGGGATTGGGTAGTGTCTACCATGCAGACCCATTCAGTAAGAGAAATGTGTGAAGTAGTTTTCAACCATATAGGGTTAAATTATAAAGATTATGTGGTCCAAAACCCTAAATTCCTAAGACCTGAAGAATTACCCTACTTAAGAGGAGATTCTACTAAAATTAGAACGGAATTGGGTTGGAAACCTACTTATACTTTTGAAGCAATGATGAAAGAAATGGTAGAATATTGGTTAAAATATTTTAAAAGTATTTAAATGATAAGTGTAATACAAAATTTTATATGTACTAAACCCGAAAGGTTAAAGATATTAAAAGATAATCTCCCCAAGATGGGAGAAGTATTCAGTGAGTTTGAATTTTTTGTAAACTATGGAACTACTACTAATTTAGATGAAGTTCATAGTTTATATAAAAAATATATTCCTAAATTAAATTTTTATAATAACTTAGAAAAAGATTGGGCTGAAGTAACTTTAGCTATAGCTAATGAAGTTAATACCCCCTACACTATGTTTTTATGTGAGGATATGGTTGTGAATTCTGATAAAGATAAAATTCATAGGTGTATAAGTGAATATGTAGAAAATAATTATGATTATCTTTTACTTACTAGAATAAATAAATACATTGAACAAAAATATATAGATGGGTACACTCCATGGAATTCTAATTCCTCCCCAGGATATAAGAAATTAAAAGAAGGCTACTTTTATTTAGGTCAACATGCCCCACATAAAAGGTTAAGTACTGATGCAATTTATAAATCAGATTGGTATAAAGAAAGACTAAAAGAATTTTTAGAAAAAAGACATTTATGTACCCATTCAATTCCTATCAATAATCCTTCCAAACCTAACTATTATGAAGGGTACTATGATTTTAATAACGGTATGGCTAGATTCAAGGATCTTAAATGTTATATACCAAATGAGGTATTATTGTTAGAATATGATACTGTAAGAGAAAACCGATGAAAATATTAGTAACAGGAGGAGCTGGGTTTGTTGGTACTAATTTACTGAGAATATTAAGCAATAATAATAACTACGAACTCCACTCAGTAGATAATTATAGTACCGGACTTAAATTAAATGAAATACCAAAGGTGCAATATTACAATTGTGATATTAGACCTTTTAATATCCACAATATTACATTTTTGTTAAATGAAATTAAACCTGATATTATTTTTCATTTAGCTGCTGTAGCTAGGATACAACCATCATTTGATAATCCAATTAAATATTTTAATACTAATGCAAATGGAACTTTAATATTAGCTGACTGGTGTGTGAAAAATAATGTACCTATTATTTATGCCGGTTCATCATCTCACCATTCAGGTAAATTTAAAAATCCTTATACTTTTTCAAAAGATGTAGGAGAAGAGATATTACAGTTATTTGCTAAAAATTATGGTTTAAAATATTCAATAGCCAGATTTTATAATGTGTATGGTCCCAATCAACTATTAGAGGGGGGATATACCACATTAATAGGTAGATGGATTAATAATTTACAAGAAGGATTACCATGTGAAATTTATGGTGATGGAGAACAAAGAAGAGATTTTACTCATGTGAGTGATATAGTAGATGCTCTTATCAAAATTATGGAACAACAAGCTTACGATAAAGACTTCGAATTAGGAAGAGGTAAAAATTACTCAGTAAATGAAGTTGCTGATATGTTTAATGTAACCCCTATTTACCGAGATGCTAAACCCGGGGAAGCAAGAAATACATTGTGTGAATCTAAAGTAGCTAGAGATGTGCTAGGTTGGAAACCACAAATTGATTTATTAGATTATATTAAAACATTAAAATGGAAATAAGTTTTATTCAACCCTCAAGGAATAACCTTAAATATTTAAAGTGGAGCTATGACTCCATTAGAAAAAACCAAGGTAATCATGAAGTTGAAATTTGTGTAGCAGATGATGCTTCTACAGATGGAACTTGGGAATGGTGTAAGGAAATGATGGATAAAGATCCTCATTTTAAAGCCATATTAAACGATACAGGAATAAGATTAGGACATACTATTTTGTATGATCGTTTAATAAATGAAGTAGCTACTAAAGACATAGCCATGATTTATCATGCTGATATGTATCTTTGTCCAGAAGCATTGAATGCTATTGAAAAATATATTCAAAAAGGTGTTATTGTTTCTTTAACACGTATTGAACCACCTTTACATCCAGATGGACCCGAAAAAATACTACAGGATTTTGGAGTTGAACCTGAAGAATTTAACGAGGATGGGTTATTTGCTTTTCTTCAATCTACGGATAGTGAACGAGAAATAAAAACCACTGAAGGTATCTTTGCTCCGTGGGCATTTTACAGAAGTGATTTCCAGGAAATAGGAGGACATGACCCATTATATGCTCCTCAAAGTAAAGAAGATTCAGATATCTTTAACCGTTTCCAATTGAATGGGGTTAAATTTATCCAAACTTGGGAAGGGTGTGTATACCATATGACTTGTAGAGGTAGTAGAAGAAACACTGCTGATAAAGCTACTAGTATTTACCAAGACTCTCCTGAATGGTTGGCTCAAAATATGAGATCTACTAGGAATTTTATTCGTAAATGGGGTCATTTCGTAAAACATGACTCACTAATGAAACCTATTGTACCCCCTAAATATGATATAGGTATCCAATTAGTAAATGGTAATGAACAACTATTATCAGCTTTAGAACCATGGTGTACCTCTATGTATACGGATGTTAATTTTGAGTCTTACTGTACTAAGGAACAACCTAATACTTTATATCCATTATTAAGTAAGATGTATGGTATAGAGGAAGACGTTACTAATGACGTACTGATTAAGATAGATGGTAAATGGGTAAATAAATTTGATATAGAAAATATTTATGAAATTTCATCCATTCTTAAGGATAGTGGCGAAGTAGGGGAATTTGAATTAGGAAATTTAAAAATAACTATATCACAGTTGAAAGAATATCAAGATGAACTTATCCATCTATAATATTTATGATTATAATATAGATATGGGGAGTAGTAGGAAAATAAAAAGCAGACCAGCTATTGAAATAGAGTTAACCTATGATGATGTTGAACTTATCCCTAATTTAATTGAGGAAGAGAGTTTTACTGAACATATATTAACAGAAACTTATGATTCTATTTCCTACGCTGTTGAAAATAATCTTGATAAAATAGATCTATTCAATATTGTTAATTTAGGGTATAATGTATCTATTAAAAAAGATGATTATATTCCTATTCTTAACAATATTTTAAAAATGTATGAGAAAAAAGAGGATTATTTAGAATGTGCTACTGTAAAAAATTTAATTCAATATATAGAAAATGAATGATTTTTCCAACCCAGAACAGGAAAAAGAAAATATCAAATCCCTTTTTGATTCTATCCTTAACTCTAATGTTAATGTTTACGAAAATGTAAATGTTTATAAAAAGCATTTTATTTCCATTTTAAAAAATTTAGAAAGAGGAGTTTATGGGGAAAAGGTATTTGAAAAGGAAAATGAAAGCGATTTATCACCAGTAACGGACCCCTTATGGTTTTCCATAGAATTAATATTATCTAACCTATATGGAAATCAGGTTGCTAATCTAATGTTATGGTATTTATTTGATAGAATAGATATAAACGAGAACATTATTCCATATACTGATGATGATAATAATATTCATATGTTTGAAGAACCTGGTGATTTATGGGAATATGTTAAACTATTAATAGAAGATTATTAGAGCTAAACCAATAAGTAAAGAACAATGCCTCGCTGCTATGGCTAAAACTAAGTCAAACAGAGCAGCAGCTCGTTATCTAAATGTTTCGTATCAGCATTACCGAAAATATGCTAAACTTTATAAAAACGAGGAGGGAAAAACACTGCTTGAAGCCCATAAGAACCAAGCTGGTAAAGGCATTCCTAAATTTTTATCTAATAGAGGAAAATTTCCACCTATTTTAGATATTATAGAGGGTAGAATAGATCCATCCTCATTTGACCCTCAAAAAATTAAAGATAGATTAATTACAGAGGGTTATCTAGAAGAAAAGTGTTATAAATGTGGGTTTAATGATAGAAGAGTTATTGATTATAAAATGCCACTTATAATGAATTTTAAGGACGGAAATAAAAAACATTACCGTTCTGAAAACATAGAAATGCTTTGTTACAATTGTTATTTTTTATACCATGGAGAGGTATTTGATGAAAAAGATCTTGAACAATTTGAAGATTATGTTCCTAAATTTAAAACTACTAAAAAAGTAGAATTAGATTTAGATCCTTATCATTTGAAAAGGTTACAAGAATTAGGTTTAGGGGGAGACGAGGAGTCAGAAGATGATTTAATATCCAGAATATGAAAAATAAAAAACATAAGGAAATAAGTAAGGATTTCAAAGCAGCCAAACATAAACATTTAGAGCGTTTAGCAACTAAAATGCTCAAAAATGATGAGAAAGCAGGTAAGTTAAAAAATAAACCTATTGATAAAGACTTCTTAGACCTTTTTTAATAAAAACTTGGATACGCCAAATATTGTTCGTATATTTAGGTATAATAAAGGTTATGAATACAATTACAAATAAAGATTTTACATTTCAAACATTCAGTGAATATTGTCAGGAAACTCAAGTATGTTCTGAATTTGATTACAACTGTGTGAGAATAAGAACCACTTATAAGGATGGTCAAACTATTGTTTGTACTCAAAAGACTTTTGAAGATTATAATAACTTCATTGAACAACTTAAGAAGAATCCCAATGTTGAATCTTATGAAGTATCTCCTAAAGAAACTTTTTTCGAAAGAGAATTTTACCTGTAAAATAAAAAATAAATAAAAAGGTTATGAGTAATATCAACATCAGCAAAATGAATCAGGAAGCCCTTCAAGCTATTGGTGAAGGAGATTTTATTAAGTTCGAATACAAGCATCCAGTATTAGAAGACAAAAGAGCTTTATTTACTTTTGTAGGAAGTATTAAGTGCTATAATGATGATTGTAACCTATACTATACAGTAGAGCGTCTGGGACAGTCTATGAATGTAGAGTATATTAAGGATGGTATCATGAAAGTATATAACTTTGATATGATGGGTCAGCGTACCTCTTACCAGTTTGATCTATCTAAGATTGTGGTACTAGGCTATACCTACAACAATGAGACTTATCGTAATAAAGGAGTTGTAGCATAAATGAAATACGAAAAATTAGAAGAACTCAATAAGGAGGTTTACCACCAATTAATTGCTGTAGGAGCAGGTGAAACGTTATATTTTGAATATGTTCGTGAATCCTATGAACGCCTTTACCCAATCCATAGAGCAACATTCAGACTAGAAGGTTATTTTATAGATGGTAAATCAGTAGGTTATACAGTTGGACGTGGTTATGTTTTAGATAGAAAAATGAGTGTAAGCAGAATCACCCCAACTGAAATAGAAATGTACATGTACGATATTATGGATAACAAAATTCAAGCTAGAATGGAATTAAGTAGAATCCATATATTTGAAGATCAAACTTTACCCCTAAGATATCAATAAAAAGGTTATGGCTAGACAAGCTTCATATGGCAATGCTCCTATTACAATGACTTATAAAACGTCAACTAGGAAAAATGCTAGAACAAAAACTAAAACCTGGAAAAATAAAAATATTGATGAAGTATTATCAATGAAAAAATGGCCGGGTGTTCCTAAAAACGCAGTTATATTAAAAATAAAAGTAGGCAGTGTCTGAAAAAAAAGGTAATATAGGTAAGCTACACTATGACTTTAGCACTAATTTAGCTTGTTATGTCCTAAATAAAGATAGATGGGTTCACAACACTGAAAGAATGTTTAGGTCTTTTAATGGTAAAAGAAAATTAGCAGGAATTATAGATGGTGAACATCAAGAAATAGAATATAATGGCCCTGTTTATTATTATAACACTAATGAAATAGTACCTGAATCTCAATTAGAACCAGGCATTAATTGGGGCGATAATTCCCCTCAACAAACTACTTCCCGTAGAAATGAATTAAAATATATCTCCTGATATTTATGAATAAACATAGATATGTCAGCGGGAAAATTCTCCTTTACCATTGAACAAGGTGCTACTACTGATTTTGAAATAATATTCAACGACTCAGATGGTATTCCAGTAAACTTACGAGGAAGAGAAGCTGCCATGCAGATTAGAAATCAAAAAAATGGTCCTATTCTTTATGCTTCCTTAACTTCATCCCTTGGGGATACTTATACTAAAACATCGGGTTCATCTTTCCTATCACTCTCAGGTAGTAGTTTAACTGATCCATTAACTTCAGGCTCTATAGGAGTATATATAGGACATGCAGTAACCAATGAATTTACTTTTGATGAAGCCTTTTATGATTTAGAACTTACTAATGGTCAAGAAAGAATCAGATTAGTAGAAGGTAAAGTTAGAAATACTTCCCAAGTAACTCTTATCAATCCCAAAAATGGCTAACCAAGTTAATGTAAATACTACTACTAATCAGGTTACAGTAACACAGGGTAACACCCAAATAGTAACTGTAACAGCTCAGGGACCCCAAGGAGTAAAAGGAGACACTGGAGCTGGTCTTTCTGCACCTTTTACAGGCTCAGCTATTGTATCAGGTTCTATGGATGTGATAGGTCGTACCTCTATAGGTGGACCTACATTTATAACAGGTTCTACTATTATATCCGGTTCTACATCTACTATTATTTCTGACTCTACTATTATTACCGGTTCTACTACTATTACTGGTTCTGCTATTGTAACAGGGTCATTAAATGTATCTGGAGGTATAACAGGTAGTATTCATCCTGCTTTTGAATTAACCCCTATAATAGAGTATTTAGATACTAGAGTTGAACTTTCATCTAATACAGTAACCCCTGCCCAATTTGTTGATGCCGATGGAACTGTTACTCAGTGTGATGTAGTTAGATTTCAACCTGCTTTTTTTGCTCCTCAACCCGAAGGTTTTCCTCCTTTGGAAAAACATGATTTTCAATATTACGTAAATGGGGTTTTAATGCCCCATACTACTGTAAGAGAAATAGTAGAGCTTAGCAATGCAAGGGTAGAAGTAGCTTTTATAAGAGATTCTGTAGGATTTACCATACAAAGTACAGACGTTGTAACTGCAATAGGTAGATTTGATCCTAATGCCTTTAGTTCAGGATTTAGTAATGGATTTTCTAGACATGTGTATAGTATGGTATCTAGCCTTCTTACTTTGGTACTTAATAAAAGAACATAACTTTACTAATATTTATAATTATATTTAAACCTAAAAATGAGCTCACTAAGTAGAACAGCATTATCCCAAAGTTTTCAAAATAATTTACCCAATAATAATACAGGGCAAATTACTCCATTTAAGCTAAGGGCAGAACTTAATAACATTATGGATAGTGCCATATTTCCTGAAGATTCAGGGTCTAGGTATCTTACCACAGCCTCATTCCATGAGTTTACTGCTAGTAGAGTTGATACCCTTACAGTAGTAACAGGCTCTTATGCAGTTACAGCCTCAAATATATTTATAGGTGATCAAACCATTACGGGTTCACTAGCAGTTACTGGTTCTTCTCATACTATTGTAGGCAATTTAACATCTTCAGGTAATATAAGTTCTAGTGGAGAGGTATCTGCGGTATCAGGAGCTTTTAACACAGCGGATATAGACAGTGGAACATTTGATCAAATTTCTAGCTTAACTGCTGCTAATGATTTAGATATAGGTGATTTTGATTTTAGAGCACTCACACTTACGGCTGACAGCCTTACTGAGGGAAGTGTAGTGTTAGTTGGAACCGATGGCATTCTAACAGAAGATACAGATATAACATTTACAGGTGATACCTTATCAGTTACTAAAATTACTAATGTAGATACTACTCATGTTACTGCATCTGGGAATATTAGTGCTAGTGGGGATGCGTTTGGGGTAACGGGTTCATTTAAACATATAACAGCTAGCTTTATTGAAGCTAATGGATTTATTTCAAACGGACGACAATTTGCAAGATTTATCAGTGGTAGTTTAGAATTAGGATCAACTGGGAGTAAATTAGAAATATTTGGTAAAGCTATACGCATAGGATCTGGAACTTTGCAACCTATAACTGCTTCAGCTGATGTAAGTATAAGTGGTGACATATCATCCATAAGTGGTTCCTTTGATCATGTAACAACATCTACCTTAGGTGTTGTCACAATATACAATGTTAATACTACTAATGTAACAGCATCCCTAGTAAGCGCTAGTAATACAGTATTTGGCATAACGGGTTCATTTGACCATGTAACAACCTCTACTTTGGATGTTACTACTATAGCTAATGTTAATACTACTAATGTAACAGCATCCCTAGTAAGCGCTAGTAATACAGTATTTGGTATAACAGGTTCATTTGATCACATACAATCTTCCACTTTAGATGTTACTACTATAGTTAATGTTAGTACCACTAATATAACCGCATCTAATAATATAAGCTCAAGTGGAGAAATAGAAGCAAATAAATTTATTTCAAATGGAGTAGATATTGCACAATTTGCAGCTAGTGCCGTTCAATTAGGAGGAGGAATACTTCAACCCACTATATTATCAGGTACTGATATCACATTAGGTATATCAGGCCAAAACCAACCTGTAACGGTTCCATCAAACTTAACAGTATCTGGCAACATAAGTGGTAGTGCTTCATCTACAGGGTCAGCCGGTTCTTTAAAAATTAGTGGAGAAAGCATTGATTTCACAAATTTACCTACTTCAGACCCTGGTGTTGTAGGCCGCTTATATAGAGACGGATCAGGAAATGTAAAAATATCCATATAAAATAAAAATATATAATGGTTGGAAAAATAACAGGAAATCAACTATCATCCACTATAATTCTATCAGGTTCATTTTCTGGTTCATTTGTAGGAGATGGTAGTGGGTTAACTGGTACCGGGGGAGGTGGAAGTACTCCTACACTACAACAAGTAACAGATCAAGGTGCATCTACTACAAATTTAATTGTAGGAAATATTACATCTGCATCCTTAGCTGAAGAAGCATCAAATAATTTTGATATTATAGCATACAATAATAGCACTTTTAACATTACAGCTATTAGAACAAATGGTGGACAACAACTCGCTGCTATTACTAATGTACCATCAGCATCATATTCTGATACAGCTTCATATGTTAATCCATTAGAACAAAATGTTATAATATCTGGTTCTTTAAATGTTACTAGCTCATTTACAGCTTCAGGATTAAATTATCCATCTGCTGATGGAACAGATGGTTCTGTAATTGTAAGTGATGGGTTAGGTAATCTATCTATGGGTCATGGAGAAAGATTAGTAGTTCAAGTTAGAAATAATGAATCATTTACCATTACAGCAGGAACACCATTACACACTGTAGGTTCTGTAGGAGGAAGTACAAGAGTATTAGTAGTAACAGCATCAGCAGATTCAAGTAATTCTGACACAATGCCTGCATTTGGTATTGCTGCAACAGATCTAACTCCAACTGGAGATACAAAAGATGGATATGCTGTAACAACAGGAATTTTCCCAGACTATAATATCACACTAGCACCAGGTTCAATTACAGTAGAAGAAGGACAGGTACTTTATGTTGGGCAAAATGGGGGGTTAACTAATGTAAAACCTGATACTAACGACCAAAATTTAATACAGAATGTTGGTATAGTTTTAAAAACAAATGGAACTTTAGTTCAAAGTTTACAAGTATCAGCTATCAATAGAACTAATGATGTTCCAAATTTAAATCAAGGAAACATATTCTTTGGTTCAGGAAGTAATTATGCAAAAATTCATATATCAGGTGCTTTAGATCAAACAATAATAAATAATATAACGGCATCTGGTAACATAAGTGCAAGTGGAGATATTTTTGCCAATACAGGTTCACTTCGCCATATAACAAATATAGATGAAATTAGAAAAGATGCAGATACCTTTATTAGATTTGAGGATAGTAAGATAACATTAAATAGTTTTGGAACTACTGCTAATTCTATTCTTGAAATTGGATCCTCAGCTGGTGAAGAAGCATTAGTTGTAAAAGCTGATGTTATAGATTTTAATAGTTATGGTAATAATCCAGTTGCACGCTTTAGATATAATGATAGTTCTATTAGATTCTTTCAGGATGTTACTGCTTCTAGTGATGTAAAGGTAAGTGGAGATGTGATAGGTGAAGGAAATGGATTATTTCAAGCAGGTAAACCAATTATTACTCACACCTCTCTTCCTATCTCATCTTCTTTAACTAATGCTGGTAAATATCACATTGTAGGAGGAAACTTAACAGCATCTATTGTTATAAATTCATCTACCCCAGTAGGAGCTGAATATGAATTTTTCCAGTCATCATCAGCAGGTCAATTCTTATTTGAATCTGCTTCTGGTACAACAGTAATATCTAAGAATGGTAGTATAAGATTAGCTCAACAAGGCTCATCAGCAGTACTTAAAAAAGTTTCATCTACTACATTCCACTTAATGGGTGACTTAACATAGTACTGTGAGTAAAATTGGAGCAATAGCACAATCAGATACTTCTATCATAACTGATGGGTTAGAATTCAATATGGATTCTTCTAAATTTACATGTTATCCTAGAACAGGAACAACATGTACAGACTTAGTTAATTCTGAAGATGGAACATTTACAAATGGTCCTACATTTGAAAATAATAATCTAGGAGTTATTGACTTTGACGGAACTAATGATTTAATAAGATTTAATAATTCATCAAGCCCATTTAACATACCTGTATCAAACACTATTGAGGTTTGGTACTATCCCACAGGTAATGGAGCTCAAACAACAGGAAATGTAATATTTAGTCGAGGAGGAGATTCTGCCCCTTATCTAGACTGGGGTATTTATCATACAGTAAATGATAGTGGAGGTAGTGGAGCAATAGCAACCATAGAAGGAATATATGGTATTACAGATGGATCTTTTTCTAAATTTACATGTACTAATAGTATTATATCTACAAATAATTGGTACCATATTGTAATGACACAATCAACTACTGATCGAAAAATATATGTTAATAGTGTAGAACGATTTTCAACCACCGGAACCTATAGTAATGGAACTAGTAATGCACAAAGAGTAGATTTAGGTTCATGGGTTTTTGGTGGATATTTTTATAGAGCAGTAGAAGGTAAAGTACCAATCGCAAGAGTATATCATAAATACTTAACTGCTGATGAAGTATCTATTAATTATAATGCAATGAAAGAAAGATTTGGATTATGAGTAATACTAGAAAATATGTCGTATTTAATACAAGCGAACTTAGTACTATAGACTTCGATCAGGTATTAATTACATCTGTGAATACTGTTCAAAAAACTGCTGATGGCACTAAAACATATGTTAAGTATGAAGGCGATATGCCTTCGTCTGTAATTGCTTTAACTACTAAACAAGGACCATATACACATAGTGAAATATTAAATATTTTAGCTGGTCCAGATTGGTTTGTAAATGTACCAAATTAACAAAACAAAATCAGATAAATATTTGGTTACCATAACCTCTTTTATTATATTCAAGGAATGAAAAAACGAAAGTACCGTAAATATGTAGCTCCGGAACTTTATGTAGTTATGAATCAAAACGGAGAAGTATTTACAGGTATTAAAAGAGGAAAATTTCAATATTCAAGTGATTGGTCTGAAGCTAAACCTTTAGGAATAGATCATACAGGGTATTTACTGAGAGAAAAAGGAAATGAATTAATTAAAGAAACAGAAATATGAAATATCTACTTTTCACAGCAAGTTGGTGTCAACCGTGTCAAACACTGAAACCTGTAATGGAACAAGTAAGTAAAACTATTCCCGTAACTAAAATTGATGTTGATACAGATGCTCAAACAGTTTCTGACTATGGAGTTAGAAGTGTTCCTACAGTTGTATTAGTTAAAGACGGAAGAGAAGTTAAACGCTTTACAGGAGTACAATCCTTAAACACATACTTAAACCCATTATAGGGAGAAAACCAAGGTAAATTTGGTTATTTTAAAATTGTTTTGTATATTTAAATAAATCACGTTATGAAAAAATTATTATTAACTATCCCACTGCTTTTATCTTTAAGCGTATCTCAAGCACAATATGAAGATATGCCTATTGACTGCTTAGTAGAAGCAATTATTCAAGTTGAATCAAGAGGAGATTCTACCGCTAAAGGAGATCGAGGTTGGGCAGTTGGAGTGCTGCAGATATGGCCTATTATGGTTAGAGAAGTTAATCGTATCCAAGAAAAAAATGGAAACGATGTACGATATGTTTATACTGATCGTCTTAGTGTAAAGAAATCAATTGAAATGTTTCATATCTGGAGAGAATACTATCATTCTGATTCAGACTGGGAGACAATAGCTCGATGCTGGAATGGAGGACCATCTGGTAGTAGCCATCACAATACTAAATGTTATTGGAATAAAGTAAAAAAAGAACTTAATCTATTAGCATATTACCACTAAATTATTATAATGCGTTTACTATTTTTATTATTATTTGCTCCGTTAGTAGCAATATCTCAATCACTAACAGGTTTTGATTTCACTTGTAAAACAATGGAAATCTTAGACCCAGTAAAATATTCAGATGAATATTATGTTATAGAAGAAACTAGACCAGTAGATCTTAAAGTTTCATTTTATCATGATAATATTGTAATTTATGATTACATAGAACAAACCAGTAATGTCATGGATGTTACATTTTTACAATATGATGCTGAATCTAGAGCTGATATCTATGCTTTAGAATCTCCTGATGAACCAGGAAGCGCCGTTTATGTTTTCTATGATGCAGGTATGGTTAATTTTTGTATAGAATGGATTCCTGAATGGAATCGATTTAAGAATATTTATCGATTACGTAACTTAACTTATATAGGACCTAAATAATGTATACATACAACGCAAAAGTAGATAGAGTAGTAGATGGAGATACTGTTGATGCTCTAGTAGATTTAGGATTTGATACTTGGAAAAAAGTCCGTATTAGACTTCATGGATTAGATGCTTGGGAATCCCGTACCAGAAATCTTGAAGAAAAAAAGAAAGGATTGGCTGCTAAACAATACTTAATTGACCAATTAGAGTCTAACGATAATAATTTTATTCTAGTTTCTCATGGTGTAGGTAAATATGGTAGATGCTTAGGAGAAATATTCCTACAGAAAGATGGTTGGAGTATAAACGAAATGTTAATTACAGAAGGTCATGCTAAAGTCTATGATGGAGGAAAAAGATAATTAACTCATGCTCCCATAGTTTAACGGATAAAACGAGGCTCTTCTAAAGCTTTGATGGAGGTTCGATTCCTCCTGGGAGTACTAATATTTAAAACTAAAAATATTAAAATGAAAAAATCAATTAAAATGAAAAAATCAGTATTATTTATTATAACTTTATTATTGTTTGGTTGTCAAACAGAACACCCTAAAAAAATATTAAGGATTCACCATGGTAAGTTTGCGTTTTGTGGAGCATCGAGTGCAGTACCTACAGGGAAAAAAATAACTATCCAAGGCAAGGAGTTTGATGAGGGGTGTGCTATTTGTCCTGTACTGGAAGGACCTTCTATTTCTAGTTTAGCAATGTATGGTGAAGGTTCTTTAGGAGAATTTAATGCTAAAGACAATTTCCAGACCCCAGACGGAACAAAAGAAACTGTATGGTCTTTGTTTTGGTATTTTTCAGATTCAGATACAATACCTCAATTTAATCCGGACACGGATCAATGGGAATTATTACCTCCATCAAATCGTGAATTTACTATAGACTTAAGTTCTCCGATTACTAGTGAGAGTGATATGTTTCAAATGCCTTGTGAAATAATTGATACACTTGATAATGGTATTATCTTATCTAAATGTTATGGGCCTCTTAATCATATGGCTGTTCCACTCCGGAAACCCCATCCCACTAAAGATGGACAAACATCAGTAACAGCAGCTAAAGAAAATGCTCCATACCCAGTAGGAACCCCAATCCCAAGTAAACCTAATAATTAATAAATGAAAAAATTCTTATTTATTTTATTATTCTTACCTATTACAGGTTTTTCACAATTGATGTTTGAGGTAGACTATGCTTACCAAGCAGATATTTTAGTGTATGAAGTAGATTATGCTTGGCAAGCTGATATTAAATATTGGGTAGCTGATTATCGATATCAAGCTAGTGAACAAAGACATCATTGGTATTGGTGTGATTACGCTTATCAAGCTAAATATAAAGTATATTGGGTAGACTATGCATATCAAGCTGATAAACTTGTTTTTAGGGTAAAGAATTCATGGGAGACCTACTAATGACTCGGTAGTTCAATTAGTTCCAAGTTATATTTTACAACACTTTGTTCATATGTATTTCCAACGATTACATATCGAGGCTTAATCTAGCCATATTTTTCAACCAAATATTTATTATGAAAAAATATTATTTAGCAATGCTATTGTTGGCAATTAGTTTTATGTTCATGCAAAAAACATATACTAATCAACACCCAATACCAGAACTAGTTCCAATACAAATTCAAGATGAAGCTTTACCCATAATTCCCGACACTTTAAAAGCTGACACGCTATATGAAGGAGGAGATCTTAGTTATATGCACTTTAAACCTTATAAGGGATATCCTGATACAGTAAATTTAGTTTTAGTTTTAGATACAGGTGAATTTACTTTTCCTGTAGGAGGTAAAGTTACAAGTGGTTATGGTTATAGACGTCAAGGTTGGCATGGTGCTCTAGATATTGGATACAATAATAGAGATACTGCTAGATCAGCTTTTGATGGAGTAGTAAGATGGTCCCGCTATGGATATAATGGTGGATATGGAAACTTAGTTATTATTAGACACTTTAATGGTATTGAAACTTACTATGCTCATTTTAGAGAATTATTAGTAGAAGAAGGAGATACCGTTACAAATGGTACACCTATTGGTAGAATAGGTAGTACAGGAAATTCATTAGGACCTCATTTACATTTTGAAACTAGATTTTTAGGAGCGCAATTTAATCCTAACGAAATTATGGACATGGAAGGTGACTCTCTTTATTCTGATTCTATTACTTTAATTAGAAAGAAAAATAGATATCTTGTAAAAAGTTAAATATTTATAAACAAAAATAATAAATGTTACTAGGTGTACCTAATCCCGGATCTTGGCAAATATTTCTACAAAGACCAGATAATATTAACCTTTCAATCCAAGAAGCTAAACAAAAATATTTAAGAGAATTAGCTTTATTTGAGGCTGAAAAGAGAGAAAAGGAAAATCTTTATCTCCAAATGATAAAAAAACTAGGTGCGGGTTCCACAGGAAATGGACCAGCTTTTGGGGGTTTTTCAGGTCAGGGGATTGATGGACCTATTGCCAGAGCAACAGTTTTAGCTGTAGCTGAAGGAATAACCACCACAACAGATGCAAACGGATTCTTTACATTTAATTTTATTCCTTCGGGAGATATAGAGCTAACAGGAGGAACTGATACAGTAACAGGTGTAGCATTTACAGGTACTTTAAAAGCACCTAAGGGTTCAACTATTATCTCTCCTATTACTACTGCTATTAAAGAGATAATGGATACAGGTAAATCAGAAAATCAGGCAACAGCCGAATTTTTTGAATTCGCAGCTAAAGTATATGATATTAATATTCCTGCTTCTAAACGAGAAAGAATTAAAAAAGAAAACTTTATCGATTTAGCAGCTGGGGATGGCGATTTTCTTAAAGTAGTAGGATTAGCCACCACACTAGAATCAGCAGCTGAAGTAGCAGGAGAAGCAGCACATAGGGCAGCTAGTGGTAAAACATTAAATAAAGCTAAAGAAAGTTTTTATTCTCAAATAGGATCCCTTTGTAGAGATAATGATTTCCTATCTATTTCAACGGATGAAAACTCTAAAAATACCTTTAAAAATACTCTAATGCGAGTAGATAGTAATGTATCAACTACTAATGCTCAAGCAATAAGAGAAGCTCTTGATAATCAATTATCTAGAGTGAAGGAGATTGTTAATGATAGTAATATGGATAAAGAGTTTGGAGTCACTTCTATTATGGCTCAAAACCGTTTAGCTAAAAGAGAAATCAAAGCTGATGTTACTGCATTATATGCTGGAACCTATACAACAACACAAATCAAAACTAGGTCTGAAGATATTGTTCAAAAAGAAGCAGAAGAATATCAAAATTTAGGAACCATATTTGAAGGTACTACAAACAAAGAAGAACCATCATCAGAATCACAAAGTAATTTATATCCTGAAGCAGTTGATTATGTAACAGTAAATGGTGAGAATAAGTATGCTCAAGGAGAATTAACAAGATCTCTATCAACAAAAATTAACGAACTACCAACCTACTCAGGAACCATTAATGGTGAATCAACATTTTTATGGTATAGTAAAAGTGATAAAGTATGGGTTATAGATAATAATTTAGAAGCTCCCTACACTGCACCAGCTGATTCTAAACGTTCATACCCTATTACTGGTAATTATACTAATAGAAGTACAGAATCTATTATTATTATAGCACTACCAGGAGTATATGAAGATCAACCTGCTGGAGGTGGAGGTGAAGAAAACACTATTGGTGGATTAGCTGCTAAAAATGCCATACAATGGGCAGAAGTCGACAAAGGAACATTAGATGAAAAAACCGGTGCTACTACTTGGCAGGTTAGCGGTAAAATTTACCCATCAATTATAAATAAAGGAGAAACATCAGTATACTTTAATGGAGCCTTTACTATTACTCTAAACGCAAAATCCGAACAATATGTAATTGGATTAGGTGCAAAAGGTGCATCAATAGTTGATGGAAAAACAACAACTGGATTAACTGCATTTAATATGGGTATAACCTTAAATAAAGGTCAAGTAATTAACTCAACTGAAGGTTATACACCATCATTAGTATCCGGAACTTACACATAATGAAAATCAATATCAAAACAGTTCTTTGTGGAATAATAGCAACTCTCATAATGCTTACTTTCTTTGTGGTAAAGACATTAGGAGTATTTGATATTATCACTCATACACAATCAGTAGATGTATTTGAATATATTTCAGTAATTTTATTCATGCCCTTTTTCTTCTATTTGGGGTGGCAGGTTTATAATAATAATAGAAAAGAAAAAATAAATAGAAAAGCATTACAAGATATTTTAGATGATTCCTGTTTAGTATTGAGAGCAGATGCTGATGGTAAAATCAATTTCGTAAATGAATTATACTGCAGAACATCAGGGTATAAACCACATGAATTATTAGGAAAACCATTTAATTCATTGGGTTGTACTAAAAAACATAATGAAGAGTTTTGGGATAACGCCATTCAAACAACAGTTGAATACAAATCAATCTGGCAAGAAGTAGTAACTAACATGCATAAAGACCAAAGGTGTTATATAGTTAATACTTGGATGATGGCTGAATTTGATGAAAATGGTAAACACATTGGTTTTCTTTCTGTAAGTCAAGACATCACTGAATTAATGGATTCATTAGATATGGTTGATAAGAAATCCAAAGAAGTAGAAAATGTAATATCAGCTATTGACAAATCAAATGCAGTTATAGAATTCTTCCCTTATGGTAACATCATAACAGCTAATCAAAACTTTTTGGATTTAATGGGTTATTCTTTAGATGAAATTGTAGATCAACATCATTCTATATTTGTAGATGAAAAAACCACATTATCTAAAGAATATGATAATTTCTGGAAATCGTTAAGAAATGGAAAATATAGAACTGGAGAATTTGTTAGATATAAAAAGAATGGTGACACAGTTTATATTCAAGGTACCTATAATCCTATTATGGATGAAAATGGTAAATTAGAAAAAGTATTAAAAGTAGTAACTGACATAACAGATTCAGTTCTCCAAAAACAGGAAATAGAAAGAAAAAATGCTTATCTAGAACATGCAGCCAAAATATTAAGACATGATATGCATTCCGGAATTAATACTTACATTCCAAGAGGATTATCATCATTAAAAAGAAGAATTACAGGGGATAAAATAAAAGAACTCCGTTTGGAATCACCAATGAAAATGTTGGAAGAGGGTCTTAAACACGCCCAAAGAGTTTATAATGGAGTGAAAGAATTTACTAATTTAGTTAAAAAAGATGCTGTATTAGAGAAAGAATTTTTGGACCTAAATAAAATTTTAGAGGAATATTTATCATCTACTTCATACAAATCTCAAGTTACAATAGATGAATTACCATCATTAGAAGTAAATGAACCCTTATTCTGTACTGCTATAGATAACTTAATTAGAAATGGGTTAAAATATAATGATAGTTCTACCAAAAAAGTACATATTTATCATAAAGATGGTCACTTGATTGTTGATGATAATGGTAGAGGAATGACTAAAGCTCAATTCAAACACTTTAGTCAACCCTATACA
>Ga0208162_1000076_pt1 | contig 46844 bp, 57 predicted proteins | sample CB_VirMetaG_4_FD_184539 | JGI IMG/M metagenome (GOLD analysis project Ga0208162, IMG submission 184539) | Freshwater to marine saline gradient viral communities from Chesapeake Bay - CB_1508_1M Viral MetaG (SPAdes) (version 4) | ecosystem: Environmental > Aquatic > Marine > Coastal | place: USA... | reverse complement strand
AAATTTGGTGCTCTAAAATCTACACTTGATGTGATTGATGTTGTTGAGTGCTGATATCTTAGATTTGCTATGGTTCCACCTAAACCAAAATCTATACCACCTCCATCTAATTGAACGGAAGTTGTGCTACCACTACCGATTGTAATGTTTTTATCTCCGATATTTAGAGTTGCGGAGTCTATTGATGTAGTTGTTCCTGAAACATCTAAATTACCACCAACACTTACATTACCGGTTGTCGTTACACTTCCGAAATCTACATTTGCAGTTGTACCGACATCTTGTCCGATTGAAATCTCACCAGATGATATTGTTACACCTGTTCCGGCAGTGAATGAACCACTAATATCAGATGCAATTTGTGCTGAACTTGATATAAATGGTATTCCCTCTAAAGTTGTTACACGAGTTGAAAAACTTGAACTTGGTTGAACAAAACTACCTGATATATCGGATGCGATTTGTGCAGAAGAACTTATTAGTGTGTTGGATAATTCAGTTTCTGCATTAGTGATACGAGTTGAAAAACTACCACTATCAGTTTGTAAATTATCAATATTAGTTTGTTCCGTAGACAAGTCAGTTTCTAAGGTTGTTACACGAGTTGAAAAACTTGAACTTGGTTGAACAAAAGAACCACTAATGTCTGATGCGATTTGTGCCGAGCCACTAAGTAAAGTAGGTTTACCGGTGATTCCACTAAATGCTACATTTGTAGCTGTGGTTGCATTACCTGATAAATCACCATTAAAAGTAGTGGTTGTTATAGTGTTGGTGTTTGGATTATATAGAAGTCCAGCATCAGTTCGTAATTCACCATCTCCGTCTGCCGTTGATGTAAACGGAACATATCTATTGGTGTTTGTATTGTCGGAAGACAATGCTATGTTATCTGCATTTACTGCATTTGTTGCATTTGCTGCAGTTCCAGTTGCTTGTGATAAATCAACTTGTGCACTACTACTGATTAAAGTATTTTCTAATTCAGTTTCTGCGGTTGTGATTCTTGTTGAAAAACTCGCACTTGCTTCTGTAAATGAACCAGATATATCTGATGATATTTGAGCAGAACTTGATATAAAATCAATTCCCTCCAATGTGGTTAATCTTGTAGATATACTACCACTATCGGTTTGTAAATTATCTACATTTGTTTCTTCTGTTGTGATTCTGGTTGAGAAACTTCCACTATCTGTTTGTAAATTTGTAATATTGGTTTCATCAGTAGTTAGTCTTGTAGATAAAGAACTACTTAAATTTGTAAAAGAACCAGATATATCAGATGAAATCTGAGCAGATGAACTAATAACATTATTACCGGTTGTTCTTAATACCGTAGCATCAACTGCAAAACTTCTATTAGTGGTGATATCACCACCACCCGATAAACCATCTCCGGCGGTCAATGTAACTGATGAATGGTCTATATGTTCATTTGCAACAAAATTAGTAGTTTGGTCGTGGTCAATTGCAGCGGAACTACTGACTAATGTATTTTCTAATTCTTGTTCTGCTGTTGTTAGTCTTGTTGAAAAACTTCCACTATCGGTTTGTAAATTTGTAATGTTGGTTTCGTCCGTGGTTAAACGAATCGATAAAGAACTACTTAAATTTGTAAAAGAACCACTAATGTCTGATGCGATTTGAGCACTACTACTGATTAAAGTATTACCGAGTTCTGATTCTACTGTGGTTAATCTTGTCGATATAGAAGAACTTTCTGCACTACCACTAAATGCACTTATACCTTGTACACCTTGTGCACCGGCTTCACCTGTATCTCCTTTTTGACCTTGTGGTCCTCGAGCAGTAACACTAACAACTGATGTTGTTTCCGTAGTAAGATTTACCGAATTATCAGATTTATTAATTTGAATCGTTTTATTATCTTCGGTTGTGGTTACATTGAGTGGTGAATCTGGTTTAATGGTTATGGCCATTTAAAAACTCCTAATAACTGCCTGTTGTGATTTCTTTAGATAAAGTTACTTTTCCTTGTATTAATCTTGTCACTACGGCACAATTACCACTACCAGACACTACTTCTAAATCATAAAAAGCGTCTGTAAAATTTAATGCACTTGAAGAAGTATGACTAATGTATATTCCAATACTACCTGATGTTAATGGTTTTGATGCGGATAATCCACCTGAACCACTCATATTCAATCCTGTTCCACACGGGCCAAGGCTTGATGATAAAGTTAAATATGATGTTGATGCTCCTGCTTCTTGTCTTAAATCCATTCTTGCGGTATAACCTGTTAAATCAACTGGTGTTCCGTTTGAATCTTTGTAAACTATTTCAAAATCTGTGGTTGCCCCTTGTTCGATTCTGAAATTGTATATTCCTGCTGCCATAGAAAAATCCTTATTTTATGAAATGTATTTTATCAATAATAAATATCAGTTTAAGAAGTTTTAGAAATAAATCGTCCGTATTTATCTTTTTTCAAATTTCTGTTTTTTAGAAATTGTCTTCGTTCTTCATACAATCTTGTACCTTCTTTTTTACCATTTCTATCAATATACCAAGGTAACGAAAAACGACCTTTTGCTTTTTGTTTTTGTTTTTGAATTGTTTCGTCTGAGTGTTTTTTACCTGTCATAGGATTTACATACCCATTTTTATATGCTTCTTTAAGTGAGTCTTTCATCTTACTTAATAATTCTGGGTTATCTTTCCATAAACTATGTCCACCACCACCATATGTATCGTTATATCCATTTCCTACACTATCGTGCTTTTGGATTAATGTTTCTTCCATAATAATAGCAGTATCAACATCAGTTGTTTCACCAATCTTCTCTATAACCAAATTATCCCAACCATATTTGTTTATCGCTTTATGTAATGTGAATTGTGGTTTATTTTTGGCAGATGACTTATGTTCCCTCATTCTCCTATCGAAGTCATTTGTTCTTCCGATATATGATTTTCCACTCGGACTTGTTATTTTATATATAATATGTGTTTCCATAAAACTCCCCTTAGAAATAAATATAAGAAAACTGAAAAAATACTTGACTTTTACAAATATTTTTTTTATATTATAGTGTAATAATTGGTTAAAGGAAATAATAATATAGGTATGAAAAAACCCCCGACCGAAATCGGGGGTTTTTCTTATTTGTCAAATTAACCTCTTATTTGTCAATTAGTAATGTTAACTATCTAAAATTAATTAGTTAATTTCCATTAAACATAATTTACATCTGCTACTATGACTTTACCGTAGAACTCAGGCCTTACCATCTTCTTCGCGTATCTTGTCATTACCCCTTTACGTGGTGTAAAGTTTTTAGGGTCGTATACAAGCGGTGTCATAATTAACGGTACATATGGAGCGTAAACCGCACCTGTTTCTAAGAAGTTAGCACCTCTAAAACCAACTAAGATTTGGTTTTCAAGCATGTAAGGGTTCTTATAAACTGTGTATCTGTTGTTAATTGCACCTACTTTTTGAACACCCATAGCAAACTGGTTTGTTGTTGCGTCACCGTCTGCTGATGTAGCATATCCAGGAATTGACTCTAAGATTGTAGCTGTTTCTGGAGAAACAACGATGAAGTTTGCTCCACCTCTTAGTGTTTTCTGATGAATTGCATTACTTACGCTTTGGATTTTGTTTCCAAGTGTTTGGAACCAAGTACCTTTAGTGTATGCATTTGATTCACCTGATGATTGTGCAAACAATGATGTTGCTGAATCATATTCATATCCTGGTCTCGCACTCCATCTTTCTGTTTTTGCTGAAGCGTTGTTCATCAACATATCAAGAATTTCTAAGTCAATTTCCATAGAAATGTACTCAGAAAGTAGAGATGTTAATTCTGCTTCTGCGTCAACTGAATGATATGCATTTAAGTCTTGTGCAAGTTCTGGAGTCCAGACTGCTTTTAACTTACGAGTTTTCGCAATGATTGGAATACTCTTTAATGCGATATCTAATTCTGGAATGTCGATATCTGTTTCTGGGTTAGCATCGACTTGTGCAGCTGTTGCTTCAAAGTCTGTTCTGCTGTAATCTGTTGCTGGTTGTTTGTGGTAAGCAACTGATGCTGTTAATGGTGCTGTTGCTACTGATTTCTTTGCGATGAAAGAAATAGTTGTTCCACTTACACTTGTGTATGCAGGGAAGTATTCATCGAATTCTCCCGCTGAACCTGAAAGTGCAAATGCTCTAACACCATCTGTGTCTGGGTTAGTCATAGATGTAGTAGAAACATTAATTTTTACTAATCCATCGTCTGCTGCATTACCAAGTGCTACTGATTCTGATAGTGATGGTTCAAAATCAACATCTTCCCAAGAAACTGAACCTGTTGTAAAGTTACTTGCGCCGATTGTATCACTTAAAGTTAATGCTGCAGTGTTTACATCATTAATCGAATATCCAAACTTACCTGCACCATATAGACCGCCTGATGCGTCTACATTTGAACCTGATGTATTACCATATACATCTGAGTTTTCTGTGTGTAGGTTTGTTTGTGCTGTTCCGTATTTGAAGTCAAGGTAGAAGATAAGACCTGATGGTAGGTTCATAGGTTGAACACTAACAAAGTCTTGTGCTGCTAACTCACCAAAAATTCTACGAACTAATGGTAAAGCTACACCGCTCCACTCTTCTGCGTTTTGACCACCTGTTACGGAAGCCTCTTGGATTAACTGACCTGCTTGGTTTTCAAGAAGAACTGCCATTCCGTGAACTTTAGTTTCATCTTCAAGACCTTCTAATAGACCAGTTGGTTCCCATTTATCGACTAACTGACGAGTTTGTTCTAAAAGTTGTCTTTGTGGATTATATCCGTCCATCAACTTTTCAATTCCGTTTAATTTACTCATTTTTTTAGTCTCCTAACTATTAAAGTATGTTTGCTAATTTTTTGAATCTTGCTTTCATTTCTGCTCCCTCTGACAATACTTCCTGTTTTGCAGGTTTTGTAGAAGCAACTGGTTTTGAACTTGAACCTTTAGAAACTGACTCACTTATAGGTTTAGAAGGTTTTTTAAATGATTCTGCTAATGTAGCGTAAACCAATTTAACTTCTCTTAAGTTTTTAGTTCTGTCAAAAGTTTCAACAACTTTTAATTTTTGGTTGTTGTTCAATCCGTATGCTCTAAATAGTTTGTTTGAGAACAATAATTTAGCGTTCAAAAGATTAACTTCGTTTAATTTATCTCTCATAAACTGAACTACTTCTCTTGTTTCTTTTAGTTCAGCTTGAAGCTCTTCAACTTTGTCTGCTTCTTCTTCAGCATCTTCTTCTTCTGTAAGTGCTTTTAAGACTTCGTCTAAGTCAAGGTCTTCTGATTCAACTAAATCGTCAACAACTTCTAAGTTGTCGTCTTCTTTACCTGATTCTTTATCAGAACCTTCACCTTCTGGGCCTTGTGCACCTGTTTTAGATGAGTCATTTGCTTCTGGTTTCACTTTGTTGTCTCCTGAGCCGATTTCTGATGATACATCGTTTTCGTCAACTTTTTCTTCTTCGTCTTTATCTTCGACTTCGTCAACTTTTTCTTCTTCATCTGCGTCTTCTTCTTCAGTAAGGTCTGCTTCTAATTCAGCAAGAACTGATTCAAGGTCAAGGTCGTCTTCGTCTTCTATTTCTTCTTCTTCAGAAACTTCGTCTTCTTCTTCCTCTTCCTCTTCTCTCATCTCACCTTCTTCTTCGTCTTCCATTTCTTCCTCGTGTACACCTTCTTCTTCGTCTTCCATTTCTTCCGCATCTCTCATTTCTTCTGCGTCTTCCATTTCTTCCGCATCTCCGTGCATACCTTCTTCAGCTTCCATTTCTTCTTCTTCTGGTGCTTCCATTTCTTCTACTTCTTCACCGTCTTCAGAATCTTCCATTTCTGCTTGGATTTTCTTTGACAACATTGATTGCAAACGTGGTGTGAATGCTTCTTCAAGTGCTATTTTTGCGTTCTCTAATGCAGTTTCTCTAACTGCTTTAGCATCAGCAATAGCTTCTCTTAGTAAATCATCCATTTTATAATCTCCGTTTGGATTCAGTATAGTTATTTGGAACTATAATATAGTTTAATTGATTTACACTATATGATTGTACGAATGTACATAGTGTATTTAGTTTCGTAATTATAAATATAACAAAACCTAAAAAAACACATACAAAGTGTGTATTTTTTTAATCTTCTTGATTTTTTAATTTTTCGTATTTGGCTCGTAGTTTTGTTTTATTTTTTTGTTCTCTTTTGATTGCCGATGGCTTTTTATAAAAAGAACGCTCTTTCAATTCAAACATCATACCTGAATCTTTGACTTTTCGTTTGAATATTTTAAGTGCTTTGTCTACTGATTGACCTTTACGAATCTGTACTTTTAACAACCTTTACTCTCTTTCTTTATCTTATTTTTGAAACTAATCTTAACAATTCTTTTAAATCATCAATTTCATCACTACCGAGTCTATCACTATATTTTACCATAGCTTGTATGTGTTTAATGATTTTGTTCTTAATTGATGAATTGTTTTCAGTTAATAGTGATTGTAATTTAATCATTTTTTTGAATTTTTGTAAGCTTCGTGTGCTCTGGTTAGTAAATATATTAAGTCGTGGTGAGTATCTGCTTGGTGTTGTTTTTTAACTGACCTTTCTAAATACTTTACCGCATCTTTTAATGTTATTACATCTTTTCTTAACAAGTTATATCCCATAGGTGAAATCTGTTCTCTTTTATCAGTAGTGCTGAATGAATAGGAAACTTCTTTTACTGGTTCTTTAACTTCTTCTTCTTTTTTTAACTTGTATGCTTTGGTAGTGTCTTCAAGTGTTGGTAATGACTGACCAAACTTTCTTTCGTTCCAAAGGTTTTCGTTTAATAGTTTTTTAAGTTTCATTATATTTTACCTTCTGATTTTGCTTTGTAGTTTTTGTCTACATAATTGAAGAATTCTTTCTTCTTTTCATCTGATTCTAATTCATCTGGTGAAGAGATTCCATATTTTTTCATTGCTGATTGGAAGAATTCTTCGTAATCACCTTCTTCAATTGTTCCACTTCCGTATTCTTCTTTATCTTTTTCTTCACCTTCTGGTATGTCATAATAACGATTTAAAATCATACCCATATCTTCATATAGTCCTGCTAATCTTTGTTGAACGGATGATGCTTCTTCTGCTATTTTTGAGAATGCTTTTGAGTGGTTGGTTAATTCTTTCATATTACGAGAAACCGTAACTTTATCAAACCAATCTTCTGTTTCTTGTAATGTATGAGATGCTGCCATTTCTGCGATTTGTGATAAAGATTTAGCAGTTTCTTTTAAAGATTGTTGTTGATAAAGAGTTTCCCCTAATTTATTATAATTTCTTAATGCTTCAGATACTTGTTCTGATGATACTTTTGGGTTGTTTGATGATTCACCATATTTTTCTTTAACGATTTGTGATAAAGAACCATATCCCGCATTAATTGCTGGTGTTGAAACTACCCCACCGACTACTGAGAAGTTTTCTTTGATTAATTTTTTTAGTTTTGCCATTTTATATGTTCTCCTTGTATATAAATATTATCTTGTTCGTTTTTTAATCAAATCAAACAAACTAAGAAAGAATTCTTTTTTACTAATTGATGCGTCCCCCAATGGTGTGGTTTTGACTGAACGAACCAAATCCATAGCATCGTATTTATTTTGTTTAATATCTTTAATAAATTGTCCAACAACATTTTGTTGTAATTTACCGACTTTTTTACTTGCGTCTTTTACTGCGTTTACTGATTGGATTTGAGTTTCTTTGTTTTGATATCCTCTACCTGAATCCGTAAATCCTGTTGTTCTTTCGTTAAATTTTTGTTCTGGTAAAAATCCTAATAAATTGTCTAAGTCTTTTAATGCTCTACGATTACCTTTCATAGCTGCTAATATAGCCATTGAGTATCGTCTTCTTTGACTTGAAGAACCAGAATCTAATACATCTAATAAATCGTCTGCGTGAATTTCATATTTTTTTAGAAACTTAGCAACATCATCTATTTTTCTACCAATTATTTTTGCTAACTTTTCAGTATCCCTAAACTTTGGTTTAAACGATTCATTTACTAATTCTGTTAGTTTAATCATTATCTAAAATTTCCTGACATAATACCAAGTGTATATCTTTGAACATCTTTTGCATATCCTTCAACTTCACTTCTGGAAAAGTCTGCTGTTCCGTAATCTATTTTGTCTTGTTTTTCTTGTTCTAATGCACCTAAGTAATATCCATAGTATCTATATAATTGACTTAAGTCATCACCTACTGCTGATGCTAATGCGTAAGCATCTGATTCTTGAGTAGCGGTTCTTCTATTGGATTGGAATCCGTCAATAATCTTTTTAACCTTACCCGTTGCTTTTTTACCACCAAGTGCTGCGTCAATAATTTCTTGACAAAAGTTTGCTGCTTTCTTAACTTTTTCTGCTAATTTCTTAGGGTCGTTAAGTCTTTTCTTTAACATTTCATCAAAATAAGATTGGTTAATTCTTCTAAATTCATCATCAGTAGTAAATTTACTTGCACCGAATTGAGCTGCTTGTCTCATTTGTCGTTTTACACCAGCACCCATATAAGGTTGGTCTTCATCTAAATTGATGTGATGAAATTTAATTCCTGGTATTTTCATTACTGATGATAATGATTGGTATCCTAATTCACTAATACCGAAAGTTTTATTTCTTCTTGGATAAGGTAAATCTCTTGGTCCAGCATCTACGGTTGCAACTCTACCTTTACTATATCCACCACTCGTTAGTCTTTTACCTGTTACGGTTTGAACTCTTGTTGCTGGTTCGTAGTCGTGTGTCCACCACATTGGCTTTCCGTCTTTCAATACCAATACTGCGGTAAATTTTCTTAATTTAAAGTTATCACTTGACCAATATCCTTTTTTACCTTTGGTCGGAACTGTAACATCTTTGTCAACATAAGCAATTTCAATACCTTTTTTCTTTGGTTTTGCGTTGGTTTCTATTTCACTATCTGTGATTTTGTCCCATTCAACACCAAGTTTTGCTCCCCACATAAAGAATTGTGTTTCCAATCCTTGCCAATGGTTTGATAATGCTCTAAGTTTACCTGCTGCAAACTTTTCAGTTATTAGAGTTTTAGGTTTAACTTTATTTTCATTTAATATATCTTTTAATTTAATCATTATATAAAGCTCCTTCTACCTTTTGATTCACCTTTACGATAAGAAGTGTTTTGTTTAAATAATTTAATCACATTGTCCATATCGTCTGGGTTTTTTGTTTCAATACCCACATATGATGCGTAATTCTTTTCTGGTTTTCTTCTTCCTTCATCTCGGTATTGTCCTGTGATTGGATTATTACCTGTGATGATGATAATATCTTTGTTTCTCCAATAAAAACTTTTTCCGTCTGACCAACTTACTCCTGTTGATGAACCTTTTGCAATCATTGGAATACTTAGTGCCTTTAAAAACTTTTTAAATCCACCTGGTTTGAAATCTGTTAAATCAAATCCGTGTTGTGCTCCAGCTGGGAAAATTTTCATTTCTTCTGTTAAACGGAAGTCTTTCCACTTTTTGTTCATTTCCATTATTTGTTTTTTTGATAATGTCATTTTGTATTCCTTATAATCTAACGTTCAAACCTGTATTCTTTTTGAATATCTTACCTAATTGGTCAACATAAACTCCCTTTTCTTTTGATTTAGTTTTTACATTACTTCCTCTTATTGAATAGAAAGTTATATCATATAAATCTTTAGATGATAATTGAAATCTAACGTGTGTTACACCTTTTGAATTTTTACCAATTTGCATTGTTAGTCCCAATCCACTAAAACTTAAGTTTTTTGCACCAGTCATTGAGATAAATTTATTACCACCTAATTGTTTTAGTAATTCTGATGCTTGTGATTTAGACATTGCTTCTACCAAACTCATTTTACCATTGGTCTTTACTCTGATAAGATTCATCTTACCATATTTTTTACCCATCTTCTTCATATGTTTCTTAACTATATTTAAGTTATTGTCTTTGAAGTAAACTTGGTCATAGTCTTGTTTCTTTTGGTTGAATTTATCCACGATGGCGTATACATCTTCATTTACTGATTCAACTGGATTCAATAAATAATTGGTTGCTTTTTCTAAATACTTTTGTGATAAAGTAATCTTGTCTGTCCACCAACTTGGTAATGAATCTTCTTTGTTCATTCCGTTTAGTTTGTTTAGAAGTTTATTTGAATCATCAACCATAATCATTACTTTTCTTTTTGATGATGCGACATCTGTGTGTCCGTCTTCATTTACTGATTCTCTCATATCACCACTATAATTCATAGCCCAATTATTAAATGCACTTAACATCTGTGAAATCTGTCTTTCTTCTGGACTACCATAAGGATTTTCTTTAAACTTACTTTTTAAATTACGAAGTTCTTTTTGACCAAAGTTTTCATATCCACCTTTTTTATCCCATTTTTTCATTAGTTGTTTTTTAACTCTTGATATAGTTGAACGAACTTGTGATACACTTGCTTCATTTACTGATTCTTTCATATCTGACATCCACTCTAAACCTGGAACTACTATATTTTTAACTTTATGTTTCTTTTTCAGTACATTTACATCTTTTACAAACTTTTTTAAATGTGGTGGTAATTCACCTGTCTTTTCAAAATCATCTCTCATCTTTTTTAATTGTGATGGACTCATTGATTCATTAACATTTTCTAAATTTGTATTGTCTAATTTAGTTTCAATACCATATAAAACTTTACTCATCTTTTCAAGTAATTTTTTCTCTTTATCACCTAAATAATAAAAAGAGTTTTCATCATAACCATTAGCTGGCTTAAGTGTTTGTTTTAAAATTCTTATAGCGATTTTAAATTTTGAATCTGATAAGTATTTTTTTAATTCTGTTTGGTTAGGTGCGTAATGTCTATTATCTTTACCCTCTCGTTCTACTGCTGGTTTGATAAACTTTTTAAATAAAGTTTCAACTGCTTTTAGTTTGTTCAAGTCTCTTTTAACCGGATGTTTTGCTAATTGACCTTTTAAACTATTGGCTTGTTTGATTATCAAGTTTATTGATTGTAACCAAAGTTTTGTATATTCTTTACCAGTTTGAATTTCGTCATTTCTTTCTTGAATTACTGATTCACTCATATCTTTTAATGCTTGTTTAAATGCTTTCTTATCTCTTTTGTAATCTGCCATTACTTGGTCAAATCCCAACATATCAACCATATCGATAAACATTTCTTTTTCTTTTTTACCTAATTTGTTGATAATCTTTTTAGTTTTGTCTGACATTTCGTTTACTGATTCACGAGTTATGGCTGAACCTGGTGATTGCATAGCTTTCATAACTTGTTTTTCTGTATTACCTTTAAATCTTAATTTGAATGCTTCTGTTCCCTCTACTTCCATATCTGTAAATATTCCTTTATCAGTAACATAATGATTTTTTATACCAAATTTATTAGGTCTTGATTTGGCAACACTTTTTACTTTTGCTTTACCTCTATTTCTTCTATCAAAAGAAAGTAAACTAATGGTATCACCTACTTTATATACTTTGTTTTCATTCATTTTTTTCATTTGGTCGTGTGATTTTTCCAACTCCATACCTGGTTTAAAGTTCTTACCTTTATTCATCACTACAAACACAACACTTCTTGGATTTACGGATTTTACTTTACCCATAGCACCATAATGTGGACAACTTGGATTAACATCTTTAACGACATCACCTGTTCCGTAAGTGTATTCTGATAATTCTTGTTTAATCATTTCTTTCAGTTTATTCAGAACTTCTTTTTTCATCGGTAGTCCTTTGTGTTTGGTTGATGCGAATTTCTTCACATCTTTTTTCTTCATATCTTTGGCGACATCTTGTGCGTCTTTGGAAAACTTGGACGCTGGTTGTTCACCTTTTTGGATTGACCTTACAATCCCCATAAATTTTTGTTGTTTTTTACTAAGTGCTGGCATTGTCTATCTAGCTATTAAACTATCTTCGTCTACTCTAAATTCAACAAATGGTTCATTTCTATCTGGATTAAATGTAATTTTTTCAAATTTAACTCCTAATGAACTACCTGCACTTTTAAGATGTTTCATAACAACATCAATATCTTTTTTAGATAATGGATTTTTTAAAATAATTGAACCACTATATTCATCATTTGGTTTTAGTTTGTGATATCTTTGATATCCAAACATAATTCCTCGTGGATTGAATTTTGACATCAATCTATCGATTCCACTCATTATTCTTCCGTATTCACTTGGAACTTCAACCATTTTACCATTAACACCTTTCATTTTCATTGCTTCATCTAAACGATTAGTGTATCGTGTTGTTATTTTTGATAATTCTCTTAAATCCATATTATGCCTTTTTACTATTTGCTAATCCAGCGTTGGTATACTTTGGAACACTTGGTGTTTTAGATTGTTCTAATCCACCTATTCCTTCACCGGCTAAATTGTCAATAGTTGGAATATTAACTGGTGATTTTTCGTGTCTACCTCTTGGACTGGATTTTGGTTCACCTGCCCCAATACTTAAATTTGATTTTAAATCTTCTAATGCCATTATTCACCCCTTATGATATGGTTAATGATATCTTCTGCTTTACAATAATCTCCACAAGTTCTACCTGTTTGAGTGTGGTCTACGGATTCATTCATTTTTTCTGGATATAAGAATGCTCCGTGAGTTGATGGATTGGAAACAAAATCAAAAGCGATAAGTTCAAAGTCATCTCCTACTTTTGAAACGGTGTCTCCATTAGATTCTCTAACTACTTCGACACTACCCAATCCTCGTGAACTGATACCTAATTTGATACCATTCTTAAATAGTTCTCGTAATATATTACCACTTGGTGTTGTTAAGATTTCACAAGTTCCAACCAAGTTATCACCTTCAAAATGCATTTCAGTTACATTGTGAGAAACATTTTGTAAATTAACAACCGAACTATCTGGGTGGTCTAATTCACCAAGTGCTCTTTTTTGTTTTACAAAATTTTCATCGTATTTTTTAGATTCACGAACCAATATTTCTCTTGGATATACTCGTCCGTTTTGGTTTTTTGCTTCTGCTCTTTGTAATACACCTTTAACAACTAACTTTCCGTTGTTTTCTTTCATCGCCTCATTTATTTGTTGTGGCGATATTTCAAATGGTATATAGTCTACGATAACTTGTTTCATTATTTCATACTTCCTACTTTGTTTGCTAACTTAACTAATCTTTCAGATATTTTGTTAAGTGCCTTGTGTGTGTTTTTCCAATAACTTCTGGAATCAACATTTAATTCTGTTTTTAATCTTAAATTCATTTTAATTCTTTTGTCTAATTCGTTTAATGCGTCACGAACTTCACGAACCGATACACCGATTTTTTGTTTTGGTGTCATTGATTCGTCATTTCTCCAATCGTGATAACGACCTTCGTTTATTGATTCACCTATTGATTCTTCAATATATCCTTTTTTTCTTAAATCATTTTTACCTTTTTCAAATTCTTTTTGGTTTCTGAAAGTTTCTATACCAAAGAAATCACTACCATCTTTATGTTTTGATTTTCCGTCGTGGAAAGAGATTACATATTTAGCTTTACCTATGTTATGTCCAACTTTAAATCTTTTCTTACCTTCTCTTAATTTTTTACCTCGTTTGATAGTATTGATATGTTTTTTATTTACATATTGAGATTGAAGTTGGTCTATTTTCATATCCATAACTTCCATAAATGATTTTTTGTTTGTTCTTGCTGCATATAATACTCTACCGATATCATATTCGTCTGCTAAATCTTTTAATGCTTCTTTTGCAATTGGTGGTGCACCTGTTGGTCTATATATTTTTTCAAGTTCGTCCATCATTTCACCATAACCTTCGTTTATTGATTCTTTAACAATTTGTTTAAAAAATGTTTTTCTAACGGTATCTTTTTCACTTTGTAATATATTTGCTAATTTTTGAACTGATGAACTCTTAAAGTTTTTTGGAAAGTATTTTTTATAGTTTTGATAATTTACATTATCTGGTGTATATCTCATAAACATAAATGTATTTGCAATACCTCTAATTAAAAGTCTATCATCACTTACTTTTTTAAGAGCTGGATTGATTCTAAATAAATTATCTTTTATTTCTTTACCGATTTTTAGTAATTCTTTTCTGTTTGAACCGGTGATTGCTTCATTTACTTTTTTATATCCACCGACTTCTGGACTTTTGTGTCCAACTGCTGAACCACTTGAGAATGCGTGTGGTGTATCGTAATGACCTGTTCCGGTTCCGTCGATACCTGCCGTAGCAGTTGTAGAAACTTCTTCAAGTTCTTCGTCTTTTTCTAATTCTTTGATGACGAAGTTCTTAATGTATTCTTTTAACTTAGCTATTTTGTCGTGTTTGGACATTTTTGATTTCCTTAATTAATTCATAATATCTCATCAATGCAACCACGTGTTTATCTTTCACGACTTTACCTTTTGTAGCGGTGTCTGTGTAGTCAATCGCTTCTGATAATTTAATTTTAGTAATTTTATCGTTCACTTTTGGAAGTAATGACTTCAGAGCTTTTTTAATTTTAATTACTTCAGTATCGATAAACTCTTTTAATGAATTTGTATTAGATACATTGTTGATATATTGTTTCAACAAGTTTTTTTGACTTTCATCAAGAGATTTATACTTTTTATTAAACTTATCTACTAATAATTGATAACTTAACAACCTTAAATCTTTGTCTTGTGTTGAATATTCACTTAAATTCTGTTTTTTTACTCTTGTTTGTTTAGATTGAGTAATATGTTCAGTTATAGTGATTGATGAATCAGTTTTTTGGACTGGCCCAAAGTCTTCTTTGCCGGTTTCTGTTTGAAAAACACGATATACTGATGCCAACACTTTAAAGTTTGGTATTCTGGTATTGAAGAATTCTTTTATATCGTAATTCTCTTTAATTGTTTTAATTAAATTGTATTTTTCATTTGCCAAACGACGATTTGACAATTTTCTTCGACTTTTGACTACCGCTTCTAATAAAGATGATGCGTGAGTCAAGTTTTTGTATTTTTTATTCAATAAGATTGAATATAATTCATATTCTTTACCTAATTCAGTATTTTTGTTAAAAAATTCTTTAAACATTTTAACTGATTTAGCTTCTTTCTTGTCATTTATCACATCTACCGTGATTTGACGAGATAAAAGTTCATAAAGAATTCCTGTATTCTTTATCTTATTATGTTTAACATAAGACATTTGAGCTCCAAAGTATTTTTGTGTTTTTTATCAATAATAAATATAAAACTTTCAAGAAATCGGTATTAATTATCCCCATTTTCCTCTTTATATTCATTATATTCTTTCTCTAATTCATCTACTTGATTAGTTTCTTGTATTATGCTTTTTGACTTTTTACCCATAGTTTTTTTCAAAGCATCGTAATGTGCTAATGCTAATGGTCTACGATTTTTTGTTTGTTTCCCTAACGGGTCACGACCTCTTGCTCCACTATCTTTGAATGGTTTGTTCATTTCTTGTGGACGACCACCTTGTTCATCTTCTGGTCTATCATCTTCTTCATCTGAAAACGGGTCAAAGATAGAACCTGCGACTGAATCATCTTCTTGTGGTTGTTGGTCTTGTTGACCACCAAATAATCCTGGTGATTGCATATCACTTGGTGTTCCAACTGATTCACCGGATTGTTGTGGGTCATTACCTTCCATTTCAATTTGTGAGTGTCTGAATTTCTGTTTTTGGTCTTCAATGATTTGATTTTCAATTTCTATCTTCTCGTCAGAAGAGAAATTAAAAACATTATCATACACCCAATTTGTTGGTAGGATTTTATCACTAATCATATCACGAGCTAATGTGACTTTCTGTCCCAACAATTCTATCTTTTCTTGTTCATACATTGTTGAAGGACTTGCTAAATCTAATTCAAAGTTTACTAAGTCGGCATCTGTGTATCCTTGTGAATACAAGTGAACAACTGCGATTTTTGTTAACTCGGATATAATAATTCTTTGTATTCTTTCAATGGTTCTTGCAAATCTTACATCTTCTGCTGCTAAGGTTGCTTTACCACCGACATTTTCATCAAATCCTAAGAATGCTTTCGGTACTCTTAGTGATGCTAATAATTTGTTTTTCAAATATTCAATGTCTTCGGTTGAATCATAATCAATACCACCCAATTCATTTATTTCAGTTCCGGAATCTCCACCACGAACTGGCATAAAGAAGTCTTCTGTTAGGTTTTGTATATTGTATTTTAAATTATACTCACCTGTGGACTCGTCTATAAATGGTGTTTTCTTCATTTTGTTGATAATTCTTTGCATATAATTGTCAACTTCTGCTGGTGGTATATTACCAATATCAATCTTGAATACTCTTTTGGAAGGTGCTCTCATAATTCTGTGAATCAACATAGCGTCTTCCATAAGTGTTAATTGTTTCCAAATCTTTCTTGTAGATTCAATCATAGACTTTCCGTAAGGTAAGAAATTACTATCGTTTGCTAAACGGAAGTGTGCGATTTGAAAGTTTTCAAATTCTATTTTTTTACCATTCTTTGCTCTTTGTCCGAATTGTTGGTTTGCTCCCTCAATTGATTCTAAGTAGAACTTAGTATAGTAAGGATTTTCTGGGTCTTCTCCCTCTGCTCTTACGACTTCATAAGGTGATAACGGAACTACATTAGTAATACCATACTTTTCATTAATATCTAAGTGTAAAAAGAAGTCTCCATACTTAACCATATTACGAACCCAAGGCCATAAATTAAATTCAACATTCATAATGTCGTAAAACAAATTATGTAGAATTTCTTTAATGTTTTCATTTTCTGATTTAATCGTAATGACTTGACCATATTCACCTTTCATTGTGGATTCATCTGAATAAATGTCCAATGCTGATGAAATGATTGGGTCTGAATCCATTGATTCATAATCTTTAAATAATGCTAATCTTGCTGCCATTATTTGATGTACGGTTGAATAACCTGTTCCAACTAAATCTAAGTTGTTGTGTAGTTTTGTATATCTATCAACTAAATGTGATTTAACTTGTTTCTGAACTTGGTCTGTATCGGCGATTTTTAATTTTTTACCGCCGACATTACGAACAATTACATTTGTACTGAATAATCGTTGTAATCTTCCAAATAATGTTGTATCTGCCATAATATCCTCACTTTACAAGAGCCAATCTAATGACTCTTTTTCTTTTCCTGTGTCCCACTCCCAACTATCGTTTTTATTATCGTTAGGTGTGTATAAACCCTCGTTGTCCATCATACGACTGAGAGTTTTCTTTGTTAGTTCTACACCTTGTGTTCGTAGTCTTAATGCAGTATCACGAACCCAAAGTCCAATAGCAAAAGACATAACCAAATCATCATTGTATCCGGTCATTGCTTCTGCTCTATTATTTATATAGACGAAAGTCAATAGTTCATCAATCAAACGATTAGAACGAACTATCACACTATCCTCTCTAAAAAATTCTTCTAACTTACTAATAATTAGTGGTCTGGTCTTAGAAGTCGTTGAAAAACCAGCAACCATATTTCTTTCTTGTCTGTTGATTTTGTTGTTCATTTGGTGTTGAACATCAACATATTGTAAGTCTTTACTTGTGTAAAATAAATTAGGATAATCCCTATCTATTACTTGTTGGATTGTTGCCCAACCAATATTGTTGTTTTCAATAATTAGTAAAGCATCATTGTATTCTGTTGCTACACTAACCAACATATTACCAAAATCTTTTGTATTGATACGACCTTTGTATTCTGCTACTTGTGTTAAGGTTTCCAACTCAATCACGTGAAAAGCAGAATAGTCTGCTGAATCTCCTCTACCGACATCAGCACACACAATATAATCTTTTGAATAATTTGGTGGTTCCCAAATCCAACAATTACTATCAATACCTCTTTTCTCTACTGGTTCTGAACAATCTCTTTTTCTAATTTGTTCTAATAAAACTGCGTCAACCACACCAGTACCGGAAGTCAAGAAGTCACAATCACACTCTTGTGCTGCCCCAGTTGGGCCAAGTAATGTGTCTTGTTCTTTTCTCCAATCTTCATTTCTATCTGGGTGTACCGTCCAATGCAATTTAATCGGATTAAACATACCACGACCCTCTTCGGCATCCACCCAAGTTTTATGAAACCAATTACCCACACCATTAGGTGTTGATAATGCAATACATTGTCCACCTGTGGTTAAAGTGGATTGTGCTGCTGTCCATATAGTGTCGATTTTGTCAATAAATGCTGCCTCGTCCAAAATCAATAATGACAATGCCTCAGAACGAGCACCTTCACCAGAAGAAGACACTGCTTTAATCTGAGAACCATTACGATATCTCAAATTTAATTTGTTGTCTTCCACACAAGGTTGTTTTAACCAACTTGGTAGATTTGAGTGCATAACACGAACTTTCGTAACCAAGTTTTTTGCTACTTCTTGTTTCGTAGCAATAACCAAGATGTTTTTATCTTGGTGAAAGGTCATCATCCATAAAGCGTATCCAGCAGTAATCGTTGATATACCCAACTGACGAGCTTTCAAAATAATATTCATACGATGTTCTTGAAACTCGTTGATAGATTTTTCCTGAAAATCATACAAGTCAAAAGGTATTTTACCTCGTATTGGGTGTTGTATCATACAATACTTTTTCATAAAATATGCAGGGTCAGTTGCACATTGAATATATTGTTGTTTGATTACTTCTTTAATTTGTTCTGCCATTAGTCTACTATTTGACCTGCTAATTTAACTGATGTAGCAGTCAACACTACTCCATATGTAAAGTATAACCATTTATTTTCATACCATTTAGGTTGAACGAGTTTTACTTTTTGTTCAAGTAGTTTGTTGGTGTCTTTTAGTAGATTTAATTGGGTAGTTTTATTCGATATCAACATAGAATCTATATATGAATTTTCTTCATAAAGTTTGACTTGTTCCTCTAAATCCATTACCAACGAAACATTTAAACTATCTTTTAATTCAAGTTCTTTAATTGTGTTGGTGAATCCTAATACTTCTTCTTCTGTAAAAGTATAAGTTTTAGGTTCTTCAATGATTATAGGGTCATCTCCGACTATGTCTTGTGAGAATAAAGCTCCCATTAATAGTATGTAAATAAAATATCTCATATATATAAATATATAGTTTATTTACTAAACTTCTTTAAAAATTTCACTGCTTCATCGGCATCGTCTGTTTTTACTGCTTCTGATGCTTTTTCTAATTGTTTTTTAGTAGTAGTGACTTTTCTTTTTAATTTAGCTACTTCTTTTTTATTTACTTTTTTCTTTGACTCAAGAACTTCAACTTCTTTTTCAAGTTCTTTAACTTCTTGGTCTTTTTGTTTAATTGCTTTGTCCAATTCTTTGACTTCTTGTTTTTTATTTCCACCAAAGAATAGGTTTAGTATCATTTGAATAAAGTTCATTACTCAGTTTCTCCTTGTAGTTGTTTTTCTGCTTTTTCTACGAGTTCTCTTTTTTCTCGTATGAAATCTCTTGCTTCTGATATAGTTTTCTCAAATTCTTTTTCACCCATTTCCCACTTTTCAGCTTCTAATTCTGGGGTGTTGACACCTACTTGATTAAACCACTCTTGCTTTCCGTCTGTTTTTTCAAAGTCATCAATACTTTGTTCTAAATCTTTTAAATATGCTTTTTGATTTTCCAATACCTTGGTTTTTGCATAATTTTGATAAGTACCTTCAAGTCTAAGTTTATTTTCTAATTCTATTTGACAATCAAAACAATGTCCTTGTGTTCTCCAAAACTTATTATCAAGTTTTTTCTTCATTGCTTTATCACACTTAGGACAAAACCAAGGCATTCTTACTGATGCCATTATATCTGTTAATTCTGATTTTCTGGTTTTACCACCAAGGTTTTCTTTCTTACCTTCGTATCCTACTTGTGTGTAATCTTTTTCATAGGTTTTACCAGACATCAAATCTGATAATGCTTTATTTTGTCTTTTGGTTTCTTTTGAATAACCTGCCATTTTTTCTCCTAAAATCTTAAACTACCGAGTATTTGATTGATTGGAGCAAAAACCCCCGTGAACTTGTATAAATTACCTTTATACTTAAACACTAATCCCTCACTCGGAACAATTGCTGATGTTCCCCCGATAGCGTCAAATTTTTCTAATTGTACTCTTAATTTATCTAATGTTTCTACATTCTCACCTTTTTGTAATTGAACCAAAGCAGTCAACATATCTTGTCTGATTTTTGATACTGCTTGTTTAGGTGATACTGCTAAAAATCCTGTTGCGTTTTTCAATATTTCTGCACCGACTTGGAAGAACAATACTTCAAATGGTTTAATATTGTCTTTAAACATTTTTAAATGATTTAATTTATCGGTATCTAATATCCAATTTAAAAATTCTGGTCTGTCTTTAAAGTCTTTTCTCATTTGTGGAATTTTGTAAGACTTATCAAAGTATGCCCAACGATTTGTTAAGTTTACTAATTCATTTGGTTTTAACGAAACTTTAAATTGTTTTGCTGCATTAAAAATATATTCTTTCCAAAATGATTCGTGATACTGGCCTAATCTATCTGTATCTTTTAATCCATATTGTGATTGTAATTTTTTTAATTTATTTAAATATAAGTTTTTCTTTTTACCAAAGTCTTGAACTTTATCTAATTTTAAAAAGTTTGGTTTACCAATCTTAAATGTTTTTTGTATATTTTGATTTACTTGTCTAATCATACCTTCTAACATACGAGCAGATTCTTTTGAGTATCCTATTTGTCTACCGGTTTTATCATATTCTAATGTTCCGTGAAATACTATTTCTGCTATGTCGTAATCAATTACATTTGCTGTTTGTGGATATATAACCTCTAAATTCATCCATTTGGTTCCATTACCAAATATTTTTGTTTTTTGTGCATTGGATAAACTACCAATTGCTTTTTCTAAATCTCTCATCGCACCAACGAATGCTTTTTTAATATCACCTCTACCACTAAACATATTAGCGATACCTGCTGTTGTTGGTGCAGTTTTACCGCCATTTTTCAAATGACCTTTGTTTCGGGCTGCTTTTAACTTTCCGTCTACCCAACTCACCATCAAGTTTTGTCCATCAAGTTTTTCAGAAACTCTATCTTCACGATTTAACTTTCCTTCTAACCCATTAATAATTATGTTCTTCAAATCTGAAAACGTCAAATTATTATCATCAAATGGATGATTCATATGTCCATACGCTCCACCCTCTATTAATAATTCAACATCTTTCATAAATCCTTCTTGAACTTTCTTAATATGGTCAACACCCTTGAATACATCTGATTTTTTCAGTATTGGTGATTCTTTCATCTTGGTAAATGACTCTTCACCGAAGTATTTAATTATTTCAAATCCAAGACCACCTAATGTTTTTCTCATTCGTTCTTTATATCGTGGAAATGGATTATCTACTGATTCTGTATTTTTTCTATTTTGATTGATTGTTCTTCCGTGTGTTACGGTTTTGGTACGGTCTTTTTCATACTCATCTGCCATAATGGTAAACATCATATCTTCTGAATCTCTTACTGGGAAATCAATTAATTCATATCCAATAACTTCTGCGTGTTCTGGTGATATTCTGTAATAATCTGATAAACTACCGAAGAAATCATACATACCCTCGTCTGACATTATTGCTGCATTAAATGTGTTTCCAAAAGCACTTGCTTCTTTCATAAGTTTTTTTACTTGTGGTTGTTGATAAAATTCAAACAACTTTTTAAATCTGGAAGTCATCATTTCATATGTAGACTTATCAAAGTATCCAAATGTTTTTTTGAATATTTGTTCTCTTTTTTTATCATCTATTTTAGGACTACCTAATAGATTACGAATTTCTGTTCCGCTTGATATACCACTAACTTTAACAAATGGTGCTTCATAAATGTATCCGTGTTCTTCAAATCCTTTTAAATCATTGATACTTTTCTTGAAGTCTTGGTAATAAGTTTTACCACCTGATTTCTTGGTTCCACCTTTTAATCTACCAGCATCTTTTGCACCAAACACATAAACTACTGCTGTGGTGTCTTTGTTGAATTTCTTCAATAAGTTATTTGCCACATAAGGAACTTTTTCTTTCACGATACGATTCTTTGGTATTCCCATTTTAACCATATGTTTAACTTTTTCATTAAAGTTCATTGGGTGTCTTGGTGGTCTTTGTATATCTGATGTTGTGATGTATACTTCTCCAAACTTACTTTTTAATGCTTCAAATACTTTTTTGTGGTGTGGTCCAAAAGGTTGAAAACGACCTGGATATATTGCGATTACTTTTTTAATTTCTTTTTGTTCGTTTACTTTTTTACTCGTATCGGTTTTCATAAATGGGCCACGAGAAATAGTTCTAAATTTAACTTTTAAATCTTGTCCAAATAATTTTTTTGGATTTAATATTCTTAAAGTAACGAGTTCTGTTTTATTATCTATTTTTCTCGCTTCAAAATCTATTTCTTTATATTTTTTACCTTTGTAAGTAAGATTAAATCCTGTAATATTTTTGTGTAGTTTTCCACGAACTACTGCTTGTTTTGCTCTTTCATCAATTTTCTTATATCCTGATAATTTATCGGTTTTGTTTTTCTTGACTGCTTTACGACTTGGTGAAGGAATGTCTCCTGCTCCCAATCCAAAGAAACTTTCTGTTTTGTGATGTGGATATTCATCATCAATACCTTTTCTATCTGAATCTGGTTCTGCTGATGGTTTGTTTGTAGTTTTACTCGGTAATAATGTTTTGTCGTTTTTGACTTTTCTAAATTTTAACGCAGGACGACCATTGATAAGTAAATCTCCTTTTTCATTAAATTCAATTGACTTAACTTTTACTCGTTTGTTTTTAAACCTACCCATTAAAATGTCATCACCGACTTTAATGTCTAAATCTGGTGCTTCATTTAATAAAGGTTTAACTAACCATTCTGTTAGTTTAGATTTCATATTACTCCTACCAAGTTCTACACGCCCAATATCTTGCTTTGTGACGTGGGCCTGGATTATCACAATTGTGTCTTGCTCTAAAAGATTTCCTTGCTTCTGGATTAGATTTTCTGATTCTCATTGTTCCACCTTTAGCATCTCCACCTTGTCCAAAGTTTACCTTGACTACATTTCCTTTTGGATTCTTTACATAAACTTTAAACTTTTTAGCATCACCTTGCATAATTTTACCAAGTTTAACTTTACGACCTTGATATTCTGCTTCATTGATGTCTTCTGGTAGTCTTAAATACTCAAAAGTGTATCCATAACCTTTTCCGTTTTCTTCATAAAATAATTCTGTGGTTTCTTTTACACAATTAGGAACTTTCTTTCCATTTTTGTCTTTCATACCGACTTGTTGATATCCTACCCAACAACTTCCTCTGGCTTCTTTCATAGTTCTATCCTTTTTTCCAACTACCACCGGCTGCTTTATATTGTTTTGATGCCCAAGCATTTGCATAAGCACTTGGATATACATCAAACTTTTTCTTTGCCTGTGATTTATAATAAGACCACTTTGATGGGTTTGTTGGTGTGTTTTCTTCAAAAAACATATTTAATTTTCTTTCTGTCATTACTTCTTTAATGGTTTCTTTTACTAATGATTTTAAGTTCATTATTGTCTCCCTCTTTTTTCGTCCTACACAATGTGCTTTTTGACTAAATCCTTTTGGATTATTGCAATCAATACTTTTTTTATATTTGTCTGACCAACCTTCTTCCACTTCTGGATTATAGTATTGGTGTTCTCCGTCTTTTTGGTTTGCCGGAACTGGTGCTACATTTCTAATGTAATTCGGTTTATTTAACATTATGCACCTGTTTTACTCATTACTGGTGCTTTACCTTTACTTCTTTGTTTTCCTTTTTTGGTATCACCAGCTTTCTTTTGGTCTCTTCGTTTTCTACGAACAAATGCTGCTCTTCCGTCTGGTCCGAGTTTACGAGCTTTCTCGGCACTTAAACAAGCGGCATAAGCACCACCTTCTTTTCCGTCTCCACATTTACCTAACTTTTGTCCGTCAGAACCATATCTGTCCCAACCACCTTTGGTTGTTCCTCCGGCACCACCTTTACCGAACCACTTTCTCAAGTCTTCATTAGTGATTGAACCACAATGAATACAACGACTATCGTCAATCAATTCTGTGATGACTTCTCTAATGATTTGTGATATTTGTTCACTCATTATTTTAATAATTTAATTACTGTTCCTGCACCATTAACAACTTTCTTTAATGCTATGTGGTAAACTTGGCCTGTTACTAATCCGGCTGTCAAGTCTCCACCTTCTAATAATGAAGCAGTATAATTAGTTCCTGATTCAATCAAGAATGCTGTATTTCTAAATGAACCTGTTGGTTCATAAGTTGTTAATGCTGCTACTTCATATGCTGCTGTAAATGAATTAGGTCTATCTATTGCTTTTGTTCTATTTACAAAACTACCTTGTGTTGGTGTTGACATTTATTTTCTCCTAAATTGATATTGCTCGTTTATACCACCCGAACAAAAATCTTTCTTGTTCTGGTTTTGCATTTACTAAATCATAGTAATGCTTTAATCTATAACAACGAACTCTATCGTTTGAAGGTTTGTAGGTTTCAATTGCATTCATAGTGCCTGGCCCCATACCTCCGTCAATTGCGATGTCTGCTCCTTTAGCGACACAAGCTCGTTGTAAAATCTTTACTGCGGTTCCTCTACCTTGATTTACACACATATCAAAGAATATATGTCTAAGGTGTTCTGGTAGTTCTTCCACTCTATTTCTATCCCAATAATCTCTTTTATAAATTTCCTTTGCTTCGTCTTCTGTAAGATTTTTTATATCTACATCTGGATAAAATCTTTTTGCGATACCAAAGTTTGTTTCACCACCTAAATCTTTTGGGTCGTGAACATAACCACCTTCGTGGTGTAGAGTTATTCCTATAATTTCATCAAATGATATTAACATTATTTTGTCCTTCCTTTTGATTTATCTAATATTTTTTGTTTTCTAATCCAAGACTGAGCTTTTTTACTTGTGATTGGTGCTTTTATAAATTTACTCAATCCTTGTTTAACCAACATCTTAAATCTTTTTTTTGCTTCTGCTTCTGTTTTGTATTGATTGTTATCAACAATCATAAAATTACCAGAACCAAATAGTCCTTGAAATGCACCAATATTTCTATTTACTTCTTTGTGAGAATCTGATACGATTTTTTCTGGTAAAACTCTATCTCTTTTTTCATTTCTATCAAGTGCTACTTCTAAAGTAGTGTTGACAAATATCATATAACAATCATATCCGATATCTTCTAATTCTGCCTTTTCTCTTGCAATTTTTTGATAATCATCACCGGTTCCGTCAATAATCATTCCGAGTCTTCCGTTCTGATATAATCTTCTTCTTTCTGCTGTTAAGTCTTTTGCGAAAGTTCTTAACCCACTATATTTAGGGTCTGATGGATTGGTTAGATTTGAAAACACTTCATCTGGTAATGCGTCTAAATTTGTTCCAAATCCGTATTTGTTTAGAAGAAATTTAAGTTCTTTGTCTGAATTGACCATTTTTAAACCACTTTGAGATACATTTACCTTTTCTGGTATTCCAAACAATCCTTTTGCTATGTAGGTTTTACCCGAACCCGGCCCACCTGCTAAGAACACTGCTTTGAAAATACCTGGGTCTCTGTATCCTTCGTGTAGTAATTCTGATAATTTAATCATTTTAGTCCTAAAAATTTATATTTGTATACAACTATAAATATAAGATTTAGAAGTTTTATTTATATATGAACGGGTCTCGTTTGCGAAGTTCTTTGAGTTTTTTTGCTAATTTTCTTTTATTTTTAAAATTAACAAACCATTGTTTTATTTTCTTAAACATTATAGTTCTCCTTAATGTATTTATGTAATTCATTACCCCACTCTATGTGAGAAAAATCTGTTGGGTGTGCTGCTTGGTAGTGTTTTCCGTTTACATGCCACATAGTATTAAATTTATTATCTATATAATTTCTAAAGTGTGCCGTTAAATCATTGTTGTAAATTTTGTCAAAATCAATATATTGATACAATGGTAAAGACTTAAAATCATCTTCCATTAGAGTATCAAACGCATTAAATATTAAATAATCATAACCTTTCATAGATAAATAGTTCTGAATATTGATTAAATTTACTAAATTCTTTTGAACCAATACTGGATTAATATTATCACTTTCAATTCTCAATTCTTCATATGAATAGTTTAATTCTAAATTACTATATCGATTTATACTGGTCAAACCAATCACAACAAATATATCTGTTTTACCTAATGATTCTAAATACTCAATAGAATTAATTGTAGTTCTAATGATTTTATCATTACTTGCACCCAACCTACCACAATTCCAAGTTTCTACTCCAAGTTTTTTTCCTAATACTTTTGGCCATATATCACTATCGTAAAACTTATATAATACCCTATCTGGATGAAAGTTACAATGTTCTCCAAAGTCAGGTATAATATTATACCAATCTAAATTTGGTTTTGCGTTCCAATTTGGTGTTTGTGCTGGTGAATCACCTTGTGTCCAACTATCTCCATTACAAAGTAATATCATTTAAATCTACCTCTATAATATTTGTGATTAAATTTTTGTTTATCGTTAAATGTATTTAATATTCTGAATTGTTGTTCACGAGAATATTTTCTAAACTGATTTAATTCTCGTAATTCTTGTGGATTAATAGAAACTTGTCCGTCTCTTGTTTTTTCTTTGTTTAAAATGGTAAAGTGTTTTTCCAACATATCAATACCTTGTAGTATTGCTTGTTTACTAATTAATAAATTATTTGAGTGGTCACTAAGTCCAATGTTATCGTGTAAAGTTTTTAAAAGTTCTATTGATGATAAATTTACTTTTTCAAATGGTGTTGGATACAAACAAACACAATGTAATATTGTAAAATCAACTCCTTGTAAATTATCAATACATTGTTTGATTTCGTCTAAAGTTAAACTTGATGTTGAGAATACCAAGTGTTTAAAATTAAACTTATCTAATTTTAGTCCATAGTCAAATGCTTCCATAGAATATCCACTAAGTTTTAAATAATCGTATCCTAATGAATTATAATAATCATAATCAGTAGTGGAAAAGATTGTGGTCATTGGTATTATGTCTTGTCCGCAAAAGTCTATAAATTTCTTTTCATCATCATAACTTAATTCTAATTCTTTAAATCTATCGTATTCAGATTGATAGGTTCTGAATGATTCATATTCACTTCTGTTGGTTAATGAATCTGCTTTAATGGATTGTATTTTACAAATGTCCGCACCACTAAGTTTAGATTGTTCTACCATATCTTTTACGATGTTGATATCTCCATTATGGTTTTGACATAGTTCAGTTATTATTTTCATAATTTTCTATCTCCTATATCTGTGGTATAACCTAAATGTTTGTAAAAGTTCCTTGTTCCAGTCCTTCCGTCAATAAAATAAGGAATTTCTTGTCCTATGTAGTCAACAATGTCTTTCAAATTATATGTTGTGTGTGGATATGGTGTAAACTTTCTTAAATCAGGCCCGTCTAATATTACAAAATCAACTCCTTGAACATCTTCTATCGGGTGAATATATCTAACACCAATATCTACCTGCTCAATATTGACAAGTTTTATATTGTTATGTTTATTCCAACCACTTTCTATGTGTTGGTTATACCAATATTCATCACTTTCATAAGCGATTACCTTACCACCATAGTCCAAATAATTAACAAGTTCTGTTATCATAAGTGTGCTTTGTCCACCACCATATTCCACGATAACTTTTGGTTGGTGTTCTACAATGTAGTTAAGTGCACTAAGATATTTACCTCCACTAACAAACATTTTTTCTATCCATTTATATTCTGTTGTTTCTAAAAAGTTATTTAGTGTTTTCATATTTCTCCAATACCCTTTTGTATGTTTTTTCTTGTGCTTCTATTGATGTTCCCGCAATGTGTGGTGTAGTGATTACATAATCCACTCCATAAAATACTGACTTTTGTTCATTGTATTCTGTTTGCAATACATCAGTAGCATATCCTTTGATTCTACCGACTGATAGTAAGTGTTTTATATCTTGTTCATTTACAATCTCACCTCTTGCTGTGTTGATTAAGTAAATGTTCTTTTTAAAATGACTTAGGAATTCGTTGTCAATCATATATTCTGTTGTAGGATTGTAATCCATATGAAGTGAAACTACATCACTTTCATTGTATAATTTATCAAGACTATCACCTTTATCTACTGATATGATTTTTTTAAACAATGGTCTACATAATTGTTCTACCATTTTGCCAAGTCTTCCATATCCAATGATACCTAATGTTTTGTCGTGTAGTTCGTGTTTTCCTCTAACTATTGATAATATTAGATATAAAGTGTGTTCTGCTGTTGACCAAACATCATTTAAAACCTTATCGTTCTTTACCGATACAATTGGAACCGAATCAACATTGATGTGATTGAGTCCTGTTGACGGTGACAATATAGATTTTACATTTGAGTCTTTGATTAAGTCTTCATCAATAACAAATGTTTGATGATTGGGTGCACAAAATAATATATCAAAATTTGGTAATTGTATTTTAACATCTTGATATGTTGGTTCTATTAATTCCAACACTTCATAGTTTTGTAAAGCATAACTATAAAATTCTGCTAAATGTTTTACTGGTGTTATAAATAATATTCTATCTTTCATCTGTATTTACCCCACATTTTAAAAATTCTTCGTGTATTACCCATTTTATGTTGGAATTAATATCACGACAATTCACTACTGATATTTTTCCGTCTTTTGTTTCTGCTAATTTTACATCTCTTCGCGTAAAACATAAAAACTCAAAAATCTCTCTATTGGTTTTTTCTACCATATCTTTGTCAATCCAAATAGCAAATCCTTTATTACCATTTAGTTCTGATATGTTGTTTGGTTTTTTATCTACCACCACAACATCAAAATCAAATTTGTCCACTTTATCAAAAACAAAGTCTTTATTTAACTTTTTATAATTAAGTAAAAAGTTTTTTGCACTTTTTATTAGACCATTTCTTACATTTAAAAAGTATTTTTTTAAATCTTTATTTGAATTTGTGTAAATAGTTAGGTTTTTTTCAAATATTATATTTGCTAATTCTTTACCAGACTCATTAACTCTGGACATATATTGTAAAGTATCTAAATAATTCACACCTCTAATTGTAATATCATTTACTTTTGAATTATCTAATAGTTTCCACAACTTTAAAATACTACAATCTGTAATTAAGTGTCTTTTGGAACCCATAAAAGTGTCTTCATTATCACTTTCTAAAACTTTAATATGAACAAAGTCATATCTACGATTTTCAGGTTTTACATTTTCAACCGGTTTCCAATAAGAAAATGCTTCTTCAATTGTTTTTATTTCTTTTAATTGGGTCTTGAACATTCCGTCATAGTAATATTTTTTATTAACATAAATAAAACACTTATTTAAATTTTTTTGTAAAAATGTAGAAGAATAAAATCTGGTGTTTCCAGGATGCGTAACAATAGAAGTTTTTTTATAAACACTTGTAGGATTATCAAAATCAATAACTATATCATTTGAGTTATTTTTAAAACTTGTATGGGTTGGGTTGTTAAATCCATTTGAAATTAGTTCTTGACTTATGTATCTTTTATTTTTAAAATTATAAGAATAGTCAGCATATTCATCAAAGTGTTCTGGAAAATTATTTTCAATATCCATTCTGTTAAAAAAACCTTGTTTGGAAAATAAATAGTCCAATCTAACTTCCAAGTTAGTTGAGTTAAATCTTTTTGAATTTTCTAAATTATAAAATTGCCAAGGTAAATTATCACAAAAAAACAACTTGTGATTTTTAAAAAAGTAGTCTACATATTCTTTATTACCTGGTATATTAGACAACATTTAACAAGTCCTTAAAAAATTGTTGTTCTGAAAGTCCTGGTTGAATTGTCATACGACACCAATTATCTCGTTCTCCGTATGGGTGTATTTTACAATACTTAACTAATACTTTGTGTTTATCGAGAATTTGTTTTGTTTTTAGATTATCATCGTAAGTATTGAAATGTATCCAATTTGCCTCACTATTTAATATACTAAAATTTTTCATCAATGTCAAGACTTTTTTTCGTTCTTCAATAACTTCTTGTGTATAGATATCAACTAAATGAAAGTTATCGATTAAAAACTCACAATACTTCATAGATACACCTGATATCTCATACATTTGTCTAAACTTGGAAATATTTTCTATGTAGTGTGGATTAGAAAAAGTCATACCGACTCTACAACCTGCTGCACCAAATGCTTTGGAAAATGTTCTTGTTACGATTAGATTTGGATACTCATCAATATACTTGATAAAACTATCATAATATAAATCTTCTGTATCTAAAAACTCTATATACGCTTCATCAATCAATACCGGAATACCTGTATCTAATAAAGGTTTAATTTCGTCTATGGTTTTGTAATCTCCGATTGGACTATTTGGGTTTGCCAATATAATCAAATCAGTTTCATCATCAACGAACTTTAACATATGTTCTACTGATAATTGTCTTGTATCTTTGTCGTAGTGTATTCCTCTATATGGACACTTATATAATGATGCGTAAACTCCATACATAGGAAAGGACGGTTCTGATGTAACGATATTGCCACAAGTTGTGAAGGTTTCAAATATAGACTTGATACCGACATCAGAACCATCACTTAAAAATAAGTTTTCTGGTTTTACATTATAAAAATCACATATTTTTTCTTTAAAGTTTTTTGTATTGGGATAATATGCAAAATCCTCTTGTTTTAAACTTCTTAAAAATTTTGTATAATAAGAGTGTGGAATTGGTTGTGAGCGTTCTGATTGATTTAAAATAAAATCATATTCAGATTTATCCGTGTAGTCAAATATTCTTTTTACTTTATGTAAATGTGGTTTCATTTTTTATCTCTTTATAAATTGATTTTGCTAAATTTCTATTCCCTGTTTCAGATAAATGATTATCATCTAAAAGATTTTCTTGAGATAGTCTTACTAAGTTTGGGTTATCACTCAGTTTTAGTAAATTAAGACTACTTATTAATTCATCTAATTCTATATTTTTATTCAATTCTAATGACCAATTTAAATTATTGTGAAGTGTATCCACTACTTCTTTAGAATAATGTTTAATATCTTTTAATCTAATTGGTGTGAATAAATCGAAAAAGTATATTTTTGCACCTAAACTTTGCAAATAATTTTGTAAAAAGTATAACTCATTTATAAATTTATATTGATAGTAGTTTGTATCGTAGTAGTTTTCAAAAAAGTCTTGTCTTTGATTTTTATGTAAATATTTTATACTCTCTGTTAAAACAAATTTGTCATTATAAGAATTTAATATTTCAACTCTATCTAATGATGGAATTTGAAATATAATTAAGTGATTGGATAAATCAACTTTTTTATATGAGTAATTTTTAAGAGCCCTAATACATTGTTCGACTCCCCTACCACCAAATCCAAAGTTTATTTTTTCATCAACATTTAGTAAATTACCCAAGCATCCTATCCAAGAAAAGTTTTCAGTAATCCATTCTGGTGAAACTTCTTCTCTATTATATAAATCTTTTAATTGTTGGGATAACAGTTTTCCGTTTTTTTCTATCGCACAACCTTGTGTATGTGAACACCCCACTCCTATTAATGTTTTTTTCATTTTTTCTCCAAAAATACTTGACATTGTTCCGAAGAATCACTATATTCATATGTAAGAATATTAAATCTTAATTCCAGTTTATCTTTCCACCAAGTATGCGGTTTAACAATTAAGTGTGCGTTTTTACCATTTGGTAATCTTCTAACTGCTTCTCTACAAGATATAGTGAAAAATCCTTTATCCAAAACTACTCTTTGTAAATCATCTAAAACATTTTCAATATATTCGGGTTCAATGTGTTCTAAAACATCTATACACACTACAAACTTTTCTGGTTCTGGTGATTGACTTTTTTCTTCTATACCTGGTTCATACTCAATAACTTCATAATCACTTGGTAAACTATCTTTTAATCCACCCCAACCCGAACCATAGTCTAATAGTCTTTTTATATTATATTCATCTAACAATTTTTTTATACTTGAAGATTGACTTTTTGCTACACGACCCCATTTATCAGTTTGATGAACTTGTTGTAGTATTTTTTTATATTCTTCTGATATTAATTTCATTCTGTATTATCCCATTCAGTATAGAATCGTTTATCTATTGTATTCCAATCTCCAAACATATACTCAATTCCTTCTTCTTGATAAATTTTTCTCAATATAGATGGTGTGGGCCAACCTTTTTTCATAAACGGATTTGATTTTTCTTTTATAAGTTTTGGTATAGCACCCATTTTTATAACCATAAGATTTTTATTAAACAAGTGTTCGGCTGGTGCATAGTGATTAGTTTTTTCTATTAGTTCATTACTTTTATAACTATCATACATTTCTGAAAACTTATCCATTGACTTTTCAGTCCCAAAATGAAAATAATCTCTTTCTAAAATTAATCTACTTTGGTTAGAAAAACTTTTTAAAGCTGGGGCATTAAAAAAAGCATTATCAGTAAAGTGGTGAGGTTTATTTCTAACCAATCTAACACAATCTCTGATTGTTGTATATGGAATGACTACATCATTTCGTGTTGTTATGACACCATCAAATTTTTCTCCCGATTCATTTCTAAGTTTATGGACGTGTTTTATTGCATAAGCCATATATGGTAAACTTGATGGTTTACTATTTCTATGATAAACCTTAGTATCGTCTAATTTAGTCCAATAGTTTACAAATTTATATTTAGTAAAGTCTATATCTTTAATTATACCTTCAGCAGTTCTGGTTTTATCATACCAAGCATCATCTCTTTTCCAAGTAGCAATGTAAAAAACAAACTCTACATCATCAAATAAGTTATTCCAATGTTGATATAATGGGTAGGTTTCTTCCCAAAACCTAATTAAACCTGATATACAAACTGCTATTCTTTTCATTATACTCCTAAATACTTTAACATTGGTGATAATTCTTTATAAGAACAATTATTACAATGTGAAGTTGGATTGTTTGTATTACAACCCCTTTTAACATTTTGGTAGTCTGTCATTTGTCTGATTTCATCGATTGAGTTAACGAATAAATTTCCAAATGGTTTAGCTCCTGTGTTCAAGCAACACATTTTTACATTACCCTCTACGGTAGTGTATAATGCATTGTTTACCCAAAAACAATCGTTGTAATCCCACTTGGATTTGCCCATAATTTTACCACTCCAATTTTCTTTTAAATAATCTAATTGGTGTTGAGTATAACCTGATGTTGCTATGTCGTCTTTAATGCTTTTACCTTCATCCCAAATTTGTGCGATGTTTAATCTCAATTGACCCAAATCATAATTTACTCTAAGTTCATCTATCTTTATGATGTCATCTACATTATATGCATTTACTACATAATTAACAACAATATCACAACCTTGTCTATCAACTTCTCTCGAATTATCTAAAAACTTTATCAACTTACTCCATTTTGCAGGTGCTCTATCTCGTTCGTAATTCTCTTCATATCCGTCAATTGAAAAATACAACATATCAATATATTGTAATGAATTCTCAAATACTTTACGAAGTTTTTTACCTGGTGTGATATCATATTGACAATTCGTTGCCACTACTACTTTACAATCTGGAAACACTTCTTTAAACATACGACACACTTCATCAAATTGTGGGTGTAGAAATGGTTCACCCATACCCATAAGTTTTGCCTCTTGGATTGGGTGGTGTTTTATTCCGTCTAATAACTTACCCCAATTTTCTAATGACATATGTTTGAGTGGACCGATTACATCAGTTCTATTACAAAAACTACAATCTAAGTTGCAATAATTGGTTGTTTCTAAATATGCGTATGTTATTGGTTTAGCCATAAGTTTTAATTAAATCCTTTCCAAGTTTTATATGGTCTTGTTTACTTGGATGACCGTCTAAGTAACGATATGTATTTATATATTCCCTCCAATTGTTGTATCCACCTGGTTTATACCAATTTAACCTTTTATCAAGGTTATTTGATAAGGGAAGTGCATAAAAATAAATAATATTAGAATTTAAACTTTTTATGTAAGTTTGTAGTAAATCTGCTTTCATAAATAGTTTTTCTTCTTCTATATCATCATTGTAAAAATAACCATATTCGGTATCATTCCAAGTTTTTATCATTTTTTTGTCAACATCTTTATAAAAGTGATTTAGTTCAAAGTCTCCTAAATTACTATAACCAATCCATTCTTTTTTATAATCAAAGTATAAATCTTTTCTATGCAAATAAGTAAACCCAACTAAGAATAAAGTATGTTTTACTTTGTTAGGATTTTCTTGTATCCATTGATAAATTTTTCTAAATGCTCTATCATTGGAACCACCACCTTTTGCTAAATTTATATCTTGTGCTTCGAGTCCATCAGCTAAAATTTTAGAAAATCTATATTTTCTAATATCACTTGGGTCTTCTGACATATTTTGTCCTGCAGAAAAGCTACAACCACTTGTAACTACATACTTAATCTTGTCCACTCAAATATTCCTGTAAGTCTTCTGGTGTTCCTAATGAATAACATTTATCCACCATAAACACTCCTACTCGTTTTCCGTCACGAACTGCCCAATTATAAACTGGTGCTACATAGAACTCTCCGTTGGTTCTACTATTATCGTGAATCATTTGTTCTGCATACTTTACAAAATCACTACCTTTTTTCCAATAATAATATCCTGCTGTTGCATACTTTGATATTTGTTTCTTTTCTGCTACCTCTTGGACATATCCATTATCGAGTGTTCTGGCATAACTCCAAGCATTTCCTTCTCCGTAAAAACAAGGAATTACTCCGTCAAATTGTTCACACATTTCAAACAATCTTTCTATATCCCAATCTACTAATTGGTCTGAGTTCATAGTCATCAATGGTGTATCATCATTGATTAAATCTTTTGCTTGTAATATGGTTTGTGCAGCTCCTTCTGTGACATCATCTAATATTACGACATCATAAGAATTATGACCGATAACTTTTTCAAATTCTGTAAAATCGTATTTGTCAAAGTCTTCCTGTAAACAAATCAATATAAACATATATTCTTTGTCAAACTCCATACCTAAGTTTTTTATCACTCTGTGTATCATTGGCTTTCCATTTACATCAATAAATGGTTTTTTGTCCGTATATCCTTGCTCTTCAAATCGTGAACCACGACCTGCCATTGGTATCAATATATTACACTTTTGTTTCATTGAAAAAGTCTCCTGCGTTTATTCCTCTATCATCTATGAAGTAATCTCCGTTGTGTCCTTTGAAACACAACTCGTGATATTTTACTCCCCATTCTTTTAATTGTTGTTCTGTAATTGGACGATAATGTTTTTCTCCTCTACCACTCTTTAATCCACGAGCAGTATAGAAAACTATTGTGTGTCCTTCGTCGTATAGTTTGTTTATTTTTGCGATTCTATCCAAATAAGGTTCTCGACCGATTACCTTACCTTCTTCTTTACATATAGTTCCGTCTATATCTATGACATACTTCATACCTTCACTTCTCCTATTTTTTTGTCATCTAAAAACAATTCGTATTGTTTTTTGTCTAAGTCTATGTTCATTATTAAATGAGTATTGTTTTTAAAAATTTGTTTTCCAGACTCTAAGGTAAATTGTTTTTGTCCTCTTGGTATTTGTAAAAACATTGGATAGTCATTACCACTCATTCCACACATAAATAATCTATGTGTTCCTGCAACTAAAAAGGCCCATAAGTGAAATGATGTATTTGGAAACAATAACCCATTTTGTAAAACACTTCTAAAACCCAAGATTGGAAAGTCGTGATTCCAATTTGGATACTTTTTATCAAACTCATCTATTTTTGTTTCTATTTCATTTAAATCATTCCAATCGTTTATTTGGCTGATAAACTTTCTTGGAATTTCCATATCCCAACCATTATTTGTTTTTTCCATATAATCAACTATAATTTGATTAGGAATACTTATATATAAATAGTTAGGTTCAATACTATTATTCAAAATTCTTTTATAGTGGTGATGATACAAATCTAAATGTTCAAATGGCGATTTTACTGCTAAATCTCTAACTTGATAATTTGATGTAGAACCTATTAATTTGCTTGTATATTTTTTTCTAAATAGTGGTTGACCTTCTGGCCAAAAACATACTTGGTGTTCAGAATTATCTTTGTTAAATTTATCATATAAATCTTTCATTTCCGGTATGTCTTTATATTTCTCTTCGTATTTTATTAATGAACCTACTTTATATTCTTCAAATTCTTTTAAAGTAGCATCAACCCGATATAATAATTCGTGTAAAGAAATCATATCAAATTCTTTTAAATCTGAAAAGTGTGGTTTCCAATATTTCACTTCCATAATGACTCCACCAATTTAAAATCTGTTTCCGTATCAACATCTATTAACTCTTGTTCTGACCAATCCACAATAAATGGTTTTGGATTTTCTTTTTCATTTGGAAACAATTCCCAGTTATCTAACATATATTGTTTTTTATAAAATACCAATGAATGTGTTGCCGAGTAAACCCAAGGTCCTGATGTTGTTGACAACCTGTCATTTTGTTTAAAGTTTATAGGAGTTTCATCTTTGTCCCAAAAAAAGTTTCTTTCTTTTTTTACCGTAATCATACTGTCGAGTGTTGAGTATTTAAACATTGTAATGATTTGTTGTAATTTATCAACTTTTAAAAATGGTTGACACGGATTTAAATTTACTATGTAATCTGATTTAACATTTTCTAAATGTTTATACATAATGTTATGTGGTGCGTTTCCAGGTGCAACCGAATCATATTTTCTACGTAAGATTTTCACACCATCAATTACTTTGTCTTTTAATTCTTGGTCATATACTGCTAAATACTTTTCATCTAACTCTAATTTACTTAATTTTTCCAAAGCAATATCAATCAAAGTAGTATCTCCTAATGGTCGTAAATGTTTATTAGGACACCTTGTGCTTGTTTTTCTTGCGTGTATAATTCCGGCTATTTTTTTCATAAAACCTCTTTGTAAAATTTTAAATATTTTTCTCTTAAATTTACTTTCATTATTATTGTTTTGTCAAAGTGTTTTTCAAACTTAACTTCCCACTCTCCCTTTGGTATTTTTCCATTTAACATAGGACATTGTAAAAATATAGGAACATCACTTTTTGTATGTGCTAAAAAAAATGACCTATGACTTCCTCTAAGAAAGGCATATTTTGATGAATTATAACATATTGGATATATAATTCCATTCTGTTTTAAAGTAATATACTGAGAAACTTCTAAATCTTTGCTCCAATCTTTTGTTTGATAACTTCTAAACATTGTGTTCATATAACTTGTTTCCGGATACTTTTTGTCATATTCTTGTATTAGTGTGTCAACTTTCTCTTTGGAAAGGTCTGTCTTATCTATGTCGTTTAAAAACTCTCGATATGGTTCAATGTTGTCATTAGAAAAAACTGACACCTGATGATTGTTAAATAATTCAAATGGAATTTCTAAATAAACAAAGTGTGTCCAAGTTTTTCCCAACCCCTTCATATCCATAGAAACCACATCTGCTTTTGCTTGTGTAAGTTTATTTCCGTGTGGGTCGATGTTATAATATCTTGGTGAATAACCTCCCCAAAATCCTTTATTGTCTACTTTTTCTATGTCTGAATTGATTGGTCGTTCATTATCACCACCAAGTTTCTCAAATTTATTTTCTTCCAGTAAAGACTGATTTTTTAAATATAAATCAACAACATCTTGATATGGAATAATATCAAAAGACTTTAAATGTTTAAAAGTATCAAACCAATATCTAACCCTTGATTTCATTGTAAACCTTTATCCAATCGTCTCCATAATCTCCTTCCCAAGTTTCGTGCCAAGGACCACCATTTGTAAAGTGAACTACTTTTGGATTTTCCATATATTTGTAGTCCCCTTCTAAGTAATTGTAAGTCAAAGGAATACTTCCAATAGAACTTGCCCAAGACATTCTATGTAAATATTTTGGACTTTCAGTATTGACTACCTCTACTGATAATTTTTGTGTATCTGGATGTTCACAATTAAACATCATCAAACTTGACCAGTTTTTTCTCGGATATGTTGTTTGTTGTAGTCCGTCCATTTTTGTAGTGGTGTTTGGTGTGTAGTCGTGTTGAACACAAGACACCGCATCAGTATCATCATAAAATTCTAATAACTCCTCAACATTACAATTCCATAAAAAGTCTGAATCACAAAATACTGCTATCCCTTTGTAGTCGTTTAAAAATGGAACTAAAAATCTACTATAAGTAAATTCTGTTGATGCTAATGGGTCTACATCTCTGTAATAACAACCTCTATCAACTAACTCACTCAATATGATTGGTTCTACTTCTATGTGTGGATTGTGTTTTTTGATTGAATATTCACAAACCTCATATGGGGCATTAACCACTTTGTCAAACTTCTCTATAAAACTTTGTCTACTATCAAATCCTATATACACTTTCATAAAACTTTATTAACTCCTTTGTAAATAACTCGTGTCCTTTACGACTCGGGTGTTTGTGAACATTTTCATTTCTATCATTATCAACGGTAAAATAAACCTCATCTGTTTCATATAATGTTTCATCATTAAAATCCCACAAGTAAGACCATATATTTTTTTTACCAATTTCCCAATAATATGTTGTATCAATTTGCTTTGGTATTTCATTTCTAAACATAGGTTCAAAGGCATCAAACATTATGTAATTTACCTTTCTATATTTAAGAAAACTTTGTATCATATGAACTAAATTTAAATTGTAAATATCATAATACTTTTCATCATAAACATTTAATAAAAAGTCTTTAACATATTGTTGGTAGAAATCTTCATATAATTGATTAGACTTATTATCTTTGTCTTTCCATACAATTTTTGTTGAACCCATTGTTAAGTTAGTCATTTCTTTAACACTCCAAGAAATGTCTGCCATAACATTTTCACTAATAATACTTGGGACAAATGTTGCATTATCTCGTAAAGATGATGTAAATCCGATTAAAACAAAGTCCCCTTCTTGAAATCCATTGTTATAGTCGAACTGAAAAATGGAATCAAGAATAACCTTATTACTACAACCGATATTACCTCGATTAATATAAGAAACATTATAATTGTCGGCAAAAAACTTAGTAAATGAATTTTCATCTCTAAATTTTTTCATTCTTTGTCTTGCTTCTGTTTTTTCTTTATCTGTCCACTTATCCCAATCTGGATGTTTTCCTAATTGGGATTCTTCGTAAGATTTGTCAGTTCCAAGTCCTGCTGTAAAACTATCTCCAAATGATATTACTCTTTTCATAATCCTACCTTTTTACAAAATTTATCAAAGTCTAATAAATAATAATTTTCCCAATTGTAATCATTATAAGTTCCTTTCACATCATTAACATCAAAAGTTTTCCAATCATCAACCAACACCATAGGAAACCACTTTGAGAAATGTTCTGTCATAGGATTTTTATCAACGATAGGAATTACTTTTAAGTAAAGAGATTCCCAAAGCCTATGTGTATCAATTCCATTTCCTTCTGGACAAACACTAAATTCATAAGTAGACAAGTTTTCTATGTAATCATTATATGGTATCATTTCTAACCACTCGATTCCTTGTGATGAAATACTTTCATAACAATCTGGTCTTTTTTGGTCTCTACATCCACCTTCAACTTGAAAGTTAAAATATACAAAATTATTTCTTTTATCTTTTATTTTTACATTTTCCCAAACTGATAAGTCTCCCCATTTCCAACAAGAATTGGCAATACCAATTGGTATCGGAATAACTCTTTTATCGTATGTCATTGTATTCTGTGTGTATATTTTTTTACAATTCGGTATATCAAAATAAATTAAATCATCATCGGTAAATGGCGAGTCATTATTATGTAAAATTAAATTAAATGGATTTTTAAATTGTGATAATATCTCAAACATATTAACTTCTTTTAACTCAGATTTTTTATTTATTCTTTGTAATGATAGTAAGTGAAATAAGTTATTATTTATAAAAACCATTTCTCTGTTATCGAAGTTTACAAAATCAAACTCTCTAACATTGATATACTTTTCGGAATGATACTCAAACTTAATCATTAGTTCTGTGCTAAGATTGTGATTACAAATTTGTTGAAACTTTTCTCCTGTAATTATATTCACTTTTTATACCAATCCCTAAAATATTTTTCCATTTTATGAAAATCGTTATGTTCCATTAGATGTAAATCGTCTGGACAACCTAATTTCAGTAGTGTTTCTATAAAAGTAAATTGATTTGGTTGAATGGATTGTGGTGTTATTCCATACTCTCTAAAATATTCTTGCATTAGAACCCCAGGCCCCATTGAACCTGTAAATAATTTATCTTTAATAATATTTCTTCCGTCTAACATTTTTTGTCTATATGAATACATTTGAGACACTAAATCCATAGTGTAAGAATTTCCATAAAAAACACAATCGTTTACATTATACATACCAAACTCGTGCTCCATAATTCCTCCGTGTGTAGAGTAGAGTAAATTATTTTCTAAATGTTCTGGACTAAAGTGATACTTCGGGTCAAACACTACATCTGGTCTTGACTTGATAACAACATCATATTCTATATTGTTTTCTATTTCATATTCTCGTTTCAACATTATAGATTGTGCCATACTATAAAACAAACTACTCCAATGGTCGTGTTGATAAAAAAACTCTTGCTTTTTATCATCAAATACATAACCTTTTGGTTGATACCACTCCACTACTTTATCAAATTCTTCTTGTGAAATATCTCTCCACTCATATGGTTGAGATACTCCTTTTCTATCTCCACTATAATCCCAAGTGTGAATAAAGTAATCTACCTGTTCATTTGGGCCTGATGACCAAAACCATTTTTGATTTTCTTTTGCCATTTCCCATTGACGAAGTTGTCCACTCATACAAATTGCTATTTTCATTTTAAACTCTCATATATTCTATCAAATAATTCCTTGTTTGCGTTTGGTGAAGGGTGTCCATCGCAAAATCTTTTTCCCCAAGGTGGTTGATTTCTTCTAAATCTCACATTATCACTAAAATCTTCTTTATCAACATTGTATACTTGCCAATGTAAATATCCATACCAACAATCCTCTTCTGTATAATCATTATCCAGAAAAGAAATATAATTTATTTTTGATTTAATATCACCTAAACTATCCTGTAAAGAATTGTGTAATCTGTAATCACAATTATTACCTTTCAAATAATGATGTAAAAACATAACTTCTTGTTGAAGTTTTTTATCATTATGTTCATCACTATAAAACCACTTGTAATAATATTCTATCCAATTTCTTAAAACGTTTGGTTTTTCAAAGTTATTAGTTACTCTTTCATTCATTACTTCTAATGATTTATCATCATAAGAATTTATCTGTGCTGGGTGTAGGTTATAAAATCTATTCATATGTTCACTAAAATAAGAAAATCTTGCTGTTCCAGATAAACCTATAATCATCAATGGATTTTTATATGCAGTATTTGACTCTACCCACCTATAAAGTCTTCTAAAAATTGTATCATTTGCTGCTCCGGTTTTTGCTAAATTAACAAAATCACAATTTAATTTATCTGATAGTAATTTTGATGCTACAACTTCTGATTGTAAACTTACTCCATTTTCATCACGAACTCTATCCCCGTTCATAAAACTACAACCAAAGTTTACCACTACATCATAATTCATTTAATGCCTCCCATATGTTTTTTACTTTTATTCTATGTTGTCTCATTTGTCCAAATAAATTTTGTGGTGTTCTGTGTTGGTTTCCAACTATCCATAAAACAAATGAACCACAATACAATATACTATCATCTATTTCACATTCTTTCCAATTGGCAGAATACTTTACATCATTAACATAAATGGTATTTTCATCTAATGGTAATGAAAAGATTTTATCGGTGTCTAAATTATCAAACTCTTTATTAAGAATTAAATTACCAGAAAAAACTTCATCATTATCGAGTTCTTGCTTTTTAATTCTAAATACTTCTTTAACTAAATCCATATCTGGTGTAATGGTGTTATACTTTCCGTTGTAATATGTTTCGTTCATTAAAATATCCTATCGTATAAATTTGTTTTTACATCATAGTTTTCTATAACATCAATGTTGTGTTGTAGAGTTTCTTTCATATCATTATACATATAAAGTAAACTACTTTCATCATATTCACTTAAATCCAAAGCTAAGTTCATAACCATTTGTAATCGTTTCCAATCATCTGGTTCATCATCATAACTTTCGTCCCACCACTTATCGAAGGTTTTAAATCCATATTGTTTCATAGTTTCTAATGATTTGTATGGTGCAAATTGTATAATCGGGTGTCCACAATACATAGGATTAAAAGTAGAACTATGTAGATGATGTCCGTTTGTGTCAAATGGAAAGGCACCCATAACAATACTGATAAATGAATTACGATAGTGTATCGGGTTAAATGGTAAGTCTGCGTCAAAGAATCCTTCTCCTATTCCTGCTGGTCCGTGATTAGTTTTATCTGTATCATCAATATCAAATGGTAGTTTTGATTTTAAATCATTAATGTTTTCTTGTTGTGTGTATTTGTAAAATTGTCTTGGATAGTTTTGGTCTTTATAAAGATTTGGAAAACTAACCAAACACTTATCAAGTATTCTTTCGAAATTTAAAAACAACATAAATATATCTCGTTCATCACGATTAGTTCTATTAATTTTTAAAAAGTGTTTCATTTTGAATATATTTACTGACTTGTATTTATGTTCCATTTCAGCAGAAACTTTTTTTGGTAGATGTCCCAATTCTTTTAGTCGTTGTATATCAAAGACATTCCACATAATCGATATAACATTAATCTTATCTGCTCTATGATATTCTTGGTGTGTTTTTTCTGCTATCAAATTATTTGTAATGAAGTAGATATTTTTTGTTGGAAGTTTTAATTTATCAATACTTTGATAAAATGGATTTAAAAACTCTTCTCCTTCAATAGATTTACCTTCGAGTGTATTATCAAAAATTAATTTACAATTTCCTTTTCTAACTTCTTCTAATATCCTATTTGGTATAACATCTAAGTTTTTTGCCCATAATGGTTGATTATGATGAACGTGAACAAAATAACTAAATTCTGAATTAAAGTCAAAGTCTTTTTCTTTTGTCAGTTCTAAATTTAAAATATCTGGTAAACTTGAATGACTAAATAATGGACGACAAATTGGTAATCCACGGTTGTCCAATTCGTTTATTTCTGGAATATGTTTATATCTTTCGATAACATCTTGGGTTGGTTCGTGCAAACTAACCTGATTGAAATTATTTGTTAAAGCTATCATAAATAACCTCCGATATATTTACACAACCTTCTTCTGTTGGGTGTGATGTGTCGTCTATAAATTTTTCTTTCCAAGACTTATCAAATGAAATAACATTTTTAAACTTTGAACTATCAATCAATGTATTCCAATTAACAAACCTATAATTAAAATCATTTTGATTTAAAAATGATTGTAGTAATAGTATTTGTGTTTCTAAGATTAAGTTTTGATTATTAGATAAGTTTTTATCATTTTCAACTAATACTTGATAAAAATCAACAAAAGAATTATATAATTTATTATATTTACTTGTATTTAAATTTTTACTAAAAAGATTGATTTCATTTTGGTCAAATGTATATGGTGATGATACTCTTCTCCAAGTGCTTAACTTAACCTGTGAGTTTCGACCGACTAAATCACTATTAGTAATGTTGGTTATAAACTTATCAAATTGTAACATAGTTCGGGATTCCCAAGTAAGTCCAATCACCACTAATGTATCATCACTATTTAATTTTTGTAAATGATTTACTGAATTATACATTATTGATGACATAGAGTTTCCGTTTACTGCTTGGTTTATCAAGTTTAAATTCATTTTTTTTGATAAAAGTTCTGGCCAAGTCAGTCCCTCTTGTATTTCGTGTCCTGCTGTAAAACTGCAACCATTTATATATAAATTTTTACTTGACATTTTCAATAAACTTTCGTATCTTACGATAGGTGACATCTGATGAATCTTCTATTTCTAACACCGGTGAACCTGTTTCTCTTGCTCCTTTTCTTCCTAATTCAGAATCTTCCAGTATAATGGTTTCTTTTGGACTAACTCCAGCTTTAATCATACATCTTAAATAAATTTCTGTATTGGGTTTTGGATTCACTACATCTTGGTTAGTGAATACAAATTCTAAATGGTCGATAAATCCTCGTCTTGTTAATTGGACAATTGCACTATGACGAACTGAATTAGTTGCACAACACAATGTATATCCGTCTTTTTCTAATCTTTCCAATACTGATATTAATCTTTCGTCTGTTTCCAAATCATTAATCATTTGTATTGTTAAGTTTTGTTTATCTTCCCAAACCTTATCGTGTAATTCATAAGGTAAGCCTTTTTGTTGTGATAACATAGTTAGTTTTGTTCTCGTAGGATTTCCGTCATATTCGGATAAATGTTCATCACGATTGATAACATATTTTTTATCTATATTTTTCAGTGCTTGGTTTAATGAGTTGTAATGTATTTCTTTGGCATCAACCAATACTCCGTCCAAATCAAATATGATTAATTTAATCATCAAAGTTCCAATCACTCAAAACTTTCTGAGTATAGTTATCAAAGTAATCGATAAAGTTTCTGTGAATATATGGTATTTTGTTTTGTGAATTTACTAAAACCTTTTTCTTACTACTTTCACTAAATTTTTCATAATACTTAGATAAATTCATAGGAATGAACTCATAATCTTCGTAGTGTATTGTATGAAGTTTATATTCTTCTTTTAGTATTTTTAACATATTAAGTTCGTCTTGATATGCTTTCATTAAGTAATTTAAATAGTAGTAATAATTAGGTTCACCATTATTTCCTTTTTGAAAAATATCATTTTCCCAACCCAAGTGTAATTTCATACAATCAAGTTTATGGTTCAACAAGTAGTTATGAAACTCAACCATATCTTGAGTTTGCTCTAATGGTGTTTTCCAATCTTTATGGAACAATCCTTTATTTATTAGTTCTTCCCATATTGGTAAAGAAAGTAAAGACATTAGTTTATCTTTTCGTTCCAATATAACAAGATTATAATTTTTACTTAATTTATCAAAATAACCTTGATTGTAAAAATGACTTATAACCAACGAGTTATTTAGTAAAATAGTTGCATAGTTTGTGTGCTTTAACATTTCTTCGGTTTGAGTTTTATATGACTTTCCCGATAAAGTGTCAAAATTTAATTCTTTAAAATTAGATATTTTAATACCATTAGATTTTAACATTTCAGTCAAAGTTAAAAGTAGTTGTGTTCCACCTGAACGATAATGTGAAAGTATTATTGTTCCTTTTTTGTTTTCATCGTATAATTGAAAGTTATCCATTAATGTGCCTCTTGATAGTTAAACTTAATTTCTTTGCCCAAAGGTGTTGTGCTTTTTCTGTTGGGTGATAATCTTTTTTATTAAACATATTTTCTTCAAACTTTATTCTATCTTTTTTAAGTAAGAAGTTTCTAAACGAAATTGGCATAAATATATCTTGTCTTAATGAGTTAAAGTAATTCATTAAATAATAGTGTCCCATTTTGTCATAACCATTTTCTGCTATAACATCGTCTACCTCAATAGAGTTTAATAAATTTGATTCAGAATTTTCTTGTAGAGTTTCATAAAAAGCATCAAAAAACAAATGTTTTACTCCAAGGTCTTTTAAAAATAAATGTAAAAACATAACCTGTTGTAAATACCTTTCTAAATACTCTTCTTCATTCCAATACTTTTGAACATATATTTCCCAAAATTTCTGAACATCATCATCTGGGTGATGGTATTCTCGTTGAACTGGATATAAAGTATCCCATGCTCCGTAGTCTTCACCACGATAGAAAAAGTCTTTTCTTTCCGGTGAAGTCCAACCAATCACTACATATATATCTCTTGCTCTATGTTCTGATAATAAATTTTTTACTTCTCTAAGAGTTCTACGAACTATTCCGTCATTAGAACTTCCTGCTACTCCATTGTTAATGATTTCAACATTAAACAATTGTCCCAATTTATATGGGTAAAGTTTTGGTAATCTATAAGAGTCATTATCTGGATGATTAACATTGGTTATTCCTTTTTTTTCTAATTTTGGGTCTATATCGTGGCCACCCGTCCAACTACAACCATCACATAAAATTACTTTCATTTATACCTCTCAATATAGTCTGAACAAACTCCTGCCACATAATTAGGAACATCTTTTCCTAATGGTGGCATAACACAAATACTTTTCTTGGTCATTTGATAAGACCAACTTGTCCAAAAATAACCTTTTGATGTTAGTGCAGCAAAGTCTGTATCGTGTGCAAAACAATGTATGTTTGGGTCTTCCGTCATACGATAAAACGACCTGATTTCTTTTGCGTGACACCACAATCCTTTTTGTCTTAAAAACTCAACATCAATAAGGTATTCTGGTCCGTCGTGTCCTAAATACCAAGCACCATATTT
>Ga0208162_1000075_pt1 | contig 47220 bp, 72 predicted proteins | sample CB_VirMetaG_4_FD_184539 | JGI IMG/M metagenome (GOLD analysis project Ga0208162, IMG submission 184539) | Freshwater to marine saline gradient viral communities from Chesapeake Bay - CB_1508_1M Viral MetaG (SPAdes) (version 4) | ecosystem: Environmental > Aquatic > Marine > Coastal | place: USA... | reverse complement strand
TCCTATGTATCTTCGTTCGGAAATGGCGGCATAGTATTTTCAGCGCAAGCTGGTGCATTTTCAGGCTCAACGGGCATTGAGAACATGCGCCTGGACTCCAGTGGCCGCTTGGGTCTGGGGACTAGTAGCCCTAGCGATCAGCTTCACATCTATACAAATCAAGCCGATAACGTCATTGCCAAGTTTGAAAACGCTCACGGTTCCAACGGCAACTTATTGCAGTTTGTCCACGGTAGCGGCGGAGCTAATGTCGCTTATTTGGGGCACGGTGGGGATACTACTGGTAATCTGCTAATCTTTAATGCTGCGAACACGGCCACCACGTTTTCAACCAACAACACCGAACGCGCCCGCATCACAGCGGACGGGAAGCTGGGTCTGGGAACAAGTAGTCCTAGCAGCATCTTTGAGGTAAAAGCTTTTAATCCTGACGTTCACATTTCAAATACATTTGGTACGGGTCAGCTAAGGATTGGATCGTTTAACAATGGTTCGTTTATCGGCACCTATGGCGACAATGGTGGCATTTCTGACGTTATTCGTTTTGGAACCAGTAGCGGCACCGAACACATGCGCCTGGACTCCAGTGGCCGCTTGGGTCTGGGGACTAGTATCCCTCAGAGTCTTTTACATGTTCACAACCCAAGTGCTGCTGATGCTCACCTAAAACTCTCTAATAACACTACTGGATCAGGTCAGTATGATGGGTTTGCTTTTGAGTGCTCAAGCACTGGTTTAGCTAAAGTTACTCAATGGGAACAGCATCCAATTTACTTTTACACAAACAACGGTAGCGCTGTAGATGTCCGGTTAGCAATTACTGCGGCAGGCAAAGTCGGGGTTGGCGTCTCGAATCCTGTAGGTGCATTAGAAGTTAATGCAGCCGCTGCTACGTCTCCATTTATTGCCAAGATCAATGCCGCTGAAGCCGTCCGCATCGACAGCTCCGGCAGATTAGGTCTGGGGACTAGTAGCCCAGAAGCAGAGTTGCATTTGAATGACGCAACTGGCGTATCTCGCATACGTCTTACTGGTGGTGCTGTGGGCGCAGATAGCTTTGAAATCGGTCAAGCTATTGCTGGGGTATCTAACTCAGGTTTCTCGATCTATGACGTTGATGCAACTGCGACTAGATTTGTAATTGACTCCTCAGGTCGTGTAGGGATTGGCACTAGTAGCCCTAGTAATACCATTGACGTAAATGGAACAGGTCGCTTCAGGTTAGGAGGAACAAACCAACTTGTTTTCACAACCGAAGGCGGCAGTCCTTATATTATTTCCGAACAAAACGCTCCATTACATTTTGGAACAAATAGCCAACTCCGAGCAACCATCGACAGCTCCGGCAGGCTGTTAGTTGGCACGTCTACAAGCCGTGTTGTCGGAGGCGCAACTGAACGTGGCGTTCAAATTGAATCAACAACCTCAGGACCTCTTGGTCTTTCGATCGTCAGAAATTCAAACGATTCTAGTGGAAACACATTAGTTTTTGGCAAGTCTAGAGGAACAGCACTTGGATCAAACACAGTAGTTAGTAATGGCGACACTCTAGGATCTATTTCTTTTACAGGGGCAGATGGTAGCGACCTAGGGAGTTTTGCCGCTTGGATTCAATGCTATGTAGACGGCACTCCAGGCGCTAACGACATGCCGGGCCGTCTAGTGTTCTCCACTACTGCCGACGGAGCGAGCAGCCCGACGGAGCGGATGACTATCAAAAATGATGGCAACGTAATCATTCCCGCCGTTTACTCATCCACTACTGCTACGGCTGCAAACGTAAACGTTAATACTGACGGATATCTCATCAGGTCTGTTTCATCTATCAAATACAAAACAAATGTTGAAACGCTGCAAGATTCCTATGCAGATTCTATTCTTAATTGCCGTCCTGTCTGGTATCAGTCAACCTCTGATTACGACAACAAGGAATGGGGCTATTGGGGATTCATTGCCGAGGAAGTTGCTGAGATTGATCCGCGGCTTTGCTTGTTTGCTAAAAATGAAGACGGCGGCCTAGAGCCAGAAGGCGTTCAGTACGACCGCTTTGTTCCTCACTTGCTGAACCTACTCAAACGGCAGAAGGAGCAGATCGAGGCGATGGAAGCTCGGTTGTCAGCGCTTGAAGCCTCGTAGTCCTACTCTCTAGTCAACTTCTAATTTGACTCAAGTTTGAAGTTGGCTAGACACCTTCCCTAAAAGGGTGGGCAGCCGACCCTTCCCAACAGGCTGCAACCCTCCTACTCTGTATCAGTCTGGTTCTTCATCATGGCCACCACCTTTACATGGGGTATCAACACCCTTGAGCGCGAAACCGACGACGGCTTTGTGTTCACCGCTCACTACACCGTCAACGCTAAAGACGACACCTATTCTTCTGGTGCTTATGGCAGCGTTGGTTTTCAGCGTCCCGAGAATCTCATTCCTTATGCAGATTTGACCGAGGAAACCGTGATCGGCTGGGTCAAGGAAGCACTCGGCGGCGACGAAAAAGTCACCGAAATCGAAGCTGCCCTCCAAGCTCAAATTGACGAACAACGCGCACCGTCTAAAGCTGCTGGCGTGCCTTGGTAATGGCTGTAAAAAGCAAAACAGCACTGGGGCGCGTCGATCACAAAGTTGGTCGACCCAAAACAACTAGTCAAGGCATGGGGCAACACAGCCGTCCACGTCGTCGCGGCAAGAAACCTTTGCGCGGGCAAGGACGCTAACCTATAAAAAAGGTCGGCGGTATGCCTCGCAATGGAGCAACACGAAGAGGCGCTAATTACAGCCAAGCCCCCTGAAAGCCCGTTCAACCAAATGATTCCGGCTCTACTAACCGCTGCGGTGGTTGGTTTAGCCGGTCTTTTTATGCAGGTCGCCAAGCTGGATCAATCCGTCAACACTGTCGCCGCCGACATCCAAGAGCTTAAAAACGACAGCAAGGAGCGCTTATCTGATTTGGAAGGTCGTGTTAGATACATTGAGATGTCGATTGGCAAGAGCAGGTAACTCTCTACACTGAAGGCAAACGCGATTCAATCATGGATCCCACCACCGCTGCCGCCATCGCAATCATCGTGGCTGCAGGCTCCGAAATCATCACCCTGCTGCCGATCAAAGAAAACTCCTGGGTGCAGTTGATCATCAAAGCCCTGAAGGTTGTTTTCCCAAAGCGCTGAAGGCTGACACCGTATGGCTAGCGCGATTCGGTCAAAAGACTTGGCGTGATCACCTGCGCAAAGCAGCACAGGATTACAAGTTCGAGAAAACGCTAGGTCCAAGACTGGATCGCGCAGAAGCTGACTGGTTAGCAGATCAGCCAGTAACACCAACACCTGTTGTGGTGCATGAACCGCTTGATGATGAGCTACAAACCGGCGAAAGCCGGAAGCTAGGCGGCGCTATGCAAATTAAAGCACCTTGGCTTGATCAATGAGCACGATTCAACTGCGTGATGCCGCAAAGCATTTCAAGCTGCTACCGCATCAGTTAGCAGCGTGGGACTGGCTGCAGGAACAGCTATCTGCTGATGTGCTGGCGCAGTTTGCTGAGTTGTATCGCGCTGATCCGCTACTTAAGCAAACGCTGCCACCGGCTTGGTTGGCATTGAGTCTAAAGATCATCAAAAAGTGGGAAGGCTGCAGGCTTGAGGCTTACCACTGTCCTGCTGGTGTACCGACTATCGGTTATGGATCTACCAGGCTGATTGATGGTCCTGTTCGCATGGGCGACAAGATCACGCAGCAAATGGCAGACGAGATGCTGCAGAACGAGGTCGAGCACCTGTTTGCCCCTAGCGTTTTCACGCTGCTGCCAATGGCAAAAAAATGGCGGTCTGAGCAGCAGGCTGCCATTATCAGCTTTGCTTACAACGTCGGGCTTGGTGCTCTGGAGGAATCTACGCTGCGTAAGCGTTTATTGGCTGGCGAGGATGCTAACAAGGTTGTGATTGAGGAGCTGCCGCGCTGGAATAAAGCTGGCAGCAAAGTCCTTGAAGGGCTTGTTAATCGGCGGAAAGATGAGGTTGCCCTTTTTACTGGTGGGCAGCCTAAGCAGCAGTCTGCAATCAAGCTGCGTCCTACTTCACCGTTTTACACCAAACTGACGCCACATATTGCCATTGGTGAGTTTGCATTGTTCAAAGAAGAGCGGCGGTTTGCTGCTGATTATCAAATCAAAACTGCAGCAGAACTGGCTGAGTTCTTAGAAAAAGTGCGGGCACAATTTGGCGGCAAGCCGATCGTCATTACAAGCGGTTATCGTCCTGCTGCCATTAACCGGATGGTTGGTGGCGCTAGCAGCAGTGAGCATCTGTTTAATGATCAGGATGTCGGCGCTGTTGACTTTTACGTTAAAGGCGAGGACATATATAAAGTTCAGGTTTGGTGTGATAAGAACTGGCCTTACAGCCTAGGCTATGGAGCACCTAAAGGTTTTGTTCATTTAGGTATGCGCAGAGGCAGACCTAAGGCGCGTTGGGATTATTAAGTCGCTACGCTGAAACATATGCGATCCTGCTATGTCTTGGGGACAGTGGATGGTTGTAGAGTTTTCCGTAGAGGAAGAGCTGCAAATTGAAAATCAAGCTAGAGCTGTTCATCGTTGCACAGATACAGAGCAGGTCACTAGGTTATGCTCGTCTTTAGTCAAACAAAACGCGTATTATCAAAAGCTTTTGCGTCAGGCAACTGGGCATATCGCTCAGCTTGAGATGGTTGCCTTATTGGCGGAGGATGCTAAATCACAGTACGCGTTTGATGATTTGGGTCTGACTCGTCAAGATGACATTCAGGACCAAAGCCTGTTTGCAAAACTTCTTTTGTTAGTCCTGTCGTTTTTTGTTGCTTGCGGTTTTGCCGTTCATCGTCTATGGCATCAAGTGACACAAGCCAAGAATCCAAAGACTCACGACTAGGCGTTTTGAGCGGTAAGCCTAAAAACTTGCGTAGCTCCTTTTTGTCGCGGATTAAAACGCTAACGCCTGAGCTGTACGCAATAAACACGCGCCCGTCAAAATCAACGTAGGTTTCAACAGACTGAAACCTGCTAATCGCTAGCCTATCCCGCTTCATACCATCTCCAATCGACTTTGGCAGTGCGTTGTTTGCCTTGAGCGTTAGGCAGCCAAGTCACTGTATCTGAAAGTGCAAGCATTTCTGGTGTTTGCACAGTATGAAACCGATGATTGCAGGCTGGACATTTGCGTGATCGCCAAAAACCATGATCATCTGTTCGCACAGTGCTGACAACATCAGATAAGTGTGAACCGCAATTAGGGCACGGCGGACCCATCTTGTTTGTTGCCATGATCTACCCCCAGCCCCAGATCAAGCTGGAGCTGTTGCTCTGTCTCAAATGCTTTTTTGGCGGTCCCTTCTTCAAGATCAACCTCATCTCGTTTTCTGATGCTCTAATCATTTTGCGTGCTGCCTCTCGACCGATGTTGAATGTTTGAGCGACATGGACGACTGTTGTTTCTCCGCCTGTATCTAACCCGTATCTCATGGATAAAGCCTTTCGATGGTCTGGCGTCATGTATTTAAGCGCTTGATTGACCGCCTCGACTTTTGTATCCTGCTCTAATTCATCGTCTAGCGTTGGACCTTCGCAGGCAATCATATCAATCCAGGAACTAGCGTCATCGTGCCCGTTCAGTTTGATCTTGGCGTCTAGGCTACCTGCGTCAATCGAGGCTGCTAGGTAATCCTTCATCGCACGTTCGGTTACGCCAGCAACCTCAGCACACTCCGCGATGCTCGGTGCTTTGCCGTACTGCGCCTGGTATTCAAGCGTGAATGTTCGCACTTTGCGAAGGGCATCACCAGCACCAGTCGGCAGTTTGATGATGCGATCCTGAACCTGAATCGACCGCATGATCCCCTGGCGAATCCACCAGTAGGCATAGGTCGAAAACTTGTATCCGCGAGCAGGATCAAACAGCTCAACAGCGCGGATCAATCCGATGTTGCCTTCCTGCACGAGATCGTGCATCGTCAGGCGATTGGTCAGATGCTTGTATTTCTTGGCAACACCTACCACTAGGCGTAGGTTGCCTTTGATCATCCGCTCTTTGGCGCGCCTCCCAATCCGCAGGATGCGTTGCTCTTCTTTGCTGGGCTGGTCAGTTTGAATGGCGATCATCTTCTGGATCGCATGTCCGAGTTCGATTTCCTCTGCTGCGGTAAGCAAAGGGATTTTGCCGATCTGATTGAGGTAGTCGCGCAGTGTGTCTGACATCAGTCAAAAAGAAGGGGGGCTTTCGCCCCCGGCAAGATTAGAACGGCATCTCGTCGCCTGCAACCGTTTGAGGTTTAGGCGGCAAAGTGAAATCGCTTACGTTGAGTTTGATGCAGGCTCCAGGCTCGCCATTTTTTCGTGTGTAGCTTTCCACGATGCCTTGCCCTGTCACAGTGACTTGCGATCCAACACGCAAATAATCCATGACAACTTTTGCTCTTCCTCCCCATACTGAACACCGAATCTCGTTAACGTATTCGGTTTCTTTTATGGTTTTGTTGACCAAGACGCGAAAATTTGCCACGCATGAATTTGCGTTTAGTTCGCTGAAAGTCGGTTCGGCGGCGAGATAGCCTACTGCGGTGATTTGGAGCATGATCCGAAGAATTTGGAAAGGATGATTGAAAGTGCCTGCTGCGCCGTGTACTGTCTAGCCGTCATGAAATGTTCGAGCTGTTCCCTTAAATAAGGTGGCAGGCTATTAAACTCTGCAGGCTGATGATGCTTCATCGTGTGTCGTTGTGCGGCATAAGCTGCCGCCATCTGCGCGTGCATCATCTCATCAGACATGGCGCTGCCGTGGTTAGGTGGTGGACAAACGCTCCTGAATAAACAGCAGGTGTTTAGGGAGCGTGATGTGAGCTGTCATTAGCTCACCGTCAGGCACATCGAATACCTTGTTGAACTCCTTGATAATCTTGTTGCGTTTAACAACAGGTTCTGCCGCTAACAGGTCACGGATCGTTTTTAGATCCTTGTCTGTTATGGGCAGTTCTTCAGGGTCAAGCTCAGGTGCCGTCTGTTCCTTTGTAGCAGCGGCGACTGGTTTTGCTTTGGCTGGAGCTGGAGCCTCAACAGTTGGTTGCACTGGTGCATCCTTTGCTTCTTCCACTTCCTCCCTTGCCCACAGCTCATAACCAAGGGAAAAGCTAAAAGCAGCGTTAGCGCAAAGGGCTCTGCGATGAGAATCCGTCAGGGTTCTGCAGCTTACCTTATCAAATTTGATAGGTTGATTTCGATTGTCTTGGCATGGATAAACGAAATCTGGTGTTGCTTGTTCCTCGGGACCAGTGAAATAGGTAACAAGGTAAGCGCTGCCATCAGGAGCTTGCCACACATGGCCGCCATCAGGTGCTGGCTTGATGTGAAATTCCCAGCCGGGAGCGGCAGTGTGAAGATGATTGGCGATCCTTGCCCATGAAATGTAGTCAGCGGCGTAGGATCCTGTGCCCTTACGGAATACGTCATCTTTGGTGATGACACCCGCAAGATTTGGGTAGGTCATGAGTTGGTTGTTAACGCAGTGAGCGTGATGATGGCGCCAGGCTGCTCGCCTTCTACGCAATATCGCTTGGTGGCATTGAGGGTAACCACCTGTCGATCATCATCAAATAGGACACCTGTTAAGGCATCGTTGGTTGATCTGGCGAGCTTTTCGATGTCGCCATTTCGGGCTGAAGTGCAATGCTGGGGGGCGGACGGGCGTAAGCCATTTTTGCCTAGGTGGGATGCTGGTCTTTGGAACTTGAATACTACCGAAAGCGCCATGGCAGGGGTAGTATCCCAGCCAGTAGGTTTAGCGGCTAGGGCTGCGTATTTCACGTCCTGCCGCCATGGTTTGACGTTCTTGCTGGATTCCACCATGACACCCTTGCCGATGTGCCGTTTGCTGCCTTGAGGAGCTGGTAAGCCGCATACGGCAAAGGTGATGGAATCGTTCAAGACATGGTGCGAAGCTGGTAGTAGATTGTCACGTTTCTGGTAGCAAGTCCACTGTCAATGTCTTGCTCCTTAATGGTGCGGATTGCTTTCTCTGCTTCTTTGCTGTGCTTGTAGCTGTTGCGCTGGCAGCGAGTGTACTTGGCGTTGGGAAACTCGTAGATGCCGTCTTCGGTTTGAAAATCGTCAAGTTCGCCTAGTGCAATAGCGCCTTGGATTTGTTCTTTGACAAAGGCTTCGCGTGCGTCTAGCTCTTCGCGTTCTGAGCGGATAGCTAGCAGTTCGTCGATCAGGCTTTGAGCGGTTGTCATTGTGCGCGTTGAGTAATGGGGCAGAGCAGTTGCTGCTGCTCGATGTACTGAAGGGTGATGCCAGCGCTTAGGACGGCAATCAGGCAGAAAAGAAAAGGCAGGCTGTTACGGATTGATGGGCGTGAGTAGGAATCCATTAGGACGTACAGCCCGCGCTTAAGACGGACGGTATGTTTCATGCAGTAGCCCAGCGGCGGGCAGTCGATGGTGAGCAGTGCCAGTATTCGGCTACCTGCTTCCAAGTCCAGCCGCGCTGGCGTTGTTCGTTGATGCGCTGGCTTTTGGATTTGCTGAAGTGCCAGATCAGGAGCAGTGGCAGTAGCAGCACTGCGGCAAGCCAGACGGCGGTGGTGGTAATCATGTCTCTTTGCGTGTTGGGTGTTAGGAAATCTGAGTTACATGCCGAGTCGGCAGTGTTACCCAGCAGCCAAGTTCGGATTGCAGCTCAGCGGGAGCGCCAACGATTTGATAGTCGGCAATCTCACCGAAAGGCGTGTCCCGAACGTCGTCGGCATTGGAAAAGGTGAAGCCTTCGTAGTCCTGTGCGATGTAAAGCATTTGGTTTTACGCGTTGGGCTGGTGCTAGCTCAAAGGCTGGCGGTGAAAGCCTTGAGGGCTTCCATGGTTGCGGTGCAGGCTGCCTCAGCGGCATGGCGCTCTGCGTCGGATGCGTTGCGCTGCAGGCAGTCGTGATAGATGCCGGTTGCGTGCTTGCGCTCAGCGTGCAGGTAGCGGAGCTGCTGGATTTGGGCGGTGGTCATGGCTCTGAATGCGCGTTGGGCGTGAGGCTCTGTGCCTCATGTCCGTATTATGGGGTAAATCCACCCGAAAAGCAAGCCCTTTTCACCCCGGAAACATTTGTTCGCAATCACAGCAGGGCTAACTGGTCGGCGGCAGGCGGCAACTCGCGTCCACCCCACTGCTCAGCCATTGCCGCTGCTATCCCTTCAAACGTGCGGCTCCGCTCTTTCCAGCGATCAGGTCCAGGTGGCAGGTTGTACCAAGCAGGAAGCCTGTTTCCACCAGATGTAACCACAAACTCGCCCTTGCCTACATAACAGGTCGGTTTCAGCCTGGGAAGATTTTTTAGCCACAGGCACGTTGTCTTTGATGCTTCATGCCCGAACTCCCATGGTTGGATGATCTGATCTGGTTGCCTGATCGCTGAGCTAATCACGCTTACCGGGTTTTCAATGCACCAGCGAGGGATTGGGGCAGCCATCAGCAGTCGCACGAAACCCAGCGCCTCCGCCTGTTCCTGCTGCTTCCGGTGAAAATGGCGCGACCCACTTACTGCAAGATGCGTGCATGGCGGATGCGCGATCATCAAATCCCATCCGTCATACAAAATGTCTTCAACTGGTCCTTCGTGATGTGGTCCAGGCGCCTCGCTAGGTAGCAGATCGCAGCTCAGGGCATTGTGCCCAGCAGCAATGAAGGCATCGCGTACACGACCGCTGTACTCGCAGGCAACAAGAACACGCATCGTTACCTATAGGCTGTACGGGCTGCACAGTTTTCAAGGTACTGCCGCGTCGGCATCAGGTTGATGCCATCTACATCAGGGCGCTTACTCAGCAGCCAAAACAGCAATCGTGTTTGCCAGGTCAGGTTGTAAGGGTTTTGCATAGCAGTGAAGGTGACTACTGGGCTTCAAGCTCATCAGCAAGCGCATAAAGGTCGGCAGCGTCTACCACCAGCTCGTACCAGCCTTCACCGTGAACTTCATAGGAATATTTAGATGCGATTTCGCGGATTGCGGCGGGGAGGGCGCCATACATCAAGTTGTTGGCGATGTGATCGCCATGAAACGGGTACTTACCAAAAGCAGTCAGCACAGCCTGCGCGGCAGGTGAAAGTTCAGACATAGAAGTAATGACTAATGTTGGGGTCTTACAAGGAAGCTGCTTACACGGTGCCAATGACGTTACGCACGCTGGCACTACACCGTGTCCTCGACGGGAACCTTGGCTTCAGCGCTTGGGAGCTGGAACCCACCAGTTAGCCCGACCAGTGGCATCCCCTACGCAGGCAGCAGCTTTAACCGTGACGAATAGAATCACGCCAATGCCCCATAATCAGTCGAAGAAGCCTTTGTCGATGTAATGCTTGGCAGGGTCTAACTGCCAGCAATACTCCAGATAGGCAACCTGCCACTCTGACTCGCTTTCGAGCATGTATTTCTGCATTGGATCCACCGTGATGCAGTCCTCAGCAGGGATACGATCAAACAAGCCAAGAATCCTCAAAACGAAACGCCAGATTGCTTTGAGCATGGTCAACAGGAAAATCCCTCTTCGAGATTGACGCTAACGCCACATTCTTCCCAAAGGCGAGCTGCATAGAGCTTTCTTAACTCACGGCAATCACTAGCCAAAAACCAGTTGTTATGCCGTGCAAAGTAAGCCTCACGTGTAGTCTCCCAGCAGTAGCCGGTATAAAGCAGCTCGCTAGGAACTGCTTTGACAGGTGCTTTGTAAATCATCGCCTGCGCTTGTGAAACATCTCAGTCAGTTTGACGTCTAACTGGCAGATGGCGTGCCCCCAGCTGCCGGGTTCAGGCTGCCAATCAGGATCATGTTCGTTGCGGACTTGCCGCACGACTTCGTAGAGCAGATCAAGTTCAGTGCTGTTGAAGGTGCAAACGTATTCGCGTGTCATCGTGCAATGAACTCCTGAGCGCCTGAGTGTGTGGTGGCAGGCTGCCTGCTAGCTTCAATGCCGATCATGGCAAACGCAGAGGCAGCAAACAGAAAGCAGATGAAATTGTTGACAACATTCAGCCTGCGGTTAGTAGCTGTTCCATGCGTCCGCCTGCGGGACGTATTCGACATGGAACGTTGCGCCCTTGATACTGCAACCCGACTTGAGTAACTCAAGCTTGTCGTAGGCGGCAGATTCGAGAAACGCGGCAGATCCAGTTGACGCGGTGCGTGTTCCGTATTCATCGGTGATGGTGCAAAAGATTTCGTACATGAAAGCTGATGTCAGCTAGAAGCGCCAGAGCGCAGGGTCTGGTGAAATTTGCTGCTTACACCGTAAGTATCAAGCAGCTCAGGGAATGCTTGAATGATGCGGGTTTTATTGGTCGGATCTGCCTTCATGCCCGCTTGGGCAAGAGCTTGGTAAAAGCTGCCGCCGTATTGATAGGCAGCAGCAAAAGTCCAGTAAATGTCGGAATCAGTCATTTGCGCGTTGGGTAGGTGGATGCCGGGATTGGGTGCGGCTCCCGGTTGGCCGCGTGCATCAAGCCAGATGCTGCTGGAGGCTGTAGATCCAACCCTTCCGCTGATCGAACAATCGGATGTTTTCCAAATACATCTCCTTGTCGCCATCCAGCTTGGCTTGACGCACAAGTGCTGCAAACTTTGCAGCCTCTTGCTCGAATTGAGCGATCAGTGCAGCGATGTTGCCCTGCATTTTCATTGCAGCCTCTGGGCCGCCGAGTGGAGGACCGCTTGCCTCCGGTGATCACAGTATGGACCGGATCCGGTGGAAATGCAACCTGATTTTAGTGGGAAGTGACGCTTTATCAGGTGGCACCATGCTTCAAGCCAGGGAACTTGCCACCCTTGCTTTTGCCGCTACCACCAGCACGCTTGCGACCCTGACGCTCATACCGCAGTTCTGAATCGACATGCGCCTGCTCAACTGCCTCCTGATACCCCGGCGGCGCCAGATCAGGTCTGCGCTCAAAAATCGCGTCCCAATCAAGATCGCTCAAAACGGCAGCTCCGTCAGTTTGAACTGGTCCCAGCTATCAACCCATGCCTCCAAGCATTCATCCGGTGTGCTTTGCAAAACCCTGCTCTTGCCCGGACCTACCACCAGCGTGTAACACCAGTCCACTGTGAGCTTGGGATGGTGGTCAATCAACATCGCCAGATAGCCGCCAAGCTGTGATACCGCTGGTTTACGGCGATCAACCGCTGCATCGCTGCCTACGGTTTTCAAGTCCCCAAGCACTACCTTGCCATTGTCAGTTCGCAGCAAAAAATCAAAGCTGCCTCCTATTCCTTTCCGTGCGTCGCACAGTCGATACTCCACCGCAAGTGGCTCTGATTCGTTGAGCAGCCAGCAGCTATCAAGCTCGTCTGTCCACTCCTTGTAATCAGTCTGCGGTAATTCTTGCCCTAACAGCTTGGCTTCGCAGTAGCCGTGAACGCTATTGCCGCGTGGCGCCCAGATGTGCTTAGTGCGCTCAAACTGCGCTTCCTGCTCTGGGGTGGCGCGGTTAGTAACCTTAGAAACGCTGAATGGCAGCCAGCGTCCTCGGTAGCGGTAGCGGTGCAAGTCAGGGTGAAATTCCAGGTCGTCGATGGGCGACAGCACGTTGCGCTAGGGTCGGTTTCGGTGTACCCTACACCCCGTCCGCACACAGCGCAACCCTCTATGGCTATTGGAAAAGCGACGAACGTCGCCATTGATGACACCATCCTCAAGCGAATGCTTGGCGTTATGCCGTCTTACCAATCCCGCAAAGCCTTCATCAATCAACTATTAGACGAGGCGATCACCCTGCGGGAGGAGCTGATGAACCGAACCCAGAAATCTATGGCAGAATAAAAAACGCTCAGCAGGAGGAGCGCCTGCTGAGCGTAACTGAACATTCACACCGCAATCTTACCATGCGTATTTGTTTTTGCATAGGAGCCTTTCAATGAAGGCTGCCATACATTCGGCTGGTTTTACCATCATTCCTTACGGCTTAATGGACAGTCAACCTGACTACAAGATTTGGGCTGTTTATGCTTGCCTGTATCGCCACGGCTGGAATTCTGCAGATGGCTGCTTTGCATCTGTGGCAACAATCAGCCGTGAAACAGCTATTTGCGAAAAGGTCGTTCAGCGCAGCCTGAGCACACTTGTAAGTGAGGGCTGGATAGGTATAGAAACTCGCCCTGGACGCACCACCGTCTACCGGATGAAGCTGGAGAACCTGGAGCAAAAAGAACCTAGGTCAAAAATGACCCGGGTCAAAAATGCTCCGGGTACCCCCGGCAAAAATGCTCCACCCACCCGGAGCAAAAATGCTCCACTAACAAGATCACCTGAACAAGAACCCAGTAACAACAACCCACTCTTAAAGCTGCAAAGCGAGTTTGCAGCGGTGTCTAAGCCGAATCAGCGAAGGGCAAAAACGAAAGGCGATGAAGCGTTTGAACACTTCTGGGATCTGTACCGATCAGCACCCAGACGCGCTACCTCCCTGTCAAAGCCCAAAGCCCTTACGCAGTGGCAGAAGACGATCCGCACCCAATCGCCCGACACCCTGATCAAGGCGCTGCAAGCTGAACTGGATTACCAGCACGCTGCTGGTGACGCCTTCGTTTCACCATTGCCGGATTGCTTCCGCTGGTTACGCGACGAGCGGTACGCCACCGTCCATGACCGCCCGGTCACTCCAGAAATGATCAACCACGACACCTACGTTTTCTGATGTCGCTCAAACTCTTCGATTACGAAAACCGAAACAAGTACGTCCACCAGGTCTTCGACAACAAAGAACGCATCAGCCCCAAGACCCAGTACCGCCTTGCTGGCTCACCCAACTTTGGGGAAACCGAGCTAGGTGATCCACGCTTCCACTACAGCCCGGTCAGCAGCGAGAGCGCGATCGGCATGTACGACGCTGATGGTTACTACTGCACCTACTGCCCACCAATCCAGACACCAGGTGTCAGCGTTCCTGTAGGGCGCTTTATCCGGCACCCATGGTCAGAGGAAGAGCGCCGTCGTCAGGAGGCATTTGCATGAGGACTGAATTACGCGACCAATGGGGCCAGTGGGTTTTCAAGTCAAACCTCACGCTGCTTTGGGATGGTTGGTACGAAATTGATTTGGAGCGCATCAACTCAACTGCTCAGCTTTGTGATTGGATTTTCCACTGCTGGCACCGTGACGGCTCTGATCTGGTCGAAGCCTTCCGCGACATCTTTCACCCCTGTGCCAACTGCTGCTCTTACGGCATTGAGAAGGAATTTTCAGGTAGCAAGCTTGCAGCCGCATACGCAGCACGCTTCAAGCCGCCTGTCAACAAAGCACCAGTACCGCCAAGGCTTCGTTACCAGATCCTGAAGCGCGACAATTTCTCGTGCCAAGCCTGTGGTGCCCAAGCTTCAGCGGAAACGCCGCTGCATGTTGACCACATTGTTCCGCGCAAGCATGGCGGCACTAACGACCCGCTAAACCTGCAAACGCTTTGCGCAACCTGCAATCTCGGCAAAGGAGCTGATCTATGAGCCGCATCAAGCGCCTTGAACGCCTGTCCACCGAACATGGCGCACGCGACCTGATGCAACGCCTGATAGCTGCTGGGCGCTGCACGCTGGAGCAACTAGACAACCCACCACCCGGTCACATCAACCCAGCCACATACCGCAACTTGCTCCGTGACCCCGAGCACTACGCCGAACCCAAAGTCAAACTGTCCGAACCACGGGACTTCAATCCCGAACCTGAACTAACCGAAACCCCGCTTCCCTACTGAGTTTTGACCGAAAAACGCACCGCCGTCAAAGTCGGCTTGACACCTGACGAAAACGCTCACATCACCCGTCAAGCGCAAGCACTGGGCATGGATCGCTCCACGTTGATGCGTCTGCGGGCTCTAGGAGACCCTGCAGTAAGCCCTAACGCCTCTGCAGCACCCCTTACCCTTGCGAGCTACCACCGCGCCGTACAGGCTGCCCTAGCGGCATCTCGTGGTTGTGCGCCACGTCCAATCATCGAAGCCATCACCGCCAGCATTATCAATTCCCTCTATGGCAAAACCCAAACCACCACAGCTCAACCCGCAGGAGCTGCTCACACTGATGGATGACTACTACACCGCTCTCTACCGTCAACGCCATGACCCCCAGAGACCGCCTGAACTCCCTGATCGAATCTGCCGCTTCATCCGTCCAACCGACCTTGGAAAACTTGTCTGATGGCTGTGTCCGCGTCTGCATAGGCGACACCTGCGGCACAGTCTCCTCTCACCATCTCGTTGAACCAAAAATCAATCAGCTACGTCAAGCTATCCAAAAGTCTTGACTGTTAAAATTAAACTGCGCTACGCTAATATCATACGCAATCCGCTACAACCCTAAGCGATGGGCAAAAAATGCACCAAAGCTGAATCTGAGTCTCGCGTAAATGAAGTTTACGATCTACTTCTGCGTGCATATAGTAGAACGCAAATTATTCGTTACGCTGCGGAAAACTGGGACGTAGGCATACGCCAAACTGAACATTACATTGCTAGGGCTAGAGAATTACAGCAAATTGATGCTGACCTAGAACGCCCTGAATGGCTTGCTGCTGCTATCGCACGCCTTCAAGATTATGAACGCGAAGCACGCGCACGCGGCAATCTCGGCATTGCTATCAAAGCTTTAGAAGATCAAGCCAAGCTGCTGCGCTTTGAAATGTCATGACACTTGTTGATGACGCCTGCGAAAAAAGTCACCTTTTCTCTTTTATCAAAGCGCAAACACAACAAGACACAACCGAACTACTTAAGCGCATAAACGCTGACCTTCACCCTGGCCAGCTTGCTTTTGTCACCGACAATCAAACCCAGATCATCGGCATCAGTGCTGGCTACGGCGCAGGTAAAACCCGAGCGTTAGCCGCGAAGGCTGTCACCCTCGCTGCTGCTAACCAAGGCTTCATCGGTTGCGTCATGGAACCAACCGGACCTCTAATTCGTGATATTTGGCAAAACGACTTCGAAGATTTTCTAGAGCACTACGACATCCCTTACACCTTCCGCGCTTCACCGCTGCCGGAGTACATGCTCCACCTACCAGGTGGTGACACCAAAATCCTGTGCCGTAGCTTTGAAAACTGGTCACGCATCATCGGTTTGAACCTTGCCTGGGTGCTGGCAGACGAGATCGACACCGTGACACCTGCCATCGCAAACAAAGCGTTTCCCAAAATTCTTGGTCGTTTGCGCTCCGGCAACGTCCGTCAATTTGGTGCTGCATCAACACCTGAAGGCTTCCGCTGGATGTGGACCACCTTCGGCAGTGAAGACGCACAAACAAGACGGGATCGCAAGCTAATCAAAATGCGGTCTGTAGATAACCCGCACCTGCCGCCGGACTTTATTGAGCGCCTTGAAGCGAACTACGACCCAACACTGCTCAAGGCTTACCTAGACGGTGAGTTTGTCAACCTCACCACCGGCACCGTTTACGACAGGTTCGACCGCACCAAGCACGTCATCAGCAAACTGCCAGACACTGAGCGTGAACCGCTACGGATTGGCGTTGACTTCAACGTCGGCAACATGTCCGCTGTGATCGGCGTCAAGCTGAACAACACGTTGCTCGTGATCGACGAGGTAAGCGGCGCCCACGACACCGATGCACTAGCGCAGCAAATTAAAGCGCGTTACCCCAACCGGCAGATCTACGTCTACCCTGACGCCTCCGGCGGCAACCGCAGCACTAACGCCAGCCAAACCGACATCCAAATCCTTGAGTCGTATGGCATGGCGAATCAGTCCCCACGCGCTAACCCACCAGTCAGGGACAGGGTTTCTGCCGTGCAGGCGCTACTCGAAAACGGCAAGGGACAGGTCAGGCTGCAGATCAGCGCAACCTGCAAGCGGATGATCGAATGCCTTGAGCTGCAGTGCTACACCGAGAAGGGCGACCCTGACAAGGATTCTGGGCATGACCACATGAACGATGCCTTGGGCTACCTGATCTGGCGTGAGTTCAATCCGCTACACATGGGAGCTGGCAGGTCTACTGGCATCCGCCTGTATTAGTGCTATCTTTACTGGGTCCGCTTTACCCCTACTCATGCTCAAGGGTTCCGAACTACTCTCCAAAGTCAAAGAGCTTAAAGATCTCAACAAATCAGATCTTGTCCGCGAGTGTGGCTACACCGATAAAAACGGCAAGCTCTGCTACACCGCCTTTTACGAAGCACTGCTGGAAGCCAAGGGCTTTGAAATGAAGTCCAACAGCAAGCGTGGTCGTGCCTTGACTTACAAGACCAAAGTGCAGTTTAACGGCAAGCTGCAGATCGGTGAAGGCTACGTTCAAGAGATGGGCTTCAAGCCTGGTGACGAGTTTGAGATCAAGATTGGTCGCAAGTCCGTCACGCTGCAGGCTGCTTCTGCTGATGTCGCTATAGCCGTTTGATCTAATGGGGGCTGGCTAATGTCAGCCCTTACACCTTCTCCTCTGCTCATTTCTCGTTCTCATTTCTCGTTCACTCTCATGCTCAGCAATCTCGCCTCTCAGGATGTTCAAGCAAACGAATTTAAGCTTGGACGCTGCAAAATCATTTCAAAAGGGCCTGCAGGCGCAAAATGGGTTCGCGTCATTATGGCGAACGGTGAAGAGGCTTTTCTGTTTCCAGATGATGAAGAAACAATCGTTCCTGCAAATTATCGAATTGGGACAACTATTCTTCACCACGAAAAGCATCCGTGCCGTAATCCTGGCGCAACAAAGTGGAGAGTCAAGGCGGCTCACGAGTGCTTTCAGTTGCCAGAGCTAAAGCAGCTTGAAATCATTGAGCAAGAACTGCCAGTGTTTCGTCCTGCCGACTATGGACTGCAAGCGCCTGCGCCAGTAGCAACAGAAGTAGAGCAAAAGCCGACCATTGAAAAACCAAAGAAACGGAAGTCTGTCACTGCAACCTTTACGCCAGATCAAATCATGGTGCTAGAGCAGATAGCAGCCGATCAGGGTCTTGAAGGTCATTATCGGCTTTCTGATGCGCTAAAGGTTTTAGTGGATCGCAATCGGATCGTTTAGGCTAAAACTGTTCCCGCTCTGCTAAGCATCGGGCTTCCTGTGGGGTTGGCTAACACCAGCCCCTAAACTTTGATTATTGAAGCGGCGCCATGTACTCAGGGTATAACTTCTACGACCGCCCCATGGCGCGGAGCACCGTTACCAAGGTCAACGATGCCAACTCCGCATGGCACGCGCAGGAGCCACACTGGATCCTGATTGAAGACCTAATGTCTGGCACTTACGGGATGCGTCGCAAGCATCGCCGTTACCTGCCACAAGAACCACGCGAGCTAGACGAAAGCTACGACAACAGACTCGCACGTTCCGTATGCCCGCCTTATTACCAGCGCCTTGAACGGATGCTGGCTGGCATGTTGACACGCAAACCTGTCCGGTTAAACGATGTATCTGACATCGTGCGCGAACAGCTATTTGACGTTGACTTGCTAGGTAACGACCTCAACGTCTGGACGTATGAAACCGCACGAAAAATGGTGCGTTACGGGCACATTGGTGTGCTTGTGGATGCTCCTGCTGCTGGTGAAAACGGAAGACCTTATTACGTCAGTTATACGCCGCGTGAGATCCTCGGCTGGCGCACGGAACTGGTAGACGGAGCGCAAGAGCTTAGCCAGCTTCGCCTGCTAGAAAAGGTGATTGTGCCTGATGGGCTTTACGGCGAAAAGGAAGTTGAGCAGGTGCGCGTTCTGACGCCTGGCAGCTTTGAGCTACATCGCCGTGATGAAAAGTCCGGTGACTTTGAGCTGTTTGATAGCGGCACCACAACGCTCAGTCAAATCCCCTTTAGCGTTGCCTACGCCAACCGCGTGAACTTTATGGAATCACGCCCGCCGATGGAAGACATCGCGGAGCTAAACCTAAAAGCCTATCAAGTGCAGTCTGATCTGGACAATCAGCTCCACATCTGTGCTGTCCCGATGCTCGCCTTCTTTGGCTTCCCTTCTAGCGCAGAAGAAGTATCCGCTGGTCCTGGTGAAGCAATCGCATTCCCAGCAGAAGGCAAAGCAGAGTACATCGAGCCGTCTGGCAACAGCTTTGAATCGCAGTTCCGCAGGCTTGAGCAGATTGCACAGCAAATCAACGAGTTAGGTCTATCTGCTGTGCTAGGTCAAAAACTATCAGCAGAAACTGCAGAGGCTAAGCGCATCGACCGCAGCCAGGGTGACAGCACCATGATGGTGATCGCCCAAAACATGCAAGATCTGATTGACAACTGCTTAACCTATCACGCTGAATATCTCAACATCACTGAGGTTGGCAGCAGCTACGTCAACCGCGATTTCCTAGGCGCACGCCTTGAGCCGCAGGAAATCCAGGCGTTGTTGCAGCTCTACACCGCTGGCACAATCACTCAGGAAACGCTGCTGCAAAACCTCGCCGATGGCGAAGTGCTAGGTGACGACTTTGACGTGCAAGAAGAACTGGAAGCAACGCAAGCTGGCGGCATGATCGAAATGGCGCAGCCTGAACCTCGCGTCAATGAACAAATGCCAGAAGAATCTGCAGAACCTGAAGATACAAGCGATATCCCGGCATGATGAGCTGGCTATGGAGGTTAGCGATGGAAGCAAACAAGCCACGCAGGCAACAGCTCGTTGCTGTTAAAGGGCAAATGAAGCCTCACATTTTTGCTGTCATCAGGCTCAGCTGGTATCGCAAAGGTAAGTTATACACCGTAGAAGAAATGAACGTAGAAAATGGTACTGATGAAACGCCAGAGGCTGTCATCATGCTGATCAAAGAAGCGTTAAAGTCTGGCGCTGATGTCACCATGCAAACTGCCTGCAAGCCTCAGGATCTAGGTATCGAATAATGGCAACGCCAGCAGTTTTATACCGCAACGCCATTGACCTCAACCGCTACAGCAACAGCGTTGCACGTCGGTTGATCAACTCCTACAACGACATCATCATTGATACCGTCAATCAACTGCGTATCATCGACGAAGCTACTGCACCTGTTAAAGCTGCCAGACTGCGTGCCATTTTGGCTCAGCTAAAAGCAAGCCTTGCTACATGGGCTGGCGACAGCACTGAGCTAACAGCTAACGAGCTGCAGGGTTTAGCGCAGTTGCAATCTGAATTTGTCGCCGAGCAATTAGCTCGCGCTTTGCCGCCAGGGATGCGCTCTGCTGTGAACACTGTCGAGATCAGCCCGCAGTTTGCGCAGTCAGTCGTCACAACAGATCCAACGCAGATCAACGTCGTCACGCTCAGCGATGATTTGGTAGCTGCAGTTCAAGGCGCACCGCAAACATTCAGCCTGACTGCTGCAAAGGGCGCAACCATCACGTTGCCTAACGGTCAGGTAGTCGAAAAAGCGTTTCGCGGCATCGCTGAATCGCAAGCTGAGCGGTTTGGACAGGTTGTACGGAATGGTTTGCTGACTGGTGAAACGACACCGCAAATCGCAAAGCGCCTAGTCGGCACACTGCAGTTTGGTGAAAACCGCACGGTCAAACAAGCAATCGCAGCAGGTGGTGAACTAACCACCATTCCAGACAATCAGGTGATGGCGTTAGTGCGTACCAGCATCAATCAGGTTGCTAACGCTGCCAGCCAACAGGTCTACGAAGCCAATCAAGACATCACCCAAAAATACCGCTACGTCGCAACGCTTGATACTAGAACCAGCGCAATCTGTGCAGCGTTAGATGGGCGTGAGTTTGAATACGGCAAAGGTCCAACGCCGCCTCAGCATTTCAACTGCCGATCAACAACTGTGCCGATCATTGATCCTGACATCCTGCCACCATCTACAACGGCAACACGCGCCAGCCAAGACGGACAGGTGCCAATCAACATGAGCTACGGCGAGTGGCTAGCAAAGCAACCCAAGTCGGTTCAGGCAGAAGCCTTAGGCGCTAGCAAGGTGCCGTACTTTAATAAACTTGCCGAAAAATACGGTCCCAAGAATGCCGTTGCCAAACTCGTGCGCGATGATGGATCTGAACTAACCTTGGACCAACTTCGCAGCCGCTATGGAACTCCCGAGTCTTAGGCACTTCAGGAACGAGGGAATCTATTTCGTCTTCTCTGATCCTGTCGAAGCACTGATTGGTGAAGCGTGGGTGCCAGCGGTTTATACCGACAAAGGCTGGGCTACTGCTGATGGATCTACACTGCTGGCATCCGTTGAGGACTGGCGTTATGCCGTTGAAGAAGGGCAGGAGCAAAAAAGTGATGCAGCAAAACATCAAGACAGAGATCAAGGCAGGAAAACCACCAAAGCAAGCGGTAGCAATCGCATACGCAAAAGCCGGAAAATCACGCAAGCGGAAGGCTAAGTGATGTCTATTGAAGTTGGTAGCCGCGTTGTCTGGAACGAGCGTGGCAGGCGGTCATTTGGCAAAATAACCGCTTTATCCAGAAAAAAGTTCAGGGCAACCAATAATGTCAATGGTCAGGTACTGCTACTCGCCAAACCAGGTGACGAAATGTTTGAAATTAAGTCGGAAAGCACAGGCAATACGCTGTTAAAGCTGCGCAGTGAGCTAAAAGAAGCACCACTGCAGCCATGAAAGGCAGAATCTGGGAAGGCAACTGCATTTACCTCAAATGCACCGATGGCATGATTGAGGGGCGGTTTGTCTTCCCATGTCCTCCCGATGCTCAAGTTTTAGGCAGTCTGATGGGCAGACTGGCAGAAGGCATTGAGGTTATTACCTGCACTGATGACGATGATGATGATTAGGTGTTAACCTTCAGTTGCACTTAACCCTGTGGGTTAAAACATGTCCGACGAACAGCAGGCTCCTGTGGAGCAAACTGCAGAACTGCAAGCAATGCAAACAGAGCTTGAGGCAATGCGCCGCAAGAATTCTGAATTGCTAGACGAGTACAAAAAGGCTGTCGCTCAAGCCAAGGCTGTGCCAGATGGCGTTGACATCAACGAATTACTGGAATTCAAGCGACGTGCCGAACAGGCAGAACTGGAATCCCAAGGAAAATACACCGAAGCCCGGCAGGCTTTGGAGCAGCAGTTCCGTGAGGCGACGGCGCAAAAGGACCAGCGCATTACAGAGCTGGAATCCCGAGTGCGGGAACTTGAGTTACTCACGCCAGCGGTCAGCGCACTAGCTGACATCGTGCATGATCCTGACCTTGTGCTGAAAACTAAGCTAAACGCTGACCAGATTGAGCGGGAAGCCGATGGCACCGTCGTTGTCGTCGATGGCTACCAGCGCACGCCAGTTAGCGAGTGGGCAAAGCAAAGCCTGCCTGTTTGGATGCAAAAGCAGCCTAAGCCTCAAGGCAGTGGCGCACCTGTAGGACGTAGCACTGGCGAAATCCCCGCAGGGATCAAGAACCCGTTCGCGCCTGAATCTTTCAACCTGACAGAGCAATCACGGTTATTCCGTACTGACCGCGATTTATACGACAGGTTAAAAGCAGCAGCGGGGCGTTAAACTTTAACGTAACCGGCTGTGCTGGGTAATGGGCTGTGCCCGACACCGTAAAACCATTCTTGAGGATTAGTCATGGCGACTCTTCGCTCTGACGTAATCATCCCCGAGGTCTTTACTCCATACGTCATTGAGCAAACCACTCTGCGTGATGCCTTCCTGGCTTCCGGTGTGGTGCAGCCTATGGCGGAGCTAAATGCCACCGAGGGCGGTGATTTCATCAACGTTCCTTTCTGGAAAGCTAACCTTTCCGGCGATTTTGAGGTGCTGACTGATAGCAGCAGCCTCACCCCCGGCAAGATCCAAGCTGATAAGCAAATCGGCGTGATCCTGCACCGTGGTCGTGCCTTTGAGGCTCGTGACCTTGCCGCTCTTGCTGCTGGTTCCGATCCGATGGCTGCTATCGGCGCCAAGATCGCTGATTACGTTGCTAACCAGCGTCAAAAGGATCTGCTGTCCTGCCTGCAGGGTGTGTTCGGTTCGCTGAACAGCAACACCAGCAGCTCTGCTTTCTTCAACCTCTGCATCGACTCCGAGTCTGGTGATACCCCCACCACTCTGAGCCCCCGTCACGTTGCTGAAGCCCGCGCCATTCTTGGTGATCAGGGTGACAAGCTGGCTGCGGTTGCTATGCACTCCAAGGTTTATTACGACCTTGTAGAACGCCGCGCAGTCGATTTCGTCCTCGCATCGGATTTGTCTGGTGGTGGTGCTACTGCTTCTGGCGGTACTATTGCCCCTGCTTACGGCAATCCCTCGGTGCCGACCTACATGGGTCTGCGTGTGATCGTGTCCGACGATGTGCCTACTACCGGTTCTGGTAGCAGCACTGAGTACGGCACTTTCTTCTTCACCAGCGGTGCAGTGGCTTCGGGTGAACAGCTCGCGATGCAGGTCGAGCAAGACCGAGACATTTTAGCGAAAAGTGATGCAATGAGCATCGACCTTCACTACACTTACCACCCGGTTGGCGCGAAATGGAGCGTCACTACTGTGAACCCGACCCGTGCTCAGCTTGAAACTGTCTCCAACTGGAGCAAAGTTTATGAGCTGAAGAATATCGGAATTATTCGGGCTACCAATGTTTCTAATATGGATTGACCGGAGGATTAAACAATGGCATCCATTTTTGAAGCAACCGCTGGCAAACTTGTTGGTCCCGCTAAAGGTGGCACTGTCACCCAAGCCACCAGCAAGTCAACTGGCGTGACCCTGAACGCTGCTTCGGGTCAAATCACCATGCACAACGCCTCTTTGGCAGACGGCGCCGAAGTCACTTTTACTGTGACGAACAGCGAAGTTTCTGCCACTGATGTGGTTGTCGTGAACCACGGTTCTGCCGGTACTGCTGGCGCTTATGTGGTGCAAGCCAACACTATGGCTGCAGGATCTTTCAAGATCACTGTGGGCAACGTGTCGGGTGGCGCTCTAAGCGAAGCAATCGTGCTGAACTTTGTAGCCCTGAAGGGCGCTAGCGCCTGATGGGTTTGTTCGCCTTCCGGCGACGCCAGGAACGTGAGGCTGCTTCTAAGGAGGCAGCCTCTTTTCCTATTGCGGAGCCCACTCCTAAACTTGAACTAACCTCGGCACCTACCGATGGCAGTAACAATCGACGCAACGGTAGGGGGCGCAAACGCCAACAGCTACCTGACACTGGCAGCAGCGCAGACGCTGATTGATGGCTTTGTCGAAAATGATGATGTAATCGCATGGGCGGCTGCAAGCGCTGATCAAAAAAATCGTGCGCTGGTTTCTGCTACCCAGCGGCTTGATCGTGAGCGTTTTTTAGGCGCTCGTGCTACTGACACGCAAGCATTGCAGTGGCCACGAACAGGGGTGCGGAAGCCTGATACCTACATCAACACCTACGCCGTAGGTTTCCCTTTCCGTATCACTACCGATTATTTCACTGACACAGAGATCCCAAGCCAGATCGAATACGCCCAATGCGTGCTGGCGGTTTACCTGAACAACAATAAAGATGGGCTTGGGTTGTCTGGCGTTGAGGATTACAAGCGGGTTCAAATTGGCAGTTTGAGTGTTGAAACCGCTGGTGCTAGCGGCATGGCAACCGGCGCTGATCGCGTGCCGCCGATCTTTGAACGATATTTGACCGGGCTTAGAATTAGTGGACCAGGCAACTTTGCAATTCGCCGGAGCTGATCATGGGATACGCGTACCCTGGGGCTGAATACATCAGCGACACCAACGCTCACACTGGGCGGTTTGCCAAGATCTGCGCCCTTGAAGATTCAGTGATTGCTTCGCTGGTGGCTGAAGATTACACCGGCAATGCTTTGACGGCTGTACCGCTAAAAGCAACTGGTGAGATGTACGGCATCTTCACGAGCGTGACGCTGACTAGCGGCACAGTTGTTGCATACAGGATCTGATCATGTCCACTCTGCAAGCAATTGACAATACCTACAGCATCGGTGGTGATTTCGTCACTTCGACTGATGCTAGAACAGGGCGCTGGAACCGAATCGTTATCTTGAAAAACAACACTAGCTTTGCTGCACTGACGGCTCAAAACTGGACAGGTAACAGCCCCGTTGGCGAATCATTCCCTGCAGGTTTTGAAATTCAGGGCGTTTTCACTGCCTTCACTTTGAACAACGGTGGCGCTGTCATCGCCTACAAGATCTAACCATGGCAAAATCACACGGCGGCGCCAGTCATGTTGATTACGCAATCGGTGCTGAACTAATTCACGACACCGCTGTTCACACTGGCAAGTTCCACCACATCGACTTTTACGAAAACACTACGATTCAGTCGATTGTTTCAACCAACATTATTGACAACAGCTTTTCTGGCGCATCAGTTGATCAAGGCGCACACCTGACTGGTTACTTCACGAGCATCCAGCTTCAGAATGGTGCATGTATCGCCTATAAAATCTGATGGCACTAGCAGGCTCGCTACGGAAAACAGCCTCTAAGTTGATGGCAAAGTTTGGTGGTACTGCCACCATTCGCCGTGTTGTGCCCGGTGCGTACAACCCGACAACTGGCGCCGTTAGCGAAACCACGACTGATACCGTTGTTCGTGGTGTGCTGCAGGATATCAACCTGAATGAAGTCAACGATCTAATTCAGGCGACCGACAAGCGCCTGTTGATCGCCGCTGCTGATCTGGCAAACGCACCAACACCAACGGATCGTGTCATCATCGGCAGTATTACGCATCAGGTGATTCGTGTTGACACCATTGAGCAAGACAACACAGCAATTACTTACGAACTGATCTTGAGGGCATAATGGCACGCACTATCCGCATTGGCGATATTGGCGATTACGCCAGTCAGCAAATGGAAAAGCTGCTGCGTGCATCAGTGCTAGAAACTGACACCTTGTTAAAGGCTGCGAGCCCAGTAAAATCTGGGCGTTTTCGTGCTAGTTGGCAGGTTGGTGAAAACGCTGCGCCTGGGGGTATTGCACCTGAAGGCAACTATCCCGAAACACCACCGCTGTCTCGTATTGGTTATCAGCAGGAACGACTTGGCAACATTTACAGCGTGCATAACAATCTGCCATACGCTGAGCGCTTAGCTAATGGCTGGAGCAAACAGACTGAAGGTGCTCAAGGGGGGCGTGCAGGCTGGATTCAAGGCATCGCCAAAGATGTTCAAGGTAGGGTGCGTGTAGCAGCTGATCGTATCGGGCGTCAATCATGAGCAGCACACTTAACGATGTACGCGCTGCTATCGAGCAACGCTTTGAACTAGATCTAAGCACTCGCGGTCCTACTGGTGAACCGCCGTATGCCATTGCATACGCCAATGTTCCGTTCACCCCGCCAAACAATATCCCTTGGGTGCAAATTACCGTTAACTTTGGTGACAATGCGTATGCCACCTTGCTTGGGCCGTCCACTGGCTTCAACCGCCAAAACGGAACGCTAGTCGTTAACATCTTTACGCCTGTAGGCTCTGGAGCTGGCGCCAACCTCACCATCGCAGAGCGCATCAAAGACTTATTTGACCGCGCTAAATTCTCCGGCATCATCTTTGATGCAGCCTCAGGTCCGTCACAGATAACACCGGCTTCGCCAGAGCCGTACTATCAAACTCAGTTGACGGCTACGTTTGAAGCCTATTTAGACTAGGCGTAGCCACTACCGTTCACAACATGGCTGTTACTGTTTTGTCCGGTACGTCCGGCGCCCTCTACTACAAGCCCGCTGGCACCACCGGAACATTCGGTGAGTCTGGTGTGACTGTTGCCGATGATGAAATCACCATTCAGCCTTACCTTAATTTGAAGGTGGGCGATCCGGTTGTTTTTAGCGTTGTTAACAGCCAAACTGGCGGATCTGGCACTGGCACTTTGCCCGCTGGCATCACCGCAGCAACCACTTATTACGTCATTGCTTACACCGCTTCTACTGGCGTGCTGCAGGTTTCTGCTACCGCTGGCGGCGCAAGCATCACCATTACTGACGATGGTACTGCTGCAGCTCCCAATGAGTTTCAGGTTGCTTACGCCGATTACGCCGCTGTCGGGCAAGTGCAAAGCTGGAGCTTAGAAATTAGCCGCAGTGAAATTGATGTTACAACCATCGGTCAAACTGCTGGTCAATACGCACCTTTCCGTGCTTACATCCCCGGTTTTGCCGATAGTAGCGGTACTGCTACCGTCTACGTCACCAACGAGGATTCTGCACTTTCTAACCGGATGGTCGAGGATGTGCTGCAGCGCCAGCAGGTTGGTTGTGCCTTCAAGCTCTACACCGACAAGCAAAGCACTGAAGCGCTTAGCCGCTCCATTGCGATGGATGCCGTGCTGATCAGCGCCAGTTTGAACATCAACCCTGACGATGCCCAGCAAGTTGAGATCGCATTCCGTCCTACCGGCGTGCCGACCTTCGATTTCAGCACTTCTGCTTGATCCTGGCAACACAATGAAAGCCCTCGGCTTGCGCTGGGGGCTTTTTTGCGTCTAAAGTAATAACCAACGACTGATTTTTATGCCTGCGTCTGCTTCGTCTGCTCTTGCTCGGCTGAAAAAGGCTGCAAACCTGACGCCTATCAAGCGTGTTGTAACGCTCAGTAATGGCGATACGTTTGAGTTTTACGCCACGGCTTTGACCATGGCAGAGCGTGAACGCGCACAGAAGATGCCTGGAGGCGATGATGCCAACGGCTTTGCGTTAAACCTGTTGGTGACTAAAGCAGCTGACGAAGCTGGTCAGCGTTTGTTTCAAGCCGGTCAAATTGACGAACTGAAAAACGATGTGCTTGACGCCGATCTTCAAGCCATGATGTTGGCGATTATTACCAATCCCGAGGAGCAGCAAGAACTGGACATGAAAAGCGTTAAAGGCTGAAGTTAAAAAGGACAATTTGCTGTTACTGCAGCTTGGTGTGGCAAAAGAGCTGGGCTACTCGTTGGCTCGGCTTAATGTTGAAGTGACAATGGAAGAACTGCTTATTTGGAGCAGTTATTTTGATCTGCTTAACGAAGAACAAGAACGCAGGATGAAACGCCGTCGGTAGACTGCTTTTAACGAAAGGGCTGTGCCGTGTCTGTCGTTGCCAATGTTGCCATCAATGTTGATAGCAGGGATGCAACGCAAAAACTGCGGGCGATACAAGGGCAAGCAAAGCAAACTGAACGGGCATTTGGTGGTTTAACGGCTGCTGTTGGTAAGTTGGCGGCGGCGTTTAGCGCAATTCAAGCGGCAAAATTTATTTTTGCCAAAACAGCTGAATTAGAAAGTCAAACGCGAAGCTTACAAGTTTTAACTGGTAGCGCTCAAAAGGCTACTCAGATCATTCGTGAACTTCAGCAACTTGGCGCTGTTACACCATTTACCAGTACTGAGCTGATTGATTCGGCGAAGCGCTTGCAGGCATTTGGTGTATCGACCGAAAAAGTTGTTGAAACAACTAAACGCCTCGCTGATGTCTCAGGTGCCACTGGTGCCGAACTACAAGGTCTTGTTACTGCTTACGGTCAAGTCCAAGCCAAAGGAAGACTGCAAGGCGAAGAACTACTGCAGTTCCAAGAGCGTGGCGTTGCGTTGCAGCAAGTCTTGCGGGAAGAATACAAACTAAGTGGCGAAGAGTTCCAAGACGCATTAAGCAAAGGTCGTATCAGTGCTGAAGCGGTTGAATTTGCGCTGCAAAAGTTAACTGATGCTGGCGGTAAATATGCAAATGGTGCCGTCGCTCAAAGTGACACGCTGGCAGGTCGTTTAAGCACGCTTCAAGATGCAGTGCAAAATTTGGCATCACGGCTAGGCACAATTCTTGCGCCAGCGATGCAAAGCATTCTTGGGCTGGCAATTGATATTGCCAATCAAATAAATGGCGTGTTTGAAACGATATTGTTGCAGCGTCAATTGGGTGCAAACCTTGCGCCAGCAATGCGCGACAAGTTATTTAAACAAGCAGGGCAAGAAGCTCTACAAATTGCAAAGATACGCGCGGGGAAAAACGGAGGGCAATTTGGCCGCAGCGGTCAAATGATTGACCAAGCAGTATTTAATCAACTGCGAGAAGAGCGTTTTCGCGATCTAATGCGGACGTATGGATATCAGCAAGGCATTTTAACCCCACCCACTGCTGCACCGCCAACAGCCAGAGCAACGCTTCCTGGATTGATGGAAGCAACTGGTAAAGGCAAAAAAGGCAAGTCTGATGCAGAACGCGAAGCTGAGCGTCTAGCCAAAGAACTTGAGCGATCACTGGCTTTAGGCGATCAGCTTGCTACTCAATTTGCACGTCAAGCTGTCTTGCTATTTGAAACTTCTGAACTTGAGCGTAAACGCCTGCAAATTCAATTTGATTTTGAGGATCGCGCTAAGCAGATTTCTGAGCTTAAAAATGCCGAACAGCAAACAAATTTAAATCAACTAAACGCAGAAATTCAACGCCTTGAACTAATTGACCTTCAAACTGAAGCTCTAAAAAAACAGGCAGAAGAAGCCGACAAGCTATTTAAGGCTGCTTTTGATGCAACTGCATTTGGTGTATCTGGCGGTGGCCCGATTGCCAACATGATTAAAGAAATGCAGCAAGGTTTGCAAGACTTCTTGGCACCAGCAAATCAAATTAAAACTGCCGCAACTGCCATCGGCGATGCCTTCTCAAGCAGCTTTAAGGATGTTATTACTGGCGCCAAATCAGCTCAGCAAGCAATCTCTGATTTCTTTGCCAAGATTGGCGAAGCCTTGATTGATTACGCTACACAAGCAATTGCTCAATACATTGCTATTGGTATTGCGCGATTATTTGCTGGTGTTGGCGGGTTTGGGACAGACACAACCGGCCTTAGTTTTAACGGTTCGCCGTTGTCTGGAGGCAATCTTTTTCCAACTGGCGCATTTGCCGAAGGTGGCTTTGTAACCGGACCCACCAATGCACTAATCGGCGAAGGCGGCGAACCAGAGTACGTCATCCCGCAGTCCAAAATGTCTGCCGCGATGTCCCGCTATTCGCGTGGCGCCCGTGGTGAATCGGTTATCCCTGGCAATGGCACCAGCGCTGAAGGCGGCGGCACAGCAACTGCAACAATGGAGCCAATCGACGTGCGTTACAGCGTGGAACGCATCAATAATGTGGACTACGTTACGGCTGATCAGTTCCAGCGTGGTATGGCTCAAGCAGCTCGACAAGGCGCCATCCAAGGCGAACGGAGCGCCATGCGAACACTTGGTAGCAGTCCAGCCGCTCGTCGACGCCTCGGAATCTGATGGAATACGCCTACGGCCACCTGCTTGATATTGGACCCACAGGGCAAGCCGCCCAATACAGGTTCCAAAACTATGCAATCAATCAAAACGTAGATGGCTACTTGTTTTTGCCGTTCAGCTTTGGCGGTGCAGTAGCCACGTTGCAGGGCGACAACCTTGACGCAACGCTGCAGTTTGCCAATACGGACATGACCCGTGCCTGGGTCACAGAAGCTCTCGATAATTTGTGGGTTGCCAAGGTCACCACAGTGCTGTGGGAGCCTTCAACTGGCGCGGTTCAGCGCAATCTGTACCAGTATTGGGGCAGCTGCTCCAGCGGCGGCTGGGATGAAACCTCTTTACAGATCAGCCTGAATTCAGTGCTGGACGCTGTTCAAGCCAACATTCCGGGTCGCAGGCTTCATCGCTGGCAGGTCGGCAGCATCCCCTTTACAGCGCAGATCCGTGTGTGATCACTTAATTGGAAAGCATTACGAACGCTGCCATCAGCTCGTAATTGAGGCAATGCAGGCGATGAAATTGGATGCGCCATCCGATCAACCGGACTGGTATAGCCTTGGAATAAAAGGCATTTTGCGTGAAGTCAAGAAATATGGCGATGAAGTAGACACGCCGGCTTACGATGGTGACGTGGTTTTGCTGGCATCTGACCCACCAGCACTTGGGGTGAAATGGCAGGACGGAATTCTGTATCTCAATCGTTTGACCGGAAGGGCGGATTGGAAGCCGCTTCTCGCCCTTACGATCCTGCGCTCTTACCGTATGAAATCGCGCTGATTGAAGCGCTGGGTTGCAGTGAGCAGGAATATCGTGAATTTGTGCGACATGCGCAGTTGCGAGCGCATGTGCGGCCTGCTGAATATGCTCATGTTCCAGAAATAAACAATTGGGAAGTTGTTGCAATTGTCAGCCTTGTGCTGGGCCTGGCTTCTACTGCCGTCAGCGTATTACTGGCACCAAAAGCGCCAGCATTAGAGTCGCCCGCCAAAATTAAGGGCAAAAAGCTCGCCGATCAGATTGGACCGACCCGCTTCAATCAAACCACGAGCTTCGATAACGTCAGCAGTCTCGCGGAATATGGGCAGCCGATTCCCATTCCTTTTGGCAAGCGCGGCACAGGAAGCGATGGTGTTTTGACCGGCGGCTTGATTCTTGCACCAGCGTTGGTATGGAGCCGATTATTTGCTTTTGGCCCTTATCAAATGTACCAAGGTATTTATATTGCTGGTGAAGCTGGTGTACAACAACCTGAAATCGGTGGTGTACGTCTTGGTACGGCTGCGCTTAACAGTCTTGGCTCGTCGGATTATGCGCTCTATTGGTCTTCTGGTAACGCATCAAATAGGTTGACACCTGCCAATAAAATTTCCGGCTCACAAGATGGTGCATTTAGCGGTACTGCCGGAGTCCCAATTTTTACGGCTCCGCAAGTTAGTCCTGCGCAAGAGCTAGGTACTGCTTTTTCAATGGCATACACGCCACAAGAGAGCACAGTTTTTGGTGTTTCAGAACCAATCCACAATGGTACGGCATATCGTTTTAATTGGGAAATTGTTAGCGCCCCTTGGAGCACAACAAAAGGAGAAGAATACAGAGACGAAAGGCTTGAGTTAATTGCTAAACGACGCAAGATTGCCGGAAGCAAGGCTGATGTTATTCACGACAATACGCCTGAACGTGGAATGCCAGGGGTTGGGCGTGCGTACTCTCGTCGCATGGGGATTGTTGCCCATAGTGGAACAGCAGGTGCAGCTGCGGTAGAAGACAGACAGACAGTTCAGATTAACGAAAACGATACTGTTGTTTTTAGGATCAATGGAAACAACTGGCGGGAATTAGAAAAACGAGATTTGATTGACAGCGATGGCTTTAAAGGCACGGAAGTCAATTTAGATGATCTTGAGTCCTCTGCTGACGCTTGGCGCACGCGAGCATCAGACCTGATGCAAATTGGCACGAAGTGGATTATTTCTAGTTCTGTCTGGGTCGTTGAAGCTCGTAGCGGCAATGATTGGGTAAAGAACGGCAATTTAGATATTACTTTGAGATGTGTTGCGATTCTTGGTGTGCCTCAAATTGGCATTGCTGGCACGCGCACTGTAGAAGAACCATTAGGCGGCTATGAAGGCGACACTTTTAATCCCAACAAGCACTGCGGAGCCGCTTTTTACAACATCTGTCGCTACCACAGGGCAACTGTGCGCCCTGTGCGCAGGGATTGCCAAGTAATCGAGTTTGGCATTCGCAGCCAAGTTTGGAATCGGGCTAATAATTTGTGCAACTTTAGTTCACTTCCGACGCCTTTTAGGCTGAAAGAGTTTGATAGGCGAGATATATCATTAAATACCCCGGTAATGAACAAATACTTTACTCGCACTTCATGCTTCTCTGTCTGGGTTAGACCCGTACAAAAATACGGCGAAAACTTGCAGCAATGGGCTCGCATTCCAAAAGTATTTTGCGTAACAGGTAGCAACCCTGTCAGCCAGTACAACTGGTTGCGCATTCGTCCGAGGCAGAGCGGATACTATGAATACCGTTTTATCCCTAGAACTGGTTCTGATATTGCAATTAACAGTATTGGCACAAATTTTGCAACAAGACTGAATGCGCAAAACGGCCAACAATTTGGCAAAGATTACGAGACGCCATACGGCACTTTTCGCATTACAACGGCTGGCGAAGAAGTTCCAATTCAAAACATCTTAATTAACAATGAATTAACCACCAAAGCACGCGAATTCGTTGATGAGCAGGGTGGCGCTGTAATACCCGTCCAAACGAATATCCCCGGTTCTGTCGTGCTTGAGCAGACATCCACAAATGGATCAAGCCAAGACTTACGGGAACAGGCATGGCTGCAGACTCTGCTTGGCTACGCCTGGAACTACAAGGGAGAATGGCGCGAAGTTGTGCTGCCAACGCACATAAAACCAAACGGAAACCGCGAAATTACCCTGCGTTTAAGAGCGCGGTCTGTCGGTGACGTTAAAGGGTCTAAATATATCAATGCTGCTAAGACCGTGACTAACTCGTCCAACGCGGTTTATGGCTGGCGAAATTATACCTTTACAGTTGAAAGCGCGACTGGAGCATGGAATTTGAATGATAAATTTACAATAACTCGCTCCACCAGCAATGCGTTTTCCCAACAGGAAGGTTACACTCAGGCATATTTTCAATTTCGCGTAGCGTCTCTTCAAGCGTCTGCCAGCGAGGGCGCCGATAAGACCAGCAAGGAAGAGCGTATTTTTGAACAGGCATCGCAGGTTTCTGATTGCAGCCATTATCTGGAATTAGAGAAATCCAACGTTTCTGGACCTGAGCACGAAATTGTTTACGTCAACGAATTTATTGATAACGAAACTGAGCCGAATTATTATGGGATGTCAACTATTGGTTTGTCCGTTAAATCTAGCGGTCAAATCGAAAGCATCAATCAAATGCGTCTATGGTCGCCAACAGGTATTAACGTCAGCCGCTTGATTGAAGGCGATACAGCTCCAAGTAACCTGTTTGCAGATCTAGTTTATTATCTGCTAACAAGCAACAGCCAAGGCGTTGGCAATGTAGTACCAACAGAGCTGATCGACGTTGATTCATTGCGCATTGCCGCTAACTTCCAGCGAGCAAACAAGATTTTCTTTGATGGCGTGCTTGAGGAGAGCGAAAGTTTTCGCTCCTTTTTGTACGACAATGCTGCTTTGCAGCTCTGCAGCTTTACGATTAAAAATGGCAGATTTGGCATGATGCCTGCGTTGCCGTATGACAGCAGCTACCAGATCAGCACAAGCCCCATTGCCGTTGATCAAATCTTCACTGCTGGCAACATTATTGAAGACAGTTTGCAGGTGCAATACATTGACGCCGCTCAAAGGTCTAATTTTCGCGCACTGGTGAGCTGGCGCGTTACCGTCGAAAATGATTTGCCGACACAAGCATCAGCATTGGTGGACTGGGCAGATATCCCAGAAGGCAGTCGCGCAACAACGCAGCAGTCATTTGATCTCACTGACTTCTGCACCAATCGCGCACAAGCCCTGCTAACTGCTCGGTTCCTGTTGAGTGTTCGCCGGCGCGTTACGCATACCGTCAGCTTCAAAACGGTGCCCGATTCGCTTGGCATCCAACCCGGCTCTTACATTCGCGTTATCACCGCCGCTACCAGCTACAACGCTGCGGCCAATGGGGTAATTCAAGAGGCTGGCACACTGGTCAGTATCAGCACTGTCAACGATGGTAGTTACACCGCGTTGGTCTACAATCCAGCCACGTCGGACGTTTCTGAAAAAGAAATCACGATTAGTGGTGGCAGTGTCACTGATTCAACTGTGCATGGTTGCCTGTTCACACTGCTCAGCACGACAGTCAACAAAAACGTTTATCAGGTGGAGCAGCTCACCCTTGACGAAGACGGGCTGGTCAACGTCAGTGCTGTTGAAGTTCCGGTCGATAGCACGGGAGCTAGCATTGTTGCAAAGGACGTGCTGAACGAAACCGCGTTCCGGGTGCTTGAGTGATGGCATTTCCTACATTGCAACCCACTAGCCGCGATTTCAGTCCTGGTGACTGGCCGATCAAACGATTTAACGCGCAATCTGGCGCTGAAATTCGCATTTTGTATGGAAGTCAGCGCACTAACGCAAAAATCAGCCTGAGTTACGACAATATTACAGACGCTAACGCTAAATTGTTTTTGGACGACTACGCCGCGCAGATTGGCACGCTGCGCACGTTTGATTTGCCAGATGCTGTTAGAAGTGGATGGTCGAGCAGCGCTGCCAGTATTGATGCTCCGCCCGGCGCGAAATGGCGCTATGAATCAGAGCCCTCTGTGCGAGCGGTTCGTCCTGGCCGCAGTAGTATTACAGTAAAATTAGTGGCGGTGACATAAATGACGCAAACATATTCCGGCAAAGATGGACATCTTTTGATAAACGGGGTAGAGCAATTAAAAGTAATAAAATGGGCGCTAAATGGATCTCTAGAAATGCTAGAGACGACAACGCTAGGGCAGTACCAAAAAACTTTTGTTCCCGGCGTTCAGGAGTTTAGTGGAACAGCGTCTTTGCTTTACTATACAGACGAACTCGGTCGCAACGATGCTGCGACAGTGTTGCGAAAAATTTTACGTGTAGAAAGCGTCAAGGACGGCGATATTGTTGTACTAACCCTGCGTCTTAGTGGCACTGATAATTTAGCCCACGACATTTCTGTGGCTGCCTATGTAACGAGCGTAGTATTTGGCGCTTCGGTAGGTGAAATTAGCACAGCAGACATTACCTTCCAAGGCAGCGGAGAACTTTATGAAGCCGCATTATTGAGTACTTATGCAGGTGAAAACGCACAAATTACACCTTCAGAAAACAATGAATATGCAAACATTTTGAAACTAGCTGTTTCAAGATTGAATCCAGGCTTTTCGCGGCAAGTTCTTCAAACAAATAACACTGGAACTGAGGCTGAGTGGAGCAGCGACCTTTACTTAAACAGTTTGCAGGTCAATGGCTTTGCAAGACTAAGTGCTTCGACAACTATTGACGGCAATACTCCGCTGACTTCGCTGAGCGTCATAAACGCTAGCTCCGTAACAGTTAGTGGGTCTCGCAAACTTAATGAGTACACAAATGATGTTATTAACATAAAAGATTATGGGGCGATAGGCGATGGGAGCGTCGATGATACTGCCGCAATTCAAGCAGCATTCAATCGTGCTAATGAACTAGGAGGCGGCATTGTTTATCTCCCGCCTGGTCGATTCCGAAAAGCGGATACAAGTCCTGCGTTGTTAATGTATTCAAATACAACGCTAAAGGGAGATGGGGATTGCTCTGTAATTATCCACGAAGATCTTCCAACTAACCCAAGACAAGATCTGCTGGTTGCTGATAACACACAAAATATAGCATTTATGGATTTCAAGATTGAAGGAACACTAGGCACGCATACAACTGAAACCAATCAAAGCCAAGCATTGACAGGATTTAATGTTGTAAATCTAAAGATGCGTGGCGTTACCGTACAAAGCGTGCGTTTTATGGCGACTGCTTTTACCTATGCTCAAAATGTAACTGTTCAAGAATGTCGATTTGTTGATGTATTGAGAGATGGAGCCCGTTTTACCGCTTCGTCCAATGTATCAATTGTTGGAAATATTTTTTATCGGGTTGCCGATGATGCAATTGCATTGCATTCAATTGATACAGACACAAATTTTCCTGTTCCCGCCGGTTTTGAAAGCTGGGACGATGTACCCCCTTCTAGTGGTATCACAATCTCAGGGAACGCTTTTGAGGCTTGCCAAGGAATAAAAATCTTAGGCGCAAAAGCTGCATTGATTACAAATAACGTTATGCGACGTATGCTGCGATTGCCAATTGTCATTGACAATACGATAGATCTACCTGAAGGAAATACGCCGATTTTTTGCGTGCAAATTACAAACAATACAATTATCGATACATTTTACAACTTTAACGCCCCTACGGACACAGGAGGTTACGCTATTAAAATTAACATTCGAGACAGGTCTCTAGGTGGGCTTTCCTCGCAACCTGGCTATCTGTCCGATGTTTCCGCATATAACTGGATAAACAATATAGACGCCGCAGGCAAGGTAAATATCGGCGCCTGGGGAATTACAGTTGCTCAAAACACAATAGCAACGACCCTGCCAGTTACAGGTGTGTCTAAATATTCTGACTATGGATATGGAACGCTGCTTGATCGACAGGGTGGATCTTTTGGGCCAGGCTTTTATGATCCATCTATTACAAGCACTTTTTTTGCTGTAGACGGTATTTATTTTGAGGGGCCTGTTAGAGGATTGGTTGTTGAATCAAATGTCTTGTCTGGTGGCGGGATAGATACATCCGCTATATCAATCAAAGGCTACGCAAGCTCAAACGGACTGGACAGGGCTTCAACGGTTGTGCGCAATAATACAATTTCAGATTGGCCTGGCACTGGCATTGAGCTAAATTCAGTTGATAGCGTTTCGCACTGCTCTTTATTCGGAAATTGGTTGGATCTTGATCCACTATTTCGCCACCCAAGTCATGCTTCTACGAATAAATGGGGGTCTAATGGCGTTGTTTACGGAATTGATGTTGTTTCTGGTATTTGCGGAATAGCTGCTGGCAATACAATGCAGCACATGTCCAATGTTGTCACAGATGCTAATGCTTTTTCTTGGCATAATAATTACGCTATCTATGATCCAAATGGTACAGACGGGCTTGGCGATGAGCCAGACTGTCGCGGCATTCGCAACGTTTTAAGGCAGATTGGCTTTGTGGCAATTATTTACGACGGAGACCCTTCAAGCGCTACGTTTAAGAAGATTACCACTGCACCGAGTATTATGTCTCCTAGTGTCCCCGCATCTGGCACCTACGTCAAAGGACATGTAGTTAAAAACGCCGCTGTTGCAGTCGTGAACCCTGGCGCAGGGCAAGAGTATTGTATTATAGGGTGGCAAAGAATCACGACTGGCTCAGGGCATGTTCTTAATACCGACTGGAAAGAGCTACGCTGCTTAACAGGAGCATAGAAACGATGGCAAAAGTTTTTACTGGCCGCGAAGGTCGCCTTTTGATAAGCGGCGTAGATCAGATTAAGGTTACGTCTTGGTCTTTAACTGGTTCTGTTGACATGTTAGAAACCACAAGTCTGGGGGAGTCACAGAGATCCTACGCGCCCAGTTTGCAGGAATTTAGCGGCAATGCCACATTGCTTTACTACAAAAACAACGCAGGGCGTAACGACGCCGCCACTGCACTACGCAAAGTGCTTCGCGTAGCCGGTGTTGAAGACGCAGATACGGTAACAATGCGTCTTCGTTTAGTTGAAGGCAGCACAAATCACGACGTAGCCATGACTGCATATATCACCAGCGTGAGTTTTGGTGCCAGCGTTGGCGAGGTCAGTTCAGCTCAGATCAGCTTCCAAGGCACTGGCGCGTTGACGGAGGTAACGCTGTAATGGCTGTTTACCTGGGCAATATCGGCAACATTGAGCTTACGCGCAAGTCGCTGGAGGGCTCAAAGCAGTCACTGGTCAATCCAGGTGATGTTAATTCAAGCCGCAAGCGTTTTAGCTTTGATTTTGACGAAGGCTACCTGATTGCAGGAGATCTAGTTGAAATTAAAACGACTGATGGCACAACCCTTGATTTTATTGGTACAGACGGCTGGAACGATGGCACTGTCTATGAAAGTGGCAACTGGTACATTTTTATTGACGAGATTGGCGGCATTCGCCTGTACAACACATTTGACGACAGCCTAGAGGGCACGAAAGACCTAGCTGTAAATATTGTTGATATTGCGCGTGATATTCCAATTGAGGTTACTGTTCGTGATCGCGGCGGTCGATTGCTTGCTTGCGTGACTGATTACGAATTAAACACGACACGCGAAACCGTTGACATCACTACTCTGAGTGACGAGCACCGTCAGCAGTACAGCTCACTGATCACAGGCAGCGGTCGCGTAACGGCACAGTGGGACTACGGGAACATTGGCGACGTAGAGCCGGTGCATTACCTGATGCAGCTTGTTTTGCGTACTGAAATCGGCTCTTCATTTGGCGCAAAATTTTACATCAAAAGTCAAGATACCGCCCCGAGCGGCGGTTTATTTGATGCATCGCAGTACAACGACTCGATTTGGTGGGAATTTGACGCGCTGGTGACAAACAGCGCGACTAGCTTCAGTCCTGGCGATATTATTGTTTCCACCATCGACTTCGTGACGACTGGTGCCATCCGCCTCAAAGCACGCACTGCTCCCCAACGTCGCTTGCTGCAAGAGGCCGGTGATCCGATCCTGCTGGAGCAAGGTGGGTACTTGCTTTTGGAAGATGATGACTGAAGCTAGACTGTCGGTAACAAGGGTGTAGCCGTGGCCGATCTCCGTATCAGCGAACTAAGAAGCCTTGCCTCCGCTGATTTGGCATCGGGGGACTGGCTGGCGATTGCAGATAAGTCGGCCAGTGAAAGCCGTAAAATCAGTGTTGTTGATTTTATGGATAAAGCGGTCACGCTACTGACCGCGGAAACAGTACCAAGTGGCAAAATTCTTTTTGATTCAGGTTCAATTCCTGGTGGCGCACTTGTTAATGGTGGAATTGACTCTGATCAGCTGGCCAGCAATGCTGTAACAGCAGGCAAGCTGGCGGATAATTCGTCTGTAACTTTAAGTGCATCGCTGCCACTGACTGGTACGTTTTCCGGGCAAATCGGTATTGAGACATCCACGAATAAGGCATTCGTCTGGAATGGCAGTAGTTGGGTTGACTTCAAAGCAGCGGGTTCCGTTAATTCTGTCTCAATAACAAATACAGGCCCATTAAATTTTTCAATTGCCACATCAGGTGATGCGAGGGCAATTACTGCGGCAATCAGCAATTCAACAAGCGCCGGTCAATTCGTTGCCGGTCCTACCAGTGCTGGCGGCGCTGTTTCGCTGCGAACTATTGCTGGCGCTGATCTTCCCACTGCATCGAACGAGCAAAAAGGCGGCGTTCTAATTAACGGCAATGGTCTTGCGATGAGCGGCGAGACGCTCACTATTGATAATGTTGTTACGCCTGAAGCCAGTAGCTATCACATTGTTCAATATGACGCCAACGGTCTTGTAACTGCTGGCCGCCTAATTCAGGGGACTGATTTACCAGCAGCAACAGCCGTCAGCTTGGGGGCTGTAAGTCCTGGCGCTGGATTAAGCGTTGATGGTGCTGGTCAAATAGCCCACACTAATCAAATTATTGCCGGCACAGCAACTAAGGTAACGTTTGATTCAGAGGGGCATATTACCGATACAGGTAATTTGACTGCTGATGACATTCCTGACATTCCAGCCACAAAATTAACTTCTGGCACTATTGCCACAACAGTGTTGCCAGTTAATGGTGTTTCGGGCGTCAACCTTGCCGATTATTCTGTAACACAATTCGGCGGTCCCGGTTCAACCGCCAATATTACAGTTTTCCCAGATGCTGAATATATCGGTCAATTTTTCTGGGAAGAATCTCGTCGTGACTTGTACATCTGGAGTGGTACTTCGTGGCTGCCAGTCACGATTACATCCGGTGAGCTTGTGTTTGCTGGAACATATGATGCCGTCAACAATGAAATTGAAACACTGACTGCTGCCGGTGCAGCGGTTTCTGGATTTACAGCCGGCAGTCCGCTTCCTTCTGCAGACGCAGGCAATAATCAGTACTACTTTGTTGTTGTCAATAGCGGCACTGGTACGGCACCTGCACCTGCGGTAGCACTGCAAGCGCCAGATCAGCTTGTTTCCAACGGCAGCACTTGGGAATGGATTGATGTTTCCGGCACAATTGCTGGCAATACTGCAGGCAACATTAGCTATAGCCCCACAGGTGGCATCAACGCAACTGACGTTCAAGCTGCAATAACTGAACTTGATACCGAAAAGCTCGCCAAAGCTGGTGGCACGCTGACAGGCGAAGTTGTTGTCGGTAGCGGCAGCAGTATTCGTGTTGATGGCGGCAGCATTCTGTTTGAAGGCTCCACCGCTGATACCTATGAAACAACGCTCGCTGTTGTTAACCCTACCGCTGATCGCACAATCACGCTGCCAAATGTAACGGGCACTGTTATTACTACAGGCGACAGCGGCACTGTTACAAATACGATGCTTGCTGGCAGTATTGCGTATAGCAAGTTAAGCCTTACTGGATCTGTTGTTAATGCCGACATTTCTGGAAGCGCAGCAATTGCGTATTCAAAACTTGCGCTAACAGGTAGCATCGTTAATGCCGACATTGCAACAGGCGCAGCAATTGCTTATAGCAAGATAAATCTAGGCAACAGTGTGGTTAATGCTGATATTGCAAGTGGTGCAGCCATCGCCTATAGCAAGCTGGCATTGACCGGCACCATCGTTAATGCAGACATTTCTGGATCTGCAAGCATTGCCGATAGCAAGCTGGCAACCATTAGCACTGCAGGCAAAGTAAGTGGTAACGCAATTACGAGTGGCACAATTGCAGGCAGTACTGCGATCAATACGTCAGGCGCAATTACAACAACAGGAACTATCACTGATGGTACAGGCAGCATTCGCCAAATTCCGCAAAACGCAAAAACAGCAGCTTATACATTGGTTGCCTCTGACGTAGGCAAGCATATTAGTATTACGACAGGCGGAGTTACGGTCCCGGCTTCAGTGTTTTCTGTTGGCGATAACGTTACAATTTTTAATAATTCAACTAGCAGTCAAACGATAACTCAAGGCAGTGGCGTAACACTTAGGGCTGGCGGATCAACTTCTACAGGCAATAGAACATTGGCAAATTATGGTGTGGCCACAATCCTTTGCGTCGCCGCTGACACTTTTGTGATCACTGGTACAGGTATCACCTGATGTCTAACCAAGAAATGCTGCTGGGCGGGGGCTTCAGTGAAGTCCCAGAATTCTCCGCCACAGGCGGCACGATAACAACTGTCGGCGCAGATACTGTGCATACATTTACAAGCAGTGGCACGTTTCTCGTCGCAAATGTCCCCATTGGTTTTTCTGTTCAATATCTAGTTATTGCTGGCGGCGGCGGAGGTGGCTTAGGCGGTGGCGGTGGTGCTGGAGGAATGCGTACTGGTTCAAGCAGTCTTGGCGACGGCAGTTATGTCGTAACCGTAGGTGCAGGCGGCGGTTTAGATACTCAAGGCGGTGATTCTGTTTTTAACGGCATTACATCAATTGGTGGCGGTAAAGGATCAGGCGGCTCTGGCGGCTCTGGTGGTGGCAATCGCGCAAAATCACTTGGGGGTGCAGGCACGCTAGGTCAAGGTAATGACGGCGGCAGGGGAGCAACCGTTACTAGTTATGGCGGTGGCGGTGGCGGTGGCGCTGGCGCTGCTGGCCAAGCAGGAACAATAAGCTACTCTGGCAGTGGAGGCAATGGTCTTCAGTCTTCAATATCTGGAACGTCAACTTATTACTCAGGTGGTGGTGGTGGCGGATCTGGAGAGAACATCACAATTGGATACGGAGGACTTGGCGGCGGTGGCAATGGATTCAAAAACAATCTAATTAGTTTTACGGCTACTCCAGGGGCAGTCAATACAGGCGGGGGAGGAGGAGGAGGTAAGCCCGGCGGCTCTGGCATCGTAATTATCCGCTACACAACACCTCCGTAATGGCACATTTTGCAGAACTAGATCAAAAGAGCGTCGTATTGCGCGTTGTCGTTATTTCTAACGATGAAATTCTCGATGGCGGCATCGAGTGCGAAGCTAAAGGCATCAAACGCTGCCAGGAATTATTCGGCGCCGATACGAACTGGAAGCAAACCAGCTACAACTGCAATATGCGCAAAAATTATGCCGGCGCTGGTTATTTGTATGACTCAGAGCGTGATGCCTTTATTGCGCCGCAACCTTTCGCTAGCTGGCAGCTAGATGAAGACACTTGCCAATGGCAAGCACCAAAGCCAATCCCTTCTGACGGTAAGCCTTACACTTGGAATGAAAGCCTTCTGCGCTGGGTCGCCGCGTCATGATTTATCCCGCCACCCACGATATTACGATCCTGCAAAACGCGACGTGGAGCGGGACATTTCGTGCAACACAAAATCGACAAACGCTAACCAGTATCAGCATTGCGACTGGCACGCCAACTTTTCTGTGCAGCTGTCACGGCTTAAGTGCTGGTGACAAGGTGGTCTTCACTGGTGGTACTACGGTGCCATGTGGATTGACGATTAATTCGGTGTATTACGTGATCGCCACTGGCTTGACCACTGATGCATTCCAAGTGTCTGCCACCAGCGGTGGGGCATCAATCACGGTGAGCGGTGATGCGATTGGTACGTTTTACGTTGCAGAACCGCTTGATCTGACTGGTTACACGGTAGACGCTGACGTCAAAGGCTTGACGGACTTGGTGCAAGTTGCAACTTTTACGCCTGCTTTAAGCGACGCAACAAACGGCGAATTTACTTTGACAATGACGCCAGCAACTACGGCTGGTATTGATGCCGGTCGTTATGGCTACGACGTAAGCCTGACCCAAGGTAGCGGTGCTCGTTACTATTGGCTTACGGGTGTAGCGACTGTGCAGACCACCTATTCGCGGAACTGATCCATGGCTGATGTACAAATTGCTGTCATTGACCAGCAAAATACGCAGATCGCTCTAGCGGCACCATCTGAAACCGAAGTAACGGTTGCTGTTCCCGGCGTTCAAGGTCCAGTTGGTGAAGGAGTTCCCAGTGGCGGCACAGCCAATCAGGTACTGTTCAAGCAATCTGGAACAGATTACGACACTGCTTGGAGTGAGGTAACCAGTGCAATGATTGGCGATCTTGAGATCGTCAATGCTGATGTTGCCGCTGCGGCAGCAATTGATGGCACAAAAATCAATCCCAATTTTGGCAGTCAAAACGTTGTTACTACAGGTACGGCAACGGCTGCAGCATTGATTCCAAGTGGCAGCAGCGTGCCCACAAACGGCGTTTACCTGCCGTCTGCAAACAACGTAGCCATCTCGACTAATGGCACTGGGCGGTTGTTTGTTGATGCGAGTGGGAATGTTGGGGTTGGCACATCATTGACCACCGCATACTTTACAAATTATACACCTTTCAAACTGTCAGGTTCTGCGGGCGGTTCACTAGGGATAGAACGCGCTGGTGAGTTGAGGTTGCTTCTTACTGCCGATAATTCGTTCTCCTATGTATCTTCGTTCGGAAATGGCGGCATAGTATTTTCAGCGCAAGCTGGTGCATTTTCAGGCTCAACGGGCATTGAGAACATGCGCCTGGACTCCAGTGGCCGCTTGGGTCTGGGGACTAGTAATCCTGGAAGCTATAACGCGGCTGCCAATAACCTTGTAATCAGCGAATCTGGAGATGCAGGGATCACTATTGCATCTCCTGGATCCCAAGGGTCCATCTTCTTTGCCGATGGAACTGCAAGCGGCGCCGAGCAGGCTGCCGGTTATATCTATTACCAGCACAGCTCAGACACTTTGGTGCTGGGCACTTCCAACCAACAACGCCTAACCATTACTTCAACGGGAGCAGTAGGGATTGGCACTACGAGTCCTAATAGACTTCTTGAAGTAAGTGGATCTGGTACGACGACGAGGCTGACAAGCAGCACCAATACAAGCACTCTTGAGTTTTCCACGCCGGGCGGTTTTGCTTACATTGGCAGCAAAGATGGACCTAATGTTTATGTAGAAACAAACGGCAGCGAACGCGCCCGCATCGACAGCTCCGGCAGATTAGGTCTGGGGACTAGTAGCCCAGAAGCAGAGTTGCATTTGAATGACGCAACTGGCGTATCTCGCATACGTTTTACTGGTGGTGCTGTGGGCGCAGATAACTTTGAAATCGGTCAATCTATTACTGGGGTATCAAACTCAGGTTTCTCGGTCTATGACGTTGATGCAGCCGCGACTAGATTTGTAATTGACTCCTCAGGCAACGTAGGGATTGGCACTATTTCGCCTAGTTTCGACTTAACCATTGACAAAGACTCAAACTCTGTTGTCACAAGCTATACCCGTTCATATAATACTGGCTCTTCCGCTGGCGGCCGTGTATCTGCGGCTAGCGCAGTTGGCACCATAGCGATAAGCGCATACTCTGCTGCTCATTCCATTTGGCCAAGTAGCACGGTTCTGAATAGCGATAGTGGTTTTACCGGCGGCTTGAACATTTATCAAACAGGTGCTAATCCTATTGTTTTGTGGACAAACGACTTCGAACGCGCCCGCATCGACAGCTCCGGCAGGTTGTTAGTTGGCACGTCTACGAGTGTTACAGGTGCTACCCTTGAAACCAACAGCAGTTCTGTAGTGGTTCGGTATACAAATCCAGGGGAGTTTGGGTTTTGGAGAGCAAACGGTAGTGTTGGATCTCCAACTGCTGTAGCTGACGGCAATATCCTTGGTAGACTGTATGCGGTTGGTTACAACGGGACCACCTACATAAACGCAGCTCGAATCGAAGTCGAAGTAGACGGCACCCCCGGCGCTAATGACATGCCGGGCAGGATTGTCTTCAGTACCACCGCCGACGGATCGAGCACCCCGACGGAGCGGATGAGGATTACAGCGGACGGAAATATCAGCTTTGGCTCTACTGGATACAACCTTGGCTTTTCTAACACAATCTTAATTAACCCCTCAGATGGATTGATTGGCTTTGGTATGGATGGAAGAGAAGAATATATGACAGGCGCTGCTGGCTGCTATATCTATTCAGGATCTGGATCTAGCGGTACGACACTGGCTGGTGAACTTATTCTTCAATCACGCTCTAATTCAGATCGATCTATTACTTTTGTTACCGGCTCAACTCCCGCTAAACGGATGGAGATCGCTGGTAATGGCAACGTAACAGTAGTGGGCGCTCTTAGCAAAGGTTCAGGCTCCTTTAAGATTGATCATCCACTACCGGAGAAAAAAGAAACCCATCACCTTGTCCATTCGTTCATTGAAGGTCCACAAGCTGATCTTATTTACCGTGGACATGTTCAACTCGTAAATGGCGTTGCCGCTGTAAATCTTGACGAAGCGGCGCGAATGACTGAGGGCACGTTTGAAGCTTTATGCACAAACGTATGCTGCTTTACGTCTAATGAGTCTGATTGGACCGCTGTTCGTGGATCCGTATCTGGCAATATCCTGAGAATCGAAGCGCAAGATCCTGCTTCTAATGCCGACGTTTGCTGGATGGTCATCGGTGAACGCAAAGATCAGCACATGCTTGATACTAACTGGACAGATGAGAATGGTCGCGTTATTACTGAACCTCTAAAACAGCAGCCAGTTGCTGAAGCAGACTAGTCCTACTCACTAACCCCTTTCAATGAGCCTACCAATTCCGGTGGGCTCTTTTTTTTTAACACCACAAACACACTTTTATATCATGTCTACCACTTTCACCTGGAACATTGCTCAACTCGAACGTGAAACCGCTGACGGTTATGTTTTCACTGTTCACTACACCGTAAATGCACAAGACGACACCTACAGTGCTGGTGCTTATGGTTCACTTGGTCTTGAGCGTCCTGAAGGCGATTTGATCCCCTTTGCTGATCTGACTGAAGAGACTGTTGTCGGTTGGGTCAAAGAGAAGTTCGGTGAAGAGAAAGTCACCGAAATTGAAGCTGCTCTGCAAGCTCAACTTGATGAGCAACGTGCTCCTTCTAAAGCTGCTGGTCTTCCTTGGGCTGGCTGATAATCCACATTACCTTTAGGTAAACATCATGCTCACTTTCCTTGGCATTAAAGTGTCCTATGAGGCACTTGCATTCTTCGCTCTTTTTATTGGCTCCGAAATTGTCGGTGCTTCTAAACTGCGTGAAAACAGCATTGTTCAAATCCTCCTTCGTGGTGTTGATGCTATGAAAGCTCACCGCACTGAGGATGACAAGATCCAACGTATTAAGGATACCTTTAAGTAAACATCATGGTACTGCTCGACGTTAAGCAGTACTACCTACAAACAGACAGTGCTACCAGGCACGGAGATCGGATGTGCTTTAGCTCTACGTGTGCTATGGCCATCAAGTATCTCCGTCCTGATGCGCTGCTTGGTAGTAATGCAGATGATGATTACTTGAGAACTGTTCTCAAATACGGTGATACAACGCAATCAACCAGTCAAATCAAAGCCTGTCAGCAGTACGGTGTTCTTGCTTCCTTTTACCAGAAAGGTACAAAGCAAACACTCCTTAATGAACTCAAAGCTGGCCATCCAGTAGCTGTTGGTGTCCTACACAAAGGTCACGTATCCAATCCTGTTGGTGGTGGCCACTGGATGCTGTTGATTGGTGACGACGGAGAACACGGTATCTTCCATGATCCATACGGTGAGATGGATAACGTCAACGGTGGCTATAAAACTGTTGGTCGTGGTGGCAAGAGCGTTAAGTACTCCTGGCGTAACTGGCTAAAGCGTTGGGAAGTAGAGGGTCAAGGGACTGGCTGGTTCATGACATTCCGCTCTACCCAACAAACACGTCCCATCACTACCTACGACAACACCTGGGCGGGAGTGAAAGCTGCTGCAAAGGATGCTGGAGCTAAGTATCCAGAAGTTGTTGCTG
>Ga0208162_1000074_pt1 | contig 47468 bp, 37 predicted proteins | sample CB_VirMetaG_4_FD_184539 | JGI IMG/M metagenome (GOLD analysis project Ga0208162, IMG submission 184539) | Freshwater to marine saline gradient viral communities from Chesapeake Bay - CB_1508_1M Viral MetaG (SPAdes) (version 4) | ecosystem: Environmental > Aquatic > Marine > Coastal | place: USA... | reverse complement strand
CAATTGATCCTAGCAGGGAAACTATAAAATTCACAAACTATGCGAGTATTCGTGAGTTCTTAGAGGACTTAAATGCTGACCCAGTAACCGATGATTATGGACAAGAGACTGATTCTAGATCATGGGAAAGATTGATTGGATCCAAAAGCCTTTTAGAGTCAGATGTCAGAATTAATGTTGAATGGAAGTCGAACACTTTCAACCAATCTTATCACGACAATTGGGATTGGAAACATAATTTTCACTGCTATGGAGATAACAACATCTTCGTAACAGCGGACTCAAATCAAAGTAAACAGTTCAATAATAAAACCTTTTCGTCGCCAGGAGTTTTTGAGGGCTTTACCTTCAAAAGCATTAAAATGCCTGGGGATTGGAACGCTGGAGACAGGTGCCATTCTATAAAATTTAAGAATTGTGTTATTGTGGATGGCGTTAAAGCAGGAATTGCGGGGATTTCCTCGATCCCTGTGCAGTATTGGAACGCATACGCATCCGAGCTCCTCCTCGCAGATTCTATATGGAATACTGCGGAACTAAGGGCGAGAGGATCAGATAAGTGCATTATTGTCGGAGGAAATAGATTTAGTGGGGGCGGCTTCATGGGGGAAAGAATGTATGTAGGTCCCGTAGAATTTGTTAATTGCATTTTCAGAAACGATACTAGTACACCAAATGTGGCAGCATTTGTGTACGAGCCTGGGCGGGATATGCGTATGGGGCTGGCGGATACTAGTCTGGGAGAAACTTCATCAGCGGATATATGGCCGTCTTTCAATGTAAAATTTATACATTGTGATCTCGGTAATGGTTATACTAGCTACTCGAATGCAAGTGCCAAAACTAATGACAATTCCTTAATTTCTATAGCGGGAAAAGGACGAGACCTGGGAAGCACTAAGAGTTTCTTACAAATTGCTGCCGAAGATGAGATGATTGATGAGATTCAGTCTCACAGTAATGCCTACATTGAGTATTTTTACCAAGCCGACTCAAATGGTCTTGGCCTACTTCCGTCGTATAAAGATTTTGCAACTGATGAAGAGGAGGGTGGTCTTTTCAAGCTGAGAGTTATAAATTGTTTTGGAGGTAACGGCGGAAGTCCTCAGTCTTTTAACGGGGGTAATTCTTGGTTAACCACCGCGATTGCAGGGTTCAGTAATTCAAATTCTCTAGACAGAGCAAAAGCCGCCACTTGGGAATACCCCGGAAACTTCTTTTTGAGCCCAGACCCCGAATGGCAAGCTCGTTTTGCTTGGGATATCGGTGGAGAGGGAAACCTGCAAACAAGATATGCTCTTGACGATAATCAGTTTGATACGAACTCTGGAACTTTTGAAAAGTTCCAGATGGGAAATACTCAACGAGGAATGTTCTATAATCCAAGAAACTATTACTCAGATCAACAGCACCAGCCCGCAAATGTTGGACCCCTTCATGTCTCTCGGGGAGAGGAGCCTATTCGCATCAACGCTCCATACTCACCGAGCGTTGAGACTGTCAGATTCACCGACCATCCAGAGAATGATTTAGCCAGACAAACTTGGAATAGCTGGGATAACCCTGCTGGATACCGAGACAGAAATGTAATCACTGGAGCAGAAAAAGATATATTTGGAACAACCCGATCAAAGGATGTTCTCCCAGGTCCTATTCAAACAATGTCTGTTTGGGCAGAGCCTCTTCAGTTGACCATTAATAGCTCTTATCCTGCCAATAATGGGACTAAGAGTAGAACCAATCGTAATTTCTACTACACCCTTGGATGCACTAACAAGCCCAGAGGTTTTGAAAGTGATATTGCTACGACCATTCTATACATGGTTCCAAATGAAAACAAGACTCCTGTTAGATCTCTTACTGAGGCAGCGGACACTAACTTACTGATTTCAGATCTGGTGCCTGAAAGTGAATCTGGATTCAGCATGGATAATGGGGGGCTGTTTCAGCAACTAGGGTCATTCCTGGCGCAAGTTCAAAACTCTGATCTAGACTCTGGGGTAGCTATGACTGTGGATCATATTCATCTTAGAGATGATAGCTTTACTCAAAAAGAGAAATTTAAGCTAGACTTCGGTAAGCTTGATCATGGTGGATCGGATGGCACCCCCACGATTCTACCTTCGGACACAAACTTCTCTTGGTTCATAATGGCTAAGACAAAAGGCGGTCCCGTAGGAACAGCCGACTACTTCTTCACTACTGAGCCCGCACGAACTATCTCTACAAACACGCCTGACCCTCTTGCTGGACTCACCTCTGAAGTAGTAGAGTATAAGCAAGTGGCTGTCAAGAGAAAAACCGAATCCTTCACCGTGTTTGCTGATGACGCTAGTGGAATGGCTACTGATCACTATATTGTATTCGCAGATGGGAGCGCGGTCTCTGCGACACTGCCTGAGGCGTCCGCTCAGTCCATGCGAGCCGTAACTGTAACAAAATCTACAGGAGCCTCCCCCGTAGGTATCCTTGCGGCTGCGGGAGACACGGTGCATGATCAAGAGTCCATATCTCTCACCACTGAGGGGGAATCAGTAGTCCTTGTTAGCGATGGAAATAATTGGGTTAAGTTACCAGTAGACTATCTACAAATAGAAAGAGGTAGTTAAACCGTATGACTGAGTATAGTGCAGTAATAGTTGTCCAGTCAAATGAGGCTGGGCAACCTACTAACCTGTTGGCTTTAGGGGATCAGGACACTCTTGCAAAAGGTGTTCTCCCTCCTGATATACAAAGCCTTCCTGGAGATGTTACGGCTATCTCTGACTCCACGGGAGCATTACAGCCCCTTCTTCCTATTACTGGTGATTTACTAGGATTAGAGGGAGATCTAACTGCGATCAATGCTGCCACAGGCACACTATCTCCACTCCTTCCGATCACTGGAACTCTTACGGCATTAGATGGAATAGTGACTGGGCCTGGAGGAGTTCTTGATGATATTGATGATCTGTATGCCGCAACGGGAAGTATTGCTGATGCTACAGGTAGTCTAGACCCTCTTACGTCAGTTCTTCCATTAACTGGTCCTGGAATTGTAGACGGCCTCTTAGACTTGGAAGGTGATGTAACTGCTTTGCAAGAGGCTACGGGCCTTAATTACTTCAGTATCACAGGTCTTACTGATGCTACAGGAGGATTAGAAGGCGATGTAACGGCTCTTTACCTAGCAACGGGACTTATTGTTGACGCTACAGGCCCTTTAGATACACTCGCAAATGCTGGTGATGTTGTTAAGTTAGAAGGTCTTGTCACTAGATCAGATGATCTAGCTAATATTGCTCAGGATTATGATGACGCTGGTGGAGATGGAACTCTTTTTCAGGATCTTAACGCCACCGCCACCCAATTAGGACCTCTAACTGGCATTACCAGTGAGACGGGCGGTTTAGTTCATATTCATGACGATTATAACACTGCTAGGGGTGGAGGGCCGCTGACGGTTCTCGCTGATCTTAAGGATGGTGTGGAGGCCACGGGGGTCCTAACAGGAGTCCTTCCTTTAACTGGCCCAGGGATTGTAGATGATCTTTTAGATGCTACAGCAAATATCAACACTTTGTTTGATCAAACTGGTCTTAACTATAATGATATCACGGGGATTGCTGAAGCTACAGGAACACTGGACCCTCTTACGTCAGTTCTCCCCCTAACTGGCCCAGGGATTGTAGATGAGCTTTTAGATGCTACAGCAAATATCAACACTTTGTTTGATCAAACTGGTCTTAACTTTCATGATATTACAGGCATCAATGAAACTACAGGAACGCTTACAGATATCCTTGTTGATGGATCTAGTGTTCTTTCTGGGCTTTCTTCGACTTTGGTGGGAAATAATAATGGACCAGACGTTGCTGTTTACAGTGCCTTATCGGCACTAGCGAATAGGCTTCGAGTCGTTGATACGATTACAGCAGAGGACTCTCCTGACGGTCAAACAATATACCTTTCTGGTGCTAGTAGAATAACAACCAGGGCGGGCACTACCGTTACTGACCTCACTTATGGGGCTGGAAATCAAGAAATTGCGGTACTAAAGTTACAGAATAGTCTTGGTGGAGTAGCTTACTTGTCGGGGACGGGGGGTGCGGGGCTAATGGCTCCCCCAGATGGAGACATTTGGATGTCTTTTGAAGCGCAGGGTACTGGGACTGTAACGAGTTCTCTCCGAGACTTATTCGTAAAAACTTCGGATTCTTCCGGTAATTGGAATGCTAGTTATGACTACGTTGACAGTGCTTCGGGGGATATTAGAGATACCTCTAATGCTCTTTTCTCTGTTACAGGATTAAAATCGGTACTGGATGTTACATCAGAGTCAGGAGCCTATGGTCTGAATGTTACTGCGGCTGAAGTAAACTTTGTTGACCCTGCTGGAGCGGCTGCACTTAGTGGAGTTCGGCTTATTCGTTCTAGACCATCCATTGATCTTGTTATCAGAGGCGATAGTGACGCAGATTTAGTCCTAAATAATGTTGGTGATGGTGAACTTAGAATCGGTAAACAAGGCGTGGAGACGGCCTTTGTAACGAATGATTTCAAAGCTTCTGCTGATAATTGGAGTGAGGTGTACGATGCGTATGAGGCAGGTGACATTGGTGGAGGAGGGGCTACAAGTATTGCAAGTGCCATACATTACAACTCAACTACAGACATCCCAATTGTATCCGATGGCACAGGGCTTCCTGTAAATAACGCAGTTCTTAGATATAATAATACAGTCACTGCGTTTGAGTTTAGAAAAGGCCAACTTGGTGAACCCTTCACCTACGACGGAACTTCATTAGAGATAGAACCTGGACCCATTACATTTAATCTTGGCGATGTCAATATTGGTGGTGGTAATTCTCTAGATTTCTCAGCAAGTTTCACAACTTCAGGAAATACAAAAAGCCTCCTGGAGTTTGATGACAAGAGCCGTGTCGCACTAGGAAGAAACTCAGTCCCACTAGAGATTAGTGCTAATGGTGAGGCTGACGTAAGGCTTGAAGATGATGGAACTGATGGTGCGTTTGTACTAATTAAGGGAACTAAGGCTGTGGATTCTCCAAGTATCAGTCAGGTTCACCTGCAGTCTGCGGACCTAAGTGCTGACGCGACTTCTGAGGCCATATTCGATTCTCCAATAGCCACCAACAATACTATAGAGGCTAATGGCGGTAAGGGATCTTCTCACCCCACAGCGGGAGGTCAGGTCCTTCAAAGTAGAGGATCCTCTACGGCGGTTACTTGGGGTAACAAGAAGAAGCTCAGGTGGTATGAGAGTGATTTCCACTCAGCAGATGTTAGAATTAATGGACCTTGGCTTGGGGCTGCTATTAACTCTGGCACAACCGGAGGAGGTCCGGTAGCGGCTCTGTATACTGAAATGATGGGTGCTGTACTTCTTAGATCAAGCACCACAGCAGATTCAGGGTATCGTTGGGATTCACAAGCTATGGACAGGATAGCCCCCAGAAAAAACTTATTCTTTGAGTGCATCTTCGCTATTCCCGATGATTTCACAAATAAAACAGCTAAGTTAGGGTTTTACGATGATGTAACAAATGCCACAGCGGCGGTGGATGGAACTTATTTCCTAATCGACAATAGCGGAAATATAACACCAGAAACAGCAAATAATAGCACTCGAACAACAGGGGCTACTTATGCCTTATCCGTGGACACTGTGTATAAAGCTCAAATTTGGTGGAGCACTAGCACCACGGCAATATTTAAATTAACAAATATGGACGAGTCTACTGTTCATCAAACCTGGACAATTTCTACTAATCTCCCCTCTGGAACTGCGCGCAGATTTGGTGCGGGTGCAATCGCAAAAAGTTCAGGGACGGCTGTAGATGATTTATTTGTTTTAGATTATATGGGTTGGGGATTGTATCCATATAGAGAGGATGACTCACTTTAGCGGGGTAACTATTGGAGACTAACGATATGGATACAAGAAATCTTATAAATAAAGATACCATGTTACCCTTGGGTATGGTTATATCAATTTGTGCTGGCGTTGTGTGGATCAGCACAGAGCTAAATCATATAAACTACAAACTAGATATACTTGAAGGCAAGTTGGAAGATCAGTGGACCAAACGAGACATGGAGAACTGGGGGCTTCGGTTACGAATGGAGAATCCAGAGATCATCATACCTCCAATGGACGATTAATTTAGCATGTGATTCTGCTTCGCTGCTCGCAATAACCTCCATAAATGATTGTCTTTTATGGAGGTTATAGTAGTGATAGAATTTTCCAATCTACGGATTTCATCCTCAGAAATTGTGGGAGTAGTAAGGACCTTTTTAATATCCTCTACTACCTCTAACAAGTTTCTTTTGTCAGCCTCCGATATTTGAAATATCTCTTTTTCAATTGTCTGTTTAGCTTTCATCGCATTATCTCAATCTTCTTGTCCCAGCAGCTAATCATTAAGCTTATTCTGGATGTTCCTTGTTGCAGATGCTTTATGGGTAAAACACCGTGAGCCATATTCCCTTCGAAGATAACCAGTCTGTTAGGTTTGTATGGTATCTTGAGCCAGTCCTCGGCTTCCGATCTATCTTTTAGATCGTAAATGTTTGTCTCAAACTTGTAGCCTGGGTGATAACCGTTTGTGTCCATCACAAGCTCGCCGCCTTCCATACCATCATCACCCCCCAAGAATATAACGGCAGTCTTTTTAGCTGTCTCTATATCTTCTGCTGCTTCATCACAATCCACATGATGGCTTAGGTGGTTCACTTCTTTGTCTAAGGAGTTAACCCATACTTCAAATCCATTGCTATTGAAGGCGGGATCAATAGTAGGCAAAGCTCTAATTATTTTGCATATATATTTTTCTGTATGATCCTTATGTTTGTTCCCCCAAACGTACTTGCTAGTGAAAAAATCAAACTGCCAGGAGCCAGCGTAGTGAAAGAACCTATAAAGTTCTTCTAATATGTTATCTTCGGAAAGGAAATCATCTATTATCTTAATCACAGAATGTTGACCGTATGGCCCTCTCTTTCGTAGTGGCGCTTCCTATTAGAAGAATGCTCGATCAAGTATTTCTCCTTGTCTAGGAAATCATAAATATATACTACGCTTTTGCTTTCATGCCTTCTTAATGCTCGACCAAGTGCTTGTAGTGTAGCAATCTCGGACTTCATCCCCCTGGCATTAATGAAGTGAGTGATCTCTTCAATGTTCACTCCTGTTTGCAATATTTTGGTTCCAATAAGCACGCTAGATTCTTCACATCCTCGGAATCTAGAAATACAGTCATACCGTTCTGTGATGGAATTAGCCCCTTCCAGGAACTCGACGGATCCTCCAACCAGCTTCTCCAAGGATCTTCCATGATCAAGTGATTGGGTAAGAATAAGTATGCGGGCTTTTTCATTGTCTTCTCTGATAGCATCTACTACACCTTTTATAATATTGTTTCTAGATTTGTTATTTACTATGTAATTTTCGTACACAGTTAGATAGCCTTGATCCTCATCCAAGCCACTAGCATCATAAGGTCTATCTATAAGCTGAATGATTGGTTTGGTTAACTTACCCCCCTCTACCAAGGATGCGGTGTCCACCTGTTGTATAACCCCGCCCAGAGCGCCCTCAAGGTTATATCTAGGAATATCCTCGTTGGGAGGCGTAGCGGTGAATCCGAAGCGATACTGAGCCTTAGGGAAGCTTCTGATGGCAGCTAAGGTCGTCTTGCCGTTAGAAAACTCATGACACTCATCCACCATGAGGACTTCTGCTTCGTCGAGGTGTGTGTCAAGTATTCGTTCAATACTTTGAACAGTACATAACATGATATCACCCTGAACAAAACCCTCACCGTAACAAAGACCAACATTATCAAAGCCGCAAGCTTCAGTGAGGAAATCATAAGACTGAGTTAGTAGTTGTTTGGCGTTGAATAGGATTACCATTTTCCTACCCTCTAAAGCTTTGATTAGCCCCGCCATAATCAATGTTTTTCCCGAACCCGTGGGGGACTTGATTATCCCTCTCTTATTATGTAGCCCTTGTGAGATTAGTTCCTCTTGATAGTCATAATACTTAAAGCCATGAATTTGCTTAGTGTTTAGAGGCTTGTTCTCTACTGGAGGGAGGTTGTACACGATCTCTGGCGTACAGTTAATTTTCTTGAGATCTTCTAGCAGCCTAGATAATAAGCCAGTCTTTAAAACGCCTCCCTTTGTAATGAAGTGAATTTTGCCATCCCACTGCCTCCTCTTGTAAACGGCAGAGTATGCAGCACCTGGAACCTTAAACGAGTACATGTCGTACAAGGCTTTCAAGAGTTCGGGATTGTCCGTCTCGATTCGTGAATTTATATTATCTACATGAATCTTCATCAAACTATTATAGAGTATATAATACTCTACTAGGAGTCTATTTATGCTGAACAATCAAGTAAATGATCCTGCCAAGCAGGAGGTTATCGAAGACCTTTTAAAAGATCTTCCTTCAGATACCGCTATAGAGTTGGAGCTTCCCTCAGAAAACAGAGTGTACGCTTTGGAAGATCCAGGGGCACCTATAACCCTAAGGCCCATGACCTTCGAGGATGAAAAAGCTTTAGTGAGTGCTAAGAAGACTGAGGATCCCGTCAACATGATTTTACAGAGGTGTGCCACTAATATAAAAATTCCAGACCTCCTCTCAATGGATAAGCTCTACATGATCATGAAGCTTAGAGAAATCTCCTACGGAGATGACTACAACACTCTGCTAGTCTGCACCCATTGCAAGGCGGAAAACCCCACGACGGTAAAACTCTCCACGCTCAACATAAACCCAGTTCCTGATGATTTTGCAGACCCAGTAACTGTCATGTTGCCCACTCTAAAGAAGGAAGCAAAGGTGAGATTGCCTAGGGTTAGAGATGAGAGAATGATGTCGGATACCCAGACTGCCCTAGATCAGCTATGGAGATTCGTGGTCGAGCTTGCTGGTCATACTGACAAGTCCATCATTGCCCCTGTAATAGACAAGTTACCTCTAAAGGATGTCAGAACTATCCTAAACGCTATTAAGAGCGACTACGGCGTTGATACTAAGGTCAAGTTCCAGTGCAACGAATGTGGAGGGGTGTCTATTGTAGACCTACCAATAGATGCAAATTTTTTCGATGTGAACTAGAAGAAGTAATTGATGTAGACAATCTTCTTCTAGAAGCCTATATACTTGTAAAACGAGCTAGGTTCACTTATGCGGATGTAAAGGGTATGACTCGCATGGAGAGGACCATATTCATAAAACTTCTTAAAGAGGACTTGGAGAGAGAAAGCGATGCAATTAAACGGAACTCAGGTAGTTGATAGGCATAACAGACCCACTGTGATTCAGAAGGTCGCCCTGAGGGCGTTCTTCATCAATGACGGTCAGTATTACGACCCTTATGACATCAGTGGTGTAACTATTTTTCAAAAGGCTTCTAACTTTACTCCGAGTAGCCTTCTAGCAACTGATAACGTACTAGTTTCTAGTATACCTGGGGACATCATTCAAATGCATTTCACTCCGTCAGGAAACGATGGAGGTACACCTGCTCAGGATCCTAGTGGCTATAACCCAGGGACTGACATTAGATCAACCAGCGGCGTCTACCGAGTACAACAAGGAGAGTATATGGTTGTTCTTGATGGGACTCAAAACACCGCAGGAATCTATAACTTCTATGGATCCTCGCTAGTTGTGGAAAATGCGGCGAGCGCGGTAAACGATTACATCGACTGCTGGACCATTAAATTTGCAGAAGGCTCAGACTATCAGACGTTAATCAGTGATTTCCACCTGTACGATGACACGTTCTTCACGATAACTCAGCCACTACTTCTCAAGACAAGGAACAAGTTACTGAACAAACATGTTACCCTAAGTTCTATAGAGAACATGACCGTCACCACTGAGATCACCATTCAAAACAAAGACATAGATAGCAGCGTGAAGAACATTTTTAAGGACTCCGCTATCACTAGTGCAATGATGCAAATAGAGAAGGTCAACGAGGATTCCACCACACTTCCAGCCACAGTGGTAGTTTCCAGCTTCGCTGATACTCAGTCCGTTATGGACATAACTTCAGACAATACAATATTATTTAGATTCGACACGACAACCTTGGCAACACATCCCAGAGTCGCAGACTTTGGAGGACTTACTGGAACTTACAGGGCAACCGTAAAGTATAACCTGCTCAACGAGAGCATCATATCGCCCCCTTACTATTTCACAATAAGCTAACTTCGTTAAACATTTTATATTCAAAATTGTACAGTGAGCTTTCCTGATCAATCCAGTCGGGGAGGCTCACTCCCTTTATATGGCACTCGTTCCAATCCTTGTAGGGATCGGGAGGTGAGCAGACATAAAACTCATCCATAAGGCGTTCCCTTCGCAGCCTGTCAAAGGCTTCGCAGCCACGCTCACCCGCTGCATCATTATCAAACCCTAGAATGATCCTTCCCTGAAATGTGGATAGAATATCCGCTTGTCTTGGGCTGATGATATTCTTCATGGTAGCTGTTGCATTTACGCCCTGAAGCTGAAGAGACTTAGCATCTAGAGGTCCTTCGCAGACGACAACATATTCAGCCTCCTCATCGTAAGGGTACAGCACATCTGATGACGGAGGCGCAATCTCGATGGACGGGTTTAGATACTTAGGCTGCTGATCTCCAAGAGCCCTACCCTGGAAGTAATAAACAACACCATCCTTCTCAAAAGGGATGATGATCCGATTAGCGAACTTACCCTCAACACACAGGTAGTATTCAGCCTCTGGGTAGTCTTCATCCTCAGTCAGTAGATGCCTATCCCAAAGCTGCTTCCACGCATTTAGTAGCTTAGGGTCATCAGAGTAACCTGTCTCAATATTGATAGGAAGTAGCTTGCTGGTGTCTAGCTCAAGCTGCTGAACCTTTTTAAACTCTTGAGGTGGCTCCTGTCCAAGGAACTCAAAGTTCTTAATCATCAGGTCACGTTGAGCGCGAAAGTACGGAAGCTCCTCCACCTCTGAGTACAGGCGCGTGAAGTTACCTGTCCTTCCTGTCTTAAAGCACTGCCACAGTCCACTAAATATATTGACGCTCATATGCTTCTTCCAATCATTCTTCACAAAGACGGACTCCATGATGAATTCTTCCCCATTAGAAGATAAGCGGCCTTTATCTCCAAAGTTCCTGGTTATATACTCTTTAATAAATTGAGGTGCTATGATGTACATAAAAACTATTTCCGAATCTAAATACCAGACGTTTAAGCAGTGTAAGCTGAAGTATCGTTATCGCTATGTTGACCGACTCCCTGAACCCGAAGAATCGAATACTGAGGCTCTACACTTTGGATCATATATCCACAAGATCCTTGAGGACGGAGTAAACTGCACCACAGAGGGTGAGCTAGTTCAGATCGCTGAAGAGGTGAAGGGCACATACAAGATATCAGAGAAGTATAACGGCAAGGATTTAAAATGCATTCAAAATTTTCTAGACTTCAACTCCAACCTTTCAGGAACAATAGCAACAGAGCTTGTATTTGAGGTTCCCGTAAAAGACGATATCACACTAAACGGAATCATCGACCGTGTGATCAAGGGTAAGGATGGTGGATTCCTCATCATTGACTATAAGACTTCAAAAAGAGAGAAGACCAAAGTGGACCTATACCAGGACACTCAGTTGAAGGGATACGTCTACGCGATTAGTAAGCTGTACGATGTTCCTATTAAGAACATTGTGGCGGCTCATTACTACCCTCTGACGAATAACTTTGTCCACGTTACCTACTCGGTTCCTCAGATCACGGCTCATGCGAGAAAGATTGTCGATGAGGTCTGGAAGATTCGTAAGAGCAAGAAGGACGATATGAGGCCCAGCAGAAATGATTTCTGTAACTGGTGTGCCTACAAGACTGCCTGTCCTGAGTTCTGTACCATGCATGAAGTGCAGAACAAGATAGAAGAGCTAAAGTCTAAAAAGAAACCTAGGAAGAAATCCTAGGATACGTTCCGTGAATGAACGGAGCATAGATATCTATTTGTATAGAGACAAAGAAGTTATGTACCTGCTCTGGTGAGTATTTGCATTTCTTGGTTAGATAGTTAAACAGCATCTCCAGCTTAATAGGCTTCTGCTTGTTCATTGCATCCAGAACCTTGAACTGGAAATGCTTGATGAACTTTTCGCTGTACTTGTGCCGCCATTTCTCCACAAAGGAGTAACTTAAAGTATCATTTATTAAATCAAGAAAATCAATAATCTCTATATCTAGGTTATAACTCATTTAAATAGTAAATATATAATACATATTATTTAATTTAGTATATTATTTAATATATATTAGTTAATATATAATAATAAGCGATGGGACAATTTTCAAAAGGAATTCAGAATTTTTTAGCTCAAGTCGGAGCAGACGAGAACAGAAGTGTGTCTAAGGTTCCTAAGAGCGACTCTTGTGCGAAGGTTGGTGAAGTCGTGTTCTTCAGGTACAAGTTAGGAACAGGTAAGGGCAGCAGATCATTCAGGATAGTTCTAATGACAGAGCCTATCACCAGAGACGCTAAAACGGGTAACAAATTGTTAACTGGATTCAAGGTCCCTGAGGATGGCGAATATACCCCAGATTCTTTAGAAACTCTATATAACAATAAAGAACTTCCTGAGCCAGAGTTCAGAACATACATAATGTCTAATATTTTTGGATCTCTGTATAAGGTAGTTAAATTAGACTCCAAGGATCAAGAATAATGGTATTAACTGATGTTGCAATAGGTGGGCTAACCAAGGCTATGGATACGCTCACCAGCCAGCTTAGGGAGGCTATGGGCTTTGCAGAAAATGCTCAGAGAGCGTCATTAGCTCTAGGTACGACCTTTGAAAGCACCAACTCACAACTTGGTGGGACCATGGAGGGTCTTCGTGGAGATATTACGCAAAAGTTTGGAGCAGCTATTGCGGGGATGGAAGCGGGTTTACAAGGTAATACTGCTGGCGTAGCCAAGTTAATAAACCAGCAGCAACTCACCAACACTAACTCGGCTAAGACTGCGGCTGCTTTTGCGGGTTTAGAGGCTTCTTTAGGAACCTCCAGACAACAGACTAATGAGCTTTCAGAAAGCTTAATTCAGACAGGCGCTGAGTACCAGATAAGCACAGACAAGCTGGTAGACGCCATAGATGCCCTAAAATCTACGTTCCCAGCACAGGCGTTAGCTGGAATGGGTGATAAGGTTATGGGAGCCGTGACGATGCTACAGGGGGAGCTAGGCCCTCAGTTGGCAGGACCTCTAAACAACGTCATGAAGATGGTTATGGATACAAGCATGGAAGGCTACGAAAGGTTGACCAAGCTTGGGATCTCGGATGTTAGAGAAAGATTATCCGCAGCAAAGGACGCTGCTGAGGCACAACAAATACTTAAGGATGCTTTTGTCACTGCTTCGGATAGGTTTAAAAGCGTGGCAGGTGACGCCAGCGATGGATTCTTCAAAATAGGGGTTGCATCTGAGATCTTTGGAGAGCAGACGATTCAACTAACCACCGTAGCAGACAATTTAGGGAAGAGAGTAAAGCAAGAGATAGATGATTCCGTTGATTTTGGGAATACACTAGCAAACTTAAAAAATGAGATTCTAACACCCTTAACGGAGGCTCTAGCTAAGTTTTATCCAATTATATTGAAGTCTTTTGACGCCTTGTCTTTAGTTGCTAGACGGGTGGTAGAAAGGTTTTCAGTCTTTCTTGAAGGCACTCTACCCAAAGCGGATAAAGTGTTTCAGATGGTTACCTTAAAGCTAGTTGAATTTGCTATCACAGGACTGAACGCTTTTGATAAATTAAGAAAGCGAGTGCTGTTGGTAGTTGAAGATGTTTGGCCTAAACTTACAGAGTCCTTGATGTCTGCCAAAGAGGCTTTTCATTATGCAATAATTATTCCACTAGAACTAGTTAAGATAACTTTTACTTCTTTTGTGAATGGTTTAGATACAGCGTATGGAGCAGTCCTTCTTTTGATAAAAGGATTCTACATCGCAACAGAAAAACTGACATTTGGAGCCCTCACTTTTACGGATGAGATGGACTTCGTTAATGATCAGTTAGAGGGGGTCGGACAAAGAATGCTCGACCGTGCAGAAGATGTGAAAAAAAGTATTTCCACCATAACGCAGGACCCTGCTGAATCGGCAAGACAATTTTCTGAAAAACTTAGAGAGATAAATGAGGATCCTAATTTACTTGGCAATAAGTATCTTTCTGATATTAAGGATAGCTTGTTAAAAGGAGAGGAGCTACAAAGAAAAACCAGTAAGAGCGTAGCTAGTGTAGATGAAAAAACTCCAGAGCCTGAGACTAAATCAGCTTTTGTCGATGAGTCCACGATAATCCTCAGCCAAGCCCTAGAGACTATGTTAGGTGTGGGTCAGAATACGACTGCTGAGGAGATGTTAGAGGAGCTTAGAGTTGCTAATATGCAGCGAGCACAACAGGAAACAGGCGGGGCACTGGCTTACCAAAGAGGAGGGTTAGACTAATGACAAACAGACACATTGTAGACAGGGCGCTTCCAGAGAGGACTAATCTAAAGTTCTATTTTCCCATGCCTTCCCCAGGAGGTGACTACTATGTCGTTGAGCTACCCTTCTTTGAGAACGTAGCAATAAGTGAAAATAAGAAAGCTAGGTATCATAAGTATTCTCTAATATCCAGATCGAGTAATCTTTATAGCTACTTGGGTGCGGACTCTAGAACTCTAAATGTTCAATTTAGCTTAACGCTACCTCACCTTCTAGAGGAGCACCCAGAGATAAATCTAGATAAATACGTTAGTTATCAGATGGACAAAGATAACATGGATCTAGAAAGAAAAAAGTTCACTGAACCCTACAGAACACAATCAGTACCAGATGGTATGGCCTTTAAGTTGGGAACAGAATACACTAAGGAATTAGCTCAGGACTCAGCCAACCAAGTTCTCATCAGCTTAGAGTCTACTCTGTCTGGAATGTTCAACCCTGACGAGAAGGCTTACCTAGGTGCAAGGTATGGTCTTCAAGACAAGGCTTTACAGCAGAACATAGATTCCCTGACACAGCAGAATTTTTTTACAAAGCTCGCCGCTCAAACTGTTTCCAATCAACAGTTTATAGAAAACAACGAAGCGAATCAACTGAAATATAGAATAATAGATCTGATTATTTACTGGACAAATATAATCAGATCTAGCGTGGTGAATTATTCCAAGAACCCAATATATGGTCCTCCCGTAATTAGACTAAATCACGGCATACTGTATCAAGATATTCCGTGCATCTGCACTGACTACTCCATACAGTACGAGGAGCAAGCAGGATATGACATGGACACTTTGCTACCTAGAAAGATAAAAGTATCTCTGAAGCTTGAGGAGATGCGTACTGGAGACTTTGGTGAGTTTGAGCCAAAAGGCAATCCCATAAAAAGAGACAACCTAGCTGGATGGGAAGCGGTTGTTCTTGGAGAGACTAACAGCATGGACCCAGGATACTGATATGGCTAACACAGACAAAGGACCTTACAGCCTAGACGAGCTAAGGGTGGCACACAGACAGGTAACTACTAACACTATAGTAAACACCTCTCGTTTTGATTCTATGCTGGAAGATTTGGATAATTCTTTTGATTACGAAGTGGGGTATGTTCCCGCTGGGTATGAGCACCGTCCAGACTTAATCTCTAATGTATTTTACGGAACTCCAAAAAATTGGTGGCTTTTGATGTTGGTTAATAACATTGACGATCCTTTCGAGGGCTTTAATACTCAGGATAGAATACTTATTCCCAAAATCAAATGAAGATCCCAACAGCAAACGTACTGGTGGCTTTTGATAAAGCTGTCATGGAGAGGCTATTCTCAGCAGGAGCTACTTACAAAAGTTTAGTAGCCAGCCTAGCTGATGGAGAAGAGAATGCTTTGCTGTTTGATAATGTAGCTAACCCAAATTTTATTTCTTTCGAACATACTCTTGGAGCAGGAAGCTCCATGAAGATGAAGCTATCCTTCATAGATCCAAAGAAGGAGTTTGAGCGCCGCTTCTTTACAGCAAACCCCTCCAGACTGATCGAAGGTTTTTCTTATACCCCCACGGGAGAATCAAAGGGATTTACAACTACTAAACCTGATGATGTGAAGCAGAGTCAGTCTGAGTACGAGAAAGAGTACATCTCCGAGTTCACCGAGCAGCTATCCAAGAACATAGGAGAGCGAGTCATTTATGTTGCGTATGGACTGGGTAATAACCTAGATTTGTGGTCGGGGCCTCATAGAACCATTTTAACCAATGCTAATGTTGATGTAAAGGGTTCTAGAAAGATTTCTTTGGATCTAGTGCCTACCGCACAAGACATTGATATGACTCAAAGAAAGGGCGCTTACAACGAACCAGCGAACATAAACCTTATGGGTTTGACTATGCGTTTCGCGGGAGAATCTCAAGAAATAAAATACAAGGAAGTTCCTGGGTATGATCCTACTGAGTATCTTCAATTAGGTGACGGAGCCAGTGACGTTAGGTACGAAAGAAAAAAACAAAGCAGAGCACTGAGCCAGATTGGATACGAAGACCTCTCTAAGAAGATAGAGAAGTACGATTTTCACTGCATTGTGGTAGACGCCTTGAGAAGTTACATACAAAAAGCTACAAACAATCCTAATGTTATTGTTCTTCTGCCAAACTTAAATATAATTTGTAGACAGGCTATCAATGACGAGGCTAGAAAGTATAAGATCTTAACAGGACAGGAAATTGTAACTTTTGCCCCTCCTGGAGGTAGGCTGTCTAGGATAAAAGATCTTTTCAATGCTACTCAAACAAACTTAGGGAGGGAGAAAAATTTCGTTGATTCAACTTTGAAAGCTTTTGGCATTAGAGTTCATACGGAGAAAAAAGATATTCCTCTGAATAGAGAGGTAATACCCTCTTCTGAGATTTCTAAGTTTTCAGAAAATGAACGAGCTAACGATCCTGAACAGGCAGTTGATAAGTTCATAGATAGTAGAGTTTTTACTGGGGTCATAGATAAGACCGACAAAAAGATTCCAGACCACATGCAAGTTATTAATTCTGTTTTAGATAGAATAAAAAAAATGTGCAAGGGGTCGTATGTATTCTCTAGAGTTTCTGCGTTCACAGAAACAGATATTAACATACTTAAAATTTGGAAAGAGTATTCGGACAAAGAATTTTCTTACACGTTTGCTGGGTATGATACATTTCACCCCGATAGAGAAGCCATCATAGTTGGAGATTCAGCCATGATAAAAGACTATCTATATGCTAATATAGACGTTAAGGCTGTTGATAGGAATGCTAAGTCTCTAAGAACTAAATCTAAGCAGTTTGAGAAAGGTAGTGATGAGTATAATAACTTAAGATTCTCGGCTGACATGCAGCACCCGCTTCACCCACTAGATTTGCCTATATTAACCGCGATAAATTACAGTAAGAGAGTAAAAGAGATAACTCAACCGAACATCGACGCAGACGCAGGGTTTGGAGATATTTCATATATCCCTGATGAGTTTTCTTACAGAGATTCGGAGTTGTCGCCTGATGCGGCCAATCTTGTAAAGGAAAAAAACATCCCTGTGTTCAGATACAATACACAGAATCCAAATGTTTTGGACATGAAATTCAAATTCGGAGCAGTGTATTTTGCCGCACTGAAGACTGGATATCAAAAAGAAATATCTAAGCTGGCTTCCGCAGTAGCTAATGGATCCCTTCCTACAGGCATAGGAACATTCCCAATCACTACCAGAGAAAGGGCCATCGAGTACCTACGAATGAAACAATATTCTTCTGGAATGGGAGATGACGAGCAGAAGGAGATCTTAAAAGACTTGGCTGCGAAGTTGTCGCCTACCCTGGTGGAGGATCTAAAGGAGTCCTCTCCAGATCGTGCAGCAGATGCCTTAGCGGCTGTTATAAAAACCGCAGAGCTAGATAACAAGAAGGGATTGATTCTATTTGATCAACATCTCCCAGGAAATCCTAACGACATTATAGCCGATCTATCTGAAAGAATGTTTAGAGATGGCTTGCAGATGAGCATAACTACCCTTCCCACATTTCATTTATCTAAAATAGCTTCTATAAATACTGCTTGTATAGTTTTCGCTCAGGATCAACCTATAACACAAACCCAAATCCCCCGCACAGACCTGCTCAATAAGTTCTTTAGCGGTTTGTATAAGATCATAGGGTTTAAGCATGTCATAGATAGCAAATCAGCTACATCGGAGTTTAGATTGGTAAAGAACGCTCCCAAGTATAAAGAGGAAAGTTAAGATGCAAGAGAGCAATAATCAAGGAGCCATATCCTTAGCGGAAGTTAGAAGTAGGGTAGACCCTGGGCGGGGCGGAACTTTTCTGGCAAATGTCGCTGCTGAGGGAAATACAGAACAAGAAGTATACTATGTTAGCCCTTATGGATCTAACGATTCTGGTGCATTTGTTGCCGTACCTGAAGTGGGTACTGAGATTCTAGTTTGTCGCCCTACAGGAGGAGTTAGTTGGTATTACATGGGAACTACGTTCGCTCCAGAGCCTAGAGAGACTACAGGATCCCCTCTAAAAGATTCTGAGATCATGCCTTTAGAGCGCGTAGACCCTGAGATATACAAGGCTAGGGGTGCTCCTTTAAAGTATCTGTTCAAGAGCCCTCAGAACGCAGGACTAACTATTTCTGATGAGTACAATCCTGGGTTCTTCAACAGATATGTTAGGCTACACTCGTCTAGAAGTAAGAAAGTAGAGCTTCATGATGCTCCTACCATTGATTCCATTATCTTAGACACGGGTAATGGAAGTAGAATAACGCTGACTGACGATCCGCAGGCTCAAGGCATCCCCGCTAGAGCCATTCAGGTCGAGACTGTAGGACCTCAAAAGTATATCAACACCGAGTCTCAGACCGACATCGTGGTTCATGAGGCGGGCAGAGAGCTTCAGCTACTTAACCTAGCTAACGGAGTTCCCTTTGAGAGCGATGAAGAGATCAATGCTGGAAATGTAAATATTCAAAGCAAGTGGAAGGATGTGAACGTATTCACTCAAGCGGAGGAGGGTAGGATATTTATTGAGTGCCTGAATGAGTCGGGGAGAAACCAGCAAATAGTTATAGAGACGAACGGTGATGGGACAGATGGTATTACAATTAAGACCACAGGCAGCGTAAATATCTCTGCGGATAGAGACATAAATATGCGAGCAGGTGGGAACATGAACCTTCAGTGCCAAAAATATAGCGTTAATTGCTCAAAAGTTGATATAGAAAGCTCTGGACAGGTAGATATAGATGGGTCGAAGATTTACCTAGCAAGTGAGACTGCCTCACCCACTGCTCCCAACATTCCGAACCCTCAGAGCACTTACGACAATACAGGAGTAACCACATACTAAGATGGCGTCATTCGATTTAGATACGTTCCTAAAGGTACAGGGACAAACCGGAACAGGAGCTATTCAGGCTTTAGGCATGTCTTTTGGTATGCCTAGTTGTATGCTAAATCTAGCTAATCAAGCCTTGGGTCTATTACCTAGCTCCATACTCACAGACATTAGGTCACAAATCTCTTCAGGCAAAGCTAAGGCTAACGAGGTAACTAAAGAAGTGTTCAAGAAGATGATGCTAAACACGGGCATTATTGAATTTAACACAGAAACGGGCACGTTTAAATTTAGATCAGACTCCGCTTGGATGGGGATCGACAACGACGACAATCAGACTAAAAATAACTTAGCAGGAGCTTTGGGCGCTTTTCAGTATGCGGCCTCTTTCGGAGCACAGCTTTATCAAAACTACAACAACGTAATGAACGAGATAAACGCTATCACCGACTGCTTGGATAAGTTTAGCACTCTACAATCATATCAGTCAGGAAACTCCTCCACTCAAAGAGCCACGCTGTCTCAACAAGAAATAAATGAAGCTTTTGAAACGATGTACGCTGGGGATAAGGCCCGTCTAGATAAAGCCGCTTCTTTTATAAAGCAAGCTGACCAAAAGATCAAGGACATAGACACAATACTTCTTGCCCGAGCCAATGACCCTTCTTTAGAGCCTAAGTTCTTAGACTCAGGGGAGTTGGATCCCTTCCTTTCTGGAACCGATTTTGAGAGAGTCGCTCAGGATGATCCAGGGCTAGTGGACGATGATCCTGTATTCAGATTAACCTACGGACCTCCAATAACTACTGAGGGTTCCTACGTTCTAACGAACGATGGTTTATATTACGACTCTTATGGCGGCGGACTCGATCCCGTATACCTAGCTATTTCGGGAATGGTTCCTGTTGGTGATGCTTGGAAATATGATTATGACCCTAACCTGGGTGGAAAGGGTCAAGCGATCTCTATAGAATCTTTAAATAAGTTTACGGATAACATCTTTGATCCGAATAGGATAGACGATAGTGCGGGACTTCAGCACTACTACAACCAAGATCACTTTCTTGCCGTAATCAAGCAGCAGAGAGATAAGCATGTATACGATTTGTCTTCAGACCTTCGAGGCTTTATTGACGAGTACGGCGACGGCACTGCAATTGTAACTAATCAGCGAAATCTTATCATGTCTGAGATTGCAAATCATAACAGCAAGATCAACAGAAGGAAGAAGCAGATCGAGGTTGCTGTTAAGGCTGGGCAAGTCTACGGTGATCTTAGTGGGCCTGAGTTCGGGCCTGGAGATATTCCTATAAATGATTTTTCCTTCCTTGAGAAGTACAACTTGTCGGTGGACTTGGAAAAACAGAAGGCGCTCGTATTCAAACAAGCAGATGTCGATGGTATTGTCCTTCCTCTAGAAACAAAGTTCGTTCGCCCAGCAAGACCTAAGGTGGCCTCAATATCGTTCGATCAGCTTGCGGTGCCCACAGTAGGAAAGGGGAGTATTTTGTATAGCCCATCAGGAGAGACTTCGGGAACTGTTCTGTCCCTAACTGATCAGATTGTTTATGAAGACCTGTTCGCAATTTATAACTTCTTAGACACAGGATTAGAGTTGCCTTCGTCAACTAACTTTAATGTCACAAATTGTGCGACTGATAATATGTATAACAACGCACAGTTACTAGGTACTAACAGGCAGTCGGTCTTCTTTTCTGGGATAGCCATTCCGTACCTAGAAGGTATAACTAAGAACAAGAGCACTGACCCAGAGGCAGCGTCCGCCATGGGGTCTTTTGTACGGCTCCCCGATACGGCTGAATTCCGAGATCTAACTTATTCGTCAAATGGGTTTACTATTGAGTGCTGGGCTCATGTTCCTAATATTACGGATGGAGAGATTGGGTGGCTTAGTGGCGATGGGGGTCCTGCGGCGTCCTCGTTGACCAAGGTTCTCTTTGGATCGGAGAATGTGGGACACAACCCCAATGCCTCTGCCATTGACCACACAGGGGCTTACAGAGACCTAGACTTCCTAAGACCTGAACGTGGTGGGGAGTTTGTTCGAGGGATGCTTTGCGGCTTCACAAGAGATAGAAGAATCACCCAGGCGAGCGCAGGATATAGTAACGAGCAAGCTCTGAACGACCCCGTTTCTTCTCTGAGCTTCTTCATAGCGCCCACACAAGCTAGAGACTTCTCCTCTATGTCATTTGTTAATAATGATGAGTGTCAGGACTACGAAACATTCTACAAGATGAAAGTGGACCTGTCTGCAAGCGATTTTGGTAATGTATCTTCGCAGTTTGTTCTGATAGACATTACATGTAACCCACGAACAGACACCATTAAAATGTTCGCTGACGGTGAGGAGGTGGCTACGTCATCTATTAGTCAGGTATTTGGTGTTGACGTAAATAAAACAGTATCCCTGCCCTCATTCAAGAAAGATAACAGCTTTCAATATTCTTCCACCACGGTTGATGGTCCAACGACTATCAAGCAAGGACCCTTACTCAACCCGTTCTACACTCCTTGGCTCGTTGGGGGCGGATATACGGACGGAATGCATGAGTACGGCAACTTCATGGGAGGTGATAGAGGAGGTACAATAAGTGGTCTTCGCGGGCATGTAGGAAGTCTAAAGTTTTATTCAAGGCCCCTAGATAATCTAGAAGTTAAAAAGAACTACGATGCTCAGAGAGGCTTCTTCAAAAACATTAAGATATAATGGCTGCTAATCTAGAAACCAACGTGTACGGATCCATTCAGGGCCGATACAATATGCAAGCTCCAAAGTCTCAAAGAAAAGAGATTTTTGGGCTGACCTTTCCGTTGGGCTCTAGAAAAGCTGGGGGATTTTTCTCTAAATCTTCTGGCATCAACATGATTAAAGATGCCGTAGAGCAGCTTCTACTAACTGAGCGCGGTGAGCGTCTGATGCTCCCTAACTACGGATGTAACCTTAGACGTTACCTATTCCAACCTCTGGACCAGACTACCTTCTCCAGCATTAAGAGAGAAATACAAACTTCGTTTAGAAATTATATAGTTGGAGCTACGATACAAAAAATAGGGGTATTTCCTACGGGAGATTCAGGACCCGCTGGAGGAAACTCTTTGAGAGTTATATTAACACTAAAGTTAGACACTGCTGACTTAGAAGTCTTTGATGTCGGAGTAACTATATCATGAATTTTTCTGGAACAATATCCTCGGACTTTATGAAGCTGGCTAATATACCAGTATCTAAAAGACCTACGCTTATAAACTTCGCAGCCACAGATTTCTTAACACTGAGGCAGTCGCTCATAGATTATGCCAAGGTGGTATATCCCGACGATTACAAGTATTTTGTGGAGTCTGATTTGGGGATGATGTTCCTGGAATTAGCAGCATACATGGGCGCAGTAATGTCCATGAAGGCTGACATGCTTGCTAATGAGAACTTCTTGGCTACGGCACAACAAAGGTCTAGTGTTAAAAAGCTACTAGAACTAATTGGAATCAGTATGAAAGGCCCCTTGTCTTCAGCGGCTGATGCTAAAATAACATTTAATGCTGCCGCAGAGAGTCATGTGATTAATGCTGCGGATAGAGTTATTACGATTAACTCTCCAGAGGATGGAGGTAGTCTTAGTTTTACTTTATATAAAGTAGTAAACGGTTTGGTGGATATTGTAAATTCTTCTGGAGAATTGCCCTTAGATCATGAAGAATCTGATGACGATACTGGATCAGCGGGGTCTGTGTGGAGTAACTTAGTTATTCAAGAGGGTGCTCTAGTTTCTGAATCAGGCGAGTTTGCCGCGACAGACGGAATAAAAACAATTCCATTGACTCAAGGACCTGTAGTGGAAGGTAGTGTTGGTGTGTGGGTGAATTCTCCTAATGCGGACACTCAAGGAGCTTTCGTAGAAGTGCCTAACGTATATTATGCGTCGGGCTCTTCTGACAAAATCTTTGAGGTGGTTTATGATGACGATTATAACGCTACCGTAGTATTTGGTGATGGCACTGCGGGTATATCTCCAGAGGATACGGCATCCTTCAGAGTAGAATATCGAGTTGGTGGAGGAACCCGAGGAAACATAGGGAAGGATGTTATAAACACCAATGTAACTACCACAGAACGTAAAAGCGGCACGCTGACTAATACTAGTAAAGCAACGGGGGGCTCTAACGCAGAAACTATAGAGCACGCAAAGAAATATGCTCCGCTTAACTTTAGAAGACAGGATCGCCTTGTTACCCTTGAGGATTATACAGTCTTTGCCAACACTTTTATCAGCAATTTTGGAACTGTAGGCAAAGCAAAAGCGGCTACGAGAAAAGCCTACGCTTCGGCAAACGTGATCGACATTTATGTACTAGAGAAGGCTTCAGAGCTACAGCTACAAAGGGCTACAACCAATTTTAAGACTCAGTTACTAGCAGCCATTAATCCCAAGAGGATGGCTACTGATGATGTAGTTATTGTAGATGGGCTTATCAGGACTCTAGATCTAGGAGTCACTATCAGAATTGATAGAGAGGAGGAAGAGAATCAAGACTCAATCAAGAATAAGGTGAGGGGTAAGCTTCTTAACTACATGAATGCAGACAATAGGGATTTTGGAGAAGACCTTAATATAGCGGAGCTAAACCGACAGATTTTTGAGGTGGAGGAGGTTAGATACTCTAGCATAGATAACCTCGATCAGGATGTGACGCTAGACTTCAATGAGATTGCACAACTAAACAATCTTACAATTAACGTAGTTCTACTAGACTGATGGGCGTCAACAAGAATACACCGAAGAAAAGAAATTATACAAAAACTAACTTCGTAGAGTTGGTTGAGTTAATTACGCCTGAGGTGTATCAACAAAAGGATCTGGAGCTTAGTGGTACAGAGTTAGATCCTATTTCTGATCTAATAAACAGGCACGTTCAGTTCGCGGATAATGTAGCCACAACTCTATCTATTTCGGGAGTAGAGAACACTCAGACTAGCTCCTTGGAGAACATTAGTGGCATCTCTCAATACTTTGTAAAACAAAATGAGCTTACGAAGATAAATCCGTTTACGTTCGAAACGAAGATCCTTCAGCCACTAGGCAAAAGCTTCATAGACTTCTCAACTTCTTCATCGTTTTCTTCATACTTATCTTCTGTTCTTTTACCAATACTAGTCCCTGCAACCCAGACAGAGACAGGATCCCTTGAAGAGAATATAACAACTCTTTCTGCGCTCACAGGAAACGAAGACGCCAGTTCAGTTCACAATTATCTGGTTGATTCTCTGGGCTGGTTTTATTTCCTAAACACCTCAGCCGATGGTGGTCTGACATACTCTCCATCTAGCTATGTACTAGACTCTCTTAATTCCCTGTACGTTGGAAAGTCCCTAACTACCGTTGATGGAGTGAAAGGATTAACTGAGTATTTGTGGAGAAATAATGAGACCTGTTCCTTCGGACAGTATCTACCCACTAGTTTTGTTTCTGGAGCGGCAGACGCTATTGTGGATTCTAGTGCTGGAGTAGTAGCCACTTATACGAGCGGGACTCAGAAGCTGGATAACCTAAAGACGCTGGTTGACATTGCTTACTCTCCTCTCTACATAGATGAGAGAGACTATAGAGTTAAGGATGCTTTTAATAGTTATATCGACTCTCAACTAGAGTTGCAGGACTTGGTGTCAAAAGGGCCTCATAGGAAGTTTTCTAATATTCTGGGGTATCATTTTGCTGACATCTCTGATCAGATTGAAAACATATCTCTGATCTACGATATAGAAAATTGTAGAGACGAGCAGATTCAGTACATTGCGGATCTTATTGGCTTTAAGCTAAGAGGGAACTCTCCCACCAAGTGGAGACATCAACTTAGATTAGCCATAGATCTTTACAAGAAATCAGGAACTTTGGAGGCCATACAGTCGGCTCTAAATGCCTTAATTATTGATTCTGTCTTTGATGTTTCTGGTCAGGTTCAGGAGCTTTGGGAATCTTACTTACCAAACCTTATCTGGTATGCTTTAGTGACCGAATCTCCCTTGTTCAAAAATCTAGAGACCTGGACGAGGGCTCTTGCTGTCGAGGGTGGAGTTTACAACTATAGCACAAGCAGTCTAGAAGAGAATCTACAGCTAGTGACAGATAGTATCCTACTGGATATGTATAAGAGGTTCCCAGAGAACTTCTTATTCCATGGCAGCCCTTTCCCTGTTCCTCAGTTCTGGGAGTTAGACTCAGAGGGTTGTGAGACTAAGAGGTACACAACAATAGGAGAGCCCTCTATGCGAGGCTTTCATATTCATAAGATCACCGACCCAGGTTTCCAGGCGTATAAGCAGGACGCTAAACTATTTGGAGAGAGTAAAGCTTGGGACGCTGCTTACGGGTTCGGACCTCTTGGTGAGGGAGTCTATATGGCTGGAGTTGAGCATCCTACAACGGGGCAGCGTCCAACCTACCTAAAGTTTAAAGGCGACTTAGAGTTCTTGTTTAATTATAGGGGAAGAAGAAACTTCCCACTGCCTCCCTTTGAGGAGGTAAAATACTATAGAGATTGTTCTGTGACAAAGCCTATGGTAGATTTTTTAGTGGAGAGACTTAAGTGCTTCAAGGTCACAGAGAGCTTTGCGGAAGAGACAGGTAATTTTATAGTCAGTAGCGCAGTAACTGATGAGTCTGATCTCGGAGCTTTGAATGAGTTCTTAATGTTCTTTAGTTCAACGCAAACACCTTCCAACTTTGATAGCGTGATGTTGAGCATTTCTGACTATGAGAAGAATGCTCTGAGCCTTTGGAATGGTAAATCTTCTCACCTGTTTGTTAACTTCGATGAGACAGATTTTGATTTCTCAAAATCTACTTTAGAGGGGGATGGCAGGTACGCACTATATGAGGCTGCTCGCGTATCTAGGGAGTTTTCTCCCGCACATGCCATCACCCGAGTTAACCTAACCGCAAGTGCTCAAGATGATTTTGAAATGTCTTCCACAGCTTTCGAGTATCTTGGGTTGGATCACGACGATAATAGGGTGGGATACACATCTGGCTCCGTACTAGGAAACTTTGAGTATAGTGGAGCCGCTATGTCCTTTGCTACAGGAGGAGGTGACTCGAACCTAGACTCTGATGCGGGAAGAGGCGGATTAAATACATTCAAAAGAGCCGCAGTAGATGACGTTACTGATCCTCTGCTTTCAGGAACGGCAGTTATCACACCGCTCGATAGTGTTCCTAGACGAGCTATTAGGAGAAGAAATCTTAAGTACCTACTGCCTTTAGAGGGGTACTACGATAGGACTGGCTTTAATGGACCTGTGAGCTACGACCCCTCCACATTGGAGCACTCCTTAGCATCCTCATTAGGTGAGCTTACGCTTGGGTACGTTGCTTCTGCTGGCAAGTTTCACCCAGTGGTTGACCCCATTAATCCTTCTGGGATCTGGGACGAATGTGAGGGCCTAATGTCAACCAGAACATTCTCAGGCATAGATACTAGCACCACTTTCCCATATAGAGGTTTGTCTGCACTAGGATCAAACGCCAAGATGCCAGAGAAATTAGCAGCTACAGCTAGGTACGTTGATCGAGGTCAGTTGCCCGAGCTATACAACACGATGCATGAGCTTTTCGAATCGAAGGCGCTCGACAATGGGGAGCAAATTCTACTCTCTACAAGCGCATATGATTCAGATGCTTATTGGAAAAACAATGCTCAGAGTCTAGCAAACGAGGCTATCGCTAGTGGTTATGTCCTCAACTCTTTTGCTGATTACGAGAACTTTGCGTTCGGTAAAGGGCTGCATGTACTGCACCGTGAATATTCTAAGTATTTTGCCAAGCACGCATTGGGCGGAAACTCCCTAGAAGAGTCTGGAGGTAATATATTCGGTCAAGTATTTGGTCTCGGACTTTTCAATTGTGATTTAGAGCTTGATGGTGAGTTTGTTGGAGACTTTGTGGCATCAAGTGTTAGATCCGCAGAGCCGATAAACACCGTATCCGTGTGGAACGAGTCTGCTGATGGAACATTTGTTGCTGATGCCGCTGGGCAGAGTGTAATCCCCTTGTCTGGAACTTTTATCCCTGGCAATGTTTATAATGCGGAGTTTAGGAATGCTAAAATTCTTAGCGGTATTGAGTTTTGTGATATCTCTGGGGCTCCCTCAGCTAATCAATTCTCTATCTTTGATATAGATAACTCTTTCGCAGTTCCTGGAGAGGAGAATGATCTCATAGCCAATCGCGTTATAAAGTGTAAGTCTCTTGGGGGTCTTCCTAGAATGAGGTTTGACCTATCCTCCTATGGAGAGAGGAGAAACTACTTCATCAAGGATCACACATTCAACCTAAAGATAAAATCTTTAGTAGCTGAGGAGTTTTCCGAGATTCTGGGTGGCGGTCAGCTTGGTGTGTGGATTCATACTGAGCCCGTAGATGATCTGATGTGGGTATGGACGCCATTAAATAAGTGGCAACCAGTCAATGAGAGTAGGATCTCCAAAGAGTTAGTTCTAAATACTCTTTCTCATAAGTATAACTTTGATATAAAGCTTCCTGATCCGTCAGAGCGTGTCAACTGCCTTGCAAATGTGTCGCAAACGGATTCTGTCATTAACAATGTTTCTCTTAACAATATTAAGGATTCTTACTTCGAAACTTTCTCGATAGACTTTGACACCAGGAACTTTACCATACATAATAACTACGAGTATCTTGATATTATTCCTATTGAAGAAGAGCAGTATAAGATTACTGAACAAGTAAATAGAGATGACACCAACTATATTGTAGAAATATTCTTTGTTCCTACCTTAAATGATAAAAAGTATTGGTTGTTAGACTCGATTGAGCTTCAAGATAAGACCCTTAGGGATAGAGCTTCTATTGGCACAGGGCATGGGGTAGAGACTAAGGGTATTCCATTCACTCCGTTCGTAAAAGAGGATCGTTTGGAGCTATCAAAAGATCAGCTTCGTGATGTATTAAAGTTCTATAATGGATTGATGGGACAAGGTATAGGACAGTACGCGACCAACCTAGCATCTAGGGATGCAACTATAACTGAGGATTCTCTAGAGCTTAGTGGAGGTAGCAGACTCAACTATAAAGTTCAACCGGATTGGGTGCAACACACTAAAGACGGAACCTATCAAAATTATACACTAGTGGAGTTCGACAACTGATGAGAGGCGAAGTAGAAGTTTGGAGTGGAGATAAGTTAGTTCTTCAAGAACCCAACATGTTAGTTGATGGGGCTGGAGAGTTATTAGCTGATATTATGACGGTATCCCCCTCTCTATCGGGTGTGGAGGATTTTGCCACATCCTCAATTGTTGATGCATCGAACTATACGATTCAGGCCATTTCTTTCGGAACAGGATCAGAGGCGTTTCAAAAAGTTGGTAGAGATATTTATGAGCAGAAGTTCAACAAAATCAGGACTGTTATTAACTTACAGGTTACTGGGGTCCTTAATACTGCCGGATGGAAGACTGTAGACGATAAGGATAATGTTTATCAACCTAATCAGGGGTTTCTTGTAGAAGCTCCCAATCCCGCAGGTAGAGTGTTGTCTGAAAATTCTGATGTATCTTCTGCTATAGAGATAGACTCCATAGACGTTGCGATCAGTTCTTTGTACCCAGGAAACGGGCAACATGTCAACTTTATGCCCTCAGCTATTAGGAATCATATTACGCAAGGAACGGACTTCGATACTTCTGCCGAATTCGTAGGAAACTTAATGGGTAGCTATCCAGCGGGTGCCAGCGAGACAGGTTCCACCGCGCGGGGAGCACTATATTACCTTGAGCCTGGAGGTCCCCAGGCTGTCAAAACTCTGACCACAGGCAGCTATCCGAATGACGCAAGCTCAATGGATATTAGTGGATTTATAACCATGATAATGAGTTCCGTCCCTAATCCTGGATATCCTTTTGCTAACACTCAAAACGGGCTTTGCATATCAGCTAACTCAGCATTTGCTACTAACGGAACTGTTGAGTATTCTACTAAATTATCTAAGGATGATGTTCACTCCCTGAATGTCTTTGGTGGTATTTACCAGATGGGTTTGTGGACAATAGATATGAAACAGTCTCTTCTAAATGGAAATACACCACCTTTTGAGTTTAGGGTACTAGATAATCCTAGAAAGTATAAACTGTTCTGTAGAAAAACTGTGTCAAAAGACTTGACATATATTACTGATTATAATCAGTACGCCGACTTAACAATCAAGTGGAGGCTCCACTTCCTATGAAAAACTTTACTGACGAATTAGGCATTAACGGACACCTGACCATCATCAAAAGATACTCTGATGGTCAGGAGGAAGTGGTTTTAGATGACAGCAACGTCATCGTATCGGGGATGGGCGTGGGCCTTTCCTACCTTTTCACTGGGTCTGGCTCGAATGAGATCTTAGATTATCAGATTGAAAGATTCCAAGTTGGGGTATCTGGGCCTCATGAAGCCTATTCAACTGTCCCTAGCTCTATTTTTGCATTGTCAGGAGACCTAACTAAGGCCGAGTATGGTGGTGGAAGCAACCTATTCATCAAAGAGGCAACTCAAATAGAGAATGGTGCTGACATCCTTAACCAAGCCTTCCCCTTGATTCCCAAAAACAAAATCACAAGGATATCCGATTCCTCCGTGAGGTACACCTTGGTTCTAGATGAGGAAGCGTGCAATGGACTTGAACGAGATAGCTCGCCAGCTAACATAAATGAGGTGGGTATGTTCATGAAAAACCCAACGGGAGCTACCGACGACAAATCCTTGTTAGTTTGCTACAGAACCTTTAGTAATATAAGAAAGACTAGCGATTTTAGTCTCATCTTCAGATGGACCTTGAACTTCTAAAATGCCATTTAATCAAAACGACATCTACACCAGTAGCGGCACAGTCCAGCTATTTAATGCGTGGACGCCTTATGTGTCGAAGTTCGACACTAGCTCTTTCTACAACTGGGAGCAGGATAACCTTCCTCTCTACGACCTAGAGGAGAGGACATACGCTCTTTGGGAACAGCAGGGGTTCGCAACCTCCGCAGGAGTTCCTGGGTTCGCATTATCTGTTTCCGCCAACGCCGACCCAGCAGTCTTAGCAGCGGATAGAACAGTATTCACTGAACTTAGCTCCTGTATCGCAGCTATCCCCAAAGTGGTTAGATTCCCTGTTCTGGTTGAGGTTGGGACAATTGGAGACTTAGGTGATTTAGAACTACATAACTTCCGAATTGAGGAGGGGGGTTCTATAGAGATCATCAACCGAGCTTTTGGTAGAGCTTATGATGCTTCTTCCGAGTGCGACGGTCTAAATATACCAGCACAAAACTCATCTCACAAAATGTGCTTCCGACTTAGTTCTATAGATCTGAGTAATGCAATTTCTGATGCTTCGTGCCTTTCTCTTAGCACGCCTGTCTTGGATGGTGTTTCGAATACTGATGTTAATAATAACACTCACAGAGTAATTTATCCTAGACACACCCTAAGGAAAGCACCGCTTGCAGTGGCTGTAGATAGAAATTTATTTCAAAATGGCGACGCTAATTTGTTTGATTTGGGTCCTTACGAAAACACGGTAAACACTAGCTTTGACAATACCTTACAGTCACTAGATATTAGTGCTCAAAATCAAAGAACTTCCGCAAACATATACCGAGACACCATTGCTGGTGGTGATGTTGGGGTTGGTGGCAACACTTACCTTAATAAGTTAGGAAAAATTACCGTTAAGAATTGTGATGGACCCATCTACATTAGAAACTTTTTTGTAGATGCGGCCAAGAATACAGCAGCCGTTAATGATTATGCTATTGAGATCGTAAATTCCAAGGTTGTTCTTGAGAATTGTGTGGGTATGAGAGCTAAAGACTCTGGCTGGAAATTCCTTAACTCCGGTGTCACTCTCTCCAGGTCGGCGTTTGCGTATAGAAACTATCACTTAGACAGCATCACTACCCGAGTGGCTGAAAAAGGCTACGGGTTCCATGCGGTTAATAGTGAGGTTCTTGTAAGCTCCCTTCCTCTTGGTTTGGACTTCGACTCCGTTGGAGATAATGGTGCCTCTGGTTCTGACTGCAAGGTAATTTCCTCTAGAAATTATGCGGGGTTTGTATTAGATAACTCTAAGCTTTTTGGAGGAGTTCGAAGGTCAGTCGCTACTGAGCCCTTAAGAGGGAGTATTTTAGGATCCGAACTCAACACGGGTTATGGAATGATTATCAATAACTCTGAGGTGAATGTAAAGGGCCTAATTGATTTTTATGGAAATGATCAAGGAGTGCAAGCGGATTCTTCTAAATTCGTTTACGAAAACCTTTGCCTTGACGCTCATAGCAGCCAAGCTATTAGATCTAGAAACTCGGAGTTTATCTTTGATTCCCTGACCGCTCCAACCGATGCGGGGCAGGCTGATAGACATCAGCTAGATATGTCGGCAAATGGACAGCATATTGACCTTAGAGGCAATAGTGTATTTTCTTTCAGAAGAAAGAACAACATGCCTACGACCTACGGTAACTCTAAGTTCTTAGAAGAGCATGGTGCTATTCTTTGGGACGGTAATGTGAATGCTCCGCTACCAGCCATCTCAGTAAATGATGGTTCTATGCTAGATCTAATTCACCCCAACATACAAGTTAGTGGTGTTGCTTCTAGACCAAATTACGGAAGTGCTATTAAAGCTGTAAACTCCTCAAAAGTATCCCTATTCGGTAGTAATACTGGGTGCAACTTCGTTTATGGTCCAGCGGGAATTTCATATCAACAGCGTATGGCTGGAATTTACGCGGGAAATAATTCTACTATTAATCTTCATGGACCTACTGCCATGGGACAGTTTGGTGTAGATGTTCTAGTTGAGGATAACTCGGTCTTGAACATCGAACCAGCCAGAGCGCGAGACGAGTTTGGGCTTGAGGTTAGCGGCTTTGATCTTAGTTCTAAGCTAAACCATACCTCTGTGGAGCTTCATGCTACCAGGGCGTGCTTGGTTGCTAATAGGAATTCCACCATAAACTTAAAAGACATGGGCTCTTTCCCAGCGAATTGGGGAAGAACCTCCTTGGGAGCAGGTCTTCTAGAGGCTGGCTCAGATTATCTGATAGGTGATTTTGAAACAAGTGCATATACTTCCTCAGGCTCCTTGCAGTTTTACGCCAACCCTCAAGACTCTTCGGCTATAAACTTCTACAACTTAGATAACTTGGCTGCGGGGCTTGGGTTTGCTATACCTTCCTTCCCTAGGTTTAATGATACGGGAGCGACAAACGGTTTCTTTGTTGCGGACACTCCTATTCTAGGCACACCTAACTGGTCTGGTCGCGCTCAAATAACTCAGGGTGGGGTAGCGTTGCGAGCCACAGAGGGCAGCGTGGTAAATGTTAAAAATGTTCACTTCCCACTAGGCACTAATGATAGTCCTTTAGACGGATTTTATTATACTACTAGTGGAACAGATTGTGATAAGTTCATGATCTGGAACATAGCGGACACCTCCAGACTTAACGCTTCTTACTTATCTGTAAGTGGTATGCACCCTGCAAGCACTCAGTATCATGGTCCTAGTGCCATCTGGGCTTCTTCCGTGGACGAAACCAATGCGGGGAATGCTTATGACATTCCTGCCTATGGGGCACCTTCAGGGACCCCAGGAACGGGACCGCTTAGTGTGTTTGATGTGTTCGGAGCAGGAAGCTCTGTTTGGGTTCCTGCTCAGGGAACAGACCTGAATTCTACTTTCCATAGATTCTTCCCTCTAGAGGCTAATACTACTCAAGATGCAAAAGAGAAGTTGGCTGCTGCTGGAGTAATTGTTAGTGGCTCTGTAGACAACTACATGATTGGCGCAGGACCACATGCTAGTAAAAACCAGGGTCCATTTAGAATCTATTGGACACCCAAATCAAGTGCGCGGGTGTTGCAAACAGATCTTAGTGGTTATTTCAAGGGAGGATATCCTCACACTGGAGCCTTTAGTGGGACGGTCGGTCCTGCTTATCAGTTGTTTGCTCAAGGGTATAATTGCTCCGCACCACTCTCAGCGATATTTATTGATGATGGTGCGGGGAATAACATTACAAGCGGCACGTTCCCAGACTTACTTAGAATGTCTAGAGACACCAACGGCGATGGTATCCCTGATCAATTATATACTTCTGGATTTTATTACTGCTCCGAGATGTTGGAGGAAAATCCAACTCAATGTATACTAGACGAATCGGCTGCTAGAACTTTTGCCAATGCACAAAATGCTAGTGTAAATATTGGAGGCACTCCAATAAAAGTAACGCTCGTAAGAGCTAGAGAAAATGACCGAGGGTCCGAAGCCTATGTTGGAGATGCATCAGGCTCATTAGGATTTAAATCCGCTGCAATCTTCGATCTTTCGAGGGATAACTGATGGCTGAACAACAATATCAAGAAAGTAATTACAGGTTCTCTGACCCTATTCGTCTATTCAAGGCTAATGATCCTTACTACTATGAGGTCGATAATATCCCTCTCAAGCAGTTGCAAGAGAATTGCTTGTGGCTAAAGGATCAAGTTAGGAAGGACACAAACAAACTCCTAGGTGTAAAACGGTCTGATATTGACGAGCTTCGTCCTTACGCAACGGGAGCCGACAGGCTGATTAGAGTTAAGCCAGGAAGGTATACAGCCAGGATTAATGACGCCTCTAATCGAACACCTTTGGCTTACTTGAGAAAGGTCATGGGTGAGGCTCTAGGTGATGTTGATGCTTGGTCAGCATTAGCACCTAACCAAGGCAGCGATCCAAAGAATGCTGTCTTAGAGGCGGCTCTTAACACCTTTAAAGAAGCTGTTTCCGAAACTGCTTTGGGAATGAATGGTTTGGTAGAGAGAGCTTTCACTAGACCAATCGTAGACATTGATCGGGTAATTGATGTCGATGGTGCGGATTTAGCTCCTGGCACTTCGTGGCTATCTTACGGAGGCTATGATGAGAACATCCCAGGTGGTGGAGCAGCACTCTCTCCCTTCATTGTTACTGAAGCCATTGTCTGGGCAAGGTCTCAAGGCTCGGAGCTAGGTAGCTTTACTCTTCCTACTTACGAAATAACAAACCCTAACAATGGCTTTGCCAAGCTCCCACTCACAGAAAGTTACTTTGTGAAAGCCTGGAGAGGGGTATCCCGTCTGGCCGTGGTGGATATTGATGACGAGCTTATCATAGAAGTCCCTCAGTTCGACGCAGAGGATTTTTATTATACAAATGAGCAAGGAGATCGCACTGAGGTCGATAACGTCCAACAAAGAGTGGATCTAGTATTCATTTATAGTAAGCCGATTGACACCAGCGCCACCACAATTATTAGAGGAGGGACCACAGAAACCATCACCAAGCCCGCTCTTGGTATTGTTAAGGGGGCAGGTATTAGAGCAACCTTCTTTGAGAAAAACACTGAGTTGGCTGCGGGTAATAAGGTAGACAGTAGAGACTCCATCCTTGCGTCTCCCAGCGATCAGCTAAACGACAGTATGGGATTCACCAGCACCTCGGCTAACGATATTGCTACGTCGGTTAGGGGCAGTTTCCCCGCTCCAGACGACCTAATGAACCTAGCTCCTCTGATCTCTGAGAAGCTAGAGGAAAACGCCTACGAGCTTTTAGGTCAGTCCATTCTTCCTGTAGCCTATGTATTTGTTCAAGGCGGATCTGAGGTGGTTCTGAGCACTGACGTTATTGACATCAGACCGCTATTCAGAACAGCGGAGCTTGCATACAACGAACGGGCAGGAATCGGAGCAGCGTTCCCACAGTTGTCTCTAGCTAATCCCGCTGTAGGAAAAGGCCAGCTAGACTTTGAGATCAAGCGTCTTTATGATAGTTTAGACAACAGGATAAACGTAGTCGCTGGGCAAAGTGACGCTGGGAGTCAGATGAATGTTCTGGCTGTTGGCTATGTTTTTGGCGGCTGGAACTTCGGGCCAGAGGGAGCTTTGTACGATTACTACAAAAGCACTTTCGCTGAAAATCAAAATGCAAATGATGATAGCGAAGCATATATTAAACAATATATCAGAGGAAAGTATGGCATCGGTGACACGGGCACAGCTATAGAGGTCCCTTCGTACCCTGATTGGGACCTAGCTCAGTGGTGCGTTGAGCAATCCATAGATGATAAGGGACTGTATCCTAACGATTACATTAATACATTCTTCTCACTAACCTCCGCAGAAGGATCTGATCCTACCATTGATGCGGGCAGCTTCGCTGACGGCATCAGACCTGACGGAACCTCAATAGCGGGTAACGATCCTCCCGAAAGGCTTAAAAACTTTAGTAACACGCAAACCAGACCAGGGGATGGCGAGTCTTTAATTAACTTCCATTACATTTCTAAAAAGATAAAGTTTCAAAGACCCGCTTGGCTTGCAGACTACTCCATAGACACTACTCTTATTAATTCTTTAGCTCAGAATAATACTGGTACTGGGCCTGACTCCAACTTTGCTGGATCTTACTTTGGTTGCTGGGTGGAGAAAGGTTTTGACGAGTTCACTATCTACGTTGCTTTCTCAGCGGACACTAACAACAACTATGGAAACAGCGAAGCGCCTAGATTCCCCGCTCCTCACTCGTTAGTATACACTTCGGGAGGAAAAAAGAAAAAGACTACCAGCACGCTTAACATATCTCAAAGAGATGGAGACAGATTTAGTGGCTTCGTAGTTCCTGTAAGTGATATTCTGTACTCTAACACAGAGCCCGTGTCCACATCAAATGGGTTTGGTTATGTAGGTAACCCTCGTATAGGTAAGTGTACTTATCCCACAGTCATGTGGAAATTCACTGGAGTTCCCAACGGAGATGCAGGGTTCTTGTATGGGAACTTGAACGGAACTAACCCGACAATAGCTCTTAAGAACTAATGCCAGATAATGGCGCAACATTTGGTTGCGGGACACTTCTTCCTGGAGTTGGTCCTGGAAATCTTCCTGGCTTCGATGGCGGTGGTGTTATCGAAGGTGGGGGCGGTGGAAATGGTGGTAATAATAATAATGGTGGTGGAACAAGAATTGATACTGTTCCTCCTATAGGTCCCGATCCATACGAAGGAGGCCCTCCCGCCCCAGGTCCGCCTGACATTGGCCCCCCTGTTTTAGCGGGGCCTACTGGTCCTGGAATTCCTGATATAGGAACTCCCGTTCCAGGTCCAATCTCTCCAGGGCCTACTCCTCCTGAGCCGCCTGTGTCACCTAGACGTTCTTTCTGTAAGATTAGTGGTCCATTCACTCGTGCTCCAGAAAGTGGTCCCCCTCCTCCTCCTGGAGTCTATACTAGGGTTTACACTGCACCACAAACATGCAGTCCCGATGATCTTAGCGTTACTGAAGCTCACAATGACCTTGCCGCTGAGACTAGAATTAATGAGCTAACAACACTCCTTACTGGCCCTCCCTATCCAACTGGAACAACTGTTACTTTTACTACTGGAGGGTTTACATTTCCTTGCGACTTAGCTGCGGGCGCTGGCTGTGGCACAGCAACAATTACTGCTACTATAACTATCCCAGATACGGCGAGTGTGGTCGTCCCCGTGGGGCCAGGACCTCCTCCACCAACTGCTGACCCTGATCTTGTTCCTGAAGGACCTCCACCGCCACCTCCAGTAGAGCCTGATGGCCCCTTCGTATTGCCCGACGATGATCCCGACCCTCCACCACCTACGGTTGATCCTGATCCAGTAGGAAATGAAGATCCTGATGATCCACCACCTACGGTTGATCCTGATCCAGTAGGAAACGAAGAACCTCCTTGGACTCCTATTGGAAATCAGGAGCCTATAGGGGGCGTGTTAGTAGACCCAGGCGAAGATCCTAGGCCAAATGTCACTAGGATAAATGATGTCGCTCTTTCAGATCCTCCAACCGCAGGAAATAATATAGTAAGTAATTATTCTTTCGATAGAGGTGCTTTACTTAATCAAGCTATACAGTCTAGAGAAATTGACCTCAATGACCCAGCGATAAAGGATGCTATCCTTAGAAAGAAACCCTTTGGTATTCAAGATAGCTCAATATCTTTTGATACTGTTCCACTACCATCTGAGATGGTCAAAAACGATACTGGATTCCTTGAGTTATTTGCCGAAACAATAGACAGTAACCTTCATTACATCCTGTCAAATCAAAGAAACTCAGGGAACTGGGACAGTAGACGGGCCGCAGGGGTCACTAATGAAGTTATCTTCAATAGCCTTAACGACCTTACTAAGAAGGTTGTTGGTAGGATCAAAAATTACGATGGAACAAAACTATCTCTAGGACAGATTTTTAATTTGATCGGATCCAGAGTGCTTGATGGAACGATTTCTAAAGTAACCCTCAGGTTCTTACAGAGTATGGCTGAGGACAGCGCAAAGAGGGATCCTGTTACTATTGTACGAAGCACCAATCCAAAGGTAAACGAAGTTGCTGCTCTCGCTCTGATTGATCAAAACAAAGTTGCTTTAGATCCTGCTCGCAGAGACGATAAAGAAAAGAATCTTTTCAAGAATTGGAAGGTTCTATCTTCTGACATCGACAAATACCTTCCCGTAACTATTAATGGAGAGTCTAGAAGATACTACATTAATGATGACGACACTTTCATAAATAGAAACACCTTATCCATACAAGACGGAGATTACTTCGATGTAACCATAGGAGGAAGAACTCAGCGGCTGTTCGCTGATTCAGAAAAAGATCATGCGTATCTCGTACCAGAAAAGATTAGACAGAGGGCTGTCAGCCTCCTTGGCGGAACTCCTGGAAGAACTCTTGACGTTAGTGCTGAGGCGGCAACAGCAGCTTCAATAGAGTTTGATTCATCCCTAACATCTGACAGGCAACCCTTCTACGTTCTGAGTTGTGTGCTAGACACCTTGAACACTCGACCATCGGAGGCTGAATCCTTTTTGCTAAAGGATACCACAGCAAAGTATCAACTTATGGACACAACCACACCAGAAGGGCTGGCTGAGGTTAACGAGTTTATAAAATACAAAGCAAACAAAAGAATATTTATACTGGATGATGAGGATCTAATTTTAGATTACGTTGAACAAACTTCACATTTACATCTTACTCAGACAGATATTCTTTTTGATTCGCCAAAGACCAATAAAACACTACCCCTTCTGGTCAGACAGCTACCGTTCTACATTATGTTGTATCCTACTAACAGACCAGACTACAACATATTTAATGACAAATCTCAGATAACAGAGATCAGTAGAGACGGCGGCGTCAGTAGAAGGCTGGTATGTGCTCCTGTACTAAACCCTGAGTTCACCAAGCCTCAGACTAATAAGTTTATTCGCTACACTACTGCGGGAAGAAGCGCGACTGATATCCTGGGTAACCCAGACACACAAGCTAGGCAAAGCATTATTGATCCTAATGATGAAGTTTTCCGAACAGCGTATCGGAGGGAGGGCCAATACGTTTCAGCTAGTCAGTACCCCACCAACAGACAAAAGACAGGATTCAGACTAGTAAAGGAAATTGTCAGCGAGTTAGATACGAACTATGAACTGTCTATAAACGGTGTGGGAAAAACTTTGACTGAGTTTGATGTGTTTAGTCGTCTCAACCTCAAGCAGTTTAGCATCCTCTCTGTCTTAGAAAACTTTAACGAAATCAGTAAATCTGTGCGTAATGGTTTAATTAACGATGTAAAACTAATACCTCCAGTCAGCAGAGCCGACAATAGATTAGTTATAAATAAAACACAATTAGTGCAGAGAAAGACCACCGCTGGGGAGGATACTTTTAAGCAAGTAAAGGCCACCAACGATGGTCAGAACATCATTAGCCCCAATGAAGAGGGGAAAGGTGGTCTCGCTCCTGCGGGAGGCTAGTTCACAAAAAATAAAATAAATTGCACAATCCAGTTAATCTTCGCTAGATATGTTTAGAGATGAAAATCTTAACCTTTCGTTTTATGAGATAAAAAATGGATCATTACAGACTAAGCGACGAACTTCGTCAGCAACTACTAGAGAACGCCGCCTGGGGTAAGGCGGATATCACACCTCGCCTCGATGAGGCGTCTTCCTGCGATTCTAAGGGCGCAGACAAGAAGAAGAAGAAGAAGGCCGAGAAGCCTGAGAAGGACATGGATTACGCTCACTCTGAGTATGAGGACGGCGAAGAGGCTGAAGAGCTTGCGGAAGACGTTCACGTTTGCCCACTTTGCACTTCACAACTTGCTGAGGCCATCGACGAGGAGTCTCTTCTTGAGCACCTTGACATGGTAACTGCTCTTATTGATCGCCTTTCCCAGCTTAACGAGGGTGATGAGGATATCGAGGACATTATCGACCAGACCATCACTGCCGTAGCTACGCAAGATTTAGAGGAAGAGTGAGGCTCTAGGGGAACCACAGATGAAAAGCATCGGAGACTTCGCAGAAAACCTAATTCTAAACCAAACTCAAAACATCAAAGAGGGGAAAGAGAGTTCCCCTCGGATGAGGGCTAATGGTTTAGCTCCTGCGGGTAAAGATATTTCTAATGTTGAAGTCCCTGACACCTTCATGCAACAGGTTCTGGGTGAAAGTTTTCACCCGCAAGAAACTCCCGCTGCTGAAACTATTCCTGAGATCGTTTGGAATGAAGAGGAGCCAGAGCAGCCTGTACAGTCTCTCACGGAAGAGACCGCGCAGCACCTTGTCCCTCTTTTAGAGGAGGTTCGAGATCTTCTTAAGGAGATGTGTTGTGGAACCTCTTCGGGCCAGCTTGGTATAAATCTGGCTGGGCCTCAGAGGGATATGCCTACAGACGCTATTGAGAAGAAGTACGGCTACATTTCTGCTAGACCAGTAAAATCAAAAAAAGATATTCTTAGAAAATCTATACAAGGGCGACTGAAGAGAAGATGAAACTAACTGAAGCTATTGACGGTATTGAAGAAGCGAAGGGTTCTAAGGAGGGTCGAAAGACGTATACCTCCAAGAAAGGGACCACTCGCGATGTCAAAAAATCTGTCAAGAGTCGAGTTAGAGTTTTCCCTAGCATCAAAGCTGCGCTTGCTAACGCGAACTATGGACAAATCTTCAGCACAAAAGCTGCCGGAAGATTGTATGTAGTTTCTAAGGGTAAATGGGGAGCCAAGAGTGGTCGAGGAAAGATCGCGAAAGGCTTCACCAAGGGTAGCGCAACTCCATCCGCAGAGTGGGGTAGCGTCAAAAAACATGCTGCGCGTACCATGCTTCGGCATGGCAAGGCTTCTGATAAACTGGCTCAAAAGTATGGCAGTCGATCTATCAAGAAAGAAAGAGGATTAAAGTACAAATGACACAACTACTCCAAGACGTATTTATTGTAGAGAACCTTCAAGTTCTTACTGAAGGAAAAAATAATGACACCATGAAAATTAAGGGTGTCTTTGGCCGTTGCAATGAAAAGAACAATAATGGTCGCATCTATCCTACAGCGGTTCTAGAAGGTCAGTTGAATAAAGTTCAGCCTCTTATCTTAGAGCGTCGGCTTTGTGGGGAGCTAGATCACCCTCAGAACGATACTGTTAAGTTATCAAACGCCTCACACCTAATCACTAAACTTGAAATGAAAGGTAACGAGCTTATTGGTGAGGCCGAAATTCTTAAGACTCCTGCTGGACTAACTGCTAAAGCATTGGTTGAGGGTGGAGTAAAGATTGGTATCTCTTCTAGAGGTATGGGTACGCTATCGGAGGATGAAAAAGGAGACAAGATTGTTAATGAGGACTTCCGCCTAGTAACTTTCGACCTTGTAGCTGACCCCTCTACTCGTGGAGCTTTCCCTGGACTTTCAGAGTCTACAGAGTCTCAGTTTGTTCGTGAGAGCCAGACAAAGTTAGAGAAAGAGCAAAACTTTGTAACACTTCTTCAATCTAAGCTTAGAGAGTCCTACGATCCTTGGATTGAAGAGGCTAAGACAAAGAAGAAGAAGAAGAGTGCCTTGGATCCTGTTGGTCAGGAAGATGGTGATGTTGATAACGACGGCGATACAGATTCCAGCGATGCCTATCTTGCAAACCGTAGAAAAGCTGTTAGTAAGGCTATGAAAGCTGAGGGTACTTATTATCGTTTAGGTAACCTAATTGCTGAAGCTTTTGCTGATGAGCTAGAGAAAACTAAGGTTGCTAAAGCTGACGCAGAAGGAAATACTAAAGGCCCATCCTTTATGGACAGACGGCGCGTAGCTGCTGGTAAAAAATCTGCTGCGCGGGCTGATGTAAAGGCTGCTAAAATTAGACAAAGTGGTGAAATTAGTCTAGCTCGTAGAATGGAAAAAGCTAAAGAGCGGGCCGCTGCTGGTAAGCCAGTAACAGGGGGTGAAATGGCCGCTGATCTAGCAAAGAAGGGTATCTCAAAGGTTGGGGGAAAGGCTAAGGGCGCTTGGTCGTTCGTAAAGAAAAAAGCAGGAGCAGCTAAAGATTTCGTTACAGATAAGCAGAGCGAAGCAGCAAAGGCCGCAAAAAGTAGACGAGCCGAGAGAAGGAAAAAGAGGATATCGGATCGCCTAGCAGGTGCTTCTTCAAACAAGCCAACCCCTGAGCAGGGCAAAGGCGAAACTCCAAAGAAAAAATCAATTTCTCCTGAGGAGAAAGCTGCTAAAGAAAAAGAAGGTAGGGCGAAAATGGCTGCTGACACTGCCGATGTTCAGCGTAGAGCGGGTAACAAATCTGCAACCTCAGCAAGCATGGGTAGAGAAGGCTCCTTCGGTGCTGGTGTAGGTGCTAAATCTTCGGAAGATGAAGCTTCTCGCGAAGCCACTAGGAGGGCTATCGCGCGACGAGAGCGCAAGACTGGCAAAAAGGTCAAGCTTACTCCGCAACAAGCAGCGCAATTAGAAAGAAAGCTTTATCGTCAGATTGGTTTCCATCTAGCTGAAGCTATGGGTCTTACTGAGGCTCAGGAAGAAAACCCCTGATCGCATACATTTTCTAAAAAAAAGCACATTTTAGAAAATGAGATAATACATAACATAGAATCCAGGAGATCTATTCATGAGTAATTTAAAGAATATTGCCGATATTCTTCCCGAAGGACTTGACGAATCCACCGTTCACGCTGTTTTTGAACTGGTGGATTCTACTATCAACGAGCAAGTCGCTGAGAAGGTTGGTTTACTTGAGGCCAAAGTAAACGCCTATCTCAGAACAAAGGTTGATCGGCTAAAAGAACAAGCTCTCGCTGAACTTAGTGAAGAGAACGAGGTTTTCCGTAACGCTCGCCTCTTTGAATCAGTGAGAACTCTAATGGCTCTAGAGCTAAACGGCTCTGATGAAGACAACGCTCTTTCTGAAATGACATCCCATCACGGTGAGCTTCAGGAAGAGTTCGACGTTCTAAATGAGCAGGTTAATAGCCTTGCCATTGAGAATGAAAAGCTTCAGGGCACCATCAAGGTCCTTAACGACAAGATTTCTCTACAGGAGAGCGAAGTTAAAGAGCTTGAAGGTCACAAATCACAGCTTCTCGAAGAGGTCGAGAATCTGGTCGCTGCGCGGGATGAGGCATTTGCATCCTCTGAACAGGCAGTTGTTGTTTCTCAAGCGGATATTGAGATCAACGAATCGAAAACTCAAACTGGTAATGAGTTTTTAACTGATGAGGTCATGAAGTTCATGCCCTTCTCTCCCCAAAACTAATAGGATTTATTAAAATGGAAATGATGCATCAAACTGATGATACTCTGGTCCAGAAGTGGGAGCCTGTCCTTGAGGGCATCGACACAGACTACACTCGTCGCGTCACCGCTCAACTTCTTGAGAACCAAGCTAAGTCCATCGTTGAGGAGCGCCTTTCGGAAGATATTACCGCTGGCGCTACCACTACGGGACAGCTTGGCACCTTCCAGAAGTTCGCCTTCCCTCTCGTTCGTCGGGTTTATCCCCAACTAATTGCCAACAGCCTTGTTGGTGTTCAGCCCATGCAGGGTCCCGTCTCTCAGGTCTTCTACCTTGGTAACGACCGCGTTAAGAGAGGCGGCCAGGACGCTGCTGCCGACATTCAAACGGTCTACAGCAAGTTCAACATGACCTACAGAGGTCTTACGCCACAGCGTATTGGTTCTACTGCGGATGGTGCTGTTGCTGGAGGCACGTTCCTCAACGCCGATGGCACCCGGCAAAATGCTGCTGGTGTTGGTCTTGACGGTGATGTTGCTCAGGGTGGCTTCGACGCTTCCAACGTCCTTGCTGGCTCTGGTACTGAAATCGACGGCGCTGGTGCTGGTTCGGGTACGATGGGTGGTCAGATCGCTGCTTGGCCGAACACCTCTGCCATCATGGGCTTCACCCTCTCTGCTGGTGAGCGTCTAACTGGTACGGGCATCCCCGAGATGACCTTCCACATCGAGCAGGAGGCGGTCGTCGCCAACACTCGTAAGATGCGTGCTCTCTGGACGCTTGAGGCTTCTCAAGACCTCAAGGCTTACCACAACCTCGACCTTGAGCGGGAGCTTACTGACCTTCTTTCGAAGGAGCTTCAGCTTGAGATCGACCGTGAGCTTGTTGAGGATCTTCGCATGATCGCTTATGGTTTCACTGACCTTGCTGGCAAGGGTGGTATTAACCAGAACCTTATGGACGCCAGCTACATCAACCTAGGTGGTGATGGTAAGTTCCCTGGTATTAAGTCTGGTGATGCGGTTGAGAACTTTGTTCCTGCTCAGTTCACCTACGACTTCAGCGGTGGTACTGGTGGTACTGCGCTTGGCTCTAGAGACCCGCTCTCTAACATCTTCGTGATTGATTTCAGTCAGTCGAGCCTTAACCTTTACCCGCGCCACGTTGGCGAGGTCTACGCGAACCTTCTCGCGCTAATCAACCTTGCTTCTCAGGACATCTACCGCACCACGATGCGCGGTCCTGGCAACTGGCTTCTTACCTCTCCGCTCGTCGCCTCTCTTCTTGAGAGTGCCGCCAAGCTTGAGGGTGGTATTCAACCTGCTGATGGCCCGACCAACATTGGTGTCAACAGCATTGAGTACAAGGGTAAGTTCATGGGCCGCTACGACCTCTATGTCGATCCCATGTACCCCACCGATGAGATCCTTGTTGGCTACAAGGGCGCGAACGCTATGGACGCTGGTTATATCTACGCTCCGTACATTCCGCTCCAGCAGCTTCCGACTATCACGGATCCCGAGTCCTTCCAGCCCAGGAAGGGCATCCTTACCCGCTACGGTAAGGTCCACATTGAGCCTTACAACAGGTTCTACCGCGTGATTCGTATCATCGGCCCGACTGAGAACTATCTCTTTAGCCCATTCTCCAGAAACACCGCTCTTAACGGTACTCCGGTAAGCTGATCTGAATAGATGACAAACTATTGAGGGCCAGAGGTTTTTTGTGCCTCTGGCCCTCTTTCTTTCCTATATATTCTAGAAGTTATGTACAAGTACAGAAGTAAATGCAGGTGGAATATGCTTCTTCACATCGACGGTAAAGTTGTTGAGATCAGGCCCTCCGAATTATTCGAGTCTAGATCAGAAGTAAGTTCTAGATACCTTGAGTTGGTCAAAGCACCAATCAAACAAGAGCAAAAGCCAAGAAGAAAGAAAACCTTCAAATTAGATGTCAGCAGCAGCCCCGAAAGTTGATCCTAGGTTACTAGGTTATGGAGACACCTTTGGTACTTACGCAGGTAGGAACCTTGGTGATACTGATATCTACTCAACGGCTGTAGACACCTCGAAGTTGAACACAGGCGTCCTGGCAGAGGGCGTTGAACTAAACCAGTTCGAGCAAACAATCAAGGATTTCATCCTCGCTAGACTAGGCTACCCAGTCGTTCGCGTAGAGCTTACAGACTTTCAAATCAAGTCGGCTATTGATGAGTCCATCACACACTTAGACTACCACGCACCTTTCTGGTGTACTCAAATGGCAGCGTTTGAGACTTCGGCTGGCGTCAATGCCTACATGCTACCTCTGCATATTGCTCATGGTCTCTCTTACTGCGCCTACAAGAAATCTCTGCTAAGTATTCAAAACATGGCTGGGTCTTTGGAGTTTGATTTCTTTATCAAATACTTCCAAGACAACTTCTTATTCAGCAACTTCTCTGTATCAGACTTCTACCTTCTTCAGACTCATCTGGAGATGGTTAGAAAGATACTGAGTCAGGAAGGGTCCTGGGATATTATCAACGGCAATATCCTTCAACTGTACCCAACACCTACTTATACAGGAGAAACTGTTATTCTGGTCTTTAGGGGCTTGGATACTGCTACCATGCATCCATACTACAAGAATTGGATACAACGATACGCTCTTGCCGTGTCCAAGGGAATCCTTGGTGAGGTTAGAGGTAAATATTCTTCTCTCCCTTCGCCAGGGGGTGGAGCTAGTTTAAATGGCGCTGCTCTGAGCCAGCAAAGCGAGCAGGAAAAAGAAAAGCTCAAAGAAGAGCTTCTATCTGAGATTGAAGAGCCTCCTGCCTTCACAATGTTTTAATTAAAATGAAATATATACAAACACTATTAGAAAGAAATAAAGCTAACAAAGAACAAAAAAATGCTGTTATGCCTACTAGAAGAGAGGATCCTGATGAAGCTGGAGAACATAGCTCACCTACCAAAGCAACTGGTGGCACTCAACGAAACCAAAAAAAAGTTCGCGGGGAGAGGCCACCTCGCGAAGGAGAAGCTCCAAATACGCGCGGGCATGAAGGGAGAGCGCCCATGAGGAATATCCCTAAAAAATCAGCTATGACGAGGCCAAGGATGGCTGGACCACAAGGAAAACTTCCTGATTCAAAGCGGGAAAGCACTGTCTACCACCAAATGGGTATGCTCATGGCCGAGGCTCTTGGTCTTGTCTCTGAGAGAAATAATTTTATGGCTGCCAGAGATACGTCAACTATTCAGGACAAAGCCAAGAAGACTGGGGAATCTCCAGCGGACCTTCGTGCCGCTGGTGGCTCCTCAACTTTAGCAAGTATTGCTAGAGAAGGCAGAGAACGCCGCGCGAGGGCAGCAGCAGAGAAGGCCAAGAAGTCCACGGAAGACAAGTGAGCAACAAGAACTACAAGGTAACAACGAAGCTCCCCGAACTCCCTGATCTGGATGAGGGTGAGGGGCTTCTGAACCTATTTGATCAGGATAACCCCGACATCAATCTGTTCAACCTTGTAGATGATGAGATGATTCGTCTTGCTGGCTCAAAGTTTCACTTTTATAAATACTATCAAACTGATGAGTACGATGAGGTTTACATGGAGTCTAGAAACAAGCCCGTTTCTAAAACTCCTATTGTAGTTCATGGTCATTATGATCCTGTGGCTATGAGTGAGGAGCTTACTCAGTTTGGTATTGAATTAAACAACGATCAACTCTTTACTTTTAATAAGAGCTATATAGAGAGGAAGCTAGGTAGATCTGTCATCCCTGGAGATGTCATCAAGCCTGTCTTCCAAAATCAAAAATACGAGATCTTTGAGGTGGTAGAGGATAGCTTTGAATCTTATGGAGTTTATCACTTAGTATGCTCTGCCAAGCTCCTCAGAGATTCCGATGACGTTCAAGACACCCCACTTACAAAGGTCAGCGATGACCTTGGCGGCTACGCAGGTATAGATTAATGCATTGTATATTACTAGTATCAACACCAAGCGGTGGACTCACTTACGAAGACGGAGATGTTGTCTCTGTTCTTGACGCGCACCTTAGCCCAGGTACGCAACCGATTGCAAATTATAACGACAGTTGGAGCTTCCTTTATGTAACAGATAAAGAGCACGATGACCCTGATATGCTTCAGCTTCTAGAGGCTGACACCTCTGGTTCTGGTGACACTGAAGACCTTGTACATAAGCGAAGATACTATCTAACTTTACCAGGAGATATTAGTGATTATACTACATACCATAGTTATGATCAAGCTCCCGCTCAGATGAAGATGGCGTGGGCTGATCTTTCTGGTTATGTGAATGACAAGCAAGAGTAAGTAAATGCCCACAGTAGTTACGAGGACCATTGGCGTAGGAAGAGACTACGTTAACTTTACAGCCGCTGAGGCGGATGT
>Ga0208162_1000073_pt1 | contig 47589 bp, 49 predicted proteins | sample CB_VirMetaG_4_FD_184539 | JGI IMG/M metagenome (GOLD analysis project Ga0208162, IMG submission 184539) | Freshwater to marine saline gradient viral communities from Chesapeake Bay - CB_1508_1M Viral MetaG (SPAdes) (version 4) | ecosystem: Environmental > Aquatic > Marine > Coastal | place: USA... | reverse complement strand
AACTTTAAATATACCGCAACCATTAAATGATTATACTTTATTCCAAGTTGCTCAAGTTATAAAAGCGCTTGAACAGCAAAGAAATGAAAAACTTACCGATGAAGAAAGAGCAGACTTAGAGTCTGATATTAAAAGCTTAACTAAATATTTAAATGAAAGAAGGAATCTTTCTATACCAGAAAGTTCTGCACAAAAAGGTTGGCTGTTGTTTGAGGAAATGATCCTTAAAAAACAAAATGAAATTGAACCAATTCTTGATGAAGATACTGGTACAGTAATAGGCTATAAGTTTAAAGGTGCTAAAGCTACAGATCCTGCACCCACAAGAGTCACTCAGTATGCTACTGAGTTAAAAGATAAAATGTTAAACTTACCTCCTTGGTCTTACAATGCTGTAAAAGAAGAGTACTTATATACAAATCCAAAAACAGGCAAGACTGAAAAACGAAGAGGCTCTCTTTTAAATTTATTTGATTCTCTTGACAATGCTGAAGACTTTATGGCTGCATTAAGAAGAGAAGTCTTACAAGGTAAGTTTGAGGTACTTAACGATACTAGCAAGTTAAATTTATTAGAAGATTCTTTAAAGAAAGATTATTCTATACCAAATCTTCAAAAGACAGTTAATAGATTAGCATTTGTTGAATCTACTGTAGTTGGTAATACAATAGATGAATTAGCTAGGGCAGCGCTTACACTTGATACTAAAACAAATACATATGTAAAACCACCTAAACCTGATAACATGAGCGATGAAGCTTATGAGCAATTAACAGGAGATAAAGGTATACTTACAGAGTTGCTTGATTGGGCAATAAGTGGTAAATATATTTTCTATACAGGAGATGCAAGAGTATTTGATAAGACTGCTTTGAATGGTGTAGGTATTGCAGGTACTATGGATATACTTGCATTCAATACAACTACTGGAGAGTTTCATATTATAGACATTAAAACTTCTAAATCATTTGAAAATATGTCAGAAGGTAAAATCCTTCAGTATAGAGCACAACAATCTATATACAGAAACTTAGTTCATAATATGACAGGTCAGTTGCCAACTAAGTTATCTCTTCTTCTTATTGAAGCAGACTATGATATGGCAGGTAATATTAAATCTGTTAAAAGAGGTGGCGCTAGTTATAACAAAGCTACAATTGATAAACTTACTAAAGAAAAGCAAAAACTTGAAAAGAAAAAAGCAGCTACTGACGATATTAAAAAGATTGAAAATCAAATAAAATCAATTAAAAATAATCCTGTTGTAGATATTGAATATGTACAAGAGGTAGGTTTGGATGTGCCATTAGTTAAACCTACTAACATACCTTCTAACTTAACCTTTGAACCACAAAGTGGGAATACAAGTAAAACTTATAATCCATATATTACCGCAGAGGTACAGGTCACATTTGGTCAGTCACCTAGCTTACAAGAATTAAATAAGATTCTAAATAAGATGGATGAAGCTAAGTCTGTTGATGAACTAGATACTTTACAATTTGAAATACTACAACTAGGTCAGAAGTATCCTGCACTTGGTGCTAACATAAGTCAAGTAGCTAATAAAGCTTATCAAGATAAGATTTATGCTTTAAATAATAAACTAGATAAAAAGAGTATTTCCAAAGGAAATTATGTAATTTTAAATCAAGGTCTTGATCAATTATTTAACAATGATGTAGGACCAAATTATATATATGTTATAGATAGTGTAAAAGGTGATGAAGTTAAGGTGAAGCAAATTGGTCATACAAGAAATCAATCTCAAACCTTTAGTATTTCAGGACTTCAAAAAGCATTTAAGCCTGTGACTAGTACTCAGGCAGAAGAACAGATTCAAATTACTCAAGAAGAAAAAAGCTTAGCAAAACAGAGCAAGGAGAATCAGAAAAAATTTAATGAACAAAGTACAGTTCCTAAATCAGAAGATGTTGACACAGATAATGAGGCAAATATCTTTGGTGAAGAACCAGAAGATTGTTAAACTAGATAGTAATGGCTTGTAATTTAAAAGATAAAAGTTTAAAAGAACTTAATACCTACACTCAAGTACAGATAATAAAAGCTGTAGATGGTAAGATAACCTTGGATAAACAAGGAATGGATGAGGCTGTCCAAAAATTTTATGATCTTCTTAATAGTAAAAAGGATTTTAGCGATAAGTATAAATTACAATTTATTCAGGCTTTTCCTGAACAGATGTATCATATCATTACAAAAGATACAGAGAATGGTTATTTGACTAAGCTTGTAACATTAGATACTCCTGTAGATTTAACCTACATGGTTCAATTAAATAATTTATTTGAGGACTTAGATGAAGTAAAGAAGTTTGTAACTAAAGCAGCTCCTTCTTTAGATACTATTAAAAAAGAAATCAAAAAGAAAAATGAATCGCGTAACAATGTTATTATAGGTGACATACCACAGAAGCTTATCTCTGCAGTAATGACTAACAATAAGGCACGTCCTGCTTATCCAAATGTTACTACAGGTCAGATGGCTTATGAGGAAAATCCTGATAAAGTCTCAGCTGCAGATAGAGATGTTATGGATCCTGAGAAGGCCGTATCTTATCAAGTAATAAAGACCCTTATATGGTTTGCAAGAAATAATCCATCACAAGAACCTGTTGCAAAGTTACCAGATGGAACTGAAGTGGCCATAAAACTTCTTGCTAAAAGTATCAAGAACGTAAATAAATCTTTGTTAACTAACGTAGATAAAGCAAGGTTAAAAAATCTTACAGGCTTTGACATTATAGTCGCTTTTGTAGCAGATCAAAATGGAAATATTTTAAAGTTTGATTCAGAGGGTAATATATCTGATAAAGGTAAACCTGTTTATCAATACATCAGACCTGTTATAGAAAGGAACGGTAAACTATTTTTAGGTAACACTGCTAATAAATTATATACATTAGTTAATTCTGAAGACTTAGCTAAACAAGAGTTAACAAGAATGTTAAACTCAGGTGTAGAACTTACCAGTGCAGAAAAGAAAAGAGTAAGAAACAAAATTAAAACTCAACAAGAATCATTACTAAATGGTCTCAATAGATTAACTAAAGTTTTAAAGAGTGATCAACCATTGTTAGATGCTCAAAAAACATTTTCATTAGAAAAATTATCTGATCCTAAAAGTTCTTTTGGTGAACAAAGAATGATTTTTAAGGCATCTATTAAAGGTATATTGCAAGATGTAGATAGTGGCAAATCTGAAATAAAGTTAGATGTTATTTCAGAAGAACAATTAAAAAACATTGCAAAAAATCAAGAGGAGCAGGAAGAAGTTAAAGGTGTTACAGCTTATGTTCTTCATGTTGACGGGACAATTATTGGTATAGTAAATGTTAATAAGAATGGTTATATCACTAACTCTCAAATACATCCTGATGCAAGACAAAGAGGTTTAGGTAGTAGATTATATAATCAAGTAAATCAAATAATGCAGAAGTCTGATAACATACTTCTTAAATCTGATGGCCGAGTGAGTCCTGATGCGCTAGCTTTATGGCAAAGTCTTACTGCAAAAGGTTTAGCTGTTTTGGTTAATGAAGAGGCTGGTATATTTGCAATGCGTTCTGAGAGACTTGATCAAACTAAAGGTATTCTTTTACCGATTACAGGAGGTAGTTATGGTATTACTCAAACTAAAGTAGTTCCTTTAATTGATACTGAATTTGCTGATGAACTTGATATGATTGTTATAGAATCAGATTTAGATGTTACTGATAGTAATTCGGGTTATGTATACTTTCCTGTCTCTAGACAGAAAGCAGGCATTATAGTAGAAGACAGAATATATCTTCAAAGAATGGATATGCCTGCAAGTGTTGCTGATAAGGTGGCAAAGATACTTACTACTAAGTTAAAATTTAATAATGAAGAGTTGTCTCCTCAACAGAGGTTAAATTACTATAATACTTTCTTATCTAATAGCACTTCTAAAAATGGCATTCAAGTTACTGTAGTAGAACTGGGTGGTATAAATCAACTCCAGGTAGTTTTAGCTAAAGATATAGTAAACAAATCTGGTAAGACAGAAAGAAAATACGGAAAGCCTTTGAATCTTGATGATCCAAAAGTAGTAGATATTATCAGTAGGCATTTACAATCTTACGTTAAAGGTCAGTATCCTGCAAACATGTCATATCAAAATCAATTTGCTGAAAACGGAATCATAAATAAAGATGCTACTTTTGATGATTTTGAATTTACAACTAATGCTAGAGGTAATGATGTTATAGTAGCAAAGACTAAAAACTATTTTGACTTTATAACTCAAAATGCTAAGGTAGACTTTGCTGCAGAAAAAGATAATTACTTTGCAGGTGTTAATGCATATCTTGAATTTGCAATTCCTGAAGAGTTTGTAACTCCTGAAGAAGAAGTATTAGAACTAGGTTTCATTGGTGTCCAAGAGGAGCAGCAGACTGAGTCTAATACAAAGAAACTTTTAAAAGAACCTTCTAAGAGAACATTTATAACAACAAAGCTTCCTTCTAGAAAGGCAATGCTTACTAGAAACATTAATAATTCTACTTTAACTTTTGGAATTGGTACAGACTTTACAACAGAAGATCTTAATCACGTAAGAGATAAAGCTAAGAACTGGGAAGTTTTAAAACTTTCTGCTCAGAAAGGAAGAAAGTCTCTCAATATTGATAAAGCATTTGAAGAAAGATTAGTTAATAATTTAAATTCTTATGGAGAAAATATAGTTCTTAATATAGTAGGTAACCATATGGGTGACCTAAATGCAGCAGGTTGGACTCAAGAACAAATAAACAAATTAGTTTATAATACATTAAGTAAACTAAATAAGAAAGCTTCTATACAAAAGATAATTGTAGAAGGTGATAGTGGTGTGGGTCTTGCAGTTGGTAAAGCTGCTATACGTATAGGTATACCCGTAGAGATCTTTTCAGATAAAATTAATTCTATTAGAGTTGAGAACAACTATAATAAAAGAGGTTATACTATTCAGAAGGCAAAACCTTTTGATTACATCTCTAGAATATTTGGAAAGAAGTGGGCTGCTGACTTTTTTAAGAATAAGAAAAAGCCTAAAGAACAATTAAAACCAAAAGAACTTACTGACTCTGTAGATGATACTACTACTACTAAAGGTCAAGAGGAAACAAAAGAAGAAGAAACAAAACAAAAACCTAAGAAAAACAATATAGATGATCTATTAGGTGATTCTAGTGGTTTTAGTGTTGGTATTGAAAGATCAAAAGATGAAGTTTCTAAAACATCTGCATTCTTAGATAAAATATTTACATCTAAATCTGCTAGAACTAAGGCGGAGACTTGGTGGAAAAACTCACCTTTAAATAATATTGTAGGGTTTGCGAGAATGACAGCTGTAGTAAACTCTGATGCATATGGATTATTCTATAATAAAGCTTATGCTTTAAAATATGGTATGGAGTATGATCCTAGTAAAGAAGGTATGGCTGTTATATACGGAGATGCTCTTAGTATAGATATGTATCATGAGGCTTATCACGTATTTAGTCAATTGGTACTTACACCTGAACAGAGAGAGACTCTTTATAATGCAGTTAGAAGTATTCCAAAATATACAAACTTTGATAATACTAGTATAGAAGAAGTATTATCTGAAGATTTTAGATCTTATGGTAGAAGTCAAAGTACTAAGCTTGGCCGTGCAGTAGCTAAAATTTTTAAAGTACTCAGAGAAATCTTAAATGCTATTTTAGAAATAACTTTTGCACCAGGTGTTAATGTAAGAAGAGTTCAAGATATTCCTATGGTCAGGGAAATTTTTGATAACTTATATACAGGTAATATAACAGTTGAAGTTGCAGATAGTGTTAACACTGTCAATCCTCTTATATTTAAAAGAGCAAAACAAGTTAAGCCAGTAAATAAAAAGTCAAACAAAAAAGATGTTGAATTTACAGTAGATGAATCTGCAAAGGCTGTAGATATTATGGACACTATAATGGCATTAACATTCCAAGACTTTAATGCTAACTATAAAACTAGCAGTGGCGCAATTAAGATTCTAGGTAACGAGCAGCAAAAAATTATATTGTATAAAAATATCAAAGCTAAGTTAGAAGTTAATAAGTCTAACCTTGAGCAAGATGCTTTAGATGCAAGAGAGAATGGTGATGTTATACTTGCAAACAATGTTGAACAAAGAGTAGCTTTACTTGATAAGATGATAGATAACTATGGTAACATAGAAATGTCTTTAATGCGAGATCAGAAGGTTGGTATGGTGGCGTTCCATCTAGAAAGATCTAGATTTTCTATATTAAAGAAACAATATCTGCAAGACATTGATGATGCATCAGCTGTTCCCTTGTTTACTACTAAAGAGGGTAATGCCATTTCTGCTAAAGAATTAACTAGTGAAGAAACTATGTTGTTCTTAACAGGCATCTTTAAACAAGAAAGGGACGACCAAGGTAATATTGTAAGAAAACGTGATGAGTATGGTCTACCTGAATTAGAAAACTCAGATATAGTTTGGAATAAACTTGCTAGAGTTTTACAAGGTTCATTTGATCCTTTGGATATATATAACAGATTAGTACAAGAACAAGAAAACTATCCTGAGTTTGTTGAGATATTAAATATGCTTCCTGACCCATCTCAAGATTATAAATACCGTGTTGAGTTCCAAAGTGAAACTAAATTTTGGCAGGACTTTAAAAAACCTCAGATACCATATATTCAACTTACTGTAAATAAAACTATTGAGCAGAAAAGAGAGGTTAAGGATGGTGTAATCACTCCTGAAAAAGCTAGGTATGAGTCTAGAGTATCAAGAGCAAACTTTAACTTATACAAGATTCTATCTGATTGGAGTAGAAATTTTGCTGTTGCAAGTACAACTGTCAATAAATATATACGTAAAGATAAAACGTTTGATATAACTAATATATTAGAACTAGATAAAGTTGTAAAAGCTTTTTCTTCTAATGGTAAACTTATACCTGGTAAAGCTGTAGAGTTTTTAAAAGCATTAGGTATAGAACTTGACATGTCAAGTTATGAGATATTTAAAATAACTTCAGAGAAAGATAAGTTTGTAAAGTCTGCTGGTGTTGGATATATATTTGGTGTAGTAAAGATGGCTCATAGAGCTGCCAATTCAAATAACCCTCAATTACAAGCAGCTGCAACTACTTTTGCAAAGAACCCTTTATATTATCTGCAAAACGGCTTGCCTGAAATTATTGAAAAAGAATATAATAATGGTAGACAAACTTCAGTAAAAGGTAGATTAGAGTTCTTAGCTACAATTCAGAACAGATTCTCTGATGGATTTTCAAACTACAGCGTACTATCTCCTGAAAAGAATAAAGTATGGGAACACTTTGTAGACAATACTGTAACGAGAATAGTTACTTCATTAAACCATGCAAAAAGTTGGCAAGAGCTTACTAACCAAGGAGCTGATCCTCAAGTGTTAGAACAAGCTGATCCTAATGGAAAGTTCTTACACATGAGATGGCTGTCTACTGCAATCAATAGTCAATCTAAATATTCTGTACTATTAAATGCTATGTTTGACTTAGATCCTAATAGTGAAACATATGGACAGAAGAGACCTGGATTTGAAATACAACTTAAGAATATAGGTGGTACACAACTTAATGTTGTTGACTCAGCAGAATTTACAGGAGTAAGTACAGCTAATGCGGATGTAACAACTAAGTTCTTACAAGAAATGCATACCCTATTAGAAGAAGGTGTTCAAGAATTCATGAGACATGCTTCTAAAAGTACATCTCTTGCACTTACATTTAAAGGCGCTCAGATACCAGGGTATGGTAAAAATACTAATACATCTTTGTATATAGATATCCAAGAGTTTAATCCAAAGAATTTATCTGGGTCTGACACTGCAGGACAGAATAAAGGATTTAATATTGTACTTGGGTATTTATCAGGTGAAGCAAAAAGGATTGCTGTCTACAGAGAAAACAATTTAAATATACCTGGTTATAATAAGTCTGCTGTAAGAAAAGGTACAGGAGAAAAAGTACAAGCAGGTGAAGCATTTACAATCTTTGATGATGTACTAAGTGATGGTACTATAGATGAAACTCGTAATGTTCAAAAAGCTTTATATGCTATTATAGATAAGTTTCAGAAAGAACTTGCAAATGATGAGTTCACTCTTCAGGATCTGATAAATGAAAATGATGAACTACGACTTCTAGTTAAAACAGATGTGTTAGATTATTTTGAGTTACAATCTGAAGCAAACTTAGATACTCTTGAAGAGAATAGATATGTTGATCCTGTTTTACAAGAGTTATCACAAGATGTAGATTTGAGTAGAGCCCAAAGAGACAAGATGCTTATTGATGCATTTACTTGGAACTCATGGATACATAACTTTGAGACGCTTATTCTAGCTTACGGAGATGCTGTACAATACAATCATGCTAAAGAAGAATTTCATAAACGTAATGCAGGTCTGGCATCAGGTGGTAGAAGTATAAGATCAGACATACGTGCTAGAAAATATATCAATAGTGACTTATTTAAACCACTATGGGCAGAAAGTCAAACTGATAAAAACTATAAGATCAGACCATATGATGGTACTTTCAGAGCAGGTATAATGGCTGAGTATGAAATAAAAGAATCAGTATATTATAATGAGTACTATGACAAGCATGTAGAAAAATACACTCAAAGATTTATGGATGCTGGTCTTAGTAAAAATCAAGCAAAGAAAAAAGCTAAAGAATTTGCAACTAAAGTTTTAGATGCATACAAAGGTATGGAACTTGCTGATGGTCAGGGTTATATTAGTTTTGAAGCATATAGAATGTTTAAAGATCTTGAAGGTGACTGGTCTGTTGCACAAGAAAATCTTTATAAAAGAATAGCTGCAGGTATGATAGTAGATATAGCTGATATACAAGAATTCTTTCCTCCATTAAAATATCAGTACTTTGGAAATATACAAAGTGATGTATTACCTGTCCAATCATTTCATAAGTTTTCATTAGCCCCATTGATTCCTACAGTTATTGATGGTACACATTTGGAACAACTTCATGACAAGATGATGAGAGAGCAGATTGACTATGTTACATTCCAAACTGGATCTAAAATTAGTCAGACTGCTAATGCTGATAAAGTTGTAAATGAAGATGGATCAATTAATGATTCTGTAAAGTTTACTCCTAATGTAATATTTGCAGAGTTCCTCAAGAATCAGACAGCTGTACCTACTAAGTATAAGAATGTATCTATATTCTCTACTCAGTTAAGAAAGCTTGTCCTTGAAGGACTATATGAAAATGGAAAGATTGCTACAAAAGATGAAGCAGAAATTAAGGATGCATTAGTAAGAAGATACATTGATGGTGTATCTAACTATACCCGTCTTGTGACACTTAAGTTACTGGATGATATTGGATTTAGTTTAAATGAAGATGGTACTGTCTCTGCTAACTCTAAAGAGAGTATGACTAAGCTTGCTCAACTTATTAGAGATAATTTAACTGAGGAAGATGTATTAAGTGATCAGCTTATAGATATAGTAGATGTCACTGACAGTGGAGATTTACAATTTGATTTGTCTTTCCATCCTGAGTCTAACAAGATAGAAAAAGTTCTTCTGTCTGTTATAAACAAAACTATAATTAAGCAGAAAGTAAAAGGTGAGGCCTTAGTACAAAAGTCCTCTGCAATGTATGACGGAATATTTGGTAAGACTAACTTCCGAAAAGGTACTGATGAAGAAATTAAAAAGTATGTAGGTTCTAACTTCTTGCCATCATACCATGTAAAAGAAGATGGTAACACTGCTGCTATGAAGGTTATGATATCACTCCAGGGTGACTATGAGAATCTTTTGAATCTTGAATACAAAGGAGAGATTATTGATACTGGAAATATAGAAGAGTCATTAAAGAGACTTAATGAAGCTATCAAAGATGATGAGTGGTTAGATGCTAATGACGGTGCTAACAGAAAGGCCATTACAATGGTTGGTGTAAGAATACCAGTTCAGGGTCTTAACTCTATAGAGTTTATGGAAATAATGCATTTCTTGCCACCTCAAGCGGGTAATATTATTATACCTCCTGCAGAGATTGTTGCTAAGTCTGGGGCTGACTTTGATATTGATAAGCTATCTATATTTATGAAGCATATTGAATCAGATGGGTTAGTTCAAGCTAAAGCTATGCTTGATGATTCTCAGTTCTTTGAGATGTTAAAGAATTCTGATCTAAGTGCAAAAGAAAAAGCAATCTTATTTGAGGCACAGAAAGCTGGTTTAGAAAATGAAATGATAGATACTATGTCAGAAATCTTAGCATTGCCTGAGAACTTTGTATCATTAACTACACCTAACAGTACAGTACTGCTAGAGGACATAGCTAAAGATCTTGCACAGTATGTAATGAAGTATAATCCAAAGTCAAACTTCATGACTAAGTCTACAGGAACTCTAAGTCCTACTAGAATATTAGAAACAAGATACAACCTTTACAAACATGAATCTAATGTTGTAGGTAAACAAACATTAGGTCTGGGTGCAATTGAGAATACCTTCAACGTACTCTTCAATTTACTTGGGGCCAAAATGGTAAGTACTTATCAAGCTAAGAAAGAAGACATCAGAGATGTAAATCTATTCTTAAGACATCACAAAGTTGACGGTAGAATATCATTAGCAGGTTTATATGATGTAGATAATGAAAATAAGATATCTGATATTATATCACAGTTAATAAACGGATGGGTAGATGTTGAGAAAGATGCATGGGTCTTCTTTGTACAAGGTAACTATGAGGTTGCCCCAGTTTTACTTTCATTAATTAAGTCTGGTGTACCTGTAAAAGAAGCTATTTACTTTGTCTCACAACCACTTGTTAGAGAATATGTAGCAGAACAAAGAATTAGAAAAAGTACATTTGCTGAACCATTGAAAAGAATTCCTTTTGGTGGAATCAGCGAGTCTTCAAGAAGAAGTATAATAGCCAAGTATTTCTCAGAAGACTTGAAAGACAAAAAGAATTTTGCTACTACAAGAGATAGATATCTATATGGTCAGAAGATAGCCAAGGACATTATAGAAGGTAGAAAAGATGATGCATTTACAGAAGAAGAAATGTATGACTTAATTAAAGATTCTGCTGAAGATGAAACTCTTTATGCTAGTGATCTTTCCAAAGCTATGTTCTTGCATTATTTGCAAATAGAAGATCAGATGGAAGGCACTAAGAAATTAAAACTTGCAGCTAATCCTGATACAACTACCATGACTGATGTAAGTACTGCATTGCTAGCACAAGATACATTAGATAGTCTTAGCAGCGAGCCGACTCTAGATCAAGAGTTAAAAGAGGCCATGATCAATGACTCTGTTATTAGCTCATTCTTTAATAATAAACTCATAGAAAGTTTAGGTAAAGAGTTATTCTCATTTAGATATGATGAATCTTTTGACTATGTAACTGACTTGGTTACTGATAGAACTAACTTTAGATTATTTAGAGAAATGTTTGGGTCAGAGTTTAAAGTTAAGATGCCCCAGGAATTTAGAAATGACTTTATAAGTTATATGTATCAGAATGCAGTAAGAAAATACTACATAGGAGATGTGTTTAATTCTGTTACCTTAAATAAAAAGGTTCCTGTAAAACAAGTTAAATCATTACGTGCAGGAGCATTTGTAAAAGACGGTGTACTTTATGTTGATGAAAATCAAATAAAAGCTGACTTTGCAAATAAAATATGGAAGATAGGTTCTAAGTCTAAGAACAGTTATTCTAAACAAGGATTGTATCCGCTGCAGGTTGGACACTTTACTGGTAATGCTACTTCTAACTATCAAACTTATTTAAGATTTGTACTAGAAAGAGAAACTCTTAGAGCATCTACACCTAGTTCTGAGTTTTATAAAAGTGATCTTTTTAATGAAAGGTTCGAGGCAGGTAAAAATATTACACCTTATGGTGAGGCTAAATTTAAAAACTATTTGTATGAAGAATACTTAGCTTTGAAAGCTTTAGATAACTCATCTAATGCTTTTCATTTATTCAGTGATCCTATAAATGCATATGCAATACGTTACAAAAACATTGTAGATACATATGAATTAAAAGATAAGTTTGATGTTCTGAAAAGAATAGAGCCAGATATTAATAAGGACAGAACTATGTTCAATCTTTATTTAAACGATAAAGACTTAGATAACTTTAGGTCTAATCTCTATACAAAGAATCTCAAGGATCTTGCAGACAGAACTGTACAGAAGGTTGATGATATAGAAACTAATAATTATATCAGTGACTTCTTTGCAAACATGACAAACTATGCAGTGCTGCAGTCAGGTATTACCAAAAGTAAATATAACTTCTTAGGTATAACTAACTTTAATGATTTTATAAGTACTATAAGCCCTATTGTTACTTCATACTTAAATGCGGATGCTGTTACAAAACAAGAGCTGTTGAGTTCTTTCTATAATACTTTCTTGATTAATAATGTAAGGACCAATATAAATAAGCTTAGGTTTAAAGATTACTTAAATGAGTCTAGTATGGATGCATTAGGAATTAAACCTGAACAAGAGGGCCCACAAGAAGCTGCAACATTTAAGTTCCTTGCTAATAAAGTTATACCTACATCTACGCCAGGTGTCTCTACTTATACTAATACAAATAATTCAGAGGCTAAATTAAAAGATATAGTAAAAGCTAATCCTAATGTATTGTTTGTTTATCCTACAACATACCTAGAGCTTCAAGGTCAACAAAAACCTACAGGGACCGCTAAGATAAAAACTTTTGCAGGTGGTAATAGTATACCTATTGTGACAGGTTTGTCTGAGGTAACTGATGATTTTTCTACTATTGAAGAAAAAGATTTAGAAATTATAAAAGACTTTATGAAAGACAGCTGGGAACAAAATGCAGTTGTTATTACTGAAGCTTTAAGTCAAGGTAAAGAAATAGCATTTCCATATGAAGGACTTGGTGATGTTACTACGATGCCTCAAGATTTATTTATATCTTTATCTAGAACACTGTTGAACATAACAAATTATGTCAACCCTGGATCTGAAACTTCTGGTGATATATTTGACCAGATAGATCAAGAAATAAATGATGCTGAAATATTAGAAAAATTTAAAAATAATCCATTAAAATGTTAAATAATGGTCTGTGATTCACAAAATAGTACATTAAGATATCTTAAAAGTCAAGAAGCTTTAGGTAAGTATAATGATGTAATTGATACTATAAAGTTTGATAAGTTAAATAAAGAACTTACTAGATATGCTGAGGTAAAGTATGATTTAGATTTTAAGGATAATTTATTGTTTTCTACTAGACAAGTTGAAACAACATTTGACAGAACATCTTCATATCTTAGAGATGATAAAAGTGTTACAGTATATGCATCACCTAATGAAGAGTTATTCTCTGCAATTGATGAGGCCATATTAAAGTTTGACATTGCTGAAGCAGATGGTACATTAGAAATCCAAAACATTCCTGATGCAGACTACGGTGATCAAATTCCAGATCCATTTTTTACAAGAGGTAAGTTTAAAGCAAATGAACTTAATAGACTCTTTGAAGATGAGCTTAAGAAAAAGCTTGTATTATTTTTAAGCGGCCTTAACATTAAGACTGATTTATCTGCAGATAAATTTCTAGATGGTATATCATTTAGAAAGGGAAGCCCACTAGCAGCTTTTGATCTTATACAAAAGTACTTAGGTCTAAGAGAAAACATAACAAAGCAAGATATGTTAAATCAATCTGCTTATATTATATATTCATTCTTAGGGCGTGGCAGTAAGATATCAGGTGACTTATGGCATAACATTGAGAATTGGAACAGGTATGATGAAGTATATGATAAGTGGGATAAAATAGCTCAGGAAAATAAAGATGACGAGCAATTTAGAAAAGAGCTAGACTTTGAGTTATTATTCTTAGATGAGGAAATAAACTCATATGAGAAAGAATATGTAGACAAGAATCCTAACAAGAATTTCTGGGCCCATAAGCAAGCTATCATTCAGTTTATATCAGAGATGTTAGAGATTGGATTGAAGCAAAAATATATCGGACCAAAAATAAAGAACCCTGATATAAATAAAGAGTACTTTGAGTCTATAGGTCATAAGGATAAGTTTGAACAAAATGTATTTAAAAGGTTACTTAATCTACTTTACAATTGGATTCAGACTAATGTGTTTAATAATCCCGCATTTAAAAAATATTCTAATGAAGACTTAGAAGAATTAGTATTAGATGTAGTAGATGATGTCTATCAATTAAAGTATGAAAAGTTTATACGGAATTACTATCTCTCCGAAGAAGATGGTAACTGGTATGACATGAATGGACAAGTCTACGAGATAAAAGATTATGAGGAGTCTATAAATAAAGATCCTTTTGTAGCTGAAGTTATAGAAAAGTTATTTGGTCACCCTTTCATAGACTATGCTTTATCAGGATCAGCCACACTAAGAAAGTTTGGTAGAGTTATTAGAAGTGTAGACGAAGAGTTTCATGACATTGATGGTGTTATAAAACTAGCACAATTCAGAAAGGAAGAGAATGCTTTAGAATTTTTAAACTGGATTGATAATAGAGGATTACCTTTATCTCAAAGAAGAGGTAAAAGTTTTACAAAAGTTAGAAAAGATCGTAAAATATTTACTAAAGAGATAACTCCTTTACTTGAAGGTCAAAGCTGGTATAGAAACGTACAACAAATGTTTCCTACTTGGAAGCTCTTAAGAACTTTTATAGGAAAAGGTAACTTACGAACAGGAGATTCTGTTGTAATTACAGGTACTATTGAACATCCTACTGCGACAGAGTTAGTTACACAAGAGAATTTAAATGGAAGAAGTCCTAAAGATATAGGTAAGGTTATGCCTAAGCTGTATTTAATAGATTTCTTTTTGCGTACTAAAGAAGGTAACTACCCAATGCAGTATGAAGGATATAAGCAGTACTTCAAAGAATGGAAGCAGATAATGGAGGCTAAGCTTGATATGGGTAGAGGTAAAGATTTAAATGATCTTATTTATTTTATGCCTGTAAGAGAAGATCAAGAAGGTTACCAGTATAGAAACAAAGGTTATAGATATTTTTCTTTTACAAATGAAAATCAAAGTGATCTTACTACAGATCTTACTGATCCTTTTCAGGATGAAGTTAGTTTAGTTGTAGATGAAACATCTGACCCTGAATCTAATATTGTTACTCTTCAGGCTATGAAGAATGATAAGAAGGTTGGTAAGATAGAATATACAGTTAATGATGATTATGTAGACTTAGTAGGTGTTAAAGAATTCAAAAATAAAAAGAATGAAGTCAGTGCAGTCAAGATGCTTGGTATTACCACGTCTACTGCTAACAGAATACTGAGAGCTAAGAATCAAAAAATGAATCCTATATTTCAGAAGCTGGCCAAAGAAGGCTATGCTGGTGTAAGGGATAATGTAAATTATTTTGTAGATCCTTATATGGAAGAAGTACTTAAAGACTTTTTAGTACAGGTTCCTGTAGACACTAAGGCTCAACGTAAAACTAGAGGGATTGAAATTGCAAAGCTTATTGCTAAAAAGTTAGCTCTATCTTTAAATGTTGGTTATGCTAACCTAAGTCAAGCAGATGCTAAAAAACTTTTAAACAGTAAAGGTAAAAACTATAACAACGAATCTGCATTTTACTGGGGTGGTACTATATATACAGTAGGAGATAATATTGATTTAGATACAATGCTCCATGAGTTTGCCCATCCATTTATACGCGCAATACAATTTGAAAACAGAAAGTTATTTGACAATCTGTATGCTCAATTAGAATCTACAGAAGAAGGAAGGTTTATAATAAATCATGTTAAAAGAAACTATCCAGAGCTAAACGTAGCTGGTGATGCATTTAAAAATGAGGTCTTGACTTATTCATTACAATGGAAAGCTGTAGATAAAGTTACTGAAGAAGTAGAAAGTGAAGGTTTCTTAGCTTTTATTTCTAAGTTGTTATTTGCAATCAGACAATTGTTTAGAAAAGTATTTAAGACATCTAAGGTTTCAGGTATTAATGAGTCTACTACAATGGAAGAGCTTGCTGATGCATTCTTAAATGAGAACTTTGATCTTGAGACTGACCTGATTAAAAATGATGATATAGTATTCTTTGTCAAGAATATAAAAGATATGGCCTCTGATTTAACTAAGGGTATAGCTTCTAATACATTGCAACAAAGTTTAAATGAACTATATATTGGAAACAATCTTATATTAAATAAAGCTAAGAACTACAGATCGCAGACACCTTACTTCAAAGAGATGTTAGATAGAACTATCTTTAGAGAAGGGTCAAATGTATTATTACCAAAAGCTCAAGAGATACTTAGATCATATCAAACTGTATCTACATTAAATAAAAATGCTAGTAAAGAAGATATAATCTTAGATGTTGTTAGAGCTGAAGAGCAAAGACAAAAAGATCTTTTGAATTCTTCTAGAGCTTTTATAAATACTATAGGTATAATAGATAACATTGCTAAGAATATCTATGAGGATTTAGATGCTATGCGTAAGACTAAGTCATACAATCAGCGTGATGCAATAACTTTACTTTACACTTATAGAAATGCTATTGCAGGATGGACATCAACCTTTGAGGATATTGATGCTTTATTTAGAGAGAATCAGGGAGAAGGTAAAAAAGGATTTGATATTAAAGAGGATAATGAGTTCTTTACTTTTGTAAATAATGTAAAACTTAATTTAGAAAGAGCTGATAAATTTATATCTGAAATCTATAAGGAAAACAATATAGATATATTTGTCCAAACTACTTCTTATATGAATGACTTCTTAAAAGATAGACTTAAGAAGGACTTAATGAATTCTTTAAAGAGTAAACTAAGTGAAGAAGAGATATCAGACTTTTTTGATAAGGCCGTAAACAGACAATTAACTAATGATGATTATAAGGCTTTAGAAAAGAAAGGAGTTTTAACTAAGTATATTGCAGATTTTGTCACAACGTATCAACAGTTTGAGATAAACAGAGGAAAGATTGTAGATGCATTATCTGGTAGACTAAAAGATGTAGGTTGGTTAAATAGATTTATAGAAGCATATACTTCATCTAATGATCCTATAGTAGGTGGATTAGCAATCTTTATTCAAAACATTAGGACGGAAGCAGAGCAAGAAGCAATCGCTGCATCATATGAATTTAGAAATGACTTAGCTAATCTCTTACCAAAGATAGGGTTCAACAGACTTAAGACCAGACAGATACTTGATATGGTTGCAACTAAAGATCAGCTGTTTACATTAGAAAATGTATATGATAAGGATGGAAATCTTATAGAGAGAAAACCTGCAATGAAAGAGGTGTATTCCTTTATAGATAGATTTGGTAATGGTTGGAGACATGACCTAGGTAAGTTAGAATATGAATTAACCTTAGCACAAGAAGCGCAAGATAAAGAAGCTGAAGCTAAAGCTAGAGAAGCTTTGTATCAATTTAAAAGAGATTTCATGCATGATATATATGTAAAAGAAATCTATGAGCTTGATAAAATCTTTGATAAGTATCCGCCTGCAGTAGCTGAAGCTGCAAGACAGCTTAGGAAAACTGCTTTGGACGAATATAATAATGAGAACAATGAAATTACTAATGAGCTAGAAAGGTTTCAAAAGTATTCTATAATGCAAGAGCTTTGGAAAAACTATCAGATGTTACATTCTTTAACATATGAAGATGGTACTCCAAAAGTTGATTCTCCTGCTGATGGTGTATACGATCTTAGTATTGCTAAAGTATTGATTGAGTACAGAAATGCATCTAGACAATATTATGAGTTTGCTGAAAAAGAAGGTTCTTTACAGACAGCTTATGATGAGTTCATTAACTTGATAGATAGCAAGTATGGTTATGATACAGATGAGTATAGAAAAGCAAGAATAGATTGGTTAAAACAAAATACTAGAGTTGCAATAAAGCAAGAGTATTTTGATGAGAAGGCAAGACTTATCTCTAGAATGAAAGAACTTCAAGATAAGATGAAGAAGAATACTAAGTTCAATGTTTCAGAGTTATATCAGGAAATTTATGATTTAATGTATGCCAATAAGGATAGCCGAAATCAACCTGTTCCTTATGAGTTAGGTATAGAAAAGGTTAAGAAGATTAAATCACTTCAACAAAAGATCATTGACATTAAAGATGCCTTTGATAAAACATCTGGTTTAACTGCACAAGAGTCAACAAGACTGAGCGCAATCATTACTATTATGAAAACTAAACCTCAGAATTTAACTGAGGAGAATAAGAAAGAATATGTAAAGCTGTTACAGAAACAAACAGCTACAGGATTAACTTTGGAAGAAGCTAATGAATTAGAGAGTATTTATTCTGATTTAGGAAACTTGTCAGAGAAGTTGCCTACTGAATATTATGTAGATGCATTTAACAGTCATCTTCAGAGACTAGGAAAAGAATCTCTTACTGCTTCTGAGTTTGATGACTATATTAATACTGAGGATTTAAAGAAAGACTTAATTGCAGATGATGAATTTGCAGATTGGTTCTTTGCTAACCATGTTATTAGAAGAAAATTTGTAAAAGGTAAAAGAGGTAAACAACCTTTCTATATAAGAAGTATGTCCAATGATGTAGCTTTACCTATTGATGAAAGTTACTTTGATACAAAAACATTAGTTGATCCTATAACTAAACAAGAGTTTACTTTAGAAATAGATGGTGTTCCTGTTACAGGCAATGCTCGACACTCTCAGTATAGAATTAAACGAGAGTATATGACAGGTTATAATCCTGCCACTGGTAACATTGAATATAAAGTAGGAGTACATAAGGATAATAAAAATAGATTTTTACCTAGGAATGAAGAAGGTTCTAAGTATTTGAATAAAGAGTATCAGAAAATTATGGCTACTCCTAATTCACCTAGAGCTAAGCTGCTTGAGTCTATGAAAAAACATCATCTTAAGTTTCAAGAAAACAGCCCCAATGATTCTAAGTTATATTTAGATTTACCTAGATATATACTAAGAGATAATCTTTCTGTAGTTCAATCTGGTAAGTTAGGTAATAAAGCTAAGCAGATACAAGAAAACTTAATCCAGGCTATACGTGATATTGCTGGAGCTAAAGATAAATCTGTAGAGGATTACAACTACGTTTATGATGATAATATAGGTGAGTATAGATTAGTATCTACAACATTAGAAGGTGAAGAACTAAAAAGAGTTCCAGTAAGTGGATTATTTGATATAAAAGTTGATAACGTAGACCCTGATGTAATACAAAACATGATGCGTTATATGTATTCTTTAAAACAACAGAGTAAACTTATTCAAACATTACCTATTGTTAATTCTGTTCTAGATACTTTACAGGATCCTGATAATGCATTAAAGAAGAAAAAAGTATTTAGCGCAGGTGCTTTTAAAACAGCTGGAAAATTTGTAGAAGTAAAAGAACAAGGAAGATATAATAGACTAGAACAAGTTAGATCTTTAATTGAACGTGAATATGAAGGAAGAAAATTTGAAGGTAGTAATACTAGTGAAATCATTTCTAGACTAGCAGGTAGACTGTCTTCATTATCTGCACGAGGTTCATTAGCATTGAACATACCTTCAGATTTAAAGAACAGATTTGGACAGTTAATGCAAAACTATATTGAAGCTGCAGGTGGTGAGGTTATTAATGCTAGAGATTATGCTAAAGGTAGATTGTGGGCAACTGCAACTATGACAAAATGGTTAGCTAAAGATGTGTATAGTATAGGTGCTCCTTCATTGAACTATCAATTGGTTGAAGCTTTTGATTCAGTGTTTATGACTAAAGATAAATTTGGTAGAACTGTAACTAGAAGTTTTGCTAAAGATTTATTAAATGGAGAGTGGATGTATATGGCTAGAAAGAACCTAGAAATGGAAGCTGCCTTACAATTATTTTCTGCATTTTTATATTCACAAACTGTTACTCAAAAATTACAGAACGGTAAGACACGTAATTTAAAGTACATAGATGCTTGGGAGCTTGATAAAGAAACAGGTGTTATGAAACTTAAGGAAGGTGTTGATCCTGAATTTAGTAATAGAAAGGTTGAGCATGTCTATACTCAAGGTGAGTCATTAGAAGAATTAGCTGAACTTTATAATACAACTGTAGAAAAGATACAGGAGTATAATGGTATTAAATCTGTAGTACAGTTAGCAGATGGTCAGACTATAACTATAGCTAATTCTGCAAACTTTAAAAATTTAAAGAATTTATTTCAAGGAATGTCTAGAAGATTGTATGGTGCATATGATGATTTTGGACAGGCTGAAGGTAACAAATACCTTGGGTATAGATTATTCTTATTTATGAGAAAGTGGTTCTTCCCTTTAATGATAAATAGGGTAGCCTTCTCTTATGATAAGAGTAGAGATTCATTTGTAGATAGATTTCAAGGAAGATATGATTGGGCATTAGGATCAGCCCCAATAGGATTTTATATAAATGGATTAAAGGCCTTGACTAAGTTAATTAGTTCAAAAGGAAAAGCTTGGCCTTATTTATCTACACAAGAGAAGATAGATTTGATGCGAAGTATTACAGAGGCTATTATATTTACAGTGTTAGGTTTAATATTAACATTAGGATTTGGATATGACCCTGATGATCCTGAAAGATTTGATAACATGAGAGAAAAGTCTGGAGCCCTGGGTAATGAAGATTTTGAACTTATGGGTTACTTAGAAAACCTTTCTCAGTTACTTACTATTGGTACTATGCAAGAGGTTACTGCATTCATACCTCTACCTCAGTTTGGTGTATACAACTTTGGTTTAGAAGATCAGTTAAAGATTGTAGAGTCTACTACTACAGTGTTTAATAACACTATTAAATTATATGGTAAGATTTTACAAGATATAGCTTTACATCTTACAGGTAGTGAAAAGGCTTATTATCAACAAGATGTCGGTGATCTTTGGTTTAAGCAAGCAGGTATGCCTAAAATTTATGGTCATATATTTAAAGCATTTGGATATACTGGTGGTACTGCAGACTTACCTGAAGCATTAAAAGGAATAGAGTCATCTGGAAAATTAAAATAATGAATTGGCAGTTAGAATTTGCATTACATTTACCGCATGACAGGTTTGCCCTGGGATGGGAATACATAGGTGCTACTGATAAAGAAAATATAAATACATTTACCTTGTATCTATTTGTACTTACTGTACACCTTCATATCTTTGGTGAGTAAGAAAAAAAAAGGGAGACAACCTAAGTTATCTCCCTAATTCATTTATGCAAAACCAAAGTCCATGTCACCTGATTGTACATCATCTTCCTCTTCATCATCTACAGATGCCATATCAAAGTTCATGTCATCATCACATACTTCAGCTACTGCAGCTTCATCCTCTCTGATACGCTCTGCAATCTGATCTTCATCATACACAGGATTCTCATCTTCCTCTTCTCTCTCATTAATAATCTGCTCAGTCTTCATCTCTTGCATCTCAGCATCAGCAGCATTCTCTGCTTCAATCTCAGCAATAGAGTCTTCTAGATCTACTTGAGCAGGGTCCACAGTCTCCTCTTCTGAGTCAGAATCTGAAGGTAATAAAGTTACTGTGCCTTTATCTACTTCTTCATTCTCTACTTTGTCAAACTTAAAAGCTTCAGAAATAAACCAGTGCAGGACGCGCTGATCTTCCATCCAAGTCTTTGGATGTGATTGCTGTAAAGCTAGAGTAACATAGTTGTAGAATGCCCACAAGCTGTTATTGTCAGCAAACTGATGTAGTGGTCTAGACATTTGTTGTCTGATAAGACTTGCTTGCTCAGTAGTCAGAATCTCTTGATCGGCAAACAAGATACCAAGCAATTGTGCCTGCTTCTTTCTATCAAGAGTGATCTGTTTCATTCTCTCTTTATCAGACACCAACTGATCGTAATACATCTTAGCAAGACTTACTTGCTCTTTGATTGTATCTTCAGTTTCAGTGTCAGCTGTACCAATATGCTTACGAGCCCATGATCCCATGTCACCACAGACCATAGTAGTTTTATTAGTAGTATGGATAGCACCAATACCGCACTTAAACCTCATTTGCTTATTGTAACTGTTTGACCAAGCAAACATCATAGACAACTCTGGATCATCTCCATAGTTCAAAGTATAAATAGCTGAAGCTATATTGCCATCATGTGTAGCTCTATAGTTTTCACTTGTTATTACAAATCCAGCATCTTGCAATGCTTTAGCTGATAAGTCCATTATAGACTCATGACTTATTACAGTATATGTACTTGCATGATTTGGTAGAGGAACCCCTATTAGGTCCGCTCTACCATATTCTTTTATTTTTCTTGGCATTTTAAAATAATTGTAATTGGTTTCTATTAGGCTCAAGTAGTTCTATTTCTCTCTTGGCCCTTTTGATGTAGTAATCATAATTAATATCATACTCTTCAAATGGTTTTTCTACATAATCAATAAACATAGTCTGTAACCATTTACCTGCTTCTGTTACAAATTCTCTTTCATCAAGATAATTTATCTTAACAATTTTACCACCTTCTTTACTTATGTAATATCTGATGGTCTTCTGCAGTTTATCTTTCTTATGTTCTCCGTTTTCTACATACTCTTTAAAATAGTCCCACCCTGCATTGGCTCTTTTGCCACCACAGAAATCAAAGATGTTTCTATTCTCTTTGATTGAAACTTCAGGTTCTATACCTTTAACAAAGTAATCATATATAGCTTTGCGGATACATAAGAAACTCTTGTTTTTATGCAATGGTAAATCTTCAAATACAAATCTACCCTTACACTTTACATTAGGATTATCTCCTTCTGTAATTGCAATATAATTATTACAGTCTGCTAGTATGACCTTTTGATAAGTGTCATGTTCTAGCATTAGATTAGTTATTCTTTCCCACTCTGCGCAAATCTCCATATACTTATCTACATACTTCCTTGGGATTCTAGTCTCAAGGCCATCTGTATTATGCATTAGAGGTACAGCATTTGGTATACCTTCACAAATCATTTCATATAACATCATCAGACTAAGCTGACCATTAAGAGTTATACGCATGGTAAGTTCAGGATCATAAAGAAAACTATTCTCATCATTACTAAGACCATAAGTACTATTCAGCACAATCTTATATACATAGTTTCTAGGGTCAGACTTTGGTATCTTTTTTCTTTCGTCAAAGAACCATTCATACTGCTCACAGAATTCTTCTTTAGGAAGATGAGCTGGAGCCCAACCATTTCTAATAGCTAGATTAGGATAAAAACTTGTCACATCACTAGTCATAATGACATACTGGTCATCAGATGTATATACATCTTTACGTGCACCATGTACACCACCAAGACCAAAGTGTGTAGTTATACTTTTATATCTAACTGAATACTTGAAACTACCTTTTAGATCAAGCGGATCTAGTTCTAGATCTTTAAACTTATTAATTAGTCTCTGAAATGTTGCTGTCTCAAATTTAATATAAGGCAACAAAAGATCTTTAACTATTAACTTGTCTCTGTATGTTCTCAATTGTTTAAGATCATACTTTTTTATACCTGTCTTCTTACTAAGAAACATAGCAAATAGTTCCTTGGCAATTCTTGGTTCAGATGCACTATATAGATCTATATTGTATTCTTTAGTAAGCTCTTGTCTTAAAGCAATCTCTTTCTTGCTGCGATACATGATTGCTTTAGTACTAGCTACATCATTAATACAATAACCTATTATGCTATCTATCTGTTCTAGAGTTTTAATTTCAGTACTGTGATGTATTGGCATATCTTGTATGTTCTGCCAATCCATACTATACTGAGCCCATTTCAGGCTTGTTCTTTTTGCAGTATTATCCCAGTGATTTAATTTAAATACATCAATCTGTTTAATCTGCATTTTCCATGGAGCAAACTCTGCCCACTCTCCCTCACTTTGTCTACGAATAGTATCTTGGGCTTTTCCATATATAAACAAAGCAACATCTTCACCAGACATCTCTAGCAACTGCTCTTTGTTTTCCAATATGTGTTCTGTTACTTGAGCATCAAAGGCCAAACCATTGAAAGATACATGCCATTCTTCAAGAAGAATATTCCTTTCTAGAAATGTAATAAATTCTAGACAGTCATTCCTTTCTTTATGAATAACAAATATCTCTCTATGTTCAGACTTGATATCTTCAAAAACAGCTATGAAACAATTTAACAGAGTTTCATAGTCCATCACCCAGTGTCTCCTATCCATTCTCCGCTACTGCAGCTATTGAAGGTTTGTTAGGTGCTTTCTCTAGAAACTTTGCAATGTCAAACTTGCTAGCATTAACAGCAAACATTTTTACAAGCTCTTTGATATCTTTCTCTTCCTCAATATAATATTCTTGGAAGGTATCAATAGCTCTTCTTTCTTGTTTTGCTCCTCTATTACCGCTAACAGCTTTACCATACTCATCAAGCTTTGGTAACATATGTAAAGAAGTTTTAGTAATCTTTCCTATTAGTACGAATACTTTAGAAGAAGGATCATAAATACATTCTACATATGGGCAATCATTGCTCACAGGAATCATCTTAAAAGTTTTGGTATCTTGCCATGTTGACTCAACCAGCATCATTGTTTTATCACTCATTGTTAGTTTTTATACAAATTAATTAATTATTTCTTGGTTTTCCAAGTTTATAGATTGTGAAATCAAAGTCTCTTTTTCTAAATCAGGCTTGTTACATAGTTCGCCAATTTCTTTTAAGAATGATTCATCAACATTTAGTATTTCAGAATAATCTCTAAAGAATTTATTTGGAAAAAGATAACTCTTCATATATACATAATTAGCGCTATCTTCTGGAAAGAAGGTTAGTATTTTAGATTTAAAATATTTATCCATTTTACTGTACTTACCATCTAGAAATAATTCCCAATTATCTTTAAGATCAGAAAGATCAAAAATAAAGAGTTTATTTTTATTATCTATCTTATGTATCTGACACAATCTAGTATGTTTTATTAAAACTTTCTTTTCATATTCTTTGTATTGTAATTTATTTTCAGGATGGTATAAACATACCAACTTCATATCCTCGGCTTTAATGTCACCCCAAGCAAGATAAGTCTCACTTGGGATAACCTTAGCACCTCTTTTAATTCCAAGTAGCGGATATAAAAACACCTTGGACTTTTGAAAATACTTTGTGTAAATAGATTTTACTGGCATAAATTATTAAAGTTTTAAGTTTTCTACTGCAAGTTCATATGGTAAAGTATAGTCTCTTTCTGTATAGTGATATACAACTTGAGGCATTACTCCATTATAGAACCTATCCATCCATTCACGCATTGTCTTGGCTGTAACCTGAAATGGATATACTTGATTATACTTGTCAACTACAACAAATGTAAACTGTATACTCCATAGCTCCTTATCTTTTTTATCTCCAAGATATCTAAAGTATGCTAGATTATAATACAAGGCTGCTTGTATCCAATATCTATAATACTCTACGGACTCAGGAAAGTCAATCAATGGTTTACCTGTGGTTTTTAAATCATTAATAAATATTGTTTTCTTTTCTTCATCAATTACTACATTGTCAAGTATACCCTTAAATCCAAATATATACTTATCACCGATAAGCTCATTCACTGTAATTGGAACTTCATTGTATACTTTTAAATCAGAACTATCAAGTTGTAGTAGTGCACTAACAGATTCATTAGACTTAATAGACTCTACACATTCTTTGCAGTAATCTAATGTCTCTTGATCTACTAGTGTTTTACCTTGACTTGATTTCAGAAAATCAAAATAGCTAATGTTATCAGCTGTAAGGATCTTCATAACTCTTGCTTCATCAGTCTTAAGCTTTTGATGCAAGTTTATTTTCTCCAAGAGATCTACTATTGCAGTCTCATACTTGTCCAAAGTTAATGAATTATCTGATCCTTCCAAATATAATTTGAAAATTTCATCAACAATCAACTTGTTATTACCACTTGGAAGCTTACCAGGTATAAGTATAAATTCACTATCAAAGTCTTCAGGATTAAGAAGAAGGCAGTGTATGACCCTACCTTTTACAAGGTGAGGGTCAACACTTTCTTCCTTTTGTTTAAGCACATAATCGTTATAAAACATGCTTGGTGAAAACAATAGTTTGTTTATACTGCTATAACTGAAGTAAAACTTCTCATTATAAAACAATTCTAGTTCCTCAGAACCAGTCAAACTCTTCTTCATTCTTTTCTTCTTTTTGTTCTGCAATTAAAGTTTCTGTAACTTCTTCTTCTGTTTCTACTTCTGCCTCTTCAGTTTCAGGATCTTCTGAACATGTTAATTCTGCCGTGTCAGGCTCAGAAACTGTAACTTCATCTACAGTATCTTCAACAGGTACTTCTTCAGTTACTTCATCTTCTGTAGGTAAGTCTTCTTCATATTCAAAAATCTCTCTCACATAGTTAACTCCATGGTTTAAAGCATGCTCTCTTTTGAGTACATATCTTTGTGGAACCAAGTAATCAGAATGACCATTATTCTCAAAGTATGACTTCTGATCCTCAACTACAAACTCAATATTCTCTGCAGTCAAAGCGTTGTGTTGTGCAAGAGTATTAAAGATTCCATCTACATGTGACCATACTTCACCTAGATAATTCTTAAGTGATTTAAAGTTAACATGATTTCTACTTCTGCAATTACCAATCTGATAAGAGTGATGAAAGAATAACATAGTTAGAAACAATATACTATCCTTATAATTACAGTTAGCCATGATCTCCATAGCAAGTACATGATTATCTGTATCAGAACTCTTGAACATATTTCTCAAATTCTGATAAGTATCTAAATCAATTATAGTAGCTTCATCACCATTAACAACTTCAAGCAATGCACCTTGCTCTATGATGTGCTTAGTCTTATACTGCTCCCATAGTTCAAGATTATCTTCACTAATGGTTTGTACATACTCAGATCTGTGACCATTTATATGACCATACTTCTTTTTAAACTCATCTTCATTAGCACACCCTAAGTGTTTAAGCTGAGCTTGCTGAAGTTCTACTGTATGATTTTGATTCAAAGGATTGCATATATTCAAAGTTTGCCAATCACAGTAAACATACTCAGGCCACTCATCACCAAATGATTCTTTAAGATTATTAAATCTATTTAAATAGTAATAATCTATTTCTTCATCTGCTACTTCTTGTAAAGCTTTGATAGTTGCTTCAAATATTGGACCAGATACTTTTCTCATCCAATCTTGCTTGAATAATTTACTACCTGCAGCATCACTACCTATAACTACAGTAGCTTTATCTATATCAGTAGTAGTTCTGATTTTATATTTTACAGATAAGTCTTTAAGCTTTACTCTAGGAACAGTACATCCCTTCATAAAATAAATCTTATCTTTCATTTGTGGAACCCACTTAGTAGTATTCATGTTTAGACCATGTTTAATTAGTCCTCCATAATTAGTAGAGGCGCTTACAATATATAGTGTGTCAGTGCTATCTACACTCCATTCTGTAAGAGACAATTTATTATACTCATCTCTTTCTACATCTACACTTAAGCATACATAAGGTACTTTTTCAGCTTTTATTTCTTCTGCCATATTTTTTAAGTTAAAGGAGGGCTTTTACACCCTCCTGTTAAATAATTTATTTTACAGTCATCTGTACGACTTTCTGATTCATCATTAGCTTTTGGAATTTAGCTTTGTTAGAATTGAGTATCTCTTTAACAATAAAATATCTCAAGTCATCAGTAAATGAATCACAGTCAGTGACCAGTTCTATAATTCTATCAATCATCTTTTGAGGAACAGAACCTTTGTTAGCTGTAACAGATGCAAAGTTGATTATCCTAGTACTAATAATACTAGAGATGTCAGCTCTGAAATCATCTCCGCTACCAATGCAGCTCTTCAAAGAACCTTTGACATAGTTCCAATCATCATTTGTAAGAATCTGCTCAGGGCTAATGATCTTATCTAGCTTGTTATTGATAAACATAGCAAATAATGCAGATGGCTCTGCACCAATAGACCCATCACCAATCATATTGATCAGTGGCAACTCATCTTCAAACTTCTGAATAGAGCTAATAGAATTAAAAAAGGTAGTAATACTTCTAGGATTAACCTTCTGAGTTACTGTCTCAGGATTCATCAACAAGAAGTTAATACATCTACCATCAATACCAACAGTCTCTGCCCACCGTGCCCATACATTAGAATCAAACTTTACTTCTGTAGAAATAAATCTAGTTCTCTGAGCATCATCAAGACTAGTAACTTGATAGTCACCATTGTCTGGATTAGTAGTCAGGATTACATGCCAGTTCTTTGGAAGACTCCAAGAAATATATTCTTGTCTGTCAATTAACTCCATAGTAGCTTGCATAAATCTGTGGTCAGCACGAGTATAATCATCAAGAACCAAGAAACCACCCTCAGCTTTACCTTGAATCCATTCAGGTGCAGCATGAGACATTCTCTTGTCTACAACCTTGTAGCCTTTCTTCATAGCAGCATCCATCTGGCTCTCATTGATCCATGTGGTCTGCCCATCTTTATTAGCTATCTTGAATTCTTTTACAGGAAAACCAACAAGGTCACCTAATTCTTCTATCTGAGATAGATTAATCTTTACAACATCCATACCTAGCTCTTTACCAAGCTGCATAATTGCAGAAGTTTTACCAAGGCCTGCATCACCTTCAATATTTACAGCAACAGGTACTTTACCTTCATTTTGAATGTGCTGATTGTTTTTCACCATGTGTTTTAAGAAGTTTTTCAACTCATCTACGTTCAATTGTGTACTCATTTTTTAATTTTTAAAGTTCTAATCTAATTTGTTTTCCTGGTAAATCATCATTAAAGTCAGATCTCTCTGACAATACCCATAGGACTGGTTTCCTAGGTTTTATATCTGTCCATGCTTCACCATCTGTGAAGTAAATCAAGCTTGTAAACTGCTTTCTTTCATTAAAATATTCTAGAACAGGATCAAATGTTGTCCCGCCTCTACCTGCAACTTCTAGTTCAAACTTCCCATCATATGGTTTGATAGATTGTATTCTAGAATCACACTGTACAATTGTAACTTCAACACCTGCTTTATACAAGTGATGAATTTCATTCATAAATTCTTTTAATTCATCATCACAAACAGAGCCTGATGTATCAATACCAACAAGCATGTTTTGTCTCATCTTTATCTTTAGGCCAGGATTGTCAGAGTACCTTTTGTTCTCTTTTCTTCTTAGCTTTCTAGTAAAGATCTTTGTAGATATACCTGTAAAGCGCTTGATATATGCTTTCCAATTAAATTTAGGTGGTATAACTTCATCTAGTTTAAGTAGACCTGATATCTCTCCAGGTACAAACCCGCGCTTCTTTTCAGTCTGCTCTTTAGCATCATGCAATACTCTTTGCAATTGCTTTTCAATCAGCTTCTTTTCTGCATCAGGCATATTCTCAAACTCTTCCCAATGATGATCAGGTATCTCAACTTCTTTATCATTACCTTGACCTGGTCTATTTCCTGGACCATCACCGATTATAACTTTACATTCACCTTGTTCTAGAGCATCAAGAAGCTTATCCATATTCTCATCTCCAGAAGTACCTTGTTGTTTCTTATTCTCTTTGGCTTTCAAAAGCTGATCATAATAATATCTAGTACCAGCTTTTCTGTCTAGATTTAAATGCTCATAATCATCTATATTAATACCACCTTCAGGCAACCAAGCTGAATCTATATATTGATTAATCTCCATATCCATTGCAATGTTAGCCAACTTCTTGTCAGAGAACATATCAAATGTAGTAAGGTGATTAAAAGCAATGTGTAATAACTCATGCTTCAGTAAACCTAGTCTGTGATCTTCAGATAGATCATTCCAGAACTTCTCACTTATCATCAATTGATAGTTGATACCATTCTTACAGACACCTGCTGTGCCTACTCTGTCATCCCATGACTTATGCAACATTAACAAAAAGAAACCATAATACGGTTCCTTTAACATCAAGTCTTTTGATGTTTTACTTAGTGAATCTTGTTTATTCATTTTATTATTTTTACTTCGATATCTTTGAACTTAAAATCAAGAGCTTTTAAGACTTGTTTCTTGTCTTTAATTACTTCTTCTATTATCAGTTCAGCCACCCAAGGCTTTTGTACATTTTGAGTTGTTAGATGATTTAACCATCTATCACCTTTTAGTGCTCTATGTTTATCAGGAATCCAATCTTTTCCAGTTCTTAATATACCAAGTCTACCACATACAGACATTATTGTTTCAGCTAGATTTGCATCTGCAAGACCCCACTCTTCTACATCAGGAATACCATACAACCATAAGAATAATAACTCTTCTCTGTAATCATCTACTCCTTCAAGGTTAGCAAATGCTTTCATAGCCATATAATGATTATCTTCATCATCTGACTGTAGCATTGTCAATAAATTTTTCAGAATTTGCTTATTCATATTTTTCCTTTATAAAATCTTCCTAATATGTTTCCATTTAGGTATTCATCTCTCTCAAGAACTTCATGTTTAAATTGATATTTAGTTTCTTGATAGGTCAGTTCTGCTTTACTAAAACAAATCTTAAGTATGGTTCTATATATTAATCTACCATCCTTGTAAGCTTGCTTTAATTCTGCATTGCTGCTGAAGTAATTCTTATAGTCAGGTTTAATGACTATCTCATACTTCTTAGCTCTCTTGTCTGTCATAGCAGCCAACTTCTTCTTTCCAAACTTTTTTTTCCTTCTACTGAAGAAATTCTTCTTACCTATATAAGAATACATTTGGCCATTATTTGCTAGGTAGTTCATTACATAAACAAAACCTACAGCTTTTTCAGGAATCATATCATCTGTAAATGGTATCACTTTGCCATGAGCAATTTCAATATTCCATTCATACATCTCATCTCTTATTCTATTCTTCAAACTTTTTTTCATATCAACTTTTTTAATAAAGGTAATAATGTATCTCTGGTTTCTGTAATACCATATCTTTTTATAGAGTCAGACAAATCTTTTTCCATATTTAATATTACATAGTCAAATCCATACTTCTCCTTGTATCTCATCATTGACCTTACACCAGCTTCATCATTGTCAAATAATACAAATACTTTTTCATACTTGCTGACAATCTTGTTTAGCATGTTATCAGGAATCAATGTGTTCTCACTATCTGGTGCAATAGATTCTGCATCAGATAACTTAAGTCTGTTAAAAGCCATTAAGTCTTTTAGTGAAGATGTAATTACAAGATACTTCTTATCATACTGCAGTTGATCAGAGCCTTGAATATAATTCTTGACCTTGATAAACTTTTTATCAGATACTTTAGGTTGATAGATCTTGTACAATGTACCATCATCTTTGAAATAACCGTATATGTTATAACCTTTAATAGTAATTCTATCTTCTTTACCTTCATCATTTTCTTTACTCATTGTATAAAATTCTAGCGGGGCCACATTATATTTCTCAAGAAGTCTAGAACCAATATTAAATTTAGTCCAATACTTCTGATCTATTGTAGTCCAGTGTCTCATTTCATAATCAGTCACTTTATATCTACTATGAACTTTATATTCTTGTACAGGGTTATGTCCATTATTCAGAACATACTCATTATAATCTTGTATGATTTTTACAGATGCTTCACTCCGAGACTTTAGATTACATACAACTTTAACAAGCTCTATACAATCACCGTGTATCCCAGAAGAAAAATCTTTGAATTTGTATCTATTTATTTTAGGATCAAAATATATATGCATAGAAGGTGTTCTTTCTTTAGTATTAATTATAGACCTTATCTTTACATCTTGACCATCAAGATATTGAGAAAGCCCTAGATAATGCTGGAAAGCCCAACCTGTTGGTATATCACATAGTCCAACGATTAAGTTTTTTGTTGAAATCATAATTCTTTAATTAATAAAAGGGGAGCCATTTCTGACTCCCCCTATATTATAGCTTTAGCATAGCTATTAGTCTAGGTTAAAATCAGAACTTGTCTTTAATGGAATTGATAAATCATCATCATCATTTCCAAATGCAGCTACAGGCTTATTTTCTAGTCTTCTTAAGTGCTTTGCTTCATTATAGGTTTGTACAGAATCTGCTTTAGGCGAGTATCCATACTTTCTATTTTGAGCTTTTGCAAAATAACAGTCATAAGCAATATAGCCAGATTTATTTTCATATTCTTTACCTGCAAGACAACAGTGTAAATATTTATCTTGGTAAGGTGCATTTTCATTGAAATAAGTCACAAAGTCTTCAATAGTTTCATGCTTATTGTCTTGCTCTAGAAACCAATCAGAAATGCCCAATGCGGTTGAGAAGTTCTTTAAGAATATCATAATAGAGTTATCTCTTTCAATCTTAATTCCAGATTTAGTTTCTCCATCTGCAAATGCATACTGACTAGCTTTTACTCTACCAATCTGTCCTGCATATCTACCTTTAGATTCATCTTCTCTGTCAATCAAGAATCCCTCAAAACCATCAATTGGTTTCGTCTCCATGTCTAGTATCAAATGATAAGCTCCATCTATAAATTTGAACTCCTCAAGTCTAATACCATTAACTTTTAACTCATGATTACCTGGAGCAACAGTTTTTGGTATACCTGCTCCGCTACTAGTTTCTGCACCTAAATCTTTTGTACTTAATGCCATTTGATTTTGTTTTTTAGTTATTAATTAATTTACTTGTATATTTTATTCCAGTGAGTTTTTATCTCACCCTTTTCATTCATTTCAGAAATTACTATTTCAGTATTTCTTAAGTGGTCTGGTCTAGCACCACATGTTACACCATCATTATTCTTAAAATTGATAATTGTTTGATTTCCTTTCCTGAACATATAACCAATTGCATCAGCATTTGCACAGATCAAAGATTTTATCTTACCAGTTAAGTCTATGTTAGCAGACATAACCATAGAACCTTTATCATCTACTACCTTGTCTTTAATGTGACCAGATAGAATTACATGAGGCGCTAATGTATCAATAAAATCTAAGACTTGAAAGAAAGCCTGACGAATATATAAATAACCAGCACCATTTGGTAGTGTAGTTACATCAGCACCATCAAAGTTTCTACCCATAGGAGTTTTCTTATACAGCTTAACAGCTAAAGGCATTACCATAGACTCTAATGCAGTCACAGTATCTACTGTTACATAATCATATGGTCTATCTGCATCTTTTATGGCCTTACCTGCATCAAGTAAATCCTGAAGACTATCAATCTTAACCTTCAAAGCTTCAACATACTCACTGCCATTCTCTAGATCCAATATAAGATTGTTCTTTAAGCCTGCAAATGCTGTAGTTTTACCTGTCTTAGGTTTACTGTAGATAATTAATCTCTTTGGATTAACTCTTTCTACTTTTACTTTTTTAGTTGGAAGTACTATACTCATTGGTTATTTGTTTTTGATTGTTTCTAAAATTGAATCTATTTGTTTTTCTGATAAATAGAAATAAGTATATGATGAAAACATTACTACTGATGAGCCACTTTTTTTAATAAGCCATTGTGTATCGTTTAATTCAATATTATACTCTTTATCATTTGTAACAACATCTTTCAATAATTCAAAGTATTGAATAGTAGTAGATAAATCATTGAATGAAATATAATTTATATCTGTAATTGATGAATATTTTGCATTTTGATAGTAAAAAACATAATCATCAAGATTTCTGTAAAAATGAACAAGTTTAGGTATTACTTTATATTTACCTCCATTTTGCCATACTATACTATCTTTTGCACTTTCTTTAATGTTTAGTTGAGCAAATGATTGTTTACTTATCATTAAAGATGCTAAAATTCCTATTGTTAAAATAATTTTTTTCATTGGTTTGTTTTTAATTGTTTATTTATTTTTGGTTTCTAATATATTTGCTATTCTTTCTAGCTGTTTACTTATGTTATTCAAACATTCTTCTAAATTATTTTTATATTCAACTTCTTTCTTCTTAAGAGCTACGCTTGTATATTCTTTAGCAAAGTCAGGAAAATCTGCTTGCTGAGTTTCTACTGGTGGATTCTTAAGTTCTTCTTGATATTGATTATAAGGTACTTCTTTACCATCTTTTGTAATAGCAGTTAGTTCTTCGATAGGAACTATGTATACCTCATAATCATTGCCAGACTTACTAGTCTTTTGTTCTAAAGGATATTCCTCTTTATAAAAAGGATTGTACTTTAGTTTATACAATGTATGCGTTGGATCTTCTGACACTGCATTAAAATCACTAAGCTCTAGATAAATATCTTTTTCTTGTTTTAATTCATTAGGAAAGAATTGAACCTTCAAACCTTCGCCTGGATTAGCCCAAGCAGACTTAGCAATAAAATAAGGGTCAGCGATCTTCAGCTTTTTAAATGTTGGCAAATGTGTTGCCATGAGAAGTTTTTGATTCTCCTGTCTTGTACTCATATTTGTATTTTTGTATTCTTGTTTTGACTTGGTGTATTCATCTCTACTATTCTTATAGTATCTCTATCTAACTTAAAGAAACTCATTCTAGTATCACCATTTCTACATTTTAAGAAATGAAATACCAAAGTTTCTGGATCAGTTATTTGTATTCTTTCAGGTCCATAATATCTAATCTTTCTTGCAGCTGGCTTATTAATACCAAGTACTATATCAGCATGTTGCAATAGCGCATCAGCACCAAATAGATCAGAATCCAAAACATAGTTACCATATGTACCTTCTATAGCACGCTTAGGGTCATCTATGTTTCTATTTAATTGACTTAAAATTACAAATGATAGTGGATAACTTCTTTTCATAAAGGTCAGCGCTTCACCTAGATTATATAACATATCAAATCTTGTAGATTCACTAACATCTCTTTTGAATAGAGCTGAATGGTCTACTGTTATAAGAAGTTTTGGATATATCTTTTCTCCATTAACCTCTTTTACATTTTGTCTGAAATGATAATCTATACTAGCGCAGAATTCATTAACAGTACATGGTCTATAAATAGAGAATACTCTATTATTATTATTCAATGTACTTGTGTATTGTTTACATTTTTCATAAATCTCTTCTTGCAAAGGCTCATACTTACTATGAAGCATCCCATAATCCTTTTGAGTTATAGCAGAGAATGCTCTCATACCAAGAGTTTTCTCAGGCATCTCGAACTGAAACTGAAGAACTTGGAAGTCTTGATCTTGATTTAAAGCTATAACTTCTGTTACAAGCTGCTCCATAAACAAAGTCTTACCTACACCTGGTCTTGCACCTATTACAGTTAGAGTATTCCACTCTAGACCATTTAGTGTAGCATCATTAAACTTTGGCCATGCAGTCTTTAAACTTTTAATCCTGCCATCCATACGTCCTCTCATTTCTATGAGAGCTTTCTCATAAGCGCGTACTTTGCTAATAGCCTTTAGAGGCTTTGCACCATTGAATTGTTCCAATACTATACTATTTTTTCCTTGAATATATCTTCTTCATTAGGGCTACCATCTTGTATAATGTCGCAGTAAGTAGCTAGATCTGACTCAAATGATTTATCTGAGCTTTGTTTCCTAATAAAATATTGAGATGTTCTCATATACTCATAATTCTTTAATTTGTATTCTTCTATGTACTTTTTTGTTGCTTCATAAATTACTTTCCAATCATAATTATAGTTTTCAAAAAACCATCTAAACCCTGCTTCTAGAGTCTTGATATTGGTTCTTGCATACTTTCCACTTCCAAGTTTTTTAGCGGGGAAGATCTCATTGTATGTTTTAATACATACATCAAAATCATCACCCATAATATCCTTAGAGGTTTTCTTTTTGCTCTTCCTAAAATAGGAATTAATCTCCTCTACAAAGATAACACTTTTGTTAGTTAATTGCAAATCTTCTGTTAACCAATCATCTGATTTAAGACGTGTTATTGCTAAGCTGCTGTTTACAATAGTACTAGGTACAATGTTGTTCTTCATACAGTATAATACATACAATGAGTCAGGACTCATTTTGTACTTTACGAGTTTTTTAAATATTTCATCCATTCTACCAAGTTACTGAAAAATTATTATTGTCCTTCAAAATCTTTTGAACATCTCGAAAAACATCTTTACAATCCCACTCTCTTTGCTTTTGATAAGCAGCACTTGCAGGATGACTGATTAAGAACTTATAATTCATATCATGCACTGTGTCTTTCCACTCTTGAGCCTGTTTACCAAAGTATATGTATATCAGCCCAGTATGTGCAAATGTTAAATAGTCAAATAAATATGCTAAGAATGGTTTCCATATAGGATAATGTTGACCAACTTTACCTACAGTAGTTGTAAGTGCAGTATTAATCATTAGCATACCTTGATTAGCCCATCTTGTTAAATCTGGATCAGTAGATGCACCTACACCATTATATACAGTTCTATTAACTGCATTAAGCATATATCTTAAACTTGGTTGCTCTTCCATGGTGTTACTGCAGCTAAATGCAATACCATCTGCTACACCTAGTTGCGGATATGGATCTTGTCCTACCATAACTACTTTAAGTTCATTAAATGGACATTCTTCAAATGCTCTAAACAGCTGGCTGAGTTTAGGTGTAAACCTTTGTCCATCTTTTGACAGCCTTACAAGCTGTTTAATTATATTCTCGAAATCAGAACTAAATATAAAAGATTTAAGAGGTTTATGCCAACCTGATGGCTCTAGCTTCTTAAACATTTTTTGTTTAATCTCTTCTATGTCTATAGTTTGTTTCATATTTTTATTATATTTGATAAAAATTATACAATGGAAAAAAGAAAAGTTAAAGAATTGAAAGACGATGCCATACTAGATATTAAAGTAAATAAGACTTTTTATCTTATGACAAAAGCAGCTTTATTATTAGCATTAAAAGAATCATATGATTCATCTGTAGGCGATTCAGAAACATTCATCAAAAATACTGTATCTAAAAAGTATGAAGAAATGAATGATAAAGAAAGATCATTTTATACTTTAACTCTTCTTGTTGGTGAAATTGAAAAACAAGCTATTGAAAATAATGCTTTTATTGAAAAGGAAATTGATCCTGAACAAATGAAGCAAGATTTACAAAAAGCTGAAGAATCTAATAAAGATTAACATTATAGAACTCACCAAGTTCTACACATGCTTGTATAGCAAGACTTAACTCATCTTTATCACATTCAGCAAAGGACTTATAGTTATTATCAACTACTAATCCTGCGTGTTCTTTTACTAATTTTTTCATGTCATCAAAGCTATAACCACTTTCTTTAGCTAACTCTCTGATACATTTGTGCACTTTAGATATCTGTGCTGCACTGCCTTTACCATCTGATATAGACATAAATACATCAACTTCCTGACCTTCAGAAAGTTTTTCTATAAATAAATTAAGGGCAGCATTAGATTCCTTAGAATATACTAACTGCCCGTCTTTAAGCTTTAATTTTGTTGAAAACATCTATTAATTCTTTTAATAGTTTTGGATCCCAGATCTCACAATCTGAGTCAGAAAAGAATGCACCCCACTCATCATCTTCTACTTCATCACTTTCAGAACTAACTAGTACTAAATCTTGAATTACTTCAAGTGTATAGTAATAATAGTCATAACCGTTCTGACTTTCTGAGTCAGTTATAATCTCTTTCTTAAATCCAAATTCAATTAATTCTTTTTCAGTCATTTTCTTCTAGTTTTTGTTTTTTCATCCAAAGATTACTATTCATAATCTTTGATTCATATTCCATTCTAGCTTGAATATACCTACTTTTTTCTAAATTAAACTCACCCATCTCCTTAATTCTTTCATTTCTGAAAAATTTAATTACCTGAGATGCTACAAATAAATTCTCTTTATCAGGAGACTCAATTAATCTTATTGCATTCTCTACACTTGTCTCATCCATGTAACCAAGATACTCTAATAGCTTGAGTTCTGCCAGGAATACAAAAGGTTTATATGTACCTTTCATTATTCCTTTAACATACATATACCACAGCATATGTAAGTTTCTACACTCATCACAATCAGTGAGATTAAAGTGTTCTATACAAATTTTCTTACTTAAGTTTCTTAACCTTCTTTCCATAACAATATTAATTGTCTAGCTTGTTTACCAAAATCAGCATCATTAGGATACTTATTGTGCAGTGCTAATACTTTCTCACCAAACTCACAAAGAACAAACTTGTTCTCTTGTGGATTTATTTGGTTGTTTTTACTATATACACTCTTTACCTGTCTGTGTTTATTTAAATCTTCACTCATAAGCCTAACTTAAAAATTGCTTCTACTAAACGTAAAATTATTAATGCATAAAAAACCCATGCAAATATTCCATAAAGTTTAATTCTTCTCCAATTCCAGTGGAGTTCATGTTTAATTCTTCTTTTCATAACTTATTCTTTTATTTCTGTTTTATTTAAGGGTATTGCTACTAAACGTGCACCATAACTACTATGGTATATTATAATCTTATGATTATCCATTATGAATGTACTTACTTTTCCATCATAGTAATTTGATTTATCTATGTACTTTTCTACTTTGAGAGGTTTTGCATTTGACCAATCTTCTTCATGCTGCTCTATTCTTTCTTTCTCTCCGCACCCTACTAATAAGAGTGCTACTAATAATAATTTATTCATTCTCTTTCATTTTGTTTCTGATCTTACTACACTTCTCATAGTCTTCTATATCTATAAAATACTCCAGTGTAACTAAAGGGTCTTCATGGTTCTTTGGTAATAAGAACGGCCCATCTTTACCTAATTCATCATAAGTTGTTTCTCCCATCAATAACTTGTAGGAGTTTTCATAAGCTTCATCCATCTTTGTTTTGTTTTGCTATTAAATATGCTATATAAAGATCTCTATCAAAGTGATCCCAGTAATCCATCCAATCTGCTATGTTAGTACTCATAATTTAAATTTAAAAATTAATAAAAAGGGTAGTATTATACCAGAGCATTTATCTCAGCCTAGTTGCTTTCACAAATCTTTTTTCCATAGACGCTTACCTCCATGATTAGTATAATACTGTGTATTAGGGTCTCTGCCTATTCTATTACCAAATAGGACTCAACACTTTGCCTCCATGTTCCCCGCGGGTTGCTCATCTGTCTCCATGCTTAAACAAGAGAATTCAACTTTACTACTATTACGTTTGTAAGCCCATCTCTACTACACTTCCTAGACCTTAACATAACATTGCCGTTGTGGAGTAACACCCTTAGTACACCTGTCAAGACTCGAACTTGAAACCTACTGCTTAGAAGGCAGTTGCTCTATCCACTTGAGCTACAGGTGCAAATTATTAGTGCTTTAACTTTATTCCCCGCCACCTATATTTCAGATATTTGAGGTACTAGGACTGATTATTTTTACGGATATTTTCACCAACATTTTCTAGCTTTCGCCAACCTAATCCAGAAACCGTGTACTTTAGCAACACTAATAATATTACAGCGCAAAATACATGTGCTGCATTTTTTTAAAAGATATACCTTATTGTATCTAAATCAAAGTACTGTGAGTAGAGTTCCTTAAACTCCTCAAGTAACCTTGTTTTATGTTTTAAAGGATATCTCATAACACCTGAACTGTTTTTTACTTCATAGCTTAGGCTCATTAATTCTTTGGCCTGGTCAGAAGACCTTGCCATTTGATTAGCATGATTAGTTAATGCAATTACCTCACATTTATTTACACCTGCTATTTCTTTTACCATCTTAAACAAGTCACTGTAGTCTTGTTTCCATTTCTTATAAAATATCAAAGGGCTGTAATTTATATGCACCTCCCAACCTAGATCCTTAAGTCTATTGATCTCAGGAATCCTATCTGCAGTCTTCTGCATCTTAGGTTCTAATACATCTGCAAACCTTTGTGGCATTAGACTTACTCTTACCCTAGGTTTTTTATTGAAATGATTTACATCAAGTTTCAACAAACTAGGATACTTTGTAGCCATAGTGCTATTAAGCTGCGGATGATCATCATATCTTTTAAGATAATCTATAAGTGGTTCTGGTAAATGTTTCTGCATTAATACTAAATCAGTATTACAAGCTATATCTACCATAGTATACTTGGGATCCTGCTGATCAGGAACTTTGGTATAACCTTCTTCCCATTTAACAACAGACTCAAATATGTCATCTACATTAGTATTAACAAATACTCTATGACCATTGTACCGTGACATATAACAATAGGTATCTACACAGCCACCAAAACATCCATAGATTAGATTTGGTGCTATACAGTTAGCACTATTGTTATTGTCTTTAGTAACTAAGGTCTTAGTCTGTTGAACCTTAATTCCCTTGCTCATGATTTACTCTAGAAAGGTTCTTCTTCAGCTTGAGCTGTTCTCTGATCTGTGTTCCAGTCAAACTTCTCTTCTTTATACTTTTCTCCCTTATAATAGTTGTCCTCATTTTTCTTTTTCTCATATTCCTCCCAGTTATAAATGTTCCATTTTCTCATCAGTACAGCATCAGCCATACTTAAATCTGGAGGAAGTTCTCCATTATTTGCATTACATATATCAATACATAATTCTTTCATTCTTCCCATGTTTCAAAGAATTCATTTAATATTTTTCTTATTGTGCTATTAGCATCTCTTGTTCCACAAACTCTTGAGTACTTTTCCATATTTCTGCAAAGATCTTCTGGTAAATTAAGAATATAATTGCTTGTATTCTTACCAAAAATCATATGTAAATTTGTCTTTCTACATATTCTATCTCTACCTTTAATAAGTACACCACCAAGTTCGTATTCAAACTTAGAACGTAGTTCTGATGTATTCATAGCATAACTTCTGTCTCCACGAAGCCTTACTGCATTAAGCTTATTATAATTAACAGTATCTCTACTAATTTTTAAATAGTCTGCAATAGCTTGTTCAGTCATTCCGCAGTTATAATAAAGAGCTCCAATTATATAAGATCTTCGATCTACATTCTGTCTGTGTCTTGATTTAGGAATAAGTTTAAATGCTTCTTTTAATTTTTCTTTATCTAATTCCATATCATATAAATATTGGCCATAGTAACCCTTTAAGTTCTGCCTCAAAGGGTCCTACGAATATTGTATATAAAAAGTCATGTTTCTTTGCTATTAAATACCAAAAGTATACAGCAAGAATTTGCGATACTAAAAAGTAAATCATAAGCAAAGACATAGTTATAGTTAAACCTGCCTCTTTCATAAATTTAAATTGAATTTGTCAGATCTGCATCTTCAGCAAAGATATCTTTTTCTTTTTTCTTTTTAAGAATTGATTCTTTATGTTTACGTTCAAAATCTATTCTAGATTCATCAGGAACAATTAGAAATCTTTCTAATGAATAATATTGATAAGGTGCTGAAGCTTCTGTAAGTTCAACTTCAGCTAATGTAATACCAAGTTTACCGTGTTGTAAACCCATTTCTACTACACCTGTAATGGTATAAACCACACCTTCCTCAATCCACTCATATTCTGAGATGCCATCTGGTTTATTAGAGCTATCAATGCAAATTGCTTTCATATTGTTCAAGTGATGTTTTAATATCAACGTACTGTAATGTTTCTTTAATCTTATACATATCATCAAATGAACCTGAAGCAATGTCTACGTGCCCCTTATTGTGTGCTATAACAGCACATTGCTCTGCTTGAGTTGGAGTATGATCACATATCTGTATCAAGCATGCCATAACGTACTCAAAGCTGAGTACATCATCATTATACAAAGTAACCTTATGTGTTTTAGATTCACTCATATAATAATATACTAAATTTTAACGAGAATCTGGTCTTATACTAGCTCTACATTATAGTTCTTCCACTCTATTTTAGTCTGATCCAGACCATCTAAAGCAGATTTTACCCACTTTTCATCAACAGTATTTACATAGCATAAGATATGAACCACAGCTTTCTCATCTGGATTAAGTCTTAGTAACCTTCCTATTCTTTGAGCTGACTTTCTTTCATTACCATATGCATGCATAATAATACCTTGCTTAAGATTTGGGATATTTACACCCTCACTTAGCTGTAGTACACAAGATAATTTATCTATCTTGTCTTCTTTAAATAATCTAAGATTATCTTCAGAGTCTACATTATTACTATGATAGCTATACTCACATAGTCTATCAGCTTGATCCTGTGTATTAGCAAACAAAATACATTTAGTATTAATACTATTTAGTAAAAGCTTTGCATACTTCTCTTTTGTTGGGTATTCCATCATTGCTTTCATCCTCATTACACGTAACATATGTAATGATCCTGTTGATGAGTCAATTCTATTGCACCAGTATACATAATTCTTTTCTTCAGATGTTCTGAAACTTTTAGTTTTAGTTTCAACGAGAAAATTATTTTTTGTACCAAGATTAATCTCATGTACAATTATCTGGTAATCATTAAGAATGTTATTCTCTACTGCACTATCAGTAACAAATTCATATACTATAGGACAGTACTCATTAACCATCTTACCCTTTATAGAGTTAGAATGCTTTGGTGGTGTACCTGTTAGACCTAGTATCTTACCGTTAAATTCATCTAGAAACTCTCTATGTGAATCTAATAAGCTGTGACACTCGTCAAGATAAACAATATCATAGTCTTTAGGATCTTGTTTATTTATACTTAAATAGGTTGAAAATGTAATATTAATCAACAACCTTTCTTTATCAAATTTTCTGGCTTCAGCCTTCCAAGCATCAAATATAGATACTTTGGGTGCAACTACAAGGATATTAAGCAATGGGGAATAATGTTCCTCCAAATGATTTAGTGCTACAAGTGTCTTACCAACACCTGTTGCTAATGCTAAACCGCATCTATCCTTACCACGAGTTGCCTCAAGAGCTTCAGCCTGTACTTTACTTCTATCCATTATTTCAAATATTTTAAAGTTCTTGCTTTCTGCGGATTATTATGTATCCAATTATGACAATTCCTGCAGACAGGTAACCAAGTACTCTGTACTAAGTAGTAAGTATCTCTGTTACTGCCTGCATATGTATGATGAACATCTGTAGCTGTGCTACTACATCCATCAACCTTAACTCTACATAAGGAATTGCCTGTCAGATATCTTTCTCTGAGTTTACTATACTCAAGATCTTTCTGCTTTCTTTTGGCAGAAACACGAGGGATAGGCACGTTTGGTTTTTGTGGCTTATTCAAATTCTTATTACTAGAATGGCAACTCCAGCAATATTTGCAATACCTATTACCCTCATGATTCTTCCAAATGACGGTCATCTTTTGACAACCATCACATTCTTTTAATTTTGGTTTCATTTTGGTACACCTTTATTTACATAATGCCTGATATACTCAAGCTTTTCATATGTACTTCTAGGTCTTTTACCATATGAAGTCTTTACCCACCAGTACTCTTCATTTCTGAGAGTTCTCCAATCTTCTAAATCAAAATGTTTAGTAAGCTCATTGAACTCTTCATCAATTTCTGATAATGGTGGTCTACTGTACATTTTTAAGTCTTGGTAATGTATAAGGATCTATTTTTAAACTTAAAAAGTTTTTACTTAAGATGCCTTCATCAATAAATATACGAATTATTTCATCTTTGTCAATATTTAAATCTTTAAAATTTAAAGTGTTTCTTACCTTGATGTCTGTGTCAGTATTACCAAGCATAAACTTGGTAAACTTTGTATCAGGAAACCATTTAGCAAACATTCTATTAGTAATAGCAATTACTTTTCTTTGTTTAGCTTCATTAAGAACACGCTGTGCTCTTCTATTTACTTTAGTTATCCTGATTCTTTTTTGCTTACTCATCTGATCTACTTCTGCTTTAGGCAAAGATTTAAGACCATATAAGGCTCTCTTATACAGAAAGTTCTGATATTCAGTATATTTATCTGTTTCATATTGTGTATAGGTTTTACCCTTATACAACTGATACTCTTCTAGCTTTCCAGAGTATTCAAATTTTTGTTTTTTAGTCGAACTCATATTACAACTTTTTAATAATTCATAAAAACAAGAAAAGGGGCCATTACTGACCCCTTAACTTTAACCTTTAAAATTCCTATCCTCCGATAGAAAAGTCATCATTAGGTTGTGCTACTGCACTTTCCTTTTGGATATTATTATACGCACTGATTTCCTCTTTGTTATCGTGTGCAATAAGGGTATCTTCCATATTGTTGTCAAGAGTCCAAGTTCTCTTTTGGTAAATTGGTTTACCCATAAGACTGCAGATTGGTGCATTTTCATCACCAGCTCTTTTTAGATCCTTTGAAGGATTTTCTGGGTTAAACGGACTCAAGGACTCTGTAGTAACAATTCTACCATCCAATTCTTGACCTTCTGCAAAACCTGCAGCTCGAAGCTTTTCAACTTCACCAGGTACAATTGCAGTTACACGCTTTACATCTAACCATCCATTAGCTCCTGTTACTACTCTTGATTGAGCAACACGAATGTAACCATAATCAGGATTATTTTCTGATACATTAACAACTGCTTTTGTTTCTTCATTTGCTAGTACTACTACTTTTGAATTCATAATTTTAATTTTAATAATAAATAAATTGATTTTGTGAGCATTAATTAACACCTGTACTTGCTCATATACAGGTTAAAAGCTTTTATAGCTATTACATTAAGATAGATTTCTGATATCTATGTCTGTAGGAAATTCTTCATCTTCATCGCTATAGCCTGTAAAATCTCTTGGCTCTAACTCTTCAGGTTTCTTTTTGGTGTCAACTGCTGAACCACTAAATGGGTTAGTAATTACATCACCATAATCAATTGAGATAAGATATTGTAAGTCTTCATCAGTCATATTAAGGAACTCATCTATTGATAAGTATATTACTTTGCCGTTAGGTAACTGATAATTCATATACTAATTACGTAATAAATCTTTAATAGTTAACTTTCAAACTAAAAAAATTTATCATTATATAGCTAACAAGGGAAAAATATTTTCTGATTCTTCCCTTGTCATTTGCTACAAGCATATATTCGACTAAAATATAATACGGTGCCCCCCTGCCACTACCTCTTAATAGGTCATGCCTAACTCACTCTCGTGGTGATACTAGGTGACGTGTACAGTATGGGGGCTATTCTTTTACCAGCTTACATCTTCAAATCCCATACTAGCTGATGCATAGAGATCATCTCCATACTTAAATTCTACTGTATATGGGAAGTAAGCTGTATATCCCTTGAAAGATTGTATCTTACAAGTTACTTCATTACGAGGATTAATTAAATTACTCTCTTTAAGTTTCTTGTATATCTCATCAGAGTCTGTTAGACCTATTTTAAGTCTATCCCAGTTACATCTAACTACATCTCCTGTACGTGCTACTGCTGGTAAACCATTACCTAGCATAATCTGGACAAACATACTTGACCCTTCTGTGCTATTTAATAGTAACTCACTAAATAAAGCTGCAATATCAAGGGACTTCTGTGTACTTTGTACTTCTTTACATACAGTCTCAACCATTCTACTGATATCTCTTTCTGTAAGTTTTACGTCTACTTTTCTTATGTGCATAATAATAATTTTAGAAGGCATAAAGCTGAAGACATTACATCTTCAGCCTTGTACCCGTATCCACTTAAAAATTTCTTAAAAAGGTAAATCCTCTGGATGAGGTTGAGTTACCTCAACTATATGTTGATAGTCATAACCCATATCAGGATTAGGTGGTAACAAGTGAGGATGACTTTCTTTAGTTACATCTATACAAGATTCTAACACCTCTTTTGCAAGAGTCCATCTTGGAGATTCAGGATCATCAGGATGAACAATAATTGCTTCATCTTTTGCTTGCTTTAACAAGCTATTAAGTGCACTTCCAACCTTATCAATAAACTTACAATGCTGAATATTAGTAAAGTCATTACCAATATGGATACCATTTTTATTTACTTTTTTAGATAAATTAAAAGAATATGGAGTAATATCTCCATACCAAGTTTCATTGTCATAATCTAATTCAAAGTTGATAAATCTATTATTAAGCCAATTCTCTCTCCACTTAACAGGTTTATGTCCAGATGCCACTTTACGTGTACAATAGGTAATCTCTGTAGTCTTGTCTTTTAAGTCGATATCATAATAAGCACTCTTATTGTAATAGTGTGTACTAATATCTATAGTATTATTACTATCTTGCCGAATACTAAGTTCAGCTCCTTTGTTTCTTTTTCTATAAGCCATTTTAATCATAAATTGTGGGGTGCTATATCACACCCCTGGTTATTGCTACATATAATATTCCTGCCAAACCAAGTATGGTAAAGACAATTAAAGTTCTTTGAATATTATACTCATACTTCAAAGTCCTATACTTATGTCTAGAACTCCAGTACATCTTTTCTTTTTCAGGTGTACTGATGTCATTTTCTAGTTCTTTATATTCAGCTTCAGCTTGCTTCATCTTCTGATATGTCCCCATATTCTATATTATTTTGACCATAAGCTTCACAGGATGCATTTGATTTGCACCCTGAGCTTAACAATCCAATTAATACTAAACTTATAATAGCAATTACGGGAATAAAGATCTTCATAAATACTATTGGCTGTACTTTTTTCATAATTCATTAAAATTAGGAGCACCAAACTTAGGATAATATGTTGCCATATGTAATATAGTCAGTGCATTAATTAATACTTCTAAATCATTAACTGTCATCTTACAATTATACTTCTTCAAGATATCTCTTGAGTCAATATTTTCATTGTGAATTGCAACGTGCAAATCTTGAACTTGTTCAATCATAGTTTCAATCATAATTTTTTAATTTTAGTCTTGTGTATATACTTTAATTTCTGTGCCTTCATCTGCTCTTTTATAAGCTAGGTCTACATTAGAGGTAAAATACTCTTTACCATTGTTTACATAAGTGTAATAAACTGTTTTTTCTTCTATTTCTTTCATTATATAAATTGTAATAAAATTGCTATAAAACAGCCTAGCAACCATAAAGCTACTAGACATTTTAATATTCTTCCCCATACAGATGTATCATCCCAAAATACTTTGAGAAAATCTGCATCTCCTGTGTCTATATCATCATCTAGCATAACCATTACGTAAATAAAATTCATCATCTTGAATTTCTTCTTCAAGAAATGCTTTTGTTATATTACAGTCTCTATCAGTAAATACAGGTTTGTCACCTGCAATAAGTGATTCATAGTAAGATATAATCTCACCGACACTATACCCTGGAAGGATATCTCCTCCCACAAGGTTAGTGAATTTTTTCTTTGTCTTATACAACGCTTCTTCTGGTGTCATATTAAAGTTTTAAAAGTGAATAATTAAAAGAGCAGGACTGTTACATCCTGCTCAGTAGTCTTATGCAAGTAAGCTAATTAAAGCTGACTTGTCATCAGTAGAAAGGTCTACCTTCTCACCATAGCGATAAGT
>Ga0208162_1000072_pt1 | contig 47729 bp, 56 predicted proteins | sample CB_VirMetaG_4_FD_184539 | JGI IMG/M metagenome (GOLD analysis project Ga0208162, IMG submission 184539) | Freshwater to marine saline gradient viral communities from Chesapeake Bay - CB_1508_1M Viral MetaG (SPAdes) (version 4) | ecosystem: Environmental > Aquatic > Marine > Coastal | place: USA... | reverse complement strand
TTGGTAGATTTGGTGGTGTACGTTTAGCACAGCGGCGTATTCGGACCAGTGAGACATTGGAGAATAACAAGGAAGCGGTTGCCCAGGAGTTGATTGCTCTTGGGACCACTTCGATTACTGAGATTATGAATCTTGATGGTTCTATGCGTCCGTTGGATGAAATACCGGATTATGCGTTACGGGCGATAAAGAAGATTGTTCCGATGCCAGATGGTCGTGTATCGATTGAGTTGCATGATAAGGTAAGTGTTTTGCGCATCTTGGCGAAGGCAGCGGGTTTCTTAGATAATCCTGAGAAAGAGAATGATAAGCCATCGATTGTTGGGATTAATATGCGTGGACCGGCGGCAACGACAGAGTATGCTGAGGTGGTGGATGATGAAAAATGAGCGCGATACCCAGCCTTGATTTAAACTTTGAGAACAGTCCGACTGTTTGGAAGTTTCTGCATGATGACAGTTTTGTTCGGGGATTAATGGGCCCGGTTGGATCTGGGAAGTCTTACGGGTGTGCGGCTGAGATTATGTTACGGGCGGTGCGTCAAAGGCCCAGCCCCAGAGATGGGATCAGATATTCTCGGTTTGTGATTGTTAGAAATACTTATCCTGAATTGAGAACAACGACGATTAAGACGTGGCAAGAGTTGTTTCCAGAGGATGTTTGGGGTGGTATGCGCTGGCAACCGCCTATTTCGCACCATATTCGGATTCCGACGAGAGAGGATATTCCGGGCATTGATTGCGAAGTGATCTTCATGGCCCTTTCTTCTCCGCAAGATGTACGGAAATTGCTGTCATTGGAGCTTACGGGGGCTTGGGTGAATGAGGCCAGAGAGTTGCCGAAAGCTGTTATTGATGGTTTGACGCACAGAGTTGGGCGATATCCGACAAAAGCGGATGGTTCTCCGACATGGTACGGCATTTGGATGGATACGAACCCGCCTGACAATGACCATTGGTGGCATGAATTGGCAGAGAAAAATCCGATTGGTGGTGCCTATCCGTGGACGTTCTTCAGACAACCCGGCGGTGTTTTGGCAGTGGATGGGAAAGATGTTCCTGAGAATCCAGAGGCGCAGGGCCATGTGTTTTCTGGGGGCAAATGGTGGAAAACCAATGAGGATGCGGAGAATAGAAACAATCTGCCGCCCGGATATTATCAGCAGCTTCTCGGCGGAAAGAATGCGGATTGGATTAGATGTTATGCGCAGGGAATGTACACGTTTGTGCAAGAAGGGCGTCCGGTCTGGCCGGAGTATGACGATGAATTGATGAGCGGGGATGTTGAGGTCGATCCGTATTATCCAATGCAGATTGGCGTTGACTTCGGATTAACACCGGCGGCGATCTTTGGGCAGAGAACACAAGCGGGGGCGTGGCGGATCTGCGATGAGCTTGTGACGTTTGACATGGGCCTTGAGCGGTTTGGTCAAGAAATGATGGCACTGATTGCTCAGAAATATTCTAAGCATGATATTCTGATTTGGGGCGATCCGGCGGGGAATAAACGGGATGAGATTTACGAGGTTACAGCCTTTGACCATCTCAGATCACTTGGTTTCAAAGCACAACCAACAGAAAGCAATGCGTTTCAAGTCAGACGAGAGGCTGGGGCTAGTCCTATGGGGCGGCTGATAAATGGCAAACCTGGGCTGATGGTGGATAAGAAATGCCTGAGATTGCGCAAATCTCTAAGCGGTGGATACTTTTTCAAGCGTCAAAGCATGGGCGCTGGGCAAGATCGATTTAAAGATACGCCCGTGAAGAACGATCATTCACACTGCGGGGATGCGTTTGGATATCTTATGCTGGGCGGTGGTGAACAACGTCGATTGCGCAGGGGTAGCTATGGCAATTCCTTCGCAGCACAAAGCTATTCTGCGGAAACAGAATTTAACGTGTTCTGATGGGACTGATCCAGCTACCAACTTTTCAAATGCGAACCGATGAGCAAATCGTTCCGCTCACACTCAGCCATGTTTATAATATTAAGCTGGGGCCGCATGAGGAGGAATACGCCAGACATATACCGCACTACAGAGATTATGTTTGGGACTATTCTGTGCTGGGCTGGTCATGGACCGCTATCGGGCGCGGCAAGGTCATTGCTATCTTCGGAGTAAGAGATATATGGCCCGGTTTGGTCGAGGCTTGGTTCATTCCGGGCGAGGGCTTGGATCGTCATGCAAGGTCAACTTTGATCGGTGCAAGGGCGCTTTTGCGTGAAGTGATGTCTGATACAGATATCAGACGCATGCAAATCTTCGTAAAAGTGGACAATACCCGCGCATTAAGGTTTGCTAAGGCACTACATTTTGAGGTAGAGTGCATATTAAGAAAGTTTGGCCCAGAGGGGGCTGACTACTATGCGATGGCGAGGTTTGAGTAATGGCTGGACTAGGTGGTGGCAGACGTAGAAGAGAGCCAAGCGTTGAAGAAGTTCGCGCTCAAGAGCAGGCAACAGCGGCGCAAGAACGGGCTGAAGAACGTGCGACGACCCAAGAACGCACAGAGATGCAGGGCGCACAAGCCAGAAGAAGATTACTTCGTCGCGGTGGTTTAAGATTATTATTCTCCCCAGCACGTCAAGAGGGGCCGGGAATGGCAACGACCAGAATGTTGGGTGGGGGATCTTGATATGCCGAAGGGCGGGACTCAGCCATTAAAGGCACAAGCAAAAAAAGAAACGCTTGGATCTGATATTCGCATGGGTCTTGGCCTTGAGCCAAAGTCACCAAGCTTTCGGGCGCGTTCCGCAGTAAGTCGAAAAAAACATGAGGAAATGCTGGAGCGGTCAAGAAGAAACGAAAAGAAGCGCGAGAAGCGGAGAAGTAAACGCCCATCTGCGCAAATGCTTTTCGAGCAAGAGAAAGCCGCAAAACTGGCAGAAGAACGGGCCGAAGGACAAAAAAAGCGTAAGGCGTTTGAAAAGAAGAGGGGTGAAGAAACCGCTCGTCGCCGCCGGTTGCTAATGAATATCTGATAGGAAGCAGTATGACAAAAATCAAAGAAGATTCTCGCGTTTACCAAAAAGCTGATCCCCAGCCACAACGCGCAAGAAATGAAAAGGGGCAGTTGGTTTCAGATGATCCATCTACCCCAGACGTGAATGAAGCTTGGGAAGGCGGGAAGGCTCCAAAGAAAAAAGCCGCCCCAAAGAAAAAGGCAACAAGTAGTGGTAAAAAAAGCGTATCAAAATCCTAAGGGCGGATTGAACGCTGCCGGTCGCGCTTACTTCAAGCGCAAAGAGGGATCTAATTTAAAAGCCCCTGTCAAATCCGGCGACAATCCCCGCAGAGCGTCCTTCCTGGCTCGAATGGCGGGGAACCCCGGGCCGGATCGTGACAGCAAGGGCCGACCGACACGGAAATTGTTGTCGCTCCGCGCCTGGGGCGCTTCATCTACAGCGGATGCTAAACGTAAAGCTGCCGCTATAAGCAAGAGGAACAAGGCAAATGCCTAAGCTATCAACGAGAGAAGTCATTGCGCGAGAGGCAAAAGCACAAGCTCGCAAAGATGAATGGCGTACAATCTACGAAGATTGCTATGAATTTGCTCTGCCGCAACGAAACTTATACAACGGCTATTACGAAGGCAAAACGCCCGGCAAAGGCAAGATGCAGCGTGTATTTGATTCCACGGCCATGTCCTCAACCAAGCGTTTCGCCAACAGACTTCAATCCGGGTTGTTCCCCCCTAATCGGCATTGGTGCCGTTTAGAACCCGGCTCGGCTGTACCTGAGCAAGATCAGCCAAGAGCGCAGCAAATACTTGATGCTTACGTTGATATTATGTTTGACCAGCTACGTCAGACAAGTTTCGATCTGGCTATGGGTGAATTTTTGCTGGATCTCTGCGTGGGTACGGCGGTTATGATGGTAACGCCCGGCGATGAAGTTACCCCCATTCGTTTTCTTGCGATACCACAATACCTAGTGGCCATTGAGGAAGGCGCATATGGCATGGTTGATAACGTCTATCGCAAGCTGCGTATCAAGGCGGAATCCATCACAAGAGAGTTCCCAGACGTTCAGATCACAACGGAATTGCAGGACGCAATAGATCGTCGTGGTTCTGAGGAGCTTGATCTGTTTGATGCGGTTATCTTTGACCAAGAGACAGGCCGATATCATTATCACGTTATTTGGCCAGCCAAAGCGCAAGAGATTGTTTATCGTGAAATGCCATCCAGTCCCTTCATTGTTGCCCGGTTCAGCAAAACAGCCGGTGAAATATATGGGCGCGGTCCTTTGGTTGATGCAATTGCAGATATCAAAACGCTAAACAAAACCTTGGAGCTTGTTCTCAAGAATGCAAGCTTGTCTATTTCAGGCGTATATCTCGCCGCAGATGACGGTGTTCTAAATCCTCAAAGCATCAAAATACAGCCTGGTGCGATTATTCCTGTTGCCCGAAACGGTGGTCCACAAGGCGCGTCCCTGGCCCCTCTGCCCAAGGCTGGGGACTTTAACACAAGCCAGATCGTTATTCAGGATCTCAGAGTAAACATCAAAAAGATCTTGATGGATGATACGCTCCCGCCCGATACCATGTCTGCGCGATCCGCTACAGAGATAGCACAGCGTCAACGTGAATTAGCTTCTAATCTTGGATCGGCATTTGGTCGCTTGATGACCGAGATTATGACGCCTCTAGTTTCGCGTATCCTATTCGTTCTGGACCGTCAGGGCTTGATTAATATGCCCCTCAAGGTCAATGGTGTGCAGATCAAAGTCACGCCGGTATCGCCTCTTGCCGAGGCTCCCAAGATGGAAGAGGTCAATCAGCTTCTCAGCTTTATGCAGATTGCCAATTCTATGGGACCAATGGGACAAGCAATTATTAACATCCCAGAAAGTATTTCGTTCATTGCGGAAAAAATGGGAATCGATCAACGTGTATTGAATACACCGGAAGAGCAACAAATGATGATGCAGCAAATGCAGCAAGCTATGATAGAACAGCAGCAACCTATGCCCACTGATGAAACAGTAGCAGAGGCCATGCAATGAGTTCGCCAGACGGTTGGGAAGGAATAAGTCAAGCGTTTGTCGAGCCGCCAAAGGCGGATGATCTGGACATACTTTATGGACGGGTCTTTAAATCTGAGGAAGGTCAGAAGGTGTTACATCACCTGAGACAGATAACTATAGAACAACCATCTTGGTATCCAGGCGAAGATCCTAGTCACGGTTTTGTGAGAACAGGCATGACTGAGCTTGTGCGTCTGATTGAGCGCAGGGTGGGAAGGAGCAATAATGTCTGAACAAGCAGAAACAATTGAAGTCTCTGAGGAGGCTCCTCTGGTTAATTTTCAAAAGCCAGAAGAACAGCCGCAAGAACAAGAACAACCGTTTCAATTACGGCCAGAAGAAAATGAAGAGGTTGATATTGATGATGGTGAACCGCTGGAACGTCCTGACTTTTATCCAGAAAAATTTTGGGATGATGATGGCCCTGATGTTGAGAAGTTGGCAAAAAGCTATGCAGAGCTTGAAAAGGCTTTTAAAGCAGGTAAACACAAAGCGCCGGATGGCGATTATGACACTAAAGATCTGGTGGATAAGGGTTTGGACTTGGAAGATCCTTCAGTCCAGGCGTTTCAAGATTGGTCTAAAAAATATGGTATCTCGCAACAAGCTTTTGAAGAGCTTGCGGGGCAAGTCCTAGAGTTTTCTCAAAGTAGCCAAGAGGCCATAGAATATGATCGGCGACAAGAAATGCAGAAGCTTGGCGAGCGAGGCCAAGAAAAAATTGCGTATCTTGAGCGTCATATCACCCGTGCATCACTGACAAACTCAGAGCGCGAGGCTTTGGCCTACAGCCTGAACAGTGCTGATGCAATCAATGCAATGACCAAGTTTATTCAGGGTTATACGAACGAAGGCATACCGACAACGCCGGTTGTGGACACGCCTGAAATGACCAGAGAAGATCTTGCTTCAGCGATTGCAGACCCACGTTGGCAGACCGATGCAGCATGGCGAACAAAGATTGAAAAGCAATGGGCGGCGGCAAATAGCTAGATTTTGTTGCAATCACTACATTTTGGGTGTATAGGCAGATTAAGGGCTAACCGCTGCGCGGCCCCTTGATGTGGTAATCCACTGGTGGGCGCGGCCACTTTCGCGCAAGCGACTGCCCGGTTTACATCGGCTAACAGTAAGCGTTTTGAGTTGAAACCTAATAGGAGGCTTCTGCTATGGCGCAGAGTATTACTAATGCCTTTGTAACGCTTTTCGATGAGGAAGTTAAACAGGCATACCAAGGCGAAGCGTTGCTTCGCGGCACAATGCGGACACGTACCGGTGTCCAGGGCAACACAGTAAAGTTCCCAAAAATCGGTAAAGGTGTTGCAACAGTTCGTGTTCCACAAACTGACGTAACTCCATTGAACGTAACCTATAGCCAGGTTACCGCCACAATGTCTGATTATATCGCAGCAGAATATTCAGACATCTTTCATCAATCACACGTCAACTTTGATGAGCGCCGTGAATTGGTGCAGGTTGTTTCAAAAGCGATTGCTCGCCGTATGGACCAGCTTTGCATTGATGCACTTGATGCGGCTGCATCTCCATCAACTGTTGCGACATCTGTGGGTGGTGCGTCTTCAAACATGAACATCGAAAAACTTCGTGCGGCTGCGAAAGCGCTGAACGATAACAACGTACCAGCCGAAGGTCGTCACTTGCTGATGCACTCTTCTCAGCTTGATGCGTTGCTCGGTGAAACAGAAGTTACTTCAAGCGACTTTGCTTCCGTAAAAGCACTTGTTCGCGGTGAGATCACTTCGTTCATGGGCTTCAACATTATCACAATGGGTGATCGTGATGAAGGCGGTGTTCCCAAGCCATCAACCCGCACATGCTTTGCTTGGCATCAAGACAGCATGGGTTATGCTGAAAGCATCTCTCAGAAGTCAGAAGTAAACTACATCCCAGAGAAAACATCGTTCCTCGTAAGTTCTATGTTCTCTGCTGGTGCGGTTGCTATTGACGATGAGGGCATCGTTAAAATCAGCTGTACTGAATAAGGAGACTGACATATGGCTTTTGATAAAACAGGTTTCGGTGATGGGGGTCCAGGCAAAAAAGGCAATGCCCCTGTTATCTATACATATCAAACCGCAGATACGATAGCGACTGTAAACACAGAAGGCTATTTCAACAGCTTGTCAGATACTCTGGCGGTTGGCGATTTGATTTATGTTGTGTCATCTACTGGCGGCACTCGCGTAAGCACACTTACGCAAGTTCTGTCCAATACTGGCGGTGTTGTTGACGTTGCAGACGGTACGACACTGGCCGCAACGGACGGTGACTAATTATCCCCTGGGGGGCTGGGCAACTGGCCCCCTTCAAACTCTTGGAGGGCTATAATGGCAACTGGCGATACTGATGTAACAATTTGCTCTGATGCCCTTGTCCTTCTTGGCGCGGCTGCAATTACATCTCTGACAGATGGAAGTGATACAGCGGACGCTTGTAATAGACTTTACCCAGATCTTAAAAACCATCTTCTGACAGTCTATCCTTGGAGTTGGAGTCTTAAAAAAGTCCAACTTAGCAAGAATGTAACGGCTCCCGTCAACGAATGGGATAATGCCTTTGACTTCCCAGCGGATCTTATTGGAAGCCCGATAGCTGTTTTTGATAGCAGCGCAAGCGGTACACGCCCAAGACGATATGGATGGGAAATATATGGCACTCAGTTATTTACTAATCTGGATACCATTTACATTGATTATCAGGCAACGGTAACAGAGGCTAATATGCCAGCTTATTTCGTGCGGTTCTTGCGCGTAGCATTGGCTTCAGAGATTGCAATTACCGTAACCGATCAGGCAACAAAAGCAGATTACTTTCGTGCGCAAGCATATGGTTCACCGGGTGAATCTGGTCGTGGCGGGTTGCTGCGTGAGGCAATGAACATTGATGGGCGTGGTCAAGGTACGCAAATTGTGGAGGACTATTCTCTTATTCAGGCGAGGTACTGATGAGAATTACGCAATATCAGTCTAACTTTTCTACCGGAGAAATAGATCCTCTTCTACGGGCCAGAACAGATCTTCAGCAATATCAGAATGCTTTAGAAGAAGCGACAAATGTTGTTGTGCAACCTCAAGGCGGAATTAGTCGTCGGGATGGTTTGGAGTTTGTTTTTGATTTTGGATCGAGCTTTACAGAATTTAAAATTATTCCATTCGAGTTTAGTACAAACGACAGCTATTTATTAGTTTTTGTTGTTGGCCGCATTTATGTTTTTAAAAACAAAAATCTGCAAAGAGATATTAATTCAAGCGGCAATGATTATATTACGGCCTCTGATATTACGGCAGCAATGCTTGATGAGCTTGAATATACGCAAGCTGTAGATACCCTAATTCTTTGCCATGAAGATCTTCAGACAAAACGTCTTGTGCGCAATTCTGATACATCTTGGACGCTTGAGAATCTGCCTCTGACTAATTTGCCACAATATGCTTATGCGCTTGATGAGCATTCTCCTAATTTTACGATTACGCCCAGCGCGACTACTGGCAATATTACAATTACTGCATCCTCTGTAACCACTGATAACGGATCAGCACAGGCTGGTTCTAGCAATACAATTACACTTAAAGCGGCAACATCTTATACATCTAATGATGATCCAAACGGTATGTGGATAACGCTTACAAGTGGAACGGGTGCAGGGCAAGAAAGATATATTACAGATTATGTTGCAGCAACAAAGGTCGCAACTGTCTATCCTGCTTGGACAACGCCCCCAGATAACACAACCAATTATAAAGTTGCAGCGTTTGCGCCATCTGCGGCTAATAACTTCGCTCAAGTTGAAAACACTTTTGGCCGTGTAAAGTATATTTCATATGTCAGCGATACCATAATGAATGCTGTTGTTGAGGTTCCGTTCTTTGACACAAGCGGTGTTGTTGCGGGTAATTGGATCGGTGAATTTGGCTATGAGGATGTTTGGTCAAGCACTAGAGGTTGGCCAAGATCGGCAACTTTTCACGAAGGCCGGTTATACTTTGGTGGCTCTAAGTCCAGACCGAATACTGTCTGGGGTTCTCGCGTTATTGATTATTTTAACTTTGACTCCCATACCGGGCTTGATGATGAGGCTGTTGAAACAACGATCAACACAAATCAACTAAATTCGATTGTAAATATCGTGTCTGGTGCGGATTTGCGTATTTTCTCAACGGGCGGTGAGTTTATTGTTGTTCAATCAGAAGATACACCAATTACGCCAAGTAATTTTTTGGTGCGACCACAAACCCGGCTTGGATCAAAGGCTGGTGTGCCAATTGAAGATTTAAACGGCGCAACGATCTTTGTTCAACGTCAAGGCAAAGCTATCAATGCGTTCCAGTTTGGAAACGATACCCGTTCTTATCAAGTGCAGAACATTGCTTTGCTATCATCTCACTTACTGAATACCCCGGTTGATATTGCTGTAAGAAGATCATCGTCAACAGATGAAGCGGATCGGCTGTTTGTTGTGAATAGTGGCGATGGATCGATGGCGGTATATTCTATCCTTACCGGACAGAATGTCATTGCGCCCAGCAAGTTCACAACTGACGGTGAGTTTATTGCTATAGCTGTTGAATTAAGCGAAGTTTATGCAATTGTTAAAAGGACGGTGGATTCTGCAACTGTATATTATTTAGAAGTGTTTAATTCTGACTTTACACTAGATAGCGGTGTCAGTGGTGGAGCAATAACAACTGTTCAATTAGGTCATTTACGTGGCAAAACAGTAAACATAATTAGAGATGGTATTTCAGAAAGCGCAAAAACAGTTAGCTCTGAAACCAATCAAATAGTTTTTGAGGTAGAAAATAACAGTGTGCCAGGCACAGGATTTCCTTCTGTGTTAAATTTAAGGGCAACTTTTACCGGAACCGATGCGTCCAATGCTGCTTTGGTTGAAACAATTAATTTTAATGATACGAATACAACTTCTTGGACAACAACGGGAAGTTTTAAATCTGTTAGCTCAATATATATAGATAACACAAGTGGAACGCCTTTTGCGGTATCAGGATATACTATAAACATTGGGATATCTGGCGACAACGATGCTATATTTGAAGATCCTTCAGATACGGTTGGCCCAACTGTTGATTTAAATGGGATTGTAGTAAAGAACGGTGTTGCTGTTTTTGGCAGCATAACTTTAGATACGGCGGCAACATCTACTCACCAAGTCGGGTTAAATTATACGGTCCAAGCAAAAACAATGCCAACTGAGCCAACACTATCGTCTGGATCTATTCATGGCATGAAGAAAAGAGTTGTTCAGGTTGATGCTCTTGTGGACAAAACCAAAGATCTGAAGATCAATGGCAAGACGATTGCATTTGATACTGAGAGCGGATCATCCGTGATTGCTGAATATACTGGATTAAAAACGGCGCATGGTTTGCTGGGATATGCTAACACTGGACAAATAACATTAACACAGACAGATCCTTTACCAATGACGGTCTTGGGTTTGGAGTATAAACTGAGTACGGGGTCTTAACATGGCGGCAGTCGCACCTATAGCAGCACCTTTAATGTTGGCTTCATCGGCGATTAGTGCATACGGTCAGATGAGAGCCGGTCAAGCCCAGCGCAGAATGTATGAACAGCAAGCGGCACAGGCAAAGTTGCGTGGCCGGGCTGAAGCAATTGCTTATAAGCAGAAGGGTGCTGATGCTCTACGCAATCTCAATGAAGTATTATCCACCATTATTTCAAGGGCGGCTGTCGGAGTTGGTGATCCTACATCTGGATCTGCGGCAACAATACAGAAAGCTTCAATGGGTGAGGGTGTAAGAGAGTTTAACATTGCGGCTGATAATGCAGCTATGGCACTTGGCCAAGCAAGCGAACAGGCTGGTATTTACAAACAAGCCGGACAAACGGCACAATTAAACTCATATGTGCAAGCTGCTGGTACATTTGGTCAAGCAGTATACAAATATGGGCAACTTTAAAGGTTAAGATATGGCTAGGCTTCCTCGATATCAGCGCATTGGCTTAACGGCCCGTCAACCAGTTTCATTGGATTTTGCGGCTGCGCGTGAAGAGGCACAACTTGGTCAAACAATTTCCCAGCAACTTGACCGCATGTCTGAGTTTGCCTTTAGACGTGCCGCAGAAGAGGCTGAGAGGCGCGGAGAGGAGCGTGTGCGCGAGGAAGGGGCTTTGCCTACACTAGAGGCCATACGCGAGCGAGGCGGCCCCAGAGGGATTGCAGAGCGTGCTGCGGTAGAAGCGGCAAATAGAATTGCTGTTGTTGAGATTGAAACTCTTGCCAAGCAAGATATGCAGAACCTTATTCGTGAGGCGGATAAAAACAATATGCCTCTTTCTGCGTTTGAGGCTTCTATGGCCGATATTCAGGACGGATATGCTGCATCTCTTGAAGAGATAGATCCGGTTGCATCTGGTGTTTTGAGTGCGCGTTTGAGCGATAGCGCAATGACATACACGGGTCGCTATTCCGATATTTCTTTTAGAAAAGCACAAGCGGCGGCAAAAGAAAGAACAAATCAGATTATGACCATAGGATCTGAGGAGATTGTTCAGCTTGCAACACAGCCGGGGTCTACAAAGGAAAGTTTAGAAGATGCCGCGCAGAAGTTTAAGGCCGATATGCTTGAATTGGGCGTTCAAGAGAAAAATGCTCAGAAGGTTATAGACGCAACGCTCAAAACAGCTATTCGGCAAAACCGTCTTTATCTCTATGATAATGCGGCTGGGATTACTGAAAAAACAGCACTACTTGAAGAGTATGAAAAAACCCCTCTTCCTGGGCATTCATATGAGCAAAACCGCTCATTCAATAAGCAGTTACAAAACAATTTATCTACTGAGATAAACAGGGCGCGGACTTCTGCCCTTGATGATCTTACATCTGCTATTGATGCAATGAAATTAACAGGCGAAGCACCATCTGGGTTTGAAATAAACGAAGATCAAATTCGTCAAATCTTCTCAGAAGAGCAAGCCGATGAATATATATCTTCTTGGAATGAAGCATCTGAGGACGTTTTAAATCGTGGTGCATTGGCTTATATGTCGCCAGAAAGAACTGAGGAAATTACAACAGAGCTTAAAGCTGAATATGATGCCGCTCAACAAAGTGGAATATCAGAAGATATTACAAAAGCCGGAACACGGTATAATGAGTGGGTTAAGGATGTTGCAAAAAGAAGTGATGCGCTCAATAAAGATGCCGCTCTATTCGTTGTTCAAAATAATGAATCTGCATTTGGAATGATGAATGCCATAACGGACGATATTTCTAGTGGAAATATTGATGGCGCTTCTCAAAAAATATTACAATTTAGGGATATCATAAAGGAGCAATTCGATACACTTGGCGTTGCTCCAAATAACCCCATAATGCCGAAAGCCTTTGCATCGCAAATGGTTGAGATTATTCAAAGCATTGATACTGATGTTGCACCTGAAATGTTTGCGCGGATTACTAATCTTGGTGATTATTCTGGGCAATTTATTGAAGAATTAAGAAAAGCAAATCTTTCATCTGAATATGTTCAAGCTCTATATGTAGATGCAGCAAAGCCAGGGGTTCGAACAGAATTGTTAGAACTTTCTGGTCAAGATATCAAAGATATTAAAGTTGGCGTTGATCCAGCCGATGTTAATAACGTCACAACGGAATTGATAACTAGCCTAGATGATTACAGAACAGCTTATCTAGCTGGTGGCAATACTGTAGCAGAAAAAATATTTAATGAACAATACGCCGTTATAGAAAAGATGGCGCTATCTAGAATGAAAAGAAAAAACATATCTGCGGCTGATGCTGTTTCGTCAGCCATCAATGATATTCTTCCTGAATCTACTCAGGTCGTTTTAAGCACTCAAGGCCAATATGTTGTTCCGATGCAATTCAATGCTCAATCAATAGAGACAGATGCCTCAAGGCTTCTCAATGAGAAAATACTGGAACAGATTGGCGTTGATCCATTGGATATTGCAAAATACCCAGGTGATATTGATGAAGCGATTTCATTGGCTTCTTTGGCCTCTACTGGTGTTTGGTTTAATAACAGCAATGCAGATGGTTTGGTTCTGCATTATAGCATCAATGATTACTTTATTCCCGCATTGAAAAAGGATGGGAGTGAGTTTGAAGTAAAATTTGCGGATATGTCTACTATTCTAAATACAGCCGTAGAAAATTTAGAACGAGAAGAAACCGCATTAGATGCCGATATACTTACGCCTGGTCAATATCAAGAAGCAATATTGGGCATTGCGCCAGGGCAAAAAGGCTTGCTGGAAATAGAAGCACCAGAAGAGGAAGTGCCAGTAATAGAAGAGCCGATTGAAAAATCAAAATTAGAATTACAAAAAGAAAAAGTAAAAGAAATGATTGATACGGCTCCCCTTGAAATTCAAAAAGCGACGAGCCTAGAGAATAGAAAGCTTCTCAATAGATATAAAGAAGAGGCATCAAAAGGAATAGTTAATGATCCAGATTTCTTTTTATCTTATGATGATTGGCTGAAGGGGCAATAGATAATGCGACCAAGGCCATTAGCAACCGAAAATCGCATTCTTCGCGTAATAGCGCCGGATGAGATTGGCGTTTCTTTGGGTCGTGCTGTAACGGCTATGGCGGATACGCCAATGACCGGAACATTGATTGCTAGGGCTTTTGAACAAGCGGGTGCTGCATCAACTGCCCTCACTGAAGATCAGCGCGAAGAATTTGCCCAAGGTGAAAGAGATCGGCGCAATAGACAAGCAGCAATAGAATATGAGTTGGATTACACGACTGATCCAGCGCTGCGTGAGCAATTGTTTTCTAAGCTTGATGCTATTTATCAGGAAAGCGAAACGCAAAGAAACAGTATATTCCAGCAAAGCATTGACGAGGGCAGGTTAAAATCGCCTGAATATCTCAATGAAAAGTATGGAGAATATGGTTTAAAATTTGAAGAATATGGGACAGAAGAAGAGGCGCGTTTACTTAATGAAGGCAAAAAGGAAGAGGCAATAAGAAACGCTATTCTTTCTCGCAGTCCAACGGGCTTTGTGCCGGGTGTTGCAAAGTTTGCCGGTGGTATGTTGGCGATGGCAACAGATCCAGTTGAAGTTGCCACAATGTTTATTCCTTTTGTCGGCCAAGCTGGAAAAGCCAAAGCTGTAGCAAGATTTGGTCGCGTGGGTGGTAGGGCCAGTGTTGGCGCAAGAGAAGGGCTATATGGCGCATTAGTGACTGAGCCTTTGTACTATGCTCTATCAAAAGATCAGCAACTTGATTACTCAATGAGTGAGGCACTTCTAAATGTCGGTGCTGGGCTTTTTCTTGGCGGTGCAATCGGTACTGTGGCGGGTGTATTAACGCGCCCAGACGTTGATGTTAAAGCGGTACTTGAAGCCTCTGAGCCAGAAGTTTCTGTTCGTTCTGATCTACAACCAATACAAATTCCAGAACGCATAAGCGAGGCGGAGGCTGTAGCAAGAGCAAATCGTGTCGTAAAGCAAACCCGTGAAATGTATAATATCACTGGTGGACGGGTTACTTATGAAACAGCTATTCGACAATTTGTAACGGATCAGGGTGTCAATGTTTCAATGGTTGCGCCTAAACCCGTGGCCAGACCACAAACTCTAAGCGAATTTATTCGTATGCATGGCGGCATAAATGACCAAGATCCAACATTTAGAGGTGAATTAAAGAACCTGGGGATTGAGGGTCGCGCTGGATATCTCAATAGCAAAGGTAATATGGTCAACGGCATCAGCAATAGAACGACTAATACAAACCTTGATGATATGGCTGAGATGGCATTTGAAGCTGGCTTTTTGCCAGAGCGCAATCCAAACCAACTTATAGATACTTTATCAGAAGAAAGTCGGGGTAACTTTACTTTTGCTAGACAAGATCTTGAACAAGCTGATGCGTGGAGAGCATACAGCGCAGCTAAGAATGATTACGAGGCGGAAATATCAAGACGTGAAGATATTCGTTCTGAGTTAGAAACTTTTGGTCAGAAAGATGTTACTGATGAAGAAGTTGCTCTTATCTCAGAAAGAATGGCAGTTACCGGGGATGACGTAATCGATGCTGCACAAAGCGTATCAATAAAGGTTGAAGATGTTCGTGCTGAATTGGCCGCACGTCATGCAATGGATATTGAGAATGATCCGTTTGCTGATCTCCAAGCATCCGCGAGGTTTGACGAGGTTGGTGATGAAATAGAGCTTGATGGGGACATATCTCAACAAGAAGCTATCATTGCTCAAATGCGTGAAGATGGTGAATTGACAAAAGAACAATTAGAAGAAATTCAAGAGATTGAACAAATTGATGCTAGAACAGACGCTTATATAGAAGTGACTGAAGCTGTAACTGTTTGCATAGCGAGGGCATGATGGCAGATTGTTTAAAAATCGCTGATACAGCTAATAAGGGTCGCTTAACAGATGATGAGCTTGACGAGATTATCACAGAATTAAATGCAGAAAAAAAAGAGCGGATTGCTGCAAATAAAGTAGATCAGATTGAATCTGCTATTTTTGATAAAGGATTGCTGATTGCAAAAGAAGCTGAGATTGCAAGAAAGATTGAAAAGCGCAATCGGTATATGAATATCCTCAAAGAACAAAAGCTTATGGCTTTGACTGAGAGAGCAAATGAAATGACGGGCAATCCCTCTTTGGGATTGGAGGCCGCACTTGTTGGAGTGAATGCGCCATTTGAGGGTGCTACCAGATCTGTCGATTCTCTTACAAATGGGGTCTTTCTTTCTTATTCTGGCGGCTTGATAGCCGATCTGCGCAAAGCTAATTTACTTGTTAAATTCAATAACATGAAGGGCGACTTTGAGAAACAAGTTGCCAATGTTTTGGGTGACTTGAACCGTAAAAATCCGCTTGGTGTTCCAAACGCCTCTTCAGATGCAAAGGCTTTGGGAAAAATACTATTCAAATATCAAAGAGCCGCAACGCAAAGGCTTAATCAGGCGGGTGCATATATACGCTTGAAAGAAGGTCGCGTGGTTCGGGCAAGTCACGATCAGCGCAGAATGGTTAAGGTTGGCCTTGATGAGTGGAAGGCATATATCCGCGATAAGCTAGACTATAAAAAAATGGGGATAGCGCCAGAGCGCATCGATGGATTCTTGGATAGCGCATATGAGGCAATCGTTACTGGTGTACGCAAAGATCCAAAGGGTCAAGCGATTACAGAGGTAAATGAGATAAGCAGAGCGTTTAAGGGTCCAGCTAATCTTGCAAAAAAAGAAAGCGCCCAAAGCGTACTTACATTTAAGACCCCAAATGATTGGTATGACTACGATCAAAAGTTTGGTCGGGCATCTTTGCGCGAAGCATTTATGCAAGACCTTCAATCCTCTGCTCGCTCTACTGCTCTCATGGAGGTTCTTGGCACAAATCCGCAAGCAATGGTTGATCGCGTTCTTCGTAGATTGGAAAAGAAATATCGCGGGGATGCAACAAAATTAAAATATATTAGGCGGGAGCGCGCTCCAGTTACATTTAAAGCTGCTCTGGCTGAAGTTACTGGTGAAGTAAATTTTGGCTCTCATACCACAATGGCCAAAGTATTTCATTTTATTAGATCAATTCAAACAATGGCAAAGCTCGGCGGAGCTTTTATATCTGCTTTTTCTGATATTGCATTTATTTCATCAAACCGGATTTATCAGGGTCGTTCTCTAATGGATGCATGGGGCGATGCATTTTCCGCTGTATTCAAAGGCATGAAGAGGGGTGAAATGCGTGACTTTGCGGATCGACTTGGTGTTGGTCTTGAGGGTCAATTGGGCGATTTTATGAGCCGATTCAACGCATCGGATGATGTTCCTGGTCAAACATCAAAATACTTGGCTACGTTTTTTAAGTTAAATCTTTTGCAACCGTGGACAGAAAGCAATAAGCGCGGCGTTACATTGATGATTGCAAATGATCTTGGCCGCGAAGCAACAAAGCGATTTGATAAGCTGCCAGATGATTTGCGCCGCATTCTAGGAACATATGGCATAGATCAAAAGGGTTGGGAGCTTGCAAGAAAAGGTGCGAAGAAAGGCCCAGATGGTCGGATGTATCTTATTCCCGGAGAAATACCTGATGTAAAAATACGAGAAAACGTGTTTGCTTTGCTGGTTTCTGAAGCAGATAATTCTATTCCTTCTCCTGGCGCAAGAGAACGTGCGATCATGCGGCGTGGATATCGCCCTGATGAGTCTGCGGGTCAGGCAATCAGATTCCTATTTCAGTTCAAATCATTTGGTGTTACAGCTTTAACCAAAGGTGTTGGGCGGCATATGTATGGTTACGGTGCTAAAACCAAACGCGAGCAACTTATGCGCGGTGTTGGTGCAAACATGGGTATTATTAATACAATTGTTGGCACAACTGTACTTGGATATTTCGTTATGCAATTTAAAGAAGTTGCCAAGGGCCGCGAACCCAGACCGAATACGATGGAAACACTTTTCGCAGCAGCATTACAAGGCGGCGGAATAGGAATATATGGCGATTTTCTTTTTGGAGAAGCAAATAGATATAGCGGCGGCACATTAGAAACAATGGCTGGACCGGGCATCGGCACATTTGCCGAAGTTATTGATCTTCTTCAAAGGGCAAGAGGTGTTGTTGCTGGGGGAGAGGAAGATTTGACCGGCGATGTTATTCGTTTGATTAAAAACAATACTCCATTTGCAAACTTGTTTTATACCAAGCAAGCAATGGATTATTTAATCTGGTATCAACTGCAAGAAACAGTCAACCCCGGCTATCTTCGCAGAATGGAGCGTCGAATTGAACGAGAGAACAATCAACAGTATTGGCTTCCACCCACAAGTATCATTCAAACGGGTGGTGGACTTCGATAAGATTCTTGGAAAATGAAACAATATCTGGTATAGGGCTTATAAAGGAGTGGCAAAATGGTGAAATCAAACCTCAGAGGCAGCAACCCGGCAGACGGTGCGGCTGCGGTAACGCCCAACGATGGCGCGGATTTAGCGTTTGTTGCAAGGGCTTTGTATGTTGGCGGTGCTGGCAATATTAAGATCGATACACCTAATGGCGATACTGTAACATTGTATGGCGCAACGGCTGGATCTGTTTTGCCGATCCGAGCAAACAGGGTTTACAGCACTGGCACAACGGCAACTAACATTGTGGCTTTATACTGATGCAAATTTCAATCAGCACATCAATCTCTCAGTTTAAATTTGGCGCTGGTGGCCCCGCTTGGTTGCTTACTGGTGGTGTCTGGGATGATGCTGGTGTTTGGGATGACTCTTCTGTTTGGATTGATGGTGTAACTTGGACTAATCCAGATTTAACAACCGCATCATATGATAGTGTAAGTTTTAGTGTTACCTCTCAAGAAACAAACCCGCATGAAATTGTCTTTAAAACCGATGGGACTAAATTTTATGTAGTAGGTTTTAATAATGATTCTGTGTTTGAGTATAATCTTTCAACAGCATGGAATTTGGCAACAGCAACTTATTCACAAAGTTTTAGTGTTTCTTCTGAAGAAACTCAGCCATCTGGTTTGTTCTTTAAAAGTGATGGAACAAAGTTTTATGTAGTTGGTTTTGCTTCAGATACTATATATCAATATAGTTTAAGTACGGCTTGGGACGTTTCTACGGCTTCTTATGATAGTGTGAGTAAAAGCGTTTCTACAGAAGAAGGTCAAACAACAAGTCTATTCTTTAAAGACGATGGGACAAAAGTGTTCATTATTGGTTTGAGTATAGATAAAATACATGAATACTCGTTAAGTACAGCGTGGGATATTTCTTCTGCATCTTTGACCACAGACTTTAGTGTTGCTTCTCAAGAAGGGCAAGCTCATGCTCTTTATTTTAACGAAGATGGCACAAGAGTATTTATAGTTGGTGGTTTTGGTCAAACTGTTTACCAATATTCTCTTTCATCAGCATGGGATATATCAACAGCATCATATGACAGCATTAGCTTTTCTGTTTCGTCTCAAGCAGCAGGACCGTTCGGACTTGCATTTAAATCAGATGGTGCAAAAATGTATGTCATGGATTCTACAACAGACAGCATTTATCAGTATTCAGTGTAGGAGCTAAGATATGGGTACATTCAATGATGGCGATAGCGGCTCTTCGATCCGAACGAAGATAAACACTGCCATACAAAAGACAGAAGGCACAAGCGCAATCAGCACAATTGATGTTGATGGTGGTGCTATTGATGGCGTTACGCTTGGAACAAACAGCGCGGTAACAGAAGCGCAAGTTGATAACATTAACATTAATGGGAACACAATCTCAAGCACAGATGCCAATGGCGATGTTACGATTGATCCAAATGGTACTGGCGATGTTAATATTGGTAACTTTAAGTTTGATGCAGATCAGACTGTAGGTGCTGGGCAAGACAACTATGTTTTAACTTACGACAATGCTGGTGGTAAGATTAGTTTAGAAGCGGCATCTGGTGGCGGTATAAGTAATGTTATTGAAGACGCTACTCCGCAATTAGGTGGTGACTTAGATGTAAATGGAAACAGTATTGTTAGTGTGACAAATGGCAATATTGCTATTACGCCAAATGGTACTGGTAAAACTGCAACAACAAATCTGACTTATAATGAAGTACAGTATGCCAGCTTGGGAACAACTGGAACACTGACGCCTGATCCTGCAAATGGGTCTGTTCAGAAGATTACCTTGACGGGCAACATAACAATCAACGCGCTTGGTGGTACTCCTGCGGCTGGTGATAGTGTGACTCTGATTATTGTCCAGCCATCTAGCGGCAACTATACCCTGACTTCTACGATGAAGTTTGCGGGTGGTACTAAGACGCTTTCCACGACTTCAAATTACATTGATGTTCTTACGATTTATTATGATGGAACAAACTATCTTGCGAATCTTGCAACCAACTTTAGCTAGGATACTGTAATGCCATTAGTCTTTGGGAGATCAATACTTGGATTTGCGGCTGCTGATACTGGCGTTACTTGGACTGCCGATTTGAGTAGTGCCTCTTACGATAGCAAAAGCTTTCTCTTTACAAGTCAAGACACTCTCCCAATGGGTTTGGCATTTAACAATAACGGCACAAAAATGTATATGCTTGGTGGGTTTAGTGATACTGTATATCAATATAGTTTATCAACCGCTTTTGACGTAAGCACTGCATCCTATGACAGTGTTAGTTTTAGCGTTTCATCTCAAGACTCAAATAGTTTTAATATAACATTTAATAATAATGGCACCAAAATGTATATGGTAGGTGCAACGGGAGATAGTGTCTATCAATATAGCTTGTCTACTTCTTTTGATATGAGTACGGCCTCATATGACAGTGTCAGCTTTAGCGTTGCGTCTCAAGATATAACTCCATATGATGTTGCATTTGGCTCATCTGGAACCAAGATGTATATTGTTGGGTTTAATAATGACAGTTTATATCAATATAGTCTTTCAACAGCATACGATTTAAGTACAGCTTCGTATGACAGTGTTAGTTTTAGTGTAGCTACACAAGAAACTCAGCCAACAGATTTTGCAATAAGTAGTGATGGCACAGAAATATATGTTGTTGGTTTAGCAAATGATACTGTTTATAAATATACATTATCTACAGCGTGGGATTTATCCACAGCGTCATATGCTAGTGTTAGCTTTAGTGTGGCTTCGCAAGAAAATGTACCAAGAAGTGTCACTTTCAATTCAAGTGGTTCTAAAATGTATATTGTTGGAAGCCAAAATAATTCAGTCTACCAATACTCAACTGTTGCTGCCCCTGCTTGGACTAATCCAAACTTAGCAACTGCTTCTTATGACAGTGTTAGTGCTAGTGTTTCTACACAAGCATCTAATGCTCATAGTTTGGTATTTAAGCCAGATGGTACAACGCTATATCTTCTTGATGATGGTAACAACGCCGTTTATGAATATGATTTAAGCACTTCTTGGGATTTAAGCACTCTTTCTTATAGCAGTTCATCATTGAGTGTTTCTTCTCAAGAAACCTCTCCAAGTCAAATGTATTTTAAACCAGACGGTACAAAAATTTATATAGTTGGCTTTAATGCAAACTCAGTTTTTCAATACGGACTGTCAACAGCATGGGATTTATCAACTGCTTCATATGACAGTGTAAGTTTTAGTGTTAGCTCACAAACCACAGCAGCAAATGGACTTGCATTTAAACCTGATGGAACAAAGTTTTTTGTATGTGATTTTACTGGTGTTGCAGGTAAAGTTTATCAATATTCACTATCTACAGCTTGGGATTTAAGCACTGCTTCTTATGTTAGCAATTCTGGAAATTTAACTCAAGAAGGTGTAGCGGCTGAAATAATATTTAATCCTGATGGTACAAAATTATGGCTTGGCGGGCCTATTCAAGATAAAGTTTTTCAGTATTCACTTAGCACTGCATGGGATATAACAACGATCAGTTATGACTCTGTAAGCTTTAGTGTTAGCTCACAAGAAAATAATCTTAGAGGATTTAATTTTAAAACAGATGGCTCAAAATTATATGCAGTTGGATGGACCAATGACACTATCTACCAATACTCAACATAGGTGAAACATGAGTAAGCAAACAATAGCAAGCGCCCATGAGAGAATAGATGGGATTGAGCCAAGAATAGCAAAGCTGGAGGCTGAGTTGTCTACGCTTCAACGCAGTGTTCAGCGTGTAGAGAACATCTTAATTGGTACGGCTGCATCGGTAATTGGTTTACTGATTACGGTACTAATGAGAATGGGATGACATGCGTTCTGGTCGCAGTATTGTGGGGCCAGAGTTTTTCTTTCGGATTATATAAAGTTTGTGCATATGATTGTGGTCAAGAAAGACCCAGCCATGTTTGGTATGACAAAGCATATATAGCGCGTCCTGATTACAACTGCCCAGCGAGGTTCTATGCAACATGATAGACCCAGTGACCGCAATAGCAGGGGCAACAGCAGCATTTAATTTTTTAAAGAAGGGCGTTCAAGTTGGGCGCGATCTTCAAGACATGGGCAAGCAGCTACAAGATTGGGCTGGTTGCATGGCTGAGTTGGATCAGGCTGAGAAGATGGTTGAGAAGCCGCCTTGGTATAAGGCTCTTGGCTCTGGCACTCAGGCTCAAGCTATGGAAGTTTTCTTAGCAAGAAAGAAAGCGCAACAAATGCGTGATGAATTGCGAGAGATCATTAGCCACCCTGCTATTCTTGGCCCATCTCATTGGCAGGAGTTTCTTAGAATAGAGGCTGAGATTAGAAAGCAAAAGCGAGAGCATGAGTTTCGTCGCATGGAAATCAAGCAAACTATTATTGAATGGGCTGCTGGGATTGTTTTGTTTTTAGTTTTGTTTGCTGGTCTTGTTGGGTTTGTATGGTTGGCTAATGCTTGATCCTGTTGGTAATCTTCCTTTCGCCGTAGAAGCACAGAGAAGCCGCGAGAGCATCGAAAACCATCAAGCGCAGCAACAGGTGCAAGTAGAACATAACCGCGCTCACAAGCTCTCTAAGGCGCTTGAGAGACAACAACTTGATTTAATGCTGAGTTATGATAAGTTTGGAGCGTCCAATAGTGGGCTTCAACCTCAAGGCCAGATCGTAGATATGGAGGTCTGAATGGTACAAATCACAGCAAAATATATTGACAGTCTCAAGATACTGCCGCGCTTGATGATGCTGGCAGTGACCGTCTTAACTTATCAAGCGGTGCATTGGTTTATGTCATTGCCTGATCCATCTGTTGCACAGTCAGGATTGGTGTCTGTGTGCATGGGTGCATTGACAGGGTGTTTTGGTATTTGGATGGGCAAAGAAAGCAAGACGACTGTAACTTCTGACAAGGTTGTTCACGAGGAAAAGTATGACAACCGTTGAGGATTTCATGGTGTTCCTGATGGTCAGAGCGCTTGAGTTTCTGCTCAATACCAAGATGAGTTTATATGGGACGGTGATGGTATGATTACACTTCTTGGAAGTCTGCTAGGGTTTGGTACATCATTTCTGCCAGAGGTTTTGAATTACTTCAAAGCAGGGCAAGAGCATAAGCACAATCTTGAGCGGATGAAAGTTGAAATGGACCTGATGACAAAGCGCAATGAGTTGCAGCTTAACATCATGGACAAGCAAGCAGAGATTAAAGAAACAGAAGGTTTGTACAAGCATGACAGTATCGACGCTGGTTGGTTCATTAATGGACTTAGAGGGTCTGTCCGTCCTGTCATTACTTACGTTTTCTTTGCTCTTTTTGTTGCCATTAAAGTAACGGCTCTTATTGCTCTGATGGATGCTGGGAATGACTTAGGCCGTTCTCTTTCTCTGATATGGGACGATGCTACATCTGGACTGTTTGCTGCTATAATTAGTTTCTGGTTTGGGGGTAGGGCTGTAGGCAAATACATGAAGGTGAAACCATGAGTTATAAACTAGGAAAGCGCAGCTTAGAAAAGCTGGAAGGTGTTGATGAACGGATGGCGGCTGTTGTTCGCTATGCTATTTCTGTGTCTAAACAGGACTTCTCTGTGATCTGTGGGCTGAGAACCATCGAAGAGCAACGTGCATTGGTTGCCAAGGGCGCTAGTCAAACCATGAAAAGCAAACATCTTGACGGATTGGCTGTTGATCTGATGGCATATGTAGATGGTGGGCGCTGGGAATTAAATCTGTATGATGAGATTGCAGACGCAATGGCCGAGGGTGCAAGAGCAATTGATGTTGGTATTTGCTGGGGTGCTGCTTGGTCAACTGCATCTTTGCCATACCCTATGGATATGCGGCGATGGAATGGCACAATGGAAGATGCCATGAACGCATATATAGATAAAAAACGCGATATGAAAAAACGCGCATTTATTGATGCCCCTCATTTTGAATTGATAGTCTGATGAAACGTAAGTTTGATCCCGTTCCCAAGGATAAAAAGTCTGGCATTCCCAAGAAGTATGTGAAGGGATCGAAAGATCCTGATGCAACCCGGCGTGAAATTCTACGAACCAGGGCGCTGTATCGTATGGGTAAGCTTACACCGGAAATGATGGATAAGATCAGCAAGCAACGGAGCAAGCGGTAATGGCAAAGTTTAGCGGCATACCTGGGGCAGATCGGTTTAGCTCTGCGACCTTGAATAAAGTTTATAAGCGCGGTCTTGGTGCTTATTACAGTAGCGGTTCCCGGCCAAAGGTATCGGCTCATCAATGGGCGATGGGGCGTGTAAAGTCTTTTGTATCTGGTAAGGGTGGCGCAAGAAAAGCTGATAAAGATCTATTGAAAGGATAGTAGAATGCCATATGAAAAGTATTCTCCCAAGCAAAAGAGATTGGCGGCGATGGCCGGTGATCGTAAGAAGATAACGGCGGCGGATCTCAAGGCTGTTGCTAAGAAACGTATGCTGAAGAAAGGAAAAGCATAATGCCCTACGGTAAAGGTACATATGGTTCTAAAGTTGGCAGACCGTCAAAGGCTGATAAAATGAACCCGACTTTAAAACAGATGGCTATGAAAAAAATGAAGGCAAAAAAGAAAAAGACCGCTTGAAGTTACGGTCTTAATTTGCTTTATTCTTTTCGAGGGTGGCATTCCATTAACAAGCTTTTTGTGTAAACTGCTCCACTGGGTTTGTGGTTTTGTTACTCGCAGTAACCGTCACCCTCACGACTTATCTTCTACGCGCAGACTGCGCAAAAACTTTTCCAATTCTTTTCGCGCTCTCCATAAATTCTGCTGAACATTAGGATGTTTTGTACCGGTGCGAAGATAGGCTTGGAGACAGCGTTCTTCCTCCCGCTTTAGATGACGTAAAAGTGCGTGATCTTGGGATGTGAGTTTTAGCATTCTCTACCTCTCTGCGCATGTAACATTCGGCACAATATGTGTCATAGTCTGGTTTTAGCAGAGCATCCCTGTCGCAGTATATACATTTCTCAGTCATGGTCTGGCCCTCGGTCTGATTGCGGAGGAAACAACATCTGTTTCCACGCAGGTCATATAGATGTCATTGCCGTAGAGTTTTACGATATGATCGTAGATCGGGTCAGCCAACCCCTGATCCATTACTTGCTGACAATGGCTTTCTGAGGCGTAGACAATGCTTGCAAGAGGCGCTGCATCATACGCCGCCATTTCATAGTCAATCATTAACACAGTAAAAAACTCAATCATTCTTGCGTCTCCCATCTTTGAATTTGATCTTGTGATGACGGGCTACATTATCAACTGAGTTCCAAGTAACGCCCATTGCTTGTGCTGTTTGCATCTTTGTTAATCCCTGACGCGCATATAATTCATATTCTTCTATGCTGAATCCTTTGCGTCCCCGTATGGTATCTGTGAACAACGGCCAATCCAGAGAATAACGCTCCGCCATGCTTGAGATTGAGGTTGTTGCTTTGCCTAGAACCATTGCCGCCTGTGATCGGCTCATTCTTTTATCGATCATTTCTTGCAGCAACGCGGCGCGTTTTGTGTGCATATCTTCGGTTATGCTTGCCCATCTCTCTTGCCAGTTCATTGTGATTGTAACCTGAATGTTTTCTCAACCTGCTTCATGCTTTCATCTGATAGCATATCGATGTGCGCGAAGTTGGCTTCCCACAGTTCCTCAAACTGTTTCTTAGATCTCTTCTGCGCTCCATATGACCGGGCAAGATTGATAACGGCTTCACGGTATTCTTCATCCGTCTGGCATTTCTGTTTCTCTGTGCCGTTGTGATAGAATACTGTCCAAGGTGGCACTTGTGATATCTCTGTTTCATGTGAAACATTCTCCGGCTCAAGAGGCTGAACGCTGATATCCGGCGTGGCTTTCTGTTCTTCCATTGCTTTTTCTTTCCGAGAAACTGCCGCGATTTCATTGGCACTTGCGTAAGATCCACCATGCAAACCAAGTGACGCCAGGGCACGACCGATCGCAGATGTTTCACAGTTTTCTAGCGCCGATGTTTTGTTGACGTTGCTGGAACCTCTGATTTCCTCAGCCATACCGCTTCCGATTGTCTGGCCTTTGTGCGTTACGATAGCCTTCACAACCACACGCTTCCCATCGTCCACCAATATCTCGGTATCGATCCCCATATGCTCACCAAAGGCCATGCGAAATTGTTCAACGCGCACAAAAACCTCTGTATATTTCTTGCCGCCGCGCTGGGTGACGCCGTGCGTTCTGTTCAGATCGTTCACGGCTTTCATTGCATCGATTAGATTACTCATTTTATCCTCACTGTTACGCCGGGATTACCGACTTCTACGGTTGCGCCCGGCACAAACTCACCGGCCTCTAATTGCTGTTTGATTGCTGTCAGATCCGGCGTCTCTGTGATCCTCATAAGCTGAGAAGGTATCTCGCTCGGATCTTCAATGACAACTTTCTGTCTGGGTTTGGTGCGCGAGACTGTACCGAGCGGATGATCTGCTTTCTTTACGCCCATAGCGTCCAGCAAATGCCCTATGACTTGCGTTGTGGCGTCTGCTCTGGCATCGTATCGCTTTGCTCGCTCCGTGTACTGTGCGGCCATCTCCTTGGCTGCTTGCTGACTTGCCTTGGCCCACTGTCTTTGTTCAATCAGCTTGCCCAAGACGTCCATTGCGTCTGTCTCACCGTCCAGTGTGTCCAGAAGCGTGTCCTCATCATCGCCGCATATCTCCCGGATACTGTCGGACATGCGTTTAATTTCTTCAAAGTTGATGTACATTTTCCTTCCTTTTTTACAGCATTGAATTTACACTGAATGTGCGAAGCCCGGTGCAGGTGCTTATGTTATCGCTGGTCCCATACTGCCTCAAGGAGAACAGCGCACTGAGTACCTGCAATCTCCTCCCTGACACGCGCCGGGCCACCTTATGCGCCGTTGTGTTTTCATTCTCCTGTTCCCCGCAGCGGCGCATCTTTTTTGCATCCTAGTCAAAATCTTCTGGCCCCAATTCGGGCAGGTTTCTTGCAAGCTGCAACTCGCTCGGCTGTGATCTTAGGCGAAAGAAACCAAGATGTTCTGGGTATATATCCATGAACCACCGGGCATAGAGTGCGCTGAAGTTGTTATTTATCTTAAACGTAGACCTCCCTTCGTCGTCTGCCTGGTCTGTTTCCCACCGAATCCGCTCAAAGACTCCCTTTGCGGAATAGTTATTGAACCCACGCCCGATTACCTCGGACGTGAATTTTACAAAATACTCCCAAACTTTGGGGTTTTCCTTGTGAAACTGGATTGCAGCTTCTTCGATCTCTTCGTATCGGGTTTTCATGCTGCGTCCTCCTGATCGCCTCGCAGCTTTGAGGCTATCTCTTCAATCGGCTGTAGGTTTACACCGAAAGCCTCGGCGCATCCGCGATACCGACTAAGCCAACGGGTCAAATCTGCTGCGGCTTGCCGCCTTAATTCAGCCCTTGATGTCTCATCTTCTGGATCATACGGAACATAGCCACCGCCTTTGCGTCTGTTTGACATTGGGCTGATGAAAGCTGGCGCTTCGTAGCTGATAACTGTCGCAAGCTTGCTGATATCTACCTTTTCAACAGGTGGGATGTGAATTTGTATCCGCAATCCGCTGACCAATTGACGAGCCAAAGCCATGCGATATTGACGCGCTGCTTCTTTGTCGCCGGTTCCAAAGAACCTTTCATAGCAAGGATGGTCTGGTTTATCTTCAAGCCATTCTGTAAACTCATCAACCTTGAACATATTGCGCCGAGTTTCTGTGAGGTAGCTATCAACTATCTCTTGACGCTCATCCTTGTTCCATATTCTGTCTATTCTTTCTTCCATTTTTCTTCCTTCCTTTTGTTGGATGGTGAGGGATCAGCACGACCCCCCACCTTGGTTTTAGCTTTGGTTGCCACACCGGACCGCATCACACCGGGCCGCGCCACACCGGACCCCGACCGCCTGACCCAAACAGACCGCACCCAGCCACGCCACTCCGTGACCGCCTTGCCTGAACGGACCCAACCGGACCAAGCCTTGCCCCGCCAAGCCGGACCAAACCTTGTCTCGCCAGTCCGTGCCATGACCGCCGAACCGTACCGAGCCTGACCATATCTGTCCCAGCCTCGCCCTGCCCCGCCAGTCCGCACCATACCTCGACCGCCTGACCAAACCACATCTTGCGAAACCATACCCCGCCACGAAATACCGAGCCGAGCCACGACCGCCTTGCCTTACCGTGTCGTTCGGGTAAACAACGGCAAAGTATCCACCCGTATTGCTTGCCAATAACATCTCCTTATGCTGCCATTCTGCGAGCGCGTTCTTCATCCAAGAAGCCCATTAACTCTGCTGTCATTTCATCCGCATACTCTGGATAATCCAACGCATACTTTTGTTCTTCCATTCCAAACTTGGTAATGCGCTTCCAATCGTCCTTGTAATCTTTCCAATTGGGCAACTCTTCGCCGGTTACTGTAAAGCAACCATATGCTCCGCGTCCCTTCTCTTGTCGAAAGTCTCCAAGTCCAATGATAGAACCCGCATTCTGTAGAAGAGTGAAAACATCTGAGGCCGAAAGCGTAGGCATCACAAACTTGATGTCAATTTCTGCACACCATTCCGGCAAGTAAGCCCTCGTTCGCATGTCTGGCGTTTTGTTTATGTTTGCCATTCGCACAGTATCAATCTTCAGATATGGCTTGCCATAGATTTCTGTTTGCAATTGTGGCAAAAACAGAAGGCGCTGTGCATTTGTTCTCGCAACTCCCTTTGTTTCAATGGCCGCTGTAGACATTGCTTGCTTGATTGCCGCCGGGGGAAAATACAGGTGCGTGTTCCCATGGCTTTTTTTATACACGGAATCCCGAAACTCTTCTTCTGGATTGTGTTTTATCTCGCGCTTTTCCGCTGTGGTTTTTGGCGTACCGCCTATGAGCAAATCGCGCTTGGCTTTGATGCTCATTGAATTGTAGTAAAATGGGGTTGCTCCGATAAGTCGCAACTTAATTTCACCATGTTTTAACGCGGTAACTAACGCGCCTTCCGTGGACTTTTTAACTGGCATTTTTTCCTTCCTTTCTGTCAGTTTCAATTTCTCCGCTTCCCTTACAGATCAAACAATCATCCCACTTTGTATCGATATACCCGATATCCCGTGTGAAGCTTTGGGGCCGGGGGATTTCGTATTCAACCTGGCCGTCCCCGTCGCAGTATGGGCAGATCATTGCAAGATCCCCGCAATCACCATGCAACCATAAAAGATTGCAAACAAACAAACCGCACCCACTATATCACCAATAAAGTCTTTCATTATGCTGCCTCTTTTGCTTCGAAGATTTCATAAAGCTTGTGATTGATACGGCTCTCAATTTCACCGTAAGCAATCCGACACGCCATATCGTCATACGTCATTGGCACATCTGAGAAACAATCTTGAATGAATGCTTCGCCGTTCTCTGTGTCACAGTTGCGGCACAGTTCGTGCGCCTTTGCATAATAGATCACATGCTCGGAACCGTCTGCATACTGCCAGACCAAATCAAGGGCCGCGTCCATGTCCTCAGACTGCGAAGCAATCTCGTCCGCAATGGCGTTGCAGTATTGTGTCAGTGTATCGTCGTTAAGCATTTGTCTAGTCCTTCCTGTAAAAAACAAATCACAACTTGCAATATAAAGATATCTCTAATAGTGTCAAGCGATATCGGAAAGAAAAAGGAAAAAAAATGTCAAAAAAACGCTTAGTTGCTGAAAACATTGTAGTTTTTCACACTCGAATGCCCGCAGAAACAAAGGAAAAGTTGGATCTTTATGCAGATAAGATGGGCGAAAGTGCGGCCAGGGTCTTATCAAATCTGGTCGATCAGCACCTGCCAAGCACTAAACCGGCGGTCACTTTCACAGAAAATGATGAGCAAGTGGACTTAGAAACATGGCTCCGCAATCATGAGTAAAAGCATTCACAAGGTAAGTTTCTGGCTGGCTGATACACCGATCGGCAAGGGCCGCCCACGGTTTACCAGAACGGGCCGTGTCTTTACGCCAAAGAAAACAAAAGACTTTGAAATGAAAATCGCGGCCAAGGCATCGGATGAAATGGTGTCTCTGGGCATTGATCCGTTTACCGTTCCGTGCAAGGTTTATATCTTGGCACAGTTCCCGATTCCTAAATCATGGCCCAAGAAGCGCGTAGAAGCCGCCACACGCGGGGAAGTGGTCCCCGGCAAGCCGGACATCGATAATGTGGCAAAGCTCGTTTTGGACGCTCTCAACGGCGTTTGCTTTGAGGATGATAAACTTGTTCAGACGTTAAAGATCACCAAGAAGTACGGCCAGCCGTTGTTATTGGTGCAAGTGGAGGCAGAAACATGATGCGCGTGCTTGTGGCCTGCGAGTTTTCTGGTCGTGTGCGTGAAGCTTTCCGCGCTGCTGGGCATGACGCATGGTCTTGCGATTTATTGCCAGCGGATGACGGTTCACGATTCCATCGGCAAGGTGACGTTGCTGCGTTACTGCACGAAGAATGGGATTTAATGGTAGCGCACCCGCCTTGTACTTATTTAACAAATGCTGGTGTGACTTGGTTGCATCGAGATCCAGAAAGATGGGCTTTGCTTGATGAGGCCGCACAGTTTTTCAAGCTTCTGCTGAACGCGCCAATAGCAAAAATATGCGTAGAAAACCCAATCATGCACAAATACGGCAAAGAGCGCATTGGTGGTGTTAAGCAAAGCCAAGTTGTCCAGCCTTGGATGTTTGGCCATATGGAGCAAAAGGCAACGTGTCTCTGGCTTAAAGGATTGCCGAACCTGACGCCAACAAACAACGTAAAAGAAGAAATGCTTTTGCTGCCCGACAATGAGAGGCAAAGACTGCATTACTTGCCGCCAAGCAAAGACAGGTGGAAAATACGCTCAATGACATATCAAGGCATCGCTGACGCAATGGCGGCTCAGTGGGGATCATCGCTATCCAAGAAGGGGGAGATATGAAACCAGTAACGATCAGGGCAAAGGATCTCAGAAAGTTTGCGATCTTACCTATCAAAGCAATCACCGATCCCCAGGTCACAAGAACCACGGCTCTCTCTGTGCTGGCGGCTCTCTGTTCTTATTGCGATGAAACGGGCTGTACGTTCGTTAGCCAGGCTCGGTTGGCAAGCGATCTCGGCATCTCACGCCAGGCAGTCAACAAGCAGCTAAGAAAACTGAGAGACTTAGAATACATTGTCAGAGCCAAGCGGCGTTACAAAGGACAAACAACCACAACATACAAGGTCATCTATGACGACGTAAAAACAGAAGAGGAAGCACTTGCAAACCTATCACCAGCAGAGAGAATAGGCTTAGAAGAACGCAGAGAAAAGCTAAGACAACAGATGGAAAAGAAGCCAGCAGAAGTCATTAATTTGCCTGTGGATAAGTCTAACGTGTCAACCTCAGAAGTTTCACAGGGTGCAACCTCAGAAGTTTCACCCCCTGAAACCCCAGAAGTTTCACTAAACAGACCATTTAACAGTATATATAACAGTATAAGTGATGTCAGTAGACAGTGTTGTTCTTTGTTTTTAAGAATTGCTGAAAGTTATGGAACGCCAAGACAAGTCAATGACAGAGATTATCAAGTTATGGAAAGTTGGGTCAAGGATGGGCTGACAGTGGAGATATGGGGCGATATCCTCAAAGGACACGCGAAATGGTGCCATGATAACCGCCGCGACTATCCGCGAGGGCTGGCTTGGTTCACGGTTCCAGTGCAAAAGAAGCTGGGAAGCGCACCAAAACGCAGCAAGAATACAATCGGAGCGGTAGTAAAAAAGCTAAGACCTTGATATTAAACGATAAGTCATTTAACATAATACGTATTATGCGCTGTAATCGATTTAGTTCGGGCAATGCCAGCATCACGCGAGCCTTTTCGCAGCACGGCCAGCGCACGTTTGCGCACGACCGACCCCCTTGCCCCCCCACCCCCGCGCCTCTTGCTGCATACCCCCACATAAATATTTTCTGGTTTTTTTCTGGATTGTGTGCGATACCTATTTTTATCAATTAGGAAGGATTGAGTTATGAAGAAGATGTATCGAGTTGTTCAGGGCCAGAAGCGGCGGAATGATCCTGAGAAGAAGGATTGGGTGAGATTGGGTATTGCGTTCAGCGACAGTAACGGGATGCGAGTTAAGTTGAATGCGTTGCCATTGCCTGATGAGAATGGGGAGATTTGGTTAAACTTGTTTGAGGACGAGCCGAAGTCTGGCGGTCAACAGATGCAGAGATCTTCTCAGACAGAAGACGCTATACCGTTTTAGGGGTTGGTTATGGATACGGATTTAGAAAAGCCTGAAGGTCGTATTCCTTACCTAGAGCGGGTTAAGCTTGATAAGGAAGGTTATGCGGCTTGGCGGAAGCAGCAATACGAGCGGCACTTGAGGATGGCGACAAAAAACCTCAAGGATTTCTATGGCCAGGACTAGACAGACTCCGATTGGTAGATTTGGTGGTGTACGTTTAGCACAGCGGCGTATTCGGACCAGTGAGACATTGGAGAATAACAAGGAAGCGGTTGCCCAGGAGTTGATTGCTCTTGGGACCACTTCGATTACTGAGATTATGAATCTTGATGGTTCTATGCGTCCGTTGGATGAAATACCGGATTATGCGTTACGGGCGATAAAGAAGATTGTTCCGATGCCAGATGGTCGTGTATCGATTGAGTTGCATGATAAGGTAAGTGTTTTGCGCATCTTGGCGAAGGCAGCGGGTTTCTTAGATAATCCTGAGAAAGAGAATGATAAGCCATCGATTGTTGGGATTAATATGCGTGGACCGGCGGCAACGACAGAGTATGCTGAGGTGGTGGATGATGAAAAATGAGCGCGATACCCAGCCTTGATTTAAACTTTGAGAACAGTCCGACTGTTTGGAAGTTTCTGCATGATGACAGTTTTGTTCGGGGATTAATGGGCCCGGTTGGATCTGGGAAGTCTTACGGGTGTGCGGCTGAGATTATGTTACGGGCGGTGCGTCAAAGGCCCAGCCCCAGAGATGGGATCAGATATTCTCGGTTTGTGATTGTTAGAAATACTTATCCTGAATTGAGAACAACGACGATTAAGACGTGGCAAGAGTTGTTTCCAGAGGATGTTTGGGGTGGTATGCGCTGGCAACCGCCTATTTCGCACCATATTCGGATTCCGACGAGAGAGGATATTCCGGGCATTGATTGCGAAGTGATCTTCATGGCCCTTTCTTCTCCGCAAGATGTACGGAAATTGCTGTCATTGGAGCTTACGGGGGCTTGGGTGAATGAGGCCAGAGAGTTGCCGAAAGCTGTTATTGATGGTTTGACGCACAGAGTTGGGCGATATCCGACAAAAGCGGATGGTTCTCCGACATGGTACGGCATTTGGATGGATACGAACCCGCCTGACAATGACCATTGGTGGCATGAATTGGCAGAGAAAAATCCGATTGGTGGTGCCTATCCGTGGACGTTCTTCAGACAACCCGGCGGTGTTTTGGCAGTGGATGGGAAAGATGTTCCTGAGAATCCAGAGGCGCAGGGCCATGTGTTTTCTGGGGGCAAATGGTGGAAAACCAATGAGGATGCGGAGAATAGAAACAATCTGCCGCCCGGATATTATCAGCAGCTTCTCGGCGGAAAGAATGCGGATTGGATTAGATGTTATGCGCAGGGAATGTACACGTTTGTGCAAGAAGGGCGTCCGGTCTGGCCGGAGTATGACGATGAATTGATGAGCGGGGATGTTGAGGTCGATCCGTATTATCCAATGCAGATTGGCGTTGACTTCGGATTAACACCGGCGGCGATCTTTGGGCAGAGAACACAAGCGGGGGCGTGGCGGATCTGCGATGAGCTTGTGACGTTTGACATGGGCCTTGAGCGGTTTGGTCAAGAAATGATGGCACTGATTGCTCAGAAATATTCTAAGCATGATATTCTGATTTGGGGCGATCCGGCGGGGAATAAACGGGATGAGATTTACGAGGTTACAGCCTTTGACCATCTCAGATCACTTGGTTTCAAAGCACAACCAACAGAAAGCAATGCGTTTCAAGTCAGACGAGAGGCTGGGGCTAGTCCTATGGGGCGGCTGATAAATGGCAAACCTGGGCTGATGGTGGATAAGAAATGCCTGAGATTGCGCAAATCTCTAAGCGGTGGATACTTTTTCAAGCGTCAAAGCATGGGCGCTGGGCAAGATCGATTTAAAGATACGCCCGTGAAGAACGATCATTCACACTGCGGGGATGCGTTTGGATATCTTATGCTGGGCGGTGGTGAACAACGTCGATTGCGCAGGGGTAGCTATGGCAATTCCTTCGCAGCACAAAGCTATTCTGCGGAAACAGAATTTAACGTGTTCTGATGGGACTGATCCAGCTACCAACTTTTCAAATGCGAACCGATGAGCAAATCGTTCCGCTCACACTCAGCCATGTTTATAATATTAAGCTGGGGCCGCATGAGGAGGAATACGCCAGACATATACCGCACTACAGAGATTATGTTTGGGACTATTCTGTGCTGGGCTGGTCATGGACCGCTATCGGGCGCGGCAAGGTCATTGCTATCTTCGGAGTAAGAGATATATGGCCCGGTTTGGTCGAGGCTTGGTTCATTCCGGGCGAGGGCTTGGATCGTCATGCAAGGTCAACTTTGATCGGTGCAAGGGCGCTTTTGCGTGAAGTGATGTCTGATACAGATATCAGACGCATGCAAATCTTCGTAAAAGTGGACAATACCCGCGCATTAAGGTTTGCTAAGGCACTACATTTTGAGGTAGAGTGCATATTAAGAAAGTTTGGCCCAGAGGGGGCTGACTACTATGCGATGGCGAGGTTTGAGTAATGGCTGGACTAGGTGGTGGCAGACGTAGAAGAGAGCCAAGCGTTGAAGAAGTTCGCGCTCAAGAGCAGGCAACAGCGGCGCAAGAACGGGCTGAAGAACGTGCGACGACCCAAGAACGCACAGAGATGCAGGGCGCACAAGCCAGAAGAAGATTACTTCGTCGCGGTGGTTTAAGATTATTATTCTCCCCAGCACGTCAAGAGGGGCCGGGAATGGCAACGACCAGAATGTTGGGTGGGGGATCTTGATATGCCGAAGGGCGGGACTCAGCCATTAAAGGCACAAGCAAAAAAAGAAACGCTTGGATCTGATATTCGCATGGGTCTTGGCCTTGAGCCAAAGTCACCAAGCTTTCGGGCGCGTTCCGCAGTAAGTCGAAAAAAACATGAGGAAATGCTGGAGCGGTCAAGAAGAAACGAAAAGAAGCGCGAGAAGCGGAGAAGTAAACGCCCATCTGCGCAAATGCTTTTCGAGCAAGAGAAAGCCGCAAAACTGGCAGAAGAACGGGCCGAAGGACAAAAAAAGCGTAAGGCGTTTGAAAAGAAGAGGGGTGAAGAAACCGCTCGTCGCCGCCGGTTGCTAATGAATATCTGATAGGAAGCAGTATGACAAAAATCAAAGAAGATTCTCGCGTTTACCAAAAAGCTGATCCCCAGCCACAACGCGCAAGAAATGAAAAGGGGCAGTTGGTTTCAGATGATCCATCTACCCCAGACGTGAATGAAGCTTGGGAAGGCGGGAAGGCTCCAAAGAAAAAAGCCGCCCCAAAGAAAAAGGCAACAAGTAGTGGTAAAAAAAGCGTATCAAAATCCTAAGGGCGGATTGAACGCTGCCGGTCGCGCTTACTTCAAGCGCAAAGAGGGATCTAATTTAAAAGCCCCTGTCAAATCCGGCGACAATCCCCGCAGAGCGTCCTTCCTGGCTCGAATGGCGGGGAACCCCGGGCCGGATCGTGACAGCAAGGGCCGACCGACACGGAAATTGTTGTCGCTCCGCGCCTGGGGCGCTTCATCTACAGCGGATGCTAAACGTAAAGCTGCCGCTATAAGCAAGAGGAACAAGGCAAATGCCTAAGCTATCAACGAGAGAAGTCATTGCGCGAGAGGCAAAAGCACAAGCTCGCAAAGATGAATGGCGTACAATCTACGAAGATTGCTATGAATTTGCTCTGCCGCAACGAAACTTATACAACGGCTATTACGAAGGCAAAACGCCCGGCAAAGGCAAGATGCAGCGTGTATTTGATTCCACGGCCATGTCCTCAACCAAGCGTTTCGCCAACAGACTTCAATCCGGGTTGTTCCCCCCTAATCGGCATTGGTGCCGTTTAGAACCCGGCTCGGCTGTACCTGAGCAAGATCAGCCAAGAGCGCAGCAAATACTTGATGCTTACGTTGATATTATGTTTGACCAGCTACGTCAGACAAGTTTCGATCTGGCTATGGGTGAATTTTTGCTGGATCTCTGCGTGGGTACGGCGGTTATGATGGTAACGCCCGGCGATGAAGTTACCCCCATTCGTTTTCTTGCGATACCACAATACCTAGTGGCCATTGAGGAAGGCGCATATGGCATGGTTGATAACGTCTATCGCAAGCTGCGTATCAAGGCGGAATCCATCACAAGAGAGTTCCCAGACGTTCAGATCACAACGGAATTGCAGGACGCAATAGATCGTCGTGGTTCTGAGGAGCTTGATCTGTTTGATGCGGTTATCTTTGACCAAGAGACAGGCCGATATCATTATCACGTTATTTGGCCAGCCAAAGCGCAAGAGATTGTTTATCGTGAAATGCCATCCAGTCCCTTCATTGTTGCCCGGTTCAGCAAAACAGCCGGTGAAATATATGGGCGCGGTCCTTTGGTTGATGCAATTGCAGATATCAAAACGCTAAACAAAACCTTGGAGCTTGTTCTCAAGAATGCAAGCTTGTCTATTTCAGGCGTATATCTCGCCGCAGATGACGGTGTTCTAAATCCTCAAAGCATCAAAATACAGCCTGGTGCGATTATTCCTGTTGCCCGAAACGGTGGTCCACAAGGCGCGTCCCTGGCCCCTCTGCCCAAGGCTGGGGACTTTAACACAAGCCAGATCGTTATTCAGGATCTCAGAGTAAACATCAAAAAGATCTTGATGGATGATACGCTCCCGCCCGATACCATGTCTGCGCGATCCGCTACAGAGATAGCACAGCGTCAACGTGAATTAGCTTCTAATCTTGGATCGGCATTTGGTCGCTTGATGACCGAGATTATGACGCCTCTAGTTTCGCGTATCCTATTCGTTCTGGACCGTCAGGGCTTGATTAATATGCCCCTCAAGGTCAATGGTGTGCAGATCAAAGTCACGCCGGTATCGCCTCTTGCCGAGGCTCCCAAGATGGAAGAGGTCAATCAGCTTCTCAGCTTTATGCAGATTGCCAATTCTATGGGACCAATGGGACAAGCAATTATTAACATCCCAGAAAGTATTTCGTTCATTGCGGAAAAAATGGGAATCGATCAACGTGTATTGAATACACCGGAAGAGCAACAAATGATGATGCAGCAAATGCAGCAAGCTATGATAGAACAGCAGCAACCTATGCCCACTGATGAAACAGTAGCAGAGGCCATGCAATGAGTTCGCCAGACGGTTGGGAAGGAATAAGTCAAGCGTTTGTCGAGCCGCCAAAGGCGGATGATCTGGACATACTTTATGGACGGGTCTTTAAATCTGAGGAAGGTCAGAAGGTGTTACATCACCTGAGACAGATAACTATAGAACAACCATCTTGGTATCCAGGCGAAGATCCTAGTCACGGTTTTGTGAGAACAGGCATGACTGAGCTTGTGCGTCTGATTGAGCGCAGGGTGGGAAGGAGCAATAATGTCTGAACAAGCAGAAACAATTGAAGTCTCTGAGGAGGCTCCTCTGGTTAATTTTCAAAAGCCAGAAGAACAGCCGCAAGAACAAGAACAACCGTTTCAATTACGGCCAGAAGAAAATGAAGAGGTTGATATTGATGATGGTGAACCGCTGGAACGTCCTGACTTTTATCCAGAAAAATTTTGGGATGATGATGGCCCTGATGTTGAGAAGTTGGCAAAAAGCTATGCAGAGCTTGAAAAGGCTTTTAAAGCAGGTAAACACAAAGCGCCGGATGGCGATTATGACACTAAAGATCTGGTGGATAAGGGTTTGGACTTGGAAGATCCTTCAGTCCAGGCGTTTCAAGATTGGTCTAAAAAATATGGTATCTCGCAACAAGCTTTTGAAGAGCTTGCGGGGCAAGTCCTAGAGTTTTCTCAAAGTAGCCAAGAGGCCATAGAATATGATCGGCGACAAGAAATGCAGAAGCTTGGCGAGCGAGGCCAAGAAAAAATTGCGTATCTTGAGCGTCATATCACCCGTGCATCACTGACAAACTCAGAGCGCGAGGCTTTGGCCTACAGCCTGAACAGTGCTGATGCAATCAATGCAATGACCAAGTTTATTCAGGGTTATACGAACGAAGGCATACCGACAACGCCGGTTGTGGACACGCCTGAAATGACCAGAGAAGATCTTGCTTCAGCGATTGCAGACCCACGTTGGCAGACCGATGCAGCATGGCGAACAAAGATTGAAAAGCAATGGGCGGCGGCAAATAGCTAGATTTTGTTGCAATCACTACATTTTGGGTGTATAGGCAGATTAAGGGCTAACCGCTGCGCGGCCCCTTGATGTGGTAATCCACTGGTGGGCGCGGCCACTTTCGCGCAAGCGACTGCCCGGTTTACATCGGCTAACAGTAAGCGTTTTGAGTTGAAACCTAATAGGAGGCTTCTGCTATGGCGCAGAGTATTACTAATGCCTTTGTAACGCTTTTCGATGAGGAAGTTAAACAGGCATACCAAGGCGAAGCGTTGCTTCGCGGCACAATGCGGACACGTACCGGTGTCCAGGGCAACACAGTAAAGTTCCCAAAAATCGGTAAAGGTGTTGCAACAGTTCGTGTTCCACAAACTGACGTAACTCCATTGAACGTAACCTATAGCCAGGTTACCGCCACAATGTCTGATTATATCGCAGCAGAATATTCAGACATCTTTCATCAATCACACGTCAACTTTGATGAGCGCCGTGAATTGGTGCAGGTTGTTTCAAAAGCGATTGCTCGCCGTATGGACCAGCTTTGCATTGATGCACTTGATGCGGCTGCATCTCCATCAACTGTTGCGACATCTGTGGGTGGTGCGTCTTCAAACATGAACATCGAAAAACTTCGTGCGGCTGCGAAAGCGCTGAACGATAACAACGTACCAGCCGAAGGTCGTCACTTGCTGATGCACTCTTCTCAGCTTGATGCGTTGCTCGGTGAAACAGAAGTTACTTCAAGCGACTTTGCTTCCGTAAAAGCACTTGTTCGCGGTGAGATCACTTCGTTCATGGGCTTCAACATTATCACAATGGGTGATCGTGATGAAGGCGGTGTTCCCAAGCCATCAACCCGCACATGCTTTGCTTGGCATCAAGACAGCATGGGTTATGCTGAAAGCATCTCTCAGAAGTCAGAAGTAAACTACATCCCAGAGAAAACATCGTTCCTCGTAAGTTCTATGTTCTCTGCTGGTGCGGTTGCTATTGACGATGAGGGCATCGTTAAAATCAGCTGTACTGAATAAGGAGACTGACATATGGCTTTTGATAAAACAGGTTTCGGTGATGGGGGTCCAGGCAAAAAAGGCAATGCCCCTGTTATCTATACATATCAAACCGCAGATACGATAGCGACTGTAAACACAGAAGGCTATTTCAACAGCTTGTCAGATACTCTGGCGGTTGGCGATTTGATTTATGTTGTGTCATCTACTGGCGGCACTCGCGTAAGCACACTTACGCAAGTTCTGTCCAATACTGGCGGTGTTGTTGACGTTGCAGACGGTACGACACTGGCCGCAACGGACGGTGACTAAAATAATGAGGGGCTGGGTAACTGGCCCCTTTAATCACATTGGAGGGTTATCATGGCTGCTGGCGATACGGATCTATCTATTTGTTCGGATGCGTTAATCCTCTTAGGGGCTGCGCCTCTTTCGTCGTTTACAGAGGGAACGGATAGCGCCCAGGCATGTGATCGACTTTATCCTGATCTCAGAGATACAATTCTTAGCACCTATCAATGGTCTTGGACTTTAAAAAAGTTGCAGCTGGCTAGGTTATCAACAAATCCTGTAAATGAGTGGAAATATGCGTATCAACTTCCCGGCGATATGCTTTCCGGTGTTTTAGCGGTTTTTGAAACAAGTGGTACGACAGAGCGTCCATTGCGATATGGATGGGAGATTTATGGAGATCAAATATATACCAACCTTGAAACATTATACATTGATTATCAGGCAACTGTTTCTGAAAGTAAAATGCCATCATACTTTGTGAGATTGCTTCGTTTGGCTTTGGCGGCAGAGCTTGCAATAGTTATTACAGACCAAGCGGCGAAGGCAGATTTTTTTCATGCTTTAGCATTTGGATCCCCGGCTGAAAACGGTCGAGGTGGTGAAATGCGCAAGGCAATGAATATTGACGGTCGTGGCCAATCAAGTCAGGTAATAGAGGATTACGCGCTTATACAGGCGAGGTACTGATGAGAATTACGCAGTTCCAAACTAACTTTTCTGTCGGAGAGTTGGATCCTTTACTCAGGGCTAGAACAGATCTTCAGCAATATCAGAACGCGCTTGAGGAAGCGACAAATGTACTTGTGCAACCACAAGGCGGAATTAAGCGCAGAGATGGACTAAAGTTTATCCATAACTTTGGATCTTCATTCACAGACTTTAAACTTATACCTTTTGAGTTCAGTGTGAATGATAGTTATATATTGGTAATTGTTTCTGGACGTATTTATGTTTTTAAAGATGGGACGCTTCAAACAAATATAAATGGTTCCGGTAATGATTATATTACAGCATCGGCTATCACGGCTGCTATGCTGGACGAATTGCAATATACTCAAGCGGTAGATACTTTAATTCTTTGCCATGAAGATTTGCAAACTAAAAGACTTGTAAGAAATACAGATACGTCTTGGACACTTGAGAATTTGCCCATCACTAATCTTCCAAAGTATGCCTATGCTTTTGATACGCATAGTCCTAATTTTGATATTACGCCCAGCGCAACATCTGGAAATATTACTGTTACAGCATCTAGTGTAACAACTGATACTGGTACGGCTCAAGCCGGTGGCAGCGATACAATTACTTTAAAAGCGGCTAGTAGCTTTACATCTGATGATGATCCAAATGGAATGTTCATTACTTTAACATCTGGCGCTGGCTCTGGCCAAACTCGACACGTTGAAGATTATGTTGCATCTACAAAGGTTCTTACAGTTTATCCAGCATGGGATACTCAGCCCAATAACACTACTGGATATAAAGTTGAAGCATATGCTCCCGCAGCCGTTGGTGAATATCTTCAGGTTACAAGTACATTTGGCCGGGCGCGATATGTTGAATATGTAAGCGCCACACAAATGAAAGCATATGTGGAAGTTCCTTTCTTTGATACTAGCGCGGTTGTTGCTGGTAATTGGGAAAGTGAACATGGTTATGAAGATGTTTGGTCTAGCACTAGAGGATGGCCTCGATCTGCAACTTTCCATGAAGGTCGTTTATATTTTGGTGGATCAAAATCCAGACCCAATACAATATGGGGATCCCGTGTAATTGATTATTTCAACTTTGATCCTGGTACTGGATTGGATGATGAAAGCGTTGAAGCAACGATCAACACAAATCAATTAAATAGTATTGTGAATGTTATATCTGGTGCAGATATGCGGATCTTCTCAACCGGAGGTGAGTTCGTTGTTGTTCAATCAGAAGATACACCAATAACCCCTAATAATTTCTTAATACGCCCACAAACTCGACTTGGATCAAAACCCGGTGTTCCTATTGAAGATTTAAATGGCGCGTCAGTATTTGTGCAACGCCAAGGTAAATCCCTTAATGCGTTTCAATTTGGAAATACAACTTCATCATATCAGATCCAACAGATCTCTGTTTTATCATCTCACTTAATTAAAAATCCCGTTGACCTAGCGGCACGTCGATCAACGTCAACTGATGAAGCAGATCGATTATTTGTTGTAAATGGTGATGATGGATCAATATCAGTGTATTCTATATTGGTCGGTCAGAACGTAATTGCGCCTAGTAAGTTCACAACGGACGGTGAATTTTTAGCTATAGCTGTAGAGATTGCGGATGTGTACGCTATTGTAAAGCGTACAGTAAATTCTGCGACTGTGTACTATCTTGAGAAATTTGATAATTCTTTGACGCTGGATAGTGCTAAGAGCGGCACAGCGGCATCGTCAGTGGCTATGTCGCACCTTGAGGGTAAAGAGGTCGAGATTGTGCGAGATGGTGTTGTGGAGCCTTCTCAGACGGTCGGAGCGTCTCCATATACTATAACATTTGAAACTGCGGCAACTTCAAGCTATCAGGTTGGTTTGAATTATACGGTCCAGGCAAAAACAATGCCAACTGAACCGGTGCTTGCTTCTGGTAGTGTTCAAGGCGTAAAGAAACGAATTGTTCAGGTTGATGCAATTGTTTCTGAAACAAAAGATCTGACAATCAATGGCAAACAAATTTCGTTTAGAAACTTTGGTGAAAGTGTTCTGGATACTGCGGTCCAACCATTTACCGGTGTAAAAACAGCGCACGGGATACTTGGTTATAGTGCAACCGGGCAAATCACAATTGGTCAAACCGTTCCGCTCTCGATGACAGTCTTGGGCTTGGAATATAAATTAAGCGTGGGGTCTTGATATGGCAGCATTAGCAGGGGCAGCAATGGGCGGCGGGATGTCAACGGGTTTGATGGTTGCGTCTACGGCAATGAGTGCAATGGGACAGATGCAAGCCGGTCGCGCTAGAGAACAAGAATATGATGCAAAAGCTGCGCAAGAAGAAATGCGGGGCCGGTCTGAAGCATTAGCATATAGACAACAAGGCGCTGACGTTCTTAGAAACTTAAATGAAAACTTGGCTGCAATTATTGCTAGGGCCGGAGCCGGAGGTGTTGACCCAACAAGCGGATCTGCTGCTGTGATGCAAGTATATGCAATGAGTGAAGGTTTGCGTGAGAAAAATATTGCAGCTGACAATTCTATTTTAGCAGAGGGTCAGGCCGCAACACAAGCATATCAATATAGATTAGCTGGTGATAACGCTCGTCGTGCTGCAAATATGCAAGCATTCGGAACGATTACCACAGGCTTATTCCGCATGGGGAGCTTATAAATGGCAAGACTTCCTAGATATCAAAGACTTGGTGTTACAGCGCGACAACCTCGAAGCATAGATTTTGCTGGATTTAGAGAAGAAGCGAATGTTGGGATGGCGATGTCTCAAACATTCGATCAGATGTCTAAGTTTCTATATGAGCGTGCCGGAGAAGAAGCGCAGCAACGCGGTCTTGAGCGTGTTCGCACAGAGGGTGCGCAACCTATTTTGGAAGAACTGCGTATGCAGGGCGGTCCTAGAGGCATTGAAGAAAAGACAGCATATGAAGCAGCTAATCGTATTGCTGTTGCTGAATTGCAAAGTGAAGCTGATTTAGAAATTACCAAAATACTGACACAAGGGCAAAATAATAAAACATCGTTTTCTACAGTGCAAACGCAACTGAAAGATATAACAGATGGCTTTGCCGCATCTTTGTCTGACATCGATCCCGTATCAGCTGGATTGCTTCGCGCCAGACTTACCGAAACAACTGGTAAGGCGGAAATGCGTTATTCTAAATGGTATACTACTTACCAGGCTGGATTGCGCAAAGAAAAACAAAATCGTGTATCGGCCAATGAAGCTGAGATTATTATCGGCAATGCAACTGTTGCTGGCTACACTATAGAAGCAATAGAATCAGATATTGAAAAAGCTTCTACGAATTTAGAGGATCTTGGTGTAAAAGCAGAGAATATTACGGCATGGGCTAAAGGTGTTCGTGAAAAAGCTATTAAGGAAAAAACGGTATTTGATTTTTATCAAAAACCAATAACAGAACAAAAAGAACAAATTGAAGCCATTCTATCTGGTAAAGAGAGTTTACCAGGTATGGATTTTGAAGATAGTATTCGATTTGTAAATGGATTGTTGCGGCCAGAATATAATCGAAGTGTAACGGCAGTGAAGGCCGAAGCTGACTTTTTAGTAAATAAAGTTGATGAATTAGAAGATATTTTAGAAAGCGGTGGTCGTATATCTGCTGAGGACTTGGAAACTTTACGCAGCGCAGCGGTAGATGTTTCAGAGCAAGATGGAACAATTGGATCACCGGCAGTTAAAGCGGTCAACGATTTATCAGAATTAGAAGGCTTTTATGCTTCTATGCGCGGAACTTCTTTATCAGACATGGAAGAAAATGTTCTAAGTTTGCAAAATGGTATTAAAGGCGCTGGTAAAGAGGGCATTGATACAACACTTGAGGTTGATCGATTAGATCGCGCTCAGAAATTTTTGACAAACATGAAAACACAAATTAGCCAGGATCCTATGGGATATGCTGATCGTCAGGGCATAATTCAAAGACAATCCATATTATCGGTTGATGAAGATAATAAAATACAAGTTAATCAAAATGCTTTACAAAAAAGACAAAAGCAAGCTATGCAAGTTGCTGCTCAGTATGGATTGCAAACGCCTAAATTTTTATTTGCTGATGAAGCCCGGCGGATTGGGTTGTTATTAAATCAAGCAGAGGGTGCTGCTAAATTAGACATCCTTGGTGCTTTATCATCGTTCGATGCGGCAGCGGGTCAGGTCTTAGAAGATATTGCAGAATATAATCCTGAAATGGCATTGGTTGGTGCATTGGTAAATGCTGGAAATACAGAAACAGCATTGCTTGCCGTGCAGGGTATGGACCGAATTAAGGCGGGTGAAAAGCCTATTGATTTTACTCCAACAAATATAGAATTGGTTCATAATCGATTTGGCAGAGCAATTACAACGCCAAAACATCATGCGGCAATCAAAGATGTTGCTAAAGCAATTTATACAGAAATGGCTGCAAGTAAGGGTGTTTTTGCATGGAGTGATGAACTTTATGAGCAAGCCTATCAAATGGCGGCGGGTCAAACTACGCGCAATGGTAAAGTATATGGCGGTATTCAAGAGGTTCGCGGCATACAAACCTTTGTAATGCCGGAAATGACTGCTAATGATTTAGAAACATTTTTAAATGAAATAAATGTTGATGTTATTCAATTGGCAACGGGTCAACAAATTAGTGGCGACTTAGCTGAACAAATTAAAGAAAATGATAATTACAATTTCCGTAATGTTGGCGGCAATAAATACTCAATAGAATATGGCGATAAGGGTGAGGCATTTGTTTCGGATGCAGATGGTCGGCCAGTTATTATTGATATTACACAATTACAAAAATCTTTTGGTTTAATGCTGCCAGATGTTGGTGCAATGACAACGGAAACTAAATCAACTGAAAGGATTTTTGGTATAATAAGTGAAGAACTTTCTTTCAAAAGAAAACTTAGAAAAACAGGCTTAGAACAGATCACTGAAATATCTCCGGCAGCAGCCCCAGCGCCTCCTGGTCAAATCCTAGAGGATCTTCCAGAAGAGCTTGAATTTGTGCCTGGGTCTAAAGAAACCCGTGAATTGAAAAGAACAATCTCAGGCATTTCTGAAAGCCCTAGAAAAGAAATAATGATTAAAAACATTGAAAGAATGTTGGATTCAGTTGAAGGAGTTAGAAATAGAAAAAGCGTTAAAGAATATAAGGAAATGATACGCAGAAAAATGGCTAAAAACCCAACATTCTTTATGTCTTATGATGATTGGTTAAAAACACAATGATACAGTTTGATCGATCAGATGTATATGATTTTCCTGGCATGGTTGGTATTTCTGAGCCGGTATCTGACTTTGCAGAAAACTTTTTTGCTGCACAAGATAATATGCGTCTTAACGATCAGTCTCAAAGTAAAGAGCTTATTCTTAAAGATTTGTGGACACCTATCGTTGAAGAGATGCGCGAGACATTTCCCAACCAAGGATTTGGTGGTCGTGATTTTGAAAACCCGGCAGACTTCTTAGGGATCGGACTAGGTGTTTATAGTTCAGCCGGTGGTCCACAGGACAGATATAACTTTGCTGTAAATACTCTCCTGAATTTTATGAACGAAAATCAGGAAAGCTTACCGGATCATTTAAAAGGAATTACGGTTCAAAGCTTAGAAGATATTGCAAAGGAACGTGCGCAAGCTGCAAGAAAATATGCTGAAGAAGTTGGTGCAAGAAACTTTACGTTTAGCGGAACACTTGGTCAATTTACTGGTGGTGTTAGTGGTCTAATTGATGATCCGGTTAATGCGTTTGGTCTTATGGGTTCAAGTGCAAAAAATTTATGGAGATTGGCATTTACCGAAGCTGCGATTGGTGCGGGTACTGGCGCAATAGCAGAGGCCGGTGTTGCAGATTGGTATGAAGAATTAGGATATGATTATACATATCAAGATTTTCTTCGCAATGTCGCATATAATACGGTTGGCAGTGCAGCATTTGGCGTGGGTATTCGAGTATCAGCGGATGCCGCAAAAAGCGGCTGGAATGCAATTAGTAACTCCGGCAAGGCAAATAAAGACAGTCAAGCTTTAGCAGATGCGGCAGAAGCAAGAGAAGAGTTAGAAGCTGATAATCCATTTACAGATGCAAATTTGCCCCCGGCACAGGCAGAACATACTTCCAGAACAGTAAGCGCAGAAGCGGCGGTTGAAAATAATACTGCGCCTATGATACCAAATGAGGCTACTATTCAGCCAACGCCTGAGATGATTGAAGCCGCTACCGATAATCTTAATGGCGTTATGTTTTCTGTAAATCCAAGAGATGTGAATGTTGATGCTAAACGCTTTCAGTTTAAAGAAGGCGGCGATGAGTATGGTGTCACTGAGCGGTTGCAAGGTGTAACTGAGTGGGATCCTATTAAAGCTGGGACTGTTATCTTCTGGGAAGATGTTGATAGTAAGATATTTGTGGCCGATGGCCATCAGCGTGTTGGTTTAGCCCGGCGTATCCAAGCACAGAAGCCCGATGAGAAAATAGAAATCATTGGTTATAAATTGCGTGAAACAGACGGTGTAAGCGCAGAGAAGGCCCGTGTAATAGCGGCAATGACAAATATCGCACAAGGCACTGGCACAGCAATTGATGCCGCTAAAGTGCTTCGTGTGGAGCCTGGGCGCATTGCAGAGTTACCGCCTCAATCTGTTTTGGTAAGACAGGCTAGAGATCTGGTCAATCTAAATAACAAAGCATTTGGTGCTGTTGTAAATGAGGTTATCCCAGCAAACTATGGTGCGATAGTTGGTCGGTTGATTGATGATCCTGATTTGCAAGATGCTGCTATTGCGGTTTTGGCAAAGTCAGATCCGGCAAACCTTTTCCAAGCAGAGGCAATAGTTCGCCAGGTGCGGGAAATGGACACTGTGCAAGAAACGCAAGTGTCTTTGTTTGGCGAAGAGATTATCACAGATAGTTTGTTTACAGAACGCGCACGGGTTCTTGATAGAACAACTAAGCTTTTGCGTGGTGATAAGGCGGCGTTTGAAAGCCTAAGTAAAAACGCTGAACGTATTGAAGCAGAAGGCAATAAGCTTGCCAAAGAGCAAAACCAAAGGAGGGCCGACCAAGATGCCCAAGCGATCACGCTCCTCCAAGCGCTTGCAAACCGAAAAGGCGTCCTCAGCGATGACCTCTCAGCGGCAGCAAGAACAGCTAGAGAAACAGGAAACTATGCAGAAGCAGCCCGAAACTTCGCCGATGCTGTCAGACGAGGAATTGAACGAGGCGATTTTGATGGGGCGTCAACTGGCGATGTTGGACGCGCTGTCGATGTTGCGCCGCAAAGCCGCG